>Ga0116148_1004265_pt1 | contig 12597 bp, 11 predicted proteins | sample AD_UKC055_MetaG_FD_89786 | JGI IMG/M metagenome (GOLD analysis project Ga0116148, IMG submission 89786) | Active sludge microbial communities of municipal wastewater-treating anaerobic digesters from USA - AD_UKC055_MetaG | ecosystem: Engineered > Bioreactor > Anaerobic > Digestate | place: USA... | reverse complement strand
TTTTCCTGACAAACATGCCTCAGCATAAGCGCGGGACACCCAAAACGGCAAAATTCAAAAATACACGTCCTGTGTCCCAAGGAGTTATGACTTTCCATTTCAGAGGTGTCGAACTCAGGAAAGATTTCCATGCCGTGGAAAAATCGGCGGTCTTTTTTCCACAGTGTGGAAAAAAAGTTTCCACAGTGTGGAAAACGGATCAATCCGGGCAGGCGCCCGGAGCATGGCCGCCATACAAGCCGTGTTCAATCCGTTGCTGCTCGCGCTGGATGACGCCCTTTAGCCAGGTTGCCTGCTCGCCGTCGGTCGCGATGTTCTTAAAATCCACTTTGGTCGTGTTGAGATATTGGAATGTCAGTCCATAGGCGAACGGTTGCATCGGCAGCCAGCCGCCCAGGAAAAATCCGAGCTCCTCCGCCGCCTTCACCGCACCCACGACATTCGGATCCGCCAAGTCCAGCGTCAGATAAATCACGTCCACCCGCGCACGGCAGAGCCGGCGCAGCTCGAAGCCCAATACCGCCGCGAAATCGGCGCCCACCGCCGGAACATCCAGAATCGCGATGTTGATGGAGGCAATGGTCGTGGTGGCGAAGGTGGATTGCGCGGGCACTGCCGCCGCCGCTTCGTCGTCTGCTGTCGCCGCGAGTTCGGCCAGCGACAAATCCGATCCGGCCAGCAACCGCGCGATGGTGTCGCGGTGCCACGGCGGCGGGTACAGGCGTTGCCGCGGCAAGGCCCGGAAAATGCGCGAGGCCACAAAGATGGTTTCCCGATAGGCCGCGTTTTCCTGGATCCCGCGAAAACGGATGTTGTCCACGATAAAGCCGAGCAGCAGCGCGGTGGGCGCAAAGCCAAAGCGGTTACACGTCTTTTGCGTATAGGGATGACTGGTGACGGCGTGGGCATACAGGACGCTTTCGGTTCGCGCACCCATGGATTCAATTGCGGCGGCCAGCAGCTTTTTCATCAGCCCTTCGCTGCGCCACAGGGGGTCCACCACCACCGCGCCCCATTCCACCGCGGGGGCGGCCGGCGAATCTTTCATCAGCGCCAAATGCCCCACCACGCGACCGCTGGGAGTCACCGCGCCCCATGATTTGATGCGGCCCGACTGCTGATGCGCCCGCACGCGCTCTGGGAAATAAAAATCTGCATTGGGGTAGGTGGAGCCATAGCTGCGGTACATCAGGCGGCAAAACCCGATGGCATCCGCTTCCGTCAGCACGCGCAGTTGTCCGATAGGCTCGGGGGGGGCGGCGGCGGCTTCCGTTTGCGCTGCGCCGGCCAATTCCGTTGCTTCTTCGCCAGCCTGCTCCGCAATGTGCGCGCCCGGCAAAAACCATTCGAGACAAAACTCGTTGCCCTCCTTGCCGCGATACTGAATCTGGCAGCGGTCGGTGGCCTTCTTTAATAAAAACAGCGCGAGGCCGCTGCTGAAGTGGTCCTGCCGGATTCCGCCGCTTGCCGCCGCGCTGTCGCTGTCCGCCGCCAAACGGGAAAGCTGCCCGGCATCGTATTCCGGGACTTCGGACAGATCGAAGGGGAGCCCCTCATTCACAATGGAAACCCGGAGCACCGGGGCATCCACTTTCATCCGGATGTCCAGAACCGCGTCGGCCACATCGGCTTCGTCCGTGATGTACCGGAGGATGGTGGTGATGACTTCTTCGATTGCGAGTTCCATTGGCCGTTGGCGCTCTGCCGGGAAACCGCATTCCGCCGCGAGGTTGCAGGCGGCATCCTGAACGATGCGCATCCGCTCGAGCGATGGCGGAATCCGCAGATGGACCCAGGCGCACGGCGGATTCATGCCTCGAACCTCCGGTCCACCAGACGGCGCAGCTTCCCGGTGCGCGGATTCCGCAACAGCGTGTGCGGCTCCACCCATTCGATGACCAGCGGATGAATGATCTGGTTGCCGATGGAATCCGGAAACATGGGCCGCTCCGTATACAGCGCGTCGCGGATCGCGTCCGCCAGCGCGGCCGGCATCGCGTCCGGACGCGGCACCGCAATGCGCAGGGTGCAGCGGTCGCGCTGTTCAATATGATCCACCACCAATTGGAAGCCGGTATGTCCCGTCTGCGCCGCCAGTCGCGAAAGAATCGCCTGAAAGTCTTCGAGATAGAGCGTCATTGGGCCGACTCGCGCGCCTTTTTCCGTCCGCCCCAGCAATTGAAAGCGGCGCGGTTTCCCCGTGACCGGCTCCAGCCACATGCCCATGTCGCCGACCGGATACCGGATAATGGGCATGAGCTTCCGCTGGAAGTTGGTCGCGTGAATCGCACCCGGCACGCCCGGCTCCTCGATCGGCCGGTTCTCCTCGTCGAGAATTTCCAGCACGATGCTTTCATCAAACACGTAATGCTCTCCCGGGCCGCAGCTTTCATCGCACCAGCCGATTTCGCCAAAATCCACGCCGGCAATTCCGACCGACTGCACCCGGCACCCGGGATATGCCGCTTGAACGGCGGCGATTTGATCGGGATACATGCTCTCGCCGGCAAACAGCACGCGGCGCAATTCAATGTTTTCGCGTCCGGCGCGAATCAGCTCCGGCAAAAAATGCAGGATGGTCGTGGGCACTCCCGCCAAGGTATGTATGCGAAACTGGATCATGGTATGAATCAGTTCCTCGGGCGGCACGAATCCCGCCAGCGGATAATGAACGCCCACGCCGGATTCTTCGAGCGAGCGCCCGAAGAACAGCAGCGAGGCATATAACTGCCCGCCGTAGAACAGATTGGCCACCCGCTCGCCCGGCCGCAGCCCGAGCCGCCGCAAACCGCCGCCAAATACCCCGCAAAACTCCCGCCAATCCTCGTTGCTGAAAAACGAGAACTTCGGATTTCCCGTCGTGCCGCCGCTTTTGAACACGATCCCCGAATCGTGCGGCGCGGTCAGCAGGCGGTTGTCCACGATGCTGTTGGCGGCCCAGTAACCCGCGTGATCCGTCACCGGCAATGCTGCCAACCCCGGACAGGGCGCGCCCTCCGGCCACGCCCCGCGCCACGCCTCCGCAAAGTACGGCGAATGCGCGCGCACAAATTGCAGATGCTCCTCCAGTTTCCGTGTCGCTGAATTCATCGTGTCATCTCCGTTGGTCGCAAATGGGAATCACTTTTCCGCTCGCAGGATTCCGCTTGATTTCGGCGTCCTCCACCACGCGCACCCGGTGCCGGAAGGCCATCCCCATGTCGTAGGCATATTGGATTTCGGCATAGTTCAGGCGTAGCAACTCTTCGATTTCCGCTGGCGTCGGCGCGTCCGGGGGGGCGGTCAGCCAGACTTCCAAAACTGTGGTGTGCCCTTCTTCCGCCAAATGGATTTGCACGGGGCCGGTGTGCCCCAGTTTCGTTTCCAGAATATCCACAAACCGCCGGTAGTTGAAGAACGGTCCCGCGGCCTTGAAGATGTCGCCGGTTCGGCCCAGCAGCTCGAAGCGTGGGTCCGTTCGGCCGCACGGGCAGGGCTCCGGAACCCAGCGACCGGTGTCGCCGATTTCGTAGCGGTTCACCCGCGGATATTCCCGTGTGATGGGCGTCAGCAGTAGCCGTCCCGTTTCGCCCGGCGCCACCGGACGGTCCTCGTCGAGCGCCACAATCTCCATCTTCACCAGCGCCGACAACAAATGGTGCTGCCCACCCACGCAGTGCGGGCATTGATAGCCCATTGGGCCCGCGTCATTCGAGCCATAGACCGCCGAGCGCACAATGGACACACCGCAGTCCTTCATCAGAAACGCCCGCTGCGCGACTGTCATTTTTTCGCCGCCGAAGAACACCTTCTCGATTTTGCCGCGCAGTCGCCCGGTACAGGCATTGAACAGCCCCAGCAGGTGCGATGGCACGCCCAGCAGCGTGTTCACGCGGTTGCTTACGATGACGTCGGCAATGTATTCGTAATCGTCAATCATCCCCATCGGATACTGCGGCACGCGCAAAAATTCCAGAATGGTCCAAAAGCTGATCAAACTCCCGTAGAGGTATCCGGCGGTATAGCAGTTCATCACGCGGTCGCGCGCCGTTTCCAACCCCGCCGCCACCAGGCCGTGCGCGGTCCACATCATTTGCTGATGATAATCCGCCCAAGAATACAGCGAATATACCGTCTTGCCGCTCGATCCCCCGCTCTTGACCACCAGGTCCGGACGCTCGACTGTTTCCGCCAGTTTCATGAAGGCGTTCTTGTCTTGGATCGGTCCGGTGGGCGCGGACGCGGCGGCGCGCGTTTCCAGCTCGTTCAGACAGCCCACGCCTTCCGCCTCGGCGGGGCCGTCCAGCGATACGCGCCGCGTGAGCTGCTGCAACGCATAGACCCCATCATGCGGCGCGCCGATATAGCTGTCCACCATTTCGCCCGCGTGGCAAACCCGCGTGACCCCGGCGGCAAACAGCGCGCGGCTTAAATCGGCGAGCGATTCCAATCCGCACGACAACCCGCAGGTCTGCAGCCACGCGCGCATCGGGCGCAGCGTCGCCGTCAGCTCCGCCCGTCGGATCGGCTTGACCCAAATCGTGCGATACAACGGCGAAGGTCGCAGCCCCGCACGCGCGTCAAACAGCACGCGCCAGCGCCCCTGCGCGTCCTCGAAAAGTTCCGTCAATCCCAGCGCCTTTTCGGCCCGCGCCACCGCCGTCACCGACGTGATTTCCGCCTGCTCGCTGGCCGACGGCGGCTGGCCTGGGATGGTCGGCGAAACCTCCGCCAGGTGTGCCGCCAGCCGCGCCGCAATCTTCCGCGCGGCATCCTCGTCCCGGTCCACTTCCACAAACAGCGTTTGTGGACTTGAACACGCCTGCTGGTCCAGCCGGCATACATCCATCGCCACTGCCCGCAGGGTTACTTCCAGTTGTGCGTCGTCGGTCAGGCACTCGGCGGCAAGGTAGGTAAAGCTCACCTTGTGTCCCCACGAAATCAGCCGTGTCCCGGACGGAATCGCTTCACGAATGGCGGCAATTGCCCGCTCGCCGCCCCACGCCGAAACCCCATCGGCAATGCCGAACAGCCGCCCCATGCGAGCGGTGTCGCCGGACGACAGCCGCGCCACCGCCACATAATCCCGCAACCGCCCGCCTGGGTCCAGCCGGCACAATTCCTCCGCAAACACCGCCGCAAACTCGGTGTCGCGCGCGCTCACCTTTACAATATTCACATTCCCCGCCATCAGACCTTCCATCAGGCCCAGCACCGGCGCCGAAAATACGTTCGACGGCATCACATGCACCACGCAGCCCAGCGGGAACCACGCCTCGAACTGACGCCCCGGATACCGGCGTGCTATCACCCCCGGCGGATTCATCCCCAACTCGCTGCGCATTTTTTCCTGCACCGCCCCGCGCGCCAGCGTCCCCCGAATCGCCGCAAACAAGCTTTCCGCCTCCTCGGCCGGGGCCACGCGCAACACAATCTCCCGGCAACGCTCATAAAACGGATTGCCCGGAACCAGCGACGCCGCAATGGCATCGCTCGCCTCCAAAAAATCCGCCATCGGAAACGGCATCAGCAGCACCCGCGACAAATGCGCCGCCAGACGGCTCTCCCCCGCACCGCGCTCCTCCAGCCAGGCGTCCAACCCCGCGTCATCCAGCCACTCGCCAAACCAAAAATGACGCCGGAGTTCCGCCGCCGCTCCCGTAGATGCTTTCATTCGTCCGCCTTTCGCTTCTCCGCCACCGTCAAATCTCTGCGCCTGCCCCTAGCGTCAGCGGTCAGAGTACCCGGCACCTTGTGGCGGGTACCCTGGACCCCCTTGTTCGACCATTAATGGGTTTTTCATGCGTCGGATGTCCGCATTGTCTCCTAGCAGATTCCATGTTCCCGAATGCATGCCAACCACGATGTTCATAGGATAAGCGTCCTTGAGTCCTTTTATCATGCGCAAGTGTAGCGACCGTGCGGAGCCGCCCACAAATAGACAGGGCGCAAGATGGTGACCCTCTTCCGTCATCACATCCTTCGGGTCAATCCGTTCTATCCACTCGTGACCGGCCATAAGCATGCCTATAAACGAAACCAGAAGCTCCGGAAAAGGGACCATGCTTTTACATTCGTGTGCAGCAATAACGTCTTTTGAGTCTACGAAATAGAATGTCCGTTTTCCGCTAGCATAGTCGACGTCCTTCCTTTTCCCGATGGTTGCTGCTTGAGGAGTAACAACGATATCAGGCGTGAAAGAGATATCCGTTCCCACATGCGATGAGATTCGAACCTGTTGTCTGATCTCAATACACTCCTCCTCGCCACGCCGAAGACGCATGTAGGAAAACTTGTCAGGATTCCCGTTGGGTGTCGTGAGATATCGGTAGGAACCATCAGTTGCCATATTAACAACCTCGCCTACAAACCCAGCTTTCTCGTAAAACTCGATGAGGGCAAGTAAGCATCCAATCTCGAAGTGTGCTGCTATCTGACGCTCTTTCTTTGTGTAAACAGTGCCATAAGCGGTTGCGAATTCCCGCATCGCTTCTATGACTTGGTCCTCCCATGTTGGTGCAGACGCGTCAGTCATTGTTTCCTCGCGGATGGCCGAGTTTGTATAATAGGTCTTGGGCGTGAGCTGATTGGAGGCACCAGAAGTCTATTCCAAGCCGTTGAATTACTGCGGAGAACTGATTATGACACTCGCGAAGTAAGTCCGCATCCGCCCCCGTGACTCGCACCTGCTTCCCATAGGCAATTGGGGTGTCTCGCACCAACCCGACTCGGAGATCGCTGCGCGATGCGGCAGCAATGGGGCCAAGAACTACTTGGTAGAACGCGTTTAGGTCACAAAGAACGCCAACTCTGTCCACGCTCCATCCCGCGTCTGCTGCTGCACGATAGTTACGTGACTGCTTTTCCGCTTCGTAACGGATTCCGCGCATTAAGCTCTCTGATCGAGCGGTGATGGACTGGCGCGTGTCGCGGTCGAGACTGGCAGTCAAGTATTTCAGTGCTTCGTGCATAAATTATCTACCAAGTCGAACAGTGGGTTTTGAGCAGTTCCGCCGCTGCCGCCGCGCAACTGCGGTTCGCCGATGTCCCCGCCCGCCCCAGAATCTCAAACCACGGGGTGGGGTAGGTGTCGAGCGGACACGATCCCGCCGGATGCCGCACCGCCAAATCCCCCATCACCACGCTGTGCGCCGGCGTGGCGGGAATATACGGCGACAAAAACGACAAAAATCCCGGCGTCCCATCCGGCACCGGGGCCAGCGTTTTCAAATCGCGGATCACCACGCGTGACCAGGTTGGTTGGTGCAGGTGGTGTCGCGGACAGTTCGTGTACGGCACGCTGTGTTCGACCGAACCGAATATCTCAATGATCCGCTCCGGATCTATACCAAGCTGCCGCTCGATCTGCGCAAAAAAGTCATCCTTCGCGATGCTCTTGTCCGCGTAGCCCTTCCAACCGCCGCCCAGGATCAACAGGCTTCCTGGCGGCAACTTTAAATCTGCCTGCCCTCGGGCGCGCCGCCGTTCGAGTAGGAAATATAAATAGTAGGGGAACCCCAGAATGCGCACCGGCGCCGAACCTTGTGCCCATCTTTCGAGACAGGCGTCCGCGCCAAACGGATCAAACTCATGCCGGCCATCCCCCTGATAGCGCAACGTCCAGAATTGCTCCGCCGCCGGCGCGTAGCTCATCAGGTAGGCCATCGTGTTCGAGGTGCCTACCTTGAGGCCCGCGTACGGTTCATAGAAATTTAACAGATAATTGGCTGGCCGATCGTCCAACACGCCGCGCCACACCATTTCGTGTTTAGCCATCACCCGCGCCCACTCCAAGGTGAAGCCGTCGAAAAACACCTGCGATTTCTGTCCCGTCGTCCCTGACGACGTCAAATGAGTTTTGACCTGCGACTCATGAATCGAACGGATTTCATGATACTTGAAAAAATTGGCGTGAACCGGCGGCAGCGCCAGCACATCCGCCATTGTCCGGATGCGCTCCGGCTTCATCCCCGCCTGCTCCGCAAACCGCCGATACCACGGCGACCGTTCCATGTGCAGCGCGGTGATGTCCCGCATCGCCTCCACAAACAGCCCGTCATATTTCTCGTCTGCTGCATACGGCACGGCAATCGCGCAAAAGCGCCGGACGGAATCTGGAATGTCGTTGGAAACGGGAGCGGACGGTTGGTCCAGCATTATAACTCCAATCGAAATGATGGTTTTTTGAGGACGTTACCACCATTGCTGATGCGGTGGAACCATTTTTCCCCGCCCAAAAATTGGGGGTTTAAGGGATTGAAGAAGGGGGCGGGCTGTTCGTAAGATGGGGCGGAGAGTTGAAGAAAGTGCGCAATAGAGATGATTTGATGGCGAAGAGTGGTCAGAATGAACAAGGCGAGCCGCTCATCCCGAAGCATGGCGGATTTCGGCATCTCAAGGGCTTCCAGGTAGCGCAACTGGTCTATGATGTCACGGTGCGGTTCTGCGACAAATACATTGATCGGCGCAGCCGCACCCATGATCAGATGGTGCAGGCGGCGCGCTCCGGTGTGCAAAACATTGCGGAGGGGAGCGTGGCCAGCGGCACGTCCAAGAAGATGGAGCTGAAACTGACCAATGTGGCCAGGGCGAGCTTGGCCGAGCTGCGCCTTGACTACGAGGATTTTCTCCGTCAGCGCGACCTCAAGCTCTGGCCACAAACCGACTCCCGCCGTCAGGCGCTGGTGGCGCGGCGCTGCGCCACCGCTGATGAGGTGGCGGCGTGGGTGGTGGAGGTGGCCCAAAATGGAGAAAATGGACAGGATGGACGGAATGGACGGGATGGACATGGAGGACCGTCCATGCAGTCCATGGAGTCCATGAGGGCTGTTCTTTTTCCAGAAATCTCGGCCAATGCGGCTGTTGTTCTGATTGGGGTGGCCATGGCGTTGTTGGATCGTCAGATCCAAGCGCTGGCGGCAGCTTTTGCAACCGAGGGCGGTTTTACCGAACGGCTTTATCGTACCCGGCAGTCAAGCCGGGCGGAGAGGGGGAAGGAGCCAAATTAGGGGGCGGTATCGAGGCCGGTGCGGAGGTCGCGGATTTTGGCGGCGAAGCGGGCGGGGAGGTCGGTGGCGGTTGGGTCGGAGCCGGTGATGTTGACGAGGGCGGAGCCGACGATGATGCCGTCGGCCATGGGGCCGAGTTTACGAGCGTCACTGCCGTCGCGGATGCCGAATCCGAGGCAGACGGGAAGAGGGCAGACGGCTTTGACTTCGGCGGCGTGGCGACGAATGGCTTCGTAGTCGAGCCCGCCTTCGCCGGTGGTGCCGGCTTTGGTGATGAGGTAGAGGAAACCTTCGGTTTTGGCGGCGATCATTTGGAGGCGATCGGGCCGGGTGGTGGGGGCGGCGAGGAGGATGATCTGGATGCCGGTGTCTTTTAGAGCGGCGCGGAGAGGGGCGGATTCTTCGGGGGGGAGGTCCACGATGAGGAGGCCATCAATACCGGCGGTTTGGGCGTCGGTGGCGAGGCGTTCAAGGCCGTATTTGTAGATGGGGTTGTAGTAGCTGAAGAGCATGAGGGGGATGTCGGTGTGGCGGCGGAGGTCGGCGGCGAGTTGGAGGGTGCGGGAGAGGGTCATGCCGGTGCGGAGGGCGCGCTGGGAGGCGGCTTGGATGGCAGGGCCGTCGGCGGTGGGGTCGGAGAAGGGGACGCCGAGTTCGAGGATGTCGAGGCCGGAGGTGGCGGCGGCGCGGAGGATTCCGAGGCTGGTGGCATAGTCGGGATCGCCGGCGGTGATGTAGCCGATGAGGGCTTTACGGTTCTGGGTGGCAAGGCGTTGGAAGGTTTGGGTGATTCGGTTCATGGTTATGGAGGGTTCAGGGTTCAGAGGTCAGGGGAAAGCAAAAACATTTTTTTTACCACAGAGGGGCACAGAGAAAAATAGATCATTCACCTTTGTGAAACTCTGTGTTCGCTGTGGTGAAGGTGGCTGTTCAAATTCGAATCCTGAACCCCGAACCCTGAACCCTTAGCTTTGACCTCTTCCAACATGCGCAGCACGTGGTCGAGGTCTTTGTCGCCACGGCCTGAAAGGTTGACGAGGATGTGTTGGCCGGGGCGTTTGGGCGCTTCGCGGATGGCGACAGCGAGAGCATGAGAGCTTTCAAGGGCAGGAATAATCCCCTCGTGCCGGCAGAGCATCTGGAAAGCGGCGAGGGCTTCGGCGTCGGTGACGCCTTCGTATTTCACGCGTTTGAGGTCGTGGAGGAGGGCGTGTTCGGGGCCAACACCAGGGTAGTCGAGACCGGCGGAGATGGACCAAGCTTCGTGGATTTGGCCTTCGTCGGATTGGAGGAGGTAGGACATGGCACCGTGGAGTTCACCGGGCGAGCCGCCGCAGATGGAGGCGGCGTGGCGAGAGGTGTGGAGGCCTTCGCCGGCGGCTTCGGCGCCGATCATTTCGCAGGGGTCGTCGAGGTAGGGATAGAAGAGGCCCATAGCGTTGGACCCTCCGCCGACGCAGGCGGTGAGGAGGTCGGGGTGGTGGCCGGTTTTCTCGAAGAATTGCGCGCGGGCTTCGTCGCCGATGACGCGCTGGAAGTCGCGGACCATTTCGGGGTAGGGGTGGGGGCCGGCGACGCTGCCGATGACGTAAAAGGTGTCGGTGCTGTGGGCGGACCAGTAGCGCAGGGCTTCGTTCATGGCGTCTTTGAGCGTGGAGGTGCCGGACGTGACGGGGATGACTTCGGCGCCGAGGAGTTCCATGCGGCGGACATTGGGGGCCTGTCGGCGGATGTCTTCGGCGCCCATGAAAACTTTGCACTCGAAGCCGAAGCGGGCGGCGATGGTGGCGGTGGCTACGCCGTGCTGGCCGGCGCCGGTTTCGGCGATGACGCGTGTTTTGCCCATGCGGCGGGCGAGGAGGCCCTGGCCGACGACGTTGTTGATTTTGTGGGCGCCGGTGTGGGTGCAGTCTTCGCGCTTGAGCCAGATTTGCGCGCCGCCGAGGTGGGCGCTGAGGCGTTGAGCGTGGTCGAGGGGGGTGGGGCGGCCGGCGTAGTCGCGGAGCATGGCGCGGAAGTCGGCCAAGAAGGCAGAGTCGGTTTTGGCGGCATTCCAAGCGGCTTCGACGTCGAGGAGGGCGGACATGAGGGTTTCGCCGACGAAGCGGCCGCCGTAAGGGCCGAAGTGGCCGGTAGCGTCAGGGTATTGGCCGATGAGTTTTTTCATGAGAGGTCAGGGTTCAGAGGTAAGAGGTCAGGGTTCAGGAGGGGGGAGAAGCAGAAGAATGGCGGTTTCTTTGGCGATTTGTCGGCGCGGAAACCAACCGTCGCCTTTTCCGTTCTGGCGCGTGACAACCGACCTCTCGCGTACACGAGTACTGCTCGGGTCGTCTGTCCCGCGCCATCTTCGGAAAAATCTTGGTTATTTCCGCGAAACGGCCCCAACAAATCACCAAAGAAACCGCCAATCACCACGTGCTGCGCACAGCGGGCAGGGATGGGACTGCTGCGGCGGAGCTGGCGGAGGGGTGGCGTTTGGAGAGGAGAAAGCATGGTGGTTACTTCTTGATAATTTTACCGAGGCGGGTGTGGGCTTCGCGGATGAGTTCTTCGGTGGTGGGCCAGTCTATGCAGGCGTCGGTGACGGATTTGCGGGGGTTGAGGCGTGCCGGGTTGGTGGCCATGGGCTGGTTGCCGCCTTCCAAATTGCTTTCGAGCATGAACCCGCGGATACATTGCGCGCCGTTTTCGATTTGGGTAAGCACGTCGCGCAGTACAAGACCCTGGCGCTCGGGCTTCTTGCCGGAATTGCCATGCGAGCAGTCAATCATGATGTTCTGCGGTAGATGGGCATCGCGCAGGGCTTGTTGGCAGGCGGCAACACTCTCGGCGTCGTAGTTGGGTTTCTTGCCGCCACGCAACACCACGTGGGGATAGGCGTTGCCCGTGGTGGAAAACACGGCGGGCAGGCCATCTTCGGTGACACCGAGGAAATGGTGCGGGCCCATAGCGGAGCGGACGCTGTTGATGGCGGCTTCCAGCGAGCCGTCGGTGCCGTTTTTGAAGCCGATGGGGGTGGAGATGCCGCTGGCGATTTCGCGGTGAGTCTGGGCTTCGGCCGTGCGCGCGCCAATGACGTTCCATGAAATGAGGTCGCCGATGTACTGCGGCATGAGGACGTCGAGCAGCTCGGTGGCCGCCGGCAGGCCCAATTCCGCCACGCGGATCAAGAAGTGCCGTGCCATGCGGATGCCTTCTTCGATGTGGAAAGTGTCATTCATGTAGGGGTCGTTGATCAGCCCTTTCCAGCCGATGGAAGAGCGGGGCTTTTCAAAATAGACGCGCATGACGAGATAAATCGTGTCGGCCACTTCCTCGGCGAGGTCTTTGAGTTTGCGGGCGTATTCTTCCGCGGCTTCAAGGTTGTGGATGGAACAAGGGCCCACTACCGCGAACAGGCGCGGGTCCTCGCCATCGAGAATGCGCTCCAACGTTTCGCGGCCCTGGCCCACCGTGGCAATCGCCGTAGTGCTCAAGGGCAAGTCCGCTTTGATCTCTCGCGGCGGCGGCAGCGGGAGGACCGATTCAATATTGATATTTTCCAACCGGGGGTGGCTCATGGGGGTCCTTTCCAAAAAAACGGTTGTGCCGGCAGCGGGAGTTGAGCCGC
>Ga0116148_1004263_pt1 | contig 12600 bp, 9 predicted proteins | sample AD_UKC055_MetaG_FD_89786 | JGI IMG/M metagenome (GOLD analysis project Ga0116148, IMG submission 89786) | Active sludge microbial communities of municipal wastewater-treating anaerobic digesters from USA - AD_UKC055_MetaG | ecosystem: Engineered > Bioreactor > Anaerobic > Digestate | place: USA... | reverse complement strand
TATGCGCCAGGACCGCATCCCTTCGTGATCCTCGGACCATCCGGAGAAATGCATTCATTCAATGACGACTTGCCAATCGAATGGCAGCCTAAAACGGTGAGCGAGACTGAGTTGGTAGTCACCGTCGAGATCCGAGAAGATGTATTCGACAGTCAAAACTACGGCACGAGTGATGGAATCGTGCTTTTTACCATTTTTAGTTATCAGTGGTCAATGTACGTCCAGGCTCGCTTGGCGCGCAGCGGCGAAATCCTAATGGCTGCAACTTTGCGGGGATCAGAACCACAACCATTCCCAGAGACGGCAACTTCTGACATGGCGCCGGTAGGATCTTCGGTAGGCTATGGAGACCTTGAAAATTGGCTTCAAACTTGGTTGATGTGTGATGGACGCGCAGTGTGTCTGAAGCCATTGCGCATGCTGGAAGGGCACACGAGGGACGTACAAAGCGTGGCATTCTCGCCAGATGGGCAGACGCTGGTTTCAGGATCGGTGGACCAGACCGTGCGAATGTGGAGAGTCTCGGATGGGGCTTTGCTCCATAAGTTAGAAGGGCACACGGATCCGGTGTATGGTGTGGCGTTCTCACCAGATGGGCAGACGCTGGCTTCCGGATCGATGGACCAGACTGTGCGACTATGGCGGGTCTCAGACGGGGAATTACTGCGCAAACTGGAAGGGCACACAGGCGGTGTGATCAGCGTAGCATTCTCACCAGATGGACAGACTCTGGCTACAGGATCAGAGGACAATACTGTGCGGTTATGGCGTGTTTCGGACGGAGCTTTACTGTACAAGCTGTTTACCACCGACGGTGTGATCAGCGTGGCGTTCTCACCTGATGGGCAGATGCTGGCTTCCGGATCACTAGACAATACGGTTCGACTCTGGCGAGTTTCCAATGGTTTCCTGTTGCGCACATTATGGGGACACACAGACCCAGTGACCTGCGTCACATTTTCACCTGATGGGCAGATGCTGGCTTCCGGATCAATAGACAATACCGTTCGACTCTGGCGAGTAGCCGATGGTGCCTTGCTGAATACGCTTGAAGGGCATACTTTCATAGTTCTTGCTGTTGTATTTTCTCCTGATGGGCAAAAGCTGGTTTCGGGATCATTCGACAATACCGAACGGCTGTGGCGAGTGTCGGATGGGGCTTTGCTGAGCACGCTTAGATTTGCAGATGCTATTGTGAGCCTGGCGTTCTCACCTGATGGTCAGACACTGGCATCAGGATCAACAAATGGTACTGTGCGACTGTGGCTGGTCGTCGACGGGGAGTAAAGACAGCGATTTGGAATAAATAGGTAAAGTCACACGTTTCCTAAGATTACATTAATGATACTAATTTAGAAGTTTCCCACTAAAATCAAACAATTATCGCAACCACACCGGCAACAAAAAACAGCACGCTCAAGTACCAAGCAATTTTCTTTGGCTTGCTCGAAAGGATAAACATCACCAACAGGAACCCCGCAGCACAAACCCCAATCCCGCCATACCCATAACGAACCAAATCAGTATCAGGCAGCGTAGGATGAAGTCCAAGCAGCACGATCATGCCAAAGCCAAGCCGGAGAAGGGCGTTAATCATTCAGAACCTGCAGCTGGAAATTGAGCGTGATGAGATCCTGGTATTGAATGACCCAGTCTTGAAGAATGAATTGCTGAACTTTGGTGAGAAACGCACTGCTTCGGAAGCATTTACCTACGGGGAACCAGGAGGACAGCATGATCACTGCGTGATGGTACTGGGGATGGTTTGAGACTCATTGGGGATGCAAGAAAGAAGGTTTGAACCGATCGGTTTGATGAGCGATGGCTTAATTTTACAAATAGATGCTGGAAAAGAGATTTGATAACGCTGGCTGACCCTTGTCCTTTCAGAACCTTTTGTGGTCTTTACAGGATATTCCAGGCACGGTGTAGCACCCAGAGGGCGTTATATGGCTGGGTATTCTGGCAGCACACTGAATCCATGTCCAGGTCGTCCTCCTTGATATTCCTCCTTGATATTACACCTCCTTGCTCTTACCCCTCCTTGATACACCTCCTTGATATTCACCTCCTTGATATTCACCTCCTTGATATTCACTGTCAAGGCTAAATAGAAATGTCCTATAGCTGGCAAGTTAGAAATGTCCTATTCGGTTAATAATGTTGTCAACACAGGTTTGCCATTTATCTTTTTTCCATAGGTCCTCCAGGGATGGTCATAAGCCGGGGCAAGCGGTTTGGCTTTAGGCGACTTGGACGACACAACCGCTCCTTGTTTGGGTCTCTTCTCGATTTCTTGCAGGGTAAGCAAGTTGCTCTCAAACCAGGCTGAGATTGAACCGGATGCCTCACAAGTAATCAGGACTTCCTGCTTGGCATAATACCAGGCTGGATGACTGGTCAGGATTTGATAAACCCTGTCAGCATAGTTGATTTGCAGTGCTGTGGTAACCTTTCTGAAAGCATGAATGGAGAAGAGAAAGTCCAGATCCTGAGTTACATCCAATGGGCGATGGAAGTCAAGGTCGGAGCCGGGCATCACCGCAAAACGGCGGTTATAGTCCAGAATAAAGGTTGGGAGATAGCGGTTCGCCTGGTCATAGTCACAGATATTTAGCAAGCGCATCTCCTTGACCAATCGATCCTGCAAGGTTTCGTTGGCTCTTTCCACCCGCCCTTTGGCTTGAGGTGAATTGGCGCAGATCAATTCCACATCCAGCATGGACAGTGCCCTCTGAAACTGAGTAACCGGTTCATAGCTAAGATTGCCTCTGTGATTGTCCCGGAAGACGCTAAACTTGTCGCTATAGAAGCTTTTGGGAAGGCCATGTTCTTTGAAGTAACGTTTACACAGCTCTCCATAGCTAAAGAACCATTCTTCCGGCACAAATTCGGCCGCCAGGATCTCACTGGTGGCATCATCTACAAATACCAGCAAAGTCGCTCTTGGCCCCCGTTCTTCCAGCCAGGCGTGCTCTGAACCGTCAATCTGCACCAGTTCTCCCCGGCTCATTCTCCGCGGTCTGGCAGGGTGTATCTCCGATTTCTTTTTGGTCTTTGCTTCCCAGACACCGGCTTCAATCATCATCCTTCGCACGGTCTCCTTACTCAAGCAAATCCCCTTTTGTTTTCCCAGCTTCTCAGCCATCAGGGTTGGCCCAAAACCTTTCATGATTGGCTCCCTGATGAAGTCCCTCACTCTTTCCCGCACCTCCATCTCTGTCCGCCGATTACTTGGCTTCCCGCGTTTCTTTGATACCAGTCCTCCATTTCCTTCCTGGTGATAACTTTGCAGGATGCGCCTGAATTGCCGTTCGCTTATTCCCAGGTTGCTGGCTGCTTGCTTTTGTGTGATCCGACGATCTAAAACCCGTTCCACTGCGGTTTTGCGGGCTAGTTCTTTACTGCTCATTTCGATGGTCCATGTCATAGCTCCTAATTTTAATTAGGACATTTCTATTTTGCTACTTTAGGACATTATCATGTTGCTCTTACACTCCTTGATATTCACAAAAAATAAACTGGTAATGTGATATACTATCAAAAGATTTTTTGAGTGTTTCATCCTAGGCTTTACTGCCGCCAATAATTAAATAGATTTGGGGTGATCATATGAGGAAAAATAGCCAATTTCTTTCTCTTTTTGCTATCATTGGACTTATTTTTGCATCCCCACTATCCTCGGTGTTCGCCCAGGATTCCCCAATCAACTTGCAGATAATTTCTGTCGATAGCGATTCGTTCCCGAAGGTAAAAACCTTTTTTTCAGTATCGGATCCTCAAGGTTTTCCTGTTACTGGCTTAGAGGCAATTTCATTTAAACTTTCAGAAGACAATAAATTAATCGATAATCCTACCATCACTCAAATATCGAACACTGAGATGGCATTGGCTGTCGCGATTGTTCTCGATACCAGCGGCAGCATGGTGAAATCATTGGCAACATCAATAACTGCAGCTAAGGACTTCATAGGCACATTAGGCCCTAACGACCAGGTGTCACTTATTACCTACTCTGATAAGCCTACGATTATTCAGGGATTCACTACAGATCGGTCAGTATTGTCAACGGCTCTCGAGGGACTGAAAGCCGCTGGTAATTCAGCACTACACGATGCGTTAATTGAAGCTGTAGCAGTCCTGAAACCGCGTACAGAAAGGAAAGTTATCGTATTAATCACAGATGGTTACGAATCTGGAATAAGCTCATATTCTATCGATCAAGTTATCGACGAAGCTGCCAGATGGTCTACGCCGATTTACCCCATTGGCTTTGGAGGAGTAAATCGGAATAAAGTTGAAAAAATTGCTAAACTTACCGGCGGATTTGCGCAGATTAATCCGGACGCTGATACACTTTCTGTTTCGTTGGCCAAGGTATTGGATAATTTACGCGATCAGTACGTACTTGAATACACCTCTGCATTAGCTGCTGATGGAAAAGAGCATGAACTAAACATAGCCTACGATTATCAGGGCGGTTCAGTCAACGACAGCTACCGCTTCATCGCAAAACCCGGGAATATCACCATCAGCTTTGGCGACCTCGTCGATGGTCAGGAAATTTCCGGGACGGTCCGCTTCTCTCCAAATATTCTAGCACCCGCCCCGGTCAGATCTCTTGAAATTAAAATGGACCAACAAACATTAACTTCGATTCTCACGGAACCCTTCGAATATATTTGGGATTCGATATCCGTCACGCCTGGTTTACATACCTTTGATTTTATTGTGACTGACAAGGTCGGCAATACAAGCACTCAGACTTTGAATTTAGAGGTTGTCCCTCCTGTCAGGGTAGAATCGAACCTGGTAGCAAATCAAAATGTTACTGGCAAACTCACAATCCCAATTGAGGTTATAGCTTCGCGTGGAGTCGCAAAGGTCGAATTTCTCGTCGACGGTGTGAAGACAGCGGAGGATATCGACGCTCCCTATAAGTTTGAATGGGATACTTCCAAGATTCGTCCGGGATACCACGATTTACGTTTTATTGCGACGGACCTTGAGCAATACACCGGCGAACAACAACTAAGAGTTAACGTGGAAATCCAAAAGAACAACAACCTGCTCTGGATCGCCCTTACGACCTTGCTCGTGGCCTTTGGAGTTATTCTACCAATTGCCATTCGTAAGAATAAAACCGTGAAAAGGTCGGCGCTATCCAGTAGTGATTTCCAGACCAGACGAGAAGGGACTGCGAAGCTCGTAGAAAAAGCGGGGCTTACACCCAATTACATTTGGACACTTATGGGCAACGAGACCCGTTTGGGCAGAAAACGGGATGAAAATGACGTACCCCTTAAGGGGCTATCCGCATCAAGATATCATGCAGTAATTATGCTGACCCCTGAGGGCTATGAATTGCGCAATTTAAATCCTGGGAATCCAACTTTCGTGAATGGCATCCCAATCTCTGATAGTGCGATACTTAAGAATGGAGATGTCATTAGGGCTGGCGAAAGCGAATTTTGGTTCGAAGGATAAGCTATGGTGGAAGAGCAGCCTGCGGAAGAAATCTATACCATTGAATCCGCTCCAAATTCGGACACGGGGAAAAAGCGAACGAATAACGAAGATTGGGTCGCTGGGTTTGAGCCGATTAATCCCAAGGAACTCCAGGCAAGTGGATCGCTGTATATCGTCGCGGACGGCGTTGGTGGGGCAAGCAAAGGAGAAGAGGCAAGCCAATTTGCTGCAAAGAAAGTCCTCTTTGATTTTTTTCAAGACCAGACAATCCCTCCTAAGCAGCGCCTTCAACGAAGTATTCGAAAAGCATGTAAAGAAATATTTGAGTATTCTCAGGAGAGCAATCTCTCCCGCATGGCGACAACGATGGTCGCTGCCAACGTGCGAGGGAATAAACTCACCGTCGCTAACGTTGGGGATAGCCGCTGCTATCTGATACGGTCTGGAAAAGTTACTCAAATCACTCAGGATCATAATTTCGTCGGGGAGCTGGTCAGAAATGGCTCCTTAAGCCCTGAAGCAGCCAAACAGGCCAAAGTTCGTAATACGCTGATGCGCAGTTTAGGCGGCGAGGCAGATGTTGAGGTTGATATCTTTGGCGAGTTTGATCTATATCCTGGCGATATCATTCTTCTTTGCAGTGACGGCTTGACAAGATATGCAGAGGACGCCGACATCCTGCGAATATGCTCCAGGGGAAGCGCGGAGAGAATCTCCGAACAGCTCATCGAATTCGCGAATGAACGGGGAGGTGCAGATAATACTTCGGTTTATGTTATCAAAATCAACCCTGAGGGAACAAGAATAATAGATGATGAAGCTCAAACTATCCCTGAACCAGTATCCTGGGACTCCATTAAGCTAAGGAAACAAACGGGAAAATATCGAACGCCTAAGGCTATGACCAGTTCCCGGAGCAAATTTACCAGAGCGATTCTGCTAGCATTAATCCTCCTCACCGTGGTGTCAGGTACGTATTACTTCTTTAGTCGAGAAAAGACCGCTACATCGCAGCCCGTTCCACTTCCGACCGCGGGCCCCACAGAAGCACCATCGCCAACTGCAACAATGGACCTTACACCTACGGCGATCGTCGCTGCCTATCCTATACTACCATTTGAAAATACGCCAACCTTACTGGCACCTACGCTCCCAACTGCTGAAAGCTCGACCCCAACAGCAACCTTTATCCCAATAGACCTCTCGAGATACGTTTGTGTACATGTTGTTCAAAGTGGCGAGTTCATTTCAACAATTCTTTCTAATTTTTCTCAAGTATTTGATCCTTCGAAATCCTATTGGACGACACACTGTAACTTTGGTGAAAAATTATGTAATGGTAGAGAAGAGATTACAAGTCCCAATAACATTAATCAAGGTCTAAATTTGCTCATCTACGATGTCAATCAAAGTGAGTGCCTGGCACAAGGTAACAGTTATTGGATGATAATCAACCCATAAGCTTATTGAAAAGGAGTCAAAATGAGTGCAACGAACGCGTTTTTCATCTGGTTTTTCACAGGGCTCAACGGGCTGGGAGGGTGGCTTATCTTCCTCTTCCTGGCTTTCGCAGCCGTCATCTGGCTCTTCTATGATAGTTCGAAGAGGAACTTGCCGGTCTTAGGGTGGCGATTAGGCGCATCCCTTCTGGCATTATTGTTACTCCCAGTCATCATCTACCGCTTCAGTTCAGCGGAAACCCGCTTAAGCCTGGACGTCTTTATTGAAGCAATCTTTTACCTGGGTCTGCTCGGTGGGATTCTGCCGGCGGTGCTGGCGATTGGCTATTACGTCACCTACAAGGGATTGCTGGGTTGCAAGAACGGCCATGTTTACGAAGCGGTTCTGGGGCAGTGCCCTGAATGCGCCGCCGTGAATCAGCCTTTCATTCCCCAGCCTCCCGTTGGTGGAGAAAGTCTTCGATACCAGCACGTACCGGGACCCAGTTTTCAGGAACCACGCCAGGTGAAACCCAAGGCGAATGCCTGGTTGGTTGATCAGAGCGGCCGCAGTTATCAACTGTGCCAGGGCGAAACAACAATCGGACGCTCAGCTTCGAACGATGTTCAATTTAGTGGGATCAGCAGCGTTTCCCGAAATCACGCAAAAATCCAGGAAAAGAACGGCCGCTTCTATCTTGCTGACCTGGCAAGTTCATCTGGCACCAAAGTCAACGGTAAATTCATTCATCAGATGACCTTACTGGAGCCGAACGACGAAGTTCGCTTCAGCGACCAGGTCATCGTGACCTTTGTAACAACCAATCGCTAATATTTGGGAGGTTTTATTATGGCTCAGGAATACACTTGTCCACTACACGGTCCCTACCCCGCTTCATTGGGCTCCTGCCCACGCTGCGCGAAAAGCTCTGGCGCGCGCCCTCAGGATCCGGGTCCAATCGGCGCGTCTGAGGATGACATGCCCACGGATTACTTCTCAGGCGCAGGTCAAGGAGGTTTCCAGCCCGCCGGAGACGAAGATGAAGCCCCGACCATTCTGCCTGGCGGCCCAGGCTCTTCGCGCCGCATCCTGGATATGGACGAAGAACCAACCAATCTTGGATTAAACAAATATGTCGACGATGTTACCGAACTGGACTTTGAAGATGTCGGACCTCAGGCTATCCTCTGGGTTAAAGAAGGCCGTAAAAGAGGACGCATCTACAAGATCAAGGAAGAAACAATCGTGGGGCGTAAGGCTGCGGATCTGGTATTGGACGACCCCAAGGTTTCAAGCACCCATGCGAAAATTGTCGTGGAGAATGGTCAATACATCCTGATCGATTTCCATTCCAAGAACGGAACCTGTGTGAACGGGGAACGTATTCGCGCGGAAACCACGCTGAAGGAAAACGACATTATCAAGATCGGGGACGTGCAATTTGTGTTGAAGATCCTGGAATAGACTCTGGATAGCCAGAAGACAAGGGGCTTACCATGGAAAAATGGAAGTGGTTGTCGCGTGCTGCCGGCTTACTGATTGTGCTGGGCTTCTTCATGCCCGCTGTTCTCGTTTCCTGCAATGCAGGCATTATGGAACAGAGTCAATCCATCAGTTTCGCGGATATTGCCGGGAATTTTGACACGCCAATACTGTATCTTGTGCCCATCCTGGCAATCGCGGCAATCGTCCTCTCTCTCCTCCAGAAAGACACCAGCCCGAATGTCCTTTCTTTCTTGTGGGGCCAGCTTGCCGCGATTTTACTTTTACTGGTGACCCTGCTTATTACACTTCTTTCGTTAATGAGTAAGGTCGGGCAAGGCACGTACGGCGTGATTAAAGTGACCCCTACATTCGGGACGTTCTTCATCCTTGGTGCAATAGTTATGTTTTTCGTGGCTTGGAGCAAGCAGAAGCAACTCTTAGGAGCAAGTACGCCAGGAAAAGGTTTTCCAGATGGATACCCAGAAGAGCCGCCATTAGATGTTCTTCCGCCTCCAATCGCTCACCAGTACTCTCAAGATTCAGATCCACAACAACAGTATCACCAACCATATCTCACGTCGCTATCGGGTAATTTGCCGTTCAAGAATGTACAGATTGGATTTGATCGCTTTTCAATCGGGCGTTCATCAAGCAATCATTTACATTTGGAGGATCTTTCGGTTTCCAGAAAACATGCAATCTTTCGCAACTCTCAGGGGTCCTGGTTTCTGCAGGATCAAGACAGCTCTGGCGGAACCTATGTGAACGGTTCCCGAACTGACGCAGCCCGTCTGAATGAAGGAGACGAAATTGCTATCGGACCATACCGTTTCCGATTTCATCTTCCTCAACAATAAAGCGGCATTCGCGTTATGGTAGCTTATGGAAACTCTGACCGGCCGAACACTATTAGGTAGATACTTTCTTCGTGAGCTGGTCGGCTCTGGTGGAATGGCAGACGTCTATTCCGCCTGGGATCAACAACGGAATACAAAAATGGCCGTGAAGGTGTTACGGCGCGACCTCAGCAGCAATGCCCGGTTCTTTGACCGATTCGCGAATGAAGCCGACATCCTGCGGAAACTTGAACACCCCAACATTGTGCGCTTGTTCGAATTCGAACAGGAAGGGCAGATCGCGTTTATCGTCATGCAGTGGGTGGATGGTTCCAATCTTCGACAAGTCCTCACAAATTCGCGCCAACCGCTCTCGCTCGACGACTGTTCAAAAGTTTTTGAAGCAGTCTGTTCCGCTTTACACTATGCGCACGAGAATCGGATATATCACTGCGATATCAAGCCAGCGAACATCATGTTGGACATCAAAGGTAACACCTTTGATACGCTGTTAACTGACTTCGGAGTCGCCCAACTTGCGGAGACAACCGGCGGCGGTGGAACGCCAGCGTATATGGCGCCTGAACAGTTTACTGGGGATGCGATTGATGCCCGCACGGATGTGTACGCCCTGGGCGTCACATTGTTTGAGCTTCTTACAGGCGGCATAACACCCTACAGGGGATTAGCCCCGTCCAGTGAAGGCAGTACAACAAAGGAAAGAATTGCCTGGGAACACCTAAATTCCCAACCGCCCAGTCTGCTGGCAATTAACCCTAATTATTCGCCAGCGATGGAAAAAGTGATCCTGACCGCTATGCAGAAGCAGCCGGATAAGCGCTTTCCATCCGCCCTCAGCTTTTATGACGCTTTTGAGAAAGCACGCGCTTCCTCACCTCGAGGGACCACCAGCTTTGGATCGGACTATAGGTCAATCTTATCCAGAATTTCAAACTCAGCGAGCAATTTTGCGACCATGGCGCTGAACAAACTCTCGGAAAACAACCAGCCATCCACAATCCGGCGCGATACGCAGGGAAACTCGCAAAGCCAACACACGCCTCCTATCACGCAGCGCAAGGAAACCCAGACCTCGGGATTACAGGTGATCGGGAGGGGATCGTACTTGTACTGCCGGGCAGGGTTGTGGGCAGGCCACAAAATTCCCGTGCCGTTGGGCGAGACGAGCATTGGGCGCGGTACACAAGCCCAGATAAAGCTGCAGGACGGAACCGTTTCCCGCAAGCATGCCTCGCTGATCCGCACAAACCGGGCAGTTTATATTCGCGATGACGGCAGCACCTTTGGCACCTTTGTTAACGGCAGAAGGATCTCCGCCCCGACTCAGCTAAAGGAGCATGATGTTATCCAAATTGGTGCTCAACTGGTATTTGAGTATGTGAAAGGGTGAGGACATGAACAGAAAGTTCTTATTTCATCGGTTATTCTTTGTATCTGTTTTTCTTGTTAGCATTTTGCTTGGTAGTGCCGTTGGGAATGTTCACCCCGTTAATGCGGCCTTTTTTCGTTCCGCGCTGCCCGTAAACCCTGAACAACAGACCGACTCAACTGAAACGGTCCTCGTATTTGACACATCTGGAAGCATGAGTGATTCGGACTCAAGCGGCATCAGCAAAATCGAGGCAGCCCAACGCGCCGGACTTCAGATCCTGAATGTCATCGAGGCAGAAAACACCGCTCTGGGTGCCTCAAATCAAATTGGCATCGCGAGTTATAACTATACACCTACTGTTGACAGCCCATTGACATCTGACATTGCGCTGCTAAAAGACACCTTGTTGGGAATGTACGCCAATGGCAGGACTGCGATGGCAGACGGGCTGCAAACAGGCATGAACCTGTTCAGCTCCGGTTCGACGAACAAGGTGCTGATCCTGCTCAGCGACGGGCTTCCGAACATCAGTTTGAACTCTGGCAATTCACAGAATTATGACGAAATTAAACAGCAAGTGATAGACCTTGCCGCGCAAGCAGGGCAGCAAGGCATATGCGTGAATACTGTAGGATTTGGAGATCCAAACCGGGGCAGTGATTCCATAGACGAAGATTTACTGAGACAAGTGGCCGATGCGTCCGGTTGCGGCAAATATTACAGCGCCATTGACGCGATAGAACTTGCGAACGTCTATGTAGAACTTCGCCACACTTCAACCGGCGTGATTCAGTTCAAACAGACCGGCCAGATTTCCGCCGGGGAAGAGAAACCATTAGGGACCGTAGACATCCCGGAATATCAGGAGATCTTCCTGCTCACGGTGAATTGGCCTGGCAGCAAACTGCAGCCAGTCATCATTGATCCTTCTGGGATTACTGTTGATAGTTCTTATCCAGGGATTTCCATTTCTGAAAGCTCAACCCTGATTTCCTACATTCTCAATAATCCAACCCCAGGCAATTGGCAGCTGAAACTGATCGGCATTGATATTCCTGAAGGCGTGTGCGATTACAATGCCATTCTCTCCACGCGGGCCGGCGTCATTCCCACACTAGTGCCAACCCCAGTACCGACACCAGCTCCCATAACTCCGACTGGAGGAGTTTCGATTTTTTTGGTGCTCCTGGTCCTGGGCGCCAGTGGAATTGCCATCTATGCTTATAGCAATGTTCTCAAAAGGGCAGGAAAGAAGACGGTCTTAGCAGACATATCAGGAGGAAAACTTTTGGGCCGGTCGGGTCCCTACCGTCAGAAAACTATCGTTTTGCATGATGGATTTGTGATTGGCAGAGGAGAATTATGCGATTTGAAGCTCTCCGACTCGACCATTTCCCGCCGCCATAGCCAATTCAGGTTTGCACAAGGGAGTTGGTACATACAAGATTTGAGCAGCAACCGGGGCACCTTTGTCAATGGCGTCAGAATTAACGCCATCAGACTGGTATCAGGAGATACGATTACTATCGGCGGCAACATATTTACATTCCTCTCAAACTGACAATGAGATTCGTCGAAGGGCAATTAATTACTCAGCGTTACAGAGTTGAGAGCCTGATTGGCACAGGCAGTGGAGGAGAGATCTATAAGGTTTGGGATGAAAAACGCTCAACGCACCTGGCATTAAAGCTTTTAAAGCCGGAATGGAGTGATAATCCCGAACTGATAGCCAGTTTTGTGGACGAAGCCAGATCGTTATCTATGCTTCAACACTCAAATATCGTCCGATATTATGAGATGGTCCGCGAAGATGGTCTGGTTTTTTTTCTGATGGATTTCATCCAGGGAGTTACATTAAGAAAATTGCTGAAAGAAGCAGGAAAACCCCTCCCACTTCCCACAATTTTGTCTATCATGGCACCCATTTGCAGAGCATTGAATTATGCTCATGAGCAGGGAGTAATCCATTGCGATGTG
>Ga0116148_1004252_pt1 | contig 12623 bp, 16 predicted proteins | sample AD_UKC055_MetaG_FD_89786 | JGI IMG/M metagenome (GOLD analysis project Ga0116148, IMG submission 89786) | Active sludge microbial communities of municipal wastewater-treating anaerobic digesters from USA - AD_UKC055_MetaG | ecosystem: Engineered > Bioreactor > Anaerobic > Digestate | place: USA... | reverse complement strand
TGCGAATGTGAAGCTACTTTGGGTGCTGGCGTCCAACCGCCGGCCAAGGACCAAAACTCCCGCAACAAATCAATGAATCAAACTACCCTCACCCCCCCCTCGAAAACCTCCCTGGCGCCAACCTGACCTACCCCCCCTCAGAATGGGTCACGATTTGTCAAATCCTTAGGAAACTCACCGAAGCGTCACGGTGACGCTTTGGCTGCGCCGGAGGTGTTAGCGTCGCTCCAGATGGCGGTCCGGGCGGCGGTTGGGTTCGCCACCCGTGCGATTCAGGACTGTCTGTTGGCGGGCCAGGCGTTGAACGAGGCGCGGGTGCTATTTCAGCGGAATCGGGGCCCAGGAGGAGCGTTCGAGTCCTGGGATTATGCAGGCGGCTTTGAGGAGTTTGTATGCACGAACCTCCCGGAGATTTCGCTCGTTACCGCGCAGCGCTGGATGCGGGCGTCGAGGAACGTGTTGATGGCTGTTGTGGGGGAGGAGTTGCCGGAGGCGGATCCGCTGCTGGATCGGTTCGGCCTGGCGCCGAGCGTGGTGCTGAGAAAGCCGGATGCTGAGCTGGATGCGGAGGCGCTGTTGTTCAAGCGCAACTGGTTTTACTTCACGGAAAACAGGACGCTCAAGTCTTGCCTGGGCGGGATACTGGTGGGCGCGGATCGGTCGGTTAACGGCTCAGTGCTGGGCGGAGGCGGCGGGGACCGGAGGGACTACGCGGACTTTACGCTGCGGAAGCTGCAAAACATCTCGACCTTTTTCAGCAGTTGGGACCGGATGCCGGAGCGGCAGCGGACGGAGATCAAGGACGAGTTTGCGGCGGCGATCTGCGGGGAGGAGTTCAAGCTGCGGGGGCGGCGGGGCGAGGAGATCCAGGTGCCGGTGCGGTTCGAGCCGTGGCCGGAGGATGTGTGCCGGGTGGCGATGGAGGCGTTGCGGGAACGGATGCGGAGGGCGAGAGGGTGGGGCGGAGACCGGAGAGGTGAGACCGGAAACCGGAAACCGGAAACCTGAATGAACAACGCCCCTGATAGATACTTTACCGGCGCGCGCCAGAGCGTCGGGGCGGACAGCATGGCGTCGGACGAGAGGTCCGAACGGGTAACAGGACTTACTACGGTTCCTGTCGGGCGAAACGTCACGCCTGGGATTCAACCTCATGCAACACTGTCCGCCAACCCTTTGAATGCGGAGTGCGGAGTGCGGAGTGCGGAATGCAGAATGGGGACTACTGACCACGGGCCACTGACTACTGACCACGGCCTCCGGGGTCAGGTTTCAGGTCTCCAGTCTCAGCCCTCCAACTTCTCCGCGTCGGTGTCGGCGGTGGGGGAGGCGGCGGATTGCGCGTGGTTTAAGCGGCTGCTCGAGGATGGGTATTCGGGGCGGATGGCGGCGAAGATGGTGGGGAAGTCCAGCGGGTGGTGGAGCGGGCCTGATTCGACTTACCAGCGGTGGGTTCGCGGGGGCGCCGCCGAGCTGGCGCGCGCGCGGCGCGAGCCGGTCGCGGCGGGGGATCTGACCTGCCAGATTGAGGCGCTCGGGTGGTTCATCCCGGCGGCCACTTACTTCTACATGCAGACCAACCGGACGCTGGAGCGGGGGAGCATTGCCGAGGCGATCCGGCGGGTGATCTCGCTGCCCTATACGCCGGTGGGGTGGAGCCGGAAGGACCTTGAGCGGTTCCTGGGCGTGCTGCGGATGGACGAGGCGCCGGTGTGCCCGGAGGGGTTGCGGGAGGCGATCCTGGCGCGCCAGGCGGCGGGGCTGCCGCTGGTGCCGGGGCGCGTGGCGCGGCAGGTGAAAGTGAATCCGGCGGTGGTGCGTTTCGGGCGCAACCCGACCGACGCGGCGCTGGACATGGTGAACGCGGCGGGGTGCTCGAGGTTCGCCCGAGTGAACGGCGAGTATGTGCCGCTGCGGGCCGGGCAGCGGCTCCAGCCCGACGACGGCTCGATCAATTTCTGCGTGTGGGTGCTGTGGCAGTTTCCCTCGGACAAATGCTCGGCGCGGTGGGGGGTGATGGTGGGGCGGTTCCAGTTGTTGCTACTGGTGGACGCGATGAGCCTGGCGATCCGGGCCCGGTCGTTCATTGTGCGGCCGCGTTCGAGCTACCGGCAGGAGGATGCGCTGGGGCTTTACAACGTGTTCATGCGGCAGCACGGGATCCCCGAGGAAATCTTCCACGAAGGCGGGGCCTGGAACGCGGGGCGGGTCAAGGATTGCCTGGACCTGCTCAAGGTGCGGCGGCACCTGGTCCACTCGCCGCACAACAAGGCGGCGGTGGAGGGGCGGTTTAACAAGCTATGGACGGTGCTGTCGGGGTTGTCCGGCGGCCAGATCGGGCGGTATCGGGGCGAGATGGAACGGGAGAATGCGGTGCTGACGAGTTGCCAGGCGGGGCACACGGATCCGCGGACGGTGTTCCCGTCGCTGGAGACGGCGCTGGCGGCGATAGACCAGGCGATCCTGGAAGCCAACGCGACGCCGGTGCAGACGCATGTGGGCCGGTGGGTGCCCTCGGACCTTTGGGAACAGCACGTCGGCGAGACGCCGCTGCGGAAGCTGGACCCGGCGACGGAATGGATGTTTGCGCCTTACTGCGTGGAGCGGAAGGTCAACAACGGCATCAACACCAAGGTCCGGCTGTTTGATTCGTTCAGCATTCCCTTCACGTTTGCGGCGCCGTGGATGGCGCATTTTCACGGGGCGCGGGTGCGGGCCTACTTTGATCCCTGGCTGCCGAAATGCCACGCGACGGTAGTTTTGGCGGCGCCGTTCGAGCACCACGCGGCGGGGGTGATCCTGGGGACGGCGTCGCAGACCAACGACATTGCGGAGTATGCGCGGCTGATGCTCGGGCTCGGGTTCGGGCCGAGCGACGAGGGGCGCGTGATGCGGCAGCGGCAGTTGGCCGCGCTGCGCGCCGATAAGCGGGCCATTACCGGGTCGGGCCGCGGGCTCTCGATTGTGGAGCAGCGGGACGGGCTGGCGCAGCGGCGGACGATCAGCGAGGCGGGGCAACCAATCTCTTCAGTACTAAGCATAGCGGACATCCCCGTCCGCGACTCACAATCCGCGGAACCTGACCGCGGCGACAACAACAGCCTCCTGGCCGGGCGCGCCCCCGCTTGCCGCCCGGCCAGCGAGGACCCGGCTTTGCAGGAATTTTTGGACAGTGAAACGTAACCACTAACCCGGCGCGACGGCGCCAACAAGAAATGCACACATGCACACAGAAAAACTGACGGAGATCAAAGTAATCGTGGCCCGGATCGCGGACATCCAGGGCGCGCGGAAACTATCGGACAACCAACTGCTGCGGGAATACCCGGACATCGGGAGCACGAAGACCTGGCGGAACCGGCTGGTGCCCGGAACGCTGGAGGGGCTGAACCTGGACCGGATGCTGGCGAAGCTGCGGCGGGTGGCGGCGATCCTGGACGGCGGGAGCCCGGACGAAATCTTTTACCCCGAGATGGGGTTTGCCAAGGAGATGACGGCGCGGCTGCTGCGGCTGGAGCGGCAGACCGACGACCGGCGGATCCTGGCGTGCCTGGCGCCGAACGGGACGGGCAAGAGCGCGTTTGCGCGGTGGGCGGTGGCGCAGTCGCGGGCGACGCGGGCTTACGTGCGGATGCGGCCGACGTGGCGGAATCGGTCGGGGCATATTTGCACCGGGATTGCGCGGGCCCTGGGGAAGACCATCCAGAGCACCAACCCGAGCGTGGTGGAGCACACGGTGATCGAGGAGCTGGCGAACACGCCGCGGACGCTGTTCATAGACCAGGCGCACGAGGGCGGGGTGCAGTTGATGCACGAGCTGCGGGCGTTTGTGGACGAGACGCCGAGCCGGTTTGTGTATCTGGCCTACGACACGGCGTTCAAGCGGGTGCAGACCGGCACGACGGATGCGCTGATCGAGGCGCACGCCTTCCTGGGGCGCTGCCTCAAGCCGCCGTTTGACCTCTACCGGGGCGGCATTGCGCAGGAGGATGCGATCTTTTACCTGGAGACGGCCGGGGGGTTGACGCAGGCGCAGGCGGTGAGCGTGGCGAGCCGGATTTTGCCGGTGCTGCGGGCGAGCACGAATCTGCGGCTGCTCGATGACGCGATTGCGAGCGCCGAGGCGGCGTCGGATAAGGCGGATAACAAGAAGGCGATTTCGGAGCTCATCATCCAGGAGACGGTGGCGCTGGCCGGGGCGAGCGGCGAGGCGGTGAAGGTGGAGGTAGAGGCATGAAATTGCCAATTGCAAATTGCCAATTGCCAATTGGGGCTCCTGGTAAGGCACAAAGCGAGTGTCGGCTAAACTGACCAACCGCCAAAAGGCTTACCTTGCCCAGCTCGCCCGACAGGCCTGGCAGCGCAACCCGGAGGCTGACGCCCAAGACGCCGGCACCTGGCGGCGAGAGCAGGTGGCCCGGGCGTGCGGGCGGCTGGGGCTGCGATGTTGCAGCCAGGATCACTACGGCGCCGTCAAAGCCCATTTCCTGCACCTGCTGGGCCGCGACGGCGACGCCCTTAGAGCGGACCTCCACAGCCAAACCGAAGCAAACCAACGAAGAATCATCTTATGGAAAATCCGAAAACGCTGTTCGCAATATGGCCTCGGGCTCGAGTACGCCGACGGGATCTGCCGGCGTATGACACGCGGCCGCGGGCTACAAGAAACCGAAGACACCGCCACCTTATGGAACGTCTATTTCAAACTGGACTACTACAAAACATCGCCCTCAACCGCTGGTTGATAACCGGGTATTGCCACGCGCTGGCGATCCTGAGCCTGGTCAGCCTGGCCCAGCGGCGGATGCTGACCGGCCTTTGCGCCGCGTGCGCGTGCGTGTTGGTCGCCAAGGCCGGCAATGCCCTTCGAGCCAAATCCTGAATACAGACCATCAACACGAATCCGTAACACCTATGCCTATTCCAATGCTCAAATACATTATTGTGAAATCCCCCTCCGGCGAGGAACTCCCCATCCTTTTCCCCGCGGCCATTCAACATCGCAACGCCGTCCCCAAAGACCTGGAGGTCATCAGCGCGGGCTTTGTGATGATTTTCGACGGCACGCTGGCGTTCTCGGACATTGGCTCCGACTCGCTCAGCGTGGAGCCGCGTCCCGAGGACCGCGCTCTGATCGAGGCGATGCTGAACCTCGGCAAACCCATTGACGCCGGGCTTGAGCTCGGTGACGCATCCGAAACGAACAACCAACCGGCCGCTCTAGCGGTCTCCCGATAGTCTATCCGTATTATGAACACCCCCGCAGAAATATCCCTCGCCACCATTGAACAAGCGGCCAAGCAATTCGCCGCCGATCACACGGCCCTGGCGGAGCTCGTGACCGGGCTTAACCAGGCCGTCGAAGACCTGAAACGCAATTCGATCCCGGCCATCAAGCGCCGCGTGGCCCGCGCCGCCGAAAGCCGCGCCGCCCTGGCCGAGCTGGTGGACCAGGCCCGGCATCTCTTCGTGCAACCCCGCACCGTGATTTTCCACGGGATGAAAGTCGGCCTGCAAAAGGGGCGCGGCGGCATTGAGTGGGACGATGAGGCCAAGGTGATCCAGCTCATTCAAAAGCATTTCAGCGCCGCCCAGGCCGAGCTGCTCATCAAGACGACGCGCAAGCCGATCAAGAAGGCCATCGAGGACCTGGACATCGCCGATCTCAAGAAGATCGGGTGCCGGATCGTTGAAACCGGCGACGCGGTCATCATCAACCCGGTGGACAGCCAGGTGGACAAGCTCGTCAACGCCCTGCTCAAGGACGCCGCGGAACTCGAAGCGGCCGGAAATAACTGACCACAAGACCACTGACCACAAGACTACAAGACCACTGACCTGGAAAGCTATGAACCACATGTTACCTGTAGAAAGATTGGACGGCGTGGGGGGGCGGCACTCGACCGCGCGCGCTTCGGGGCTGATCTTGGCCGTCATGGCGGTCATCGGCTGCGTGCTGGGCGGGGCGCTGGCGCGGATGGCCTGGGAGCTCGGCGCCGTGGGCTGGCGCCTCGTGGGCGCACTCTTATAGAAGAGGCCAATGGACCAGGCGACATCCGTCCAGAAGATTCGCGCCCTGCACAGCGCATACGTTCTGCATAGCGGGCTGGCTATCGGGCTGGACATGTATCGGGAGCGGGTTTGGTTTGAGTGGCTGCGGCGCGGATTCACCCTGGAGGACCTCAAGCTGGTGATCCGCTACCTCCGCGCCGGGATCCGGGACGGGCAGCGCAACCGGGGCGCGCTGCGGTTCTCGAACCTGATCGCCCAGCCCGACAGGTTCGAGGAGGATCTGGCCGAGGCCCGAGCGCAGGCCCGCCCCCGCCACGCCGATCCGGCCCGCGCCGCCGTTTTGCGCGCCTCGGGCCGACCCGGCGATCCGGCCGGCGCTCCCGCGAAGGCCGCCGGCCAGATCGCGGCCAAAATTGTCAGCGACCCGGTGGCCGCGGCGAAAGCGTATGAAGAGTTCAAGAAGTTCAAAGCCTCCCTATGAGACCTGAGACTGGAAACCTGAGACCTGAGACTGGAAACCTGAGACCTGAGACTGGAAACGTGAGACCTGAGACCGATCACCGACACTCCCGTTTCAGGTCTCCAGTTTCATCCCTCTCCCCGTCTTCGATCCGCGACAAGAACTGGAAAGGAATACAGGCCAGCATGAACGCGCGGCAGGAGGCCGTGTATGAGGCCTGGCTCAGGCACGGGCCGGGCACCACGCGGGAAGTGGCGGCCAAATGCGGGCTGGACATTCTGGCCTTCCGGCCACGGACTACGGAGCTGCACCAGTGCGGCCTGGTGCGCCTGATCGGCATTGACCAGGGCCAGGGCATCTACCGCGTGAGCACCGCCGAGGAGTTGCGGGAGCTCCGCGAGAGCGCCTCCTCGGGTCAGCAACTCCTGCTTTGATGCGCCTCCCATGCTAACCAATTCCTTTCGCTGGATTCGGATACCGCGCGCCAGCGTGCCATTGATCGTCCACCCGGACGGCACGATGGAAGAGCTCGGGCCTGAGATTGGAACCAGCGAGGCGGCGCGGATGATGAGCTGCGCACGAAGGACGATCCAGAGCATGTGCGACGAGGGGCGGCTCCAAGAGGGCAGGGACTGGCGCAAGCTCCGCGGCCGGGGCGGGCGCGGGCATTATCGGATCAAGGTCTCCGCTATTCTGCGCCTGAAGCGAGCGTAGCGCCTGCGCGCCCGCTGGCGGGCTTTGTTGTTCGGGTGGACACCGATATACCTCCACGGCCTTTCGACGCCTTCCAGGCGGTCGCGGTAAACGGCGGTAAGGCGTTTAATGGCAGATGACAAGGGCGGAAGGCGTTTCTCTTCAAGACCCATTCGAGGTTGGCCGCTCAATGTTTAAGCGCCCCGAGCGCTTCACGCCCGCGCGCTGCCTCGCTACAACAACCTCGAATGGCCACCACGCCTCGCATCGCAACTCCCGGAGCGCCGGCAGCCCCGCCGGCGCTCGCCGGGGCCGCTGACCCCGTCGCCCTGCGCGCGCGCTCGGTAGCTACCGAGGTTGCCGCCGGCGGCGACCGCATCATGTATATGCCCGGCGGTGTCAACGAGATCGTCTGCGGCATGGGCCAGGACGCCGCGGCGCAAGTGGTGGTCCAGGTTGGGCCCGAGACGGCGGCCGCGCTCCAGGCCAGCTTCCAGAAACTCTCCGCGAAGCTGGCGCCGCAACGGTTGCTCTTCGACAAGGAGCATGAGTCCAAGGAAGCGATGGCCTGGCCGGCGCGCTTCGAGTGGTCCGACACTCCGCGGCCCGGGGTCTATGCGCTGGTGGAGTGGAGCCGGCTGGGGCTGGATTATGTGAAGGGGAAAGTCATGCGCGCCTTCAGCCCGTCGTTTTTCACGGATGCCGAGCTGCCGAAGCGGCGCGAGGTGCGCAGCGGGCAGACCTATTCGGTGCGGGCGGGCGGGCGCGGCAGCGCGCAGAACCCGGCCCGCATCACCGGGCTGGACTGGCCGTATGCGGGAACGCTGACCAACAACCCGGCCTTTCGAGAGATTTTGCCCTTATGGGCAAAGGACGCTGGAGCAACCCGCCGCCCGTTGGCGGCGGGCCTCGGCGCTAGTTCAACCACCAACCAAACAGACATGAATAAAGACAAAGTGCCGCTCCAAACCATGAAGGATAATTTGGAGCGCGAGATCGCCGAGCTTTCGGCGCAAGAGCAAACGATGGAAAACGCCGACGCGCTGAAGGCGAAGCAGAGCGAGCTGGCTGACGTGGAGCGGCAGATGGAAGCCGCGGCGCTGAAGGCCAAGAACGAGCAGCTCGAGGCGGCGCTGCTGGCCGAGCGCGAGAAGGACGCCAGCCGGGCCGTCCAGGCCGCCATCCGCCGCGGCGCCCTGCCGGCCAAGGACGAGGCCCTCCAGGCCAAGTGGAAGAAGTGGTGCGTGGAAGACCCCGAGGTGATCGAGGCCCTCAACGCCACCAAGGGCAGCACCGCCATGCAGCCCCGCCTGACCGTGATGCCCGTCTCGATCCAGCGCGAGGATTCGCAGGCCGTGCTCAAGGCGTATAGCGCCGAGCGCGATCCTCAGAAAAGCGCCGCCATCTACGCGACCCAGATCCGCCCGCGGCTCAAAGAGGGCGACGACCTGCCGCTGCGCGCCGCCACCATCACCACGGGAGAGCTCGTCGGCAAGCTCATCACCCAGCGCTCGCTGGAGCTGTTGCGCTTCGCGCTGCCGCCCCTGTCGCGGATGACTACCAACTTCGGCTCCGAGCCGGGGTTGCTGAACCAGGCCATCTACACGCGCTACCAGACCGTTCCGAGCGTCGTGGCCTACGAGAGCGGCGGCGCCGGCACCGGCTGGGCCGCGCAGGATTGGACCAACACCGACGCCTATGTGACGCTCAACCAGCACAAAGGCTGCGAGATCGTGCTCAAGGAAACCTACCTTGCCGGCACGGTGCGCCGGCTCTTCGACGAAATGGGCGCCGGCCAGGCCTACGCCATCGCCAAGGACATCGTGGACTATGCGTATGCGCTCATCACCGCGCCCAACTTCCCCAACACCGCCATCACGTCCGCGCAGATTGACTTCGATCGCTCGACCGTGATTGAGATGGCGGTGGCGCAGACGCTCAAGGGCGTGCCGCAGGGGGCCAGCAACCGCACCCTGGTGCTCTACCCGACCTACTACGGGCAGCTCGCCAAGGACCAGGCCATCATCACCCTGGCCGCGCAGCAGCAGCCCGGCATCATCACCGGCGGCGTGCTGCCCGACGTGCATGGTTACTACGTAATCGAAGCGGGCAACCTGCCCTCGACCGGAAACCTCAAGGGGTTTGCGTTCAGCAAGTCCGCCCTGCTGATCGCCGCCCGGCCCGATGGCGACTACGTCAACGCCATCCCCGGCGCCGCCGACGGCAACTCCGTCGTGGTCACCGACCCGGACACCGGGTTCAGCGTGCGCCAGACGCAATACGTCAACCACCAGCTCGCCTCCGCGGCTCAACGGTTGAGCTTCTACTACGGCGCATCGGTGGGCCAGGCGGCCGCCGGCCAGATCCTGTCCACGTAAACCATGTGGGGTGGCGCCTCTTTCCGGGGAGCCACCCCACGACTCCATGTGGGGTGGCTCCCCGGAAAGAGGCGCCACCCCACAACTTGAAAACCCAAATCCCAATCTAATATGAAGAAATACCTACCCTTGTTTGCGATCCTGCTTGCGGCGGCTTTCACCGTCCAGGCCGAAGTCGGCATGGTGAGCTTCGGCATCACCAACACCATCGGCAAAAACGCCACCACCTCCGTTAACCTTGGCAGCGCGCTGTCCGTCACCGGCCAGGACAACATCGGCCTGATGCTAAAGACCGCCGGCAGCGAGGCGGGCACCGGGCTTGTCACCATCACCTTTGCCCGCTCGCCGGACAACGTGAACTGGGAGACCAGCCCGCGGTTCACCTGGATCAACTCGCTGAACGGCATCACGCCGGTGGTGGGCTATACGAACATCCCGTCGTCGGTGATCGGGGCGGCCGGCTACATCAAGGTGGTCAGCATCGTCAACGCCGACGCCAACGTGAACGGCACCAACTCCGCCCTTTACCTGGTCAAGAAGACGATCAAGGCCGCGCCGTGATCGGAGGCGGGGCCAACAGGAAGCCTATGATTGCGAAACATCAAGATCTGCTCGCTAGCCTGAAGGACGCCGAGCAGAAAGCCTGCGTCGCGTATAAAGCGGGCGCCGCTCCGCTCGACAGCGTGGTCACCGCGCTCCGCGGTCTCATCACCCAAATCGAGCAGCGTCTGCGCGCCTACGCCCGCCTGGCGCCGACGGCTGCGGCTCCCGCCCGCGAGCACAAACCCCGCGCCAGCCGGACCAGTTAATGTCCCCAACCCGATGAGGCCCGGTGTGGCGCGTGCATCGTCGCGCCGGGCCTTTTTCTTAAATGGCATACACGACCCAGACCGCCGTTGAAGCCAAGGTCCCCGCCCTGGTCCTGGATGATGTCCTCGACGACAACGGCGATGGCCAGCGCGACGCCGGGCTGCTCGACCAGGTGATTGCCAACGCCAGCACCGAGGTGGACGGCTTCATCTGCAACCGCGTCACCACCCCCGTCGCCAGCCCGCCCGCCAGCGTCAAGTCCGCCGCCCTCTGGTTTACGATCCGCGACCTTTACGGCCGGCGCCAAAGAGACCTCCCCAAAGACTGGGCCGCCGCCATCGCCGCGGTTGAGAAATGGCTGATGGCCGTCCGCGACGGGACGCAAACCCTGGACGGCTCGACCGTCAGCGCCCTTCCCGCCGCCGCCGGCACGGATCCCCGCGTGCCCGGCCGCGTGCCTTCCGGCTCCCAGACGACCTACTGACGCGGCGCCGCATGACCATCAGCGAACAGCTCAACTTCCTCGCCTTGAGCCTCGTCCCCTGGGCGCAGCAGAACAAAGGCCGCGCGTTTATCGCCGCAGACGCCCTCGATGCCGTTGACCAGCTCCGCGCCACGCCCGGCGCTCCCACCCTGGCCATCCTCTGGACGGGCCGCGTGCCCCGGGAACCCGAGAACCTTGGGCGACGCGACAACCAGTTCAAACTCATCGTCTCGCGCGGGCGCTCCCTGAAACTGATCCCGGGCGAATCCCTATCGGCCGGCAGCGCCGGCGGCCGCCCACTCTTTGACCTCGTCGAGGAAGCTGAAAACCTCGTCCTTTCGCTGCGGCTGGAGGAAGGGGAAAGCCTCGGTCCCGACGAGCGGATGCCCGTCTATCAAGGCACCGGCCAATTCGAGGTGGCCGGCCTGCTGCTCGACGCCTACGAAATCCGATTCACCCTCGCCGCCCAGGCCCCCGTCCAATCCTAGCACTATGCACCCATTCCAGAAATCAGGAATCAGAGGTCAGAGGTCAGTGGTCAGTGGTCCGTGGTGTGCTGCCCTGCTTGCCATTTTCAGCATTTTATTTTTCAGCTTTTCAGCCTTTGGATCGTCCACCGTCTCGTTCAACCTCGTCCAATTCCCGACTACCCCGGCCACCAACCGCCTCGTTATCATCACGCCGATCCAGCTCACCCCGGCCACCAACCAGGTGGCCACCTACGACCGGCTCGCCTACAACTCCGGGACCAACGGCCAGTTCACCATCACCAACCTGATCCCCGGGCTTTACCAGGTCTCGATCCAGGCGCCGCCCGACACCACTACGTTTGCCATCCTGGCTCCTACCAACGGCACCGTGAGCGCCGACACCCTCATCGTCTCCTTCCCGAAAACCGTTGCCCGGCCCCAGGATTACTCCTACTCCGCCTCCGCGTCCGACGCCCGCTACGCCATCGCCGGCGGCGGCGGCCTGACCTACTACGCCCAGTTCGGCTCCGGGAATTTGACCAACTGGTCGGAGGTGGATACCAATGTCCTCGGGACCCTGGCGTCCGCCACGTCCAGCCTGGGAACCGCCGCCACGAATCACGTTACCGGAACGTCCAATAGCCTTTACTCGGCGATCCAGGTCGCCGCCAGTTCGGCGGGGGTCGTTAGCTTCAATCTACGCACCGGCCTGGTCAGCCTTACCAGTGATGACGTGACCGGGGCGCTCGGCCTGGTCCCGGTTGCGTCCAGCATCACCAACGGCCTGGCTTCGACCGGCTACGTGGCCGCCGCCATAGCGGCCATACCCACCAACTCGGCCAGCGCATCGAACGCGTCCAACGCGCTCAAACTGGTGGAGCCGGATTATGTGGGGGGCTCCAACACTTTCGAGCCGGTTTATGCCAAGACGCAGGGGACGAATATCTACATCCTCTCGATAGTCACCGACGACATTGCTGACGGACTTTATGCCTGGCACACGCAATGGATTGACGGAATTTGGGAAACGATTCTGTACACCAATGCGGGGACAGATTTGATTCGTCGGGAAATTCTTGATGGGCTGGACGAGTACTACAATTTCACCAATACAGCCGTTGCAGGTTCGACAAACTTCTATTTTATGATGAGTCCGCCCCAATTTGGCAATGTCCAAGGGCTGACTAATGAGTTGCCCGAATCCTTAGCGAACGCGCGGAGTGACCCAAACTGTGGCCACGACGCACCAAGCGCGAGGAGATAGGAGTCGAGGACAACCCTTTTGAGGCTTGCGGTTGCTTTTGCAGGACCTCCGG
>Ga0116148_1004237_pt1 | contig 12651 bp, 8 predicted proteins | sample AD_UKC055_MetaG_FD_89786 | JGI IMG/M metagenome (GOLD analysis project Ga0116148, IMG submission 89786) | Active sludge microbial communities of municipal wastewater-treating anaerobic digesters from USA - AD_UKC055_MetaG | ecosystem: Engineered > Bioreactor > Anaerobic > Digestate | place: USA... | reverse complement strand
CGACAGCGACGAGAAGGTCAAGGACACCGCCGTCCGCGTCCTGTGCGACTGGACCAGCTCCGACGCTCTGCCCGCCGTTGCCGAACTGACCAAGAGCAGCGACGCGAAAGTCAAGATCCTCAGCCTCCGCGGTTACATCCGCCTGATCCCCCAGGCCAACCTGCCCGTGGAGAAGAAGGTGGAGATGCTCCAGCAGGCCGCCGCCCTGGCCACGCAGACCGCCGAGAAACGCCTCCTGCTGGCCGCCCTGGGCGACGTGCCCTCGCTCCAGTCGCTGGAGATGGTTGCCGCCCATCTGGACGGCGAGTTGAAGGAAGAGGCCTGCATCGCGGCCGTCTCCATCGGCGACCGCATCGTGGGCTCCAACCCGGCCGAGGTGAAGCCGGTGATGCAGAAGGTGGCCAAGACCACCCGCGACAAGCAACTCGCGGCCCGGGCCAATGCCGTTTTCAAGAAGGCCCGCAAGTAAGCAGCGTTCGCCTGCTCGACCGCCAACAGGCCGGGATGGGGCGTTGGCTCCGTCACGGCCTGTTGCTTGCGCCGTGCCTGGCCCCTGTGATGCGTGAAGGATCCTCCTTGCACTGCCGCCAGGCCTGATCGAAGAGCTTGGTTCTTTGGCAAGACCTGGTCACTGCTTCCGCCGGGAAAAGGGAAGCGGTGGAATAAGCGCGGCGTACGGGGCGTTGAGTAGAGAAAGCCGGACGGTGTTGTGCAGCGAATAGGGATACGGATTTGAACACGCCCACGACTCTAGCATTTGTGTTGGTTTTGGCGGCGGGATGGTCGGCTGTCGGGGCGGCCGAGGCAGATGGCTTCCAGAATACCCTTGGGATGAAGATGATCCGCATCGAGGCCGGTGCGTTCCAGATGGGCCAGGAGCAGGGGGGTGACTTCGACGAGCGGCCCGTCCACAAGGTGACGATCTCCCGCCCGTTCCACCTGTCGGCCACCGAGGTCACCAACGCCCAGTACGAGCAGTACGACCCAAAGCACAAAGCCCTCCGCGGCAAGAACGGATTCTCCAAGGACGACGACGAGGCCGTCGTGTTCGTCTCGTGGGAGGAAGCGGCCGAGTTCTGCCGGTGGCTCGCGCGCAAGGAAGGCAAGCCCTACCGCCTGCCGAGCGAGGCAGAGTGGGAGTACGCCTGCCGAGCGGGCACGACCACGCCGTACCACGCGGGCGACAAGCTCCCCAAAGAGTTCCACAAGAACGTCAAGAACAGTTGGTTCCCCTCGCGGGGCGACGAGGGCGACGTCCTGCCGCTGCACGTCGGCCGGACGCCGCCCAACGCCTGGGGCCTGCTGGACATGCACGGCAACGTGGAAGAGTGGTGCGCCGATTGGTACGGACCATACCCCCGAGGGGACCAGATCGATCCGGCAGGGCGGGCTGAGGGCGACTTCCGCGTCACGCGCGGCGGGAGCCATTCGACGCTGCTGGAGTATCTCCGCTCGGCCAACCGCTCCGGCACGCTGCCGCTCGACAAGCACTGGCTGATCGGTTTCCGCGTGGCCTGCGGCGATCCGCCGAAGACGCCGCCGCTGCCGCCCGTCCCGCCGCGCCGCTGGGCGCGAGACGTCCGCCAGGAGAAGACCGACTGGTCCGCCGAGCCCGACATGTCCAAGCCCTACTTCGAGGGGCCCATCCAGTACGTGAAGATCCCGCCCGGCTCGGAAGGTCCGCTCTTCTCGCGACACAATCACTGCCCGGCCGTTGTCGCCTGCCCCAACGGCGACATGTTGGCGATCTGGTACACCTGTCGCACCGAGCCCGGGCGCGAGCTGGGCATCGCGGCCAGCCGGCTGCGCCGCGGGGCGACGGAATGGGAGCCGGCCGAGCCGTTCTGGGACGCGCCCGACCGCAACGACCACGCATCGGCCCTCTTCCTGGACGACGACGGCACGATCTTTCACTTCAACGGCCTGGGCGCGGGCGGCACGTGGGGCGCGCTGGCGACGGTGATGAGAACCTCGCGCGACAGCGGCGCGACGTGGTCGAGGGCCAGGCTGATCATGCCCGAGCACGGTCTGCATCACATGCCTATCGAGTCGGTCATCAAGACGCGGAGGGGCCGGCTGATCGTCCCCTGCGACGCCGTGCCCGGCGGCTCGGGCGGATCGGCCGTTCTCGTCAGCGACGACGGCGGGAAGACCTGGGCCGACCCGGCCGAGGGCAAGCCGATTCCTGACTTCTCGTCCGGCAAGAGCGGGGCGGTCATGGCGGGGATTCACGCGGCCCTGGTCGAATTGAAGGACGGGCGGCTGCTGGCGTCTGGGCGGGGCAACAGCATTGACGGCAAGATGCCCATGAGCTTGTCGGCCGACGGCGGATGCACGTGGGCGTACAAGGCCAGCCCGTTTCCGCCTATCGGCGGGGGGCAGCGGCTGGTGCTGACGCGGCTGGCGGAGGGACCGATCTTCTTCGCGTCGTTCGGCAAGAGCGTGGAGTTCACCGATTCGTCCGGCAAGACCCACAAGGGGTCCGGCCTGTTCGCCGCACTCAGCGACGACGAGGGCGAGACGTGGCAGGTCCGCCGCCTGATCACCGCGGGCGGTCCCCCGCGCCGCGTGGACGGCGGGGGCAACACCGGGCCGTTCACCATGAGCGACATGTCGGCCGAACCGCGGGGCTACATGTCCATCCACCAGACGCCCGACAGGGTGATCCACCTGATCAGCTCCAAACAGCAATATCGCTTCAACCTGGCTTGGCTGCGTCAGGCCCCGCCGCCGCGGGCAGACGCCGCGGCCTCGCAGGAGCGGCCCGCAGACGCGTCCGCCGGCGCCAAGCCGTTGCCCGCGAAGAAGGACCTGACCGTCGTGTACCGGGCGGATCAGGCGCCCACGAAGACCAGGCTCGCGTGGCGGTTCAGCGGCAGCGGGACCACCGAGGACAAGGCCGTCAGGCTCGAGGCGGACGGTTGACAGTGACGACCGGACCAGGCCAGCGCGTTCGATGGATTGACGACCGAGCAGACTCCTTCGGCTCGGCCAAGGCCGACAAGGGCCACACCGTCGAGATTGTTCTGCGTGTCTCTCGTTCGACCAGCCAGACGCGGGGCGTGGACCTGGAGACGGTGGTCGCAGGGCCCGACGGGCCCAGGCGAAGCATGATCACCGTGACGACCAACGCGGTGCTGTGGCTGGACAAGAAGTTCGCGCCCCTGGCGACGGGGCTTGACAATGGGTCCGCCGATCACGTCTATCGCCTGGCTGTCGACGCGACGGGGCGAGCCTGGGTCTATCGCGACGGCAAGCTGCTAGGCGTGCGGTGGGCGGCTGCCACCCGAGACCCGCTGGCCCAGGCCGGTCAGACGTACATACAGTGGGGCGAGGGGGCCGGGGGCAGCGAGGCCGACTTCGGCATCGGGTCCATCGCCTGGGACCTGTCCGGCGCCTATCGGCCGGCCGATTGAGTGGAGCCGCGAACCTGGAGGCTTGGTCTGCAGTTCCAGGCTGCGGGCGCCCGGCGTTCGACCTTGGATGAGCTATACCCCCGAGGCGTTCTGCTGTAAGCTGAGTGCGAACGGCTGCCGCCGGAAAGGATCGAGAGCGGAGCGATGGGCAGACATTTCTATCTCCTGGACTGGCTGGTGCTCGGGGCGTACTTCGCCGCCACCATGGGCATCGGCTTCCACTTTCACCGACGCAGCCGCTCGACGGAGGGTTTCACCGCCGGCTCGCGCTCGTTGCCAGGTTGGGCCTGCGGGCTGTCGATTTTCGCGACGTTTCTCAGCAGCATCAGCTTCCTGGCCATTCCCGGCGGGGCGTACGCGAGCAACTGGAGTTGGTTCGTCTTCTCGCTTTCTTTGCCGGTCGCAACGTGGGTCGCCGTCCGGTGGTTCATGCCGTATTACCGGCGCAGCGGAGAGGTCTCGGCGTACGCGCACCTGGAGCACCGGTTCGGGCCCTGGGCCCGCATCTATGCCAGCGTGTTCTACCTGCTGACCCAGGTGGCCCGGATGGGCACGGTGTTGTACCTGATGGCCCTGGCCTTGGCCATGTTGCTGGGCTGGGACATCCGCGCGATCATCCTGGTGGTGGGGGCGTCGGTGACGGTCTACGCCTTCGTCGGCGGGATCGTCGCCGTCATCTGGACCGACGCCCTCCAGGCGATCGTGCTGATGGCCGGGGCCCTGCTGGCCTTGGGCGTGCTGTTGCTGGGCATGCCCGAGGGGCCGGGCCAGGTCTTCCGCATCGCCGCCGCCAACGGGAAGTTCTCGCTGGGGGGCTTCGACGCTTCATTGACCGATGCGACCTTCTGGGTCGTCCTGGTCTACGGAGTGGTCATCAACCTTCAGAACTTCGGCATCGACCAGAACTACGTCCAGCGGTACATCGCCTCCTCCAGCGATCGCGAGGCTCGCCGCAGTGTCTGGCTGGGGGGGCTGCTCTACATTCCCGTCAGCGCCGTATTCTTACTGATCGGCACGGCGCTGTTCGCCTGGTACCAGGTCCATCCCGTTGACCTGGCCGAGGTGCGGCACGCGGTGGCCGAGCAGAAGCTCATGACCGCCGGGGCGTCGGCAGGGCAGGTCGAACGCGCCCAACGGGTAAAAGAGATCGAGGCGGGCTTGACGACGAAGGACATCGGCGACAAGGTCTTCCCGTACTTCATCGGGAAACGACTTCCGCCCGGGCTGACCGGCCTGTTGATCGCGGCGATTCTAGCGGCCGGCATGAGCACGGTCTCCACGTCGCTGAACTCGTCGGCGACGCTGGTGATGACGGATTACTACCGACGATTCATGCGTCCCAAGGCGAGCGAGGCGCAATCGATGCGAGTGCTGCACGGGGCTACCGTCGCGTGGGGGGTGGTAGGCACGGCCGCCGCGCTGCTGATGATCAACATCAAGGGCGCCTTGGACACGTGGTGGGCGCTGGCGGGCATCTTCAGCGGCGGAATGGTGGGGCTGTTCCTGCTGGGCCTGATCAGCCGGCGGGCAGGGAACGCCGCCGCCGCTGCCGGCGTGGCACTGGGCCTGTTGGTCGTGGCATGGATGTCGCTGTCGCAGATGGACCTCTGGCCGAAGGCCTGGTGCCACCTGCGAAACCCGCTCCACAAGTACCTGGTGATTGTGGTCGGAACGGCGATTATCCTGCTGGCTGGGCTGGTGGTGGGGCTGCTGATCCCCAGGCGACGGCAAGCGGAGAGCGGCGATCGCCAGTGCAGCGACCACGCGAGGGAAGGGTGAAACGAAAACGGAGAGGGCGGGATTCGCTGCGCGGCGCCTCCGGCGTCGTCGCGGGCTCGCTCCGCTCGCACCGCGGGTTCGAACCCCGCCAGGGCGTTTGTCGGCCATGTCGCATTGGCGCAGGGTGAATTCGAGCGGGGAATAGAAAACGGAGAGGGCGGGATTCGCTGCGCGGCGCCTCCGGCGTCGTCGCGGGCTCGCTCCGCTCGCACCGCGGGTTCGAACCCCGCCATGGCGTTTGTCGGCCATGTCACATTGGCGCAGGGTGAATTCGAGCGGGAAATAGAAAACGGAGAGGGCGGGATTCGAACCCGCGGTACCCGAAGGTACACCGGTTTTCGAGACCGGCCCATTCAGCCGCTCTGGCACCTCTCCGTGAGTCCGTTACTATACCAGTTCAAGCCGTCCAGACAAGGGGCGTTCGCGGATTTCTCCTCGCGCGTCATGGTGGCCGCGTGAGATGGCAAAGGTAGCGACACGCGTTCCCGGGGTGTTGCGAGGTGGCCGAAAGCCCTGTCAATAGGTGCTGAATCGCCACTAAGGACTCTGAAACCCCCATCAAAAGGGGTTTTTAGAGCCCTGGCAGAGAGAAAATTGCGTTTTTCGGTTGTTTTTGGCGGGTTTTCCTTTGACCTGTGCGAGGAGGCCGCGCAATATCAGGCAAAGTTTCCGGGTCGCGCGATCCGGAGTCGAAGGGTGCGGCACGTCAAGGATGTATATGCGGACCGGCTCTTCGAGTGTCCCCAGGTTTTGGTTAACCAGCAGAAGGAGCGTAGGAATGGCCAAAGCATTGACCAAGTCGCAGATCATCACCCAGTTGGCGGAGCAGTCGGGCCTGGCCAAGAAGCAGGCGGCCGGCGTCCTGGAGAATCTGACCCAGATGGCGTACAAGAACGCCAAGAACGGGTTCACCATCCCGGGTCTGGGCAAACTGGTCCTGGTGAAGCGGAAGGCCCGCATCGGGCGCAATCCCGCCACCGGCGAGCAGATCAAGATCCCGGCGAAGAAGGTGGTCAAGTTCCGCGTCGCCAAGGCCGCCAAGGACGCCATCCTGTCCTAGCCGCCGTAACGAGCCAACACGAGCGGGCGGGTCCGATCGGGCCTGCCCGCTCGGTTTGTTTCAGGGGACGCCGACGAGGGCGGGAGTCACGAGGTCCCGGCGGCTAGAGCGACTGGTTGCGCCGGGGCGAGGCGGAGATCGTCATCGACTGGGCCTGGTTGTCCTGCAACATGTTCAGTCGAACTGTGACCGTCTTGGCGCAGACAAGGCCCAGGGCGTTCAGACCGGTCAGGATCGACTTGGAGAATCCCGTCACGCCGACGTCATTGCTGGTGCCCATGATGACTTCGTTGACGGTGGCCGTACCGTTGACAATGATGCGGTAATACAGCAAGCCGTTGGTGAACTCGTACTGGATGCGCCGGACCACGCCCGCCGCGTCGGGGGGACGGATGAGCGTCAGGCGAGTGCTCGGGTCGTCCAGTTTGACCGCGTCGGCGGTGCGTATGTCGTAGCTGATCCGCCCGAGAACGGACCGGCCGGCCTGGGAGATGTCGGCCAGGTTGTTGTTCTGGTCATAGCTCCGGAGGGACGCGTGGATAGCCGCGGCGATGGCGGTGAGCAGCATGCCCATGATCATCAGGGCCAGGAGCATCTCGACCAGGCCAAAACCCTTGTTGCGTCTGTACGACATCATCAGTATTCCACGTAGCTTTCCATGTTGGCGGTGAGTTTGCCCGGCACGACAAAGCCAGGCGGGGTGTCGTTGCCGGCGGACTTGTCGATGGTGATGTTCGAGTTTCCAGTCATGGAGAACGTCGAGTCGCTGTAGTTGATGACCGTTCCCTTCACGACGCCGTTGGCATTGCCGACCCACGTGAAGGCGTCGGCTGCGATCGTTCCGCCGAGCGTTCCGAAGTTGCCCGAGAAGTGGACGCCGAAACCGGGGGCCAGCAGGAACGAGCCGGGCAACGCCTTCAGGCCGGTGAACTGCGGCTGGTCCGGCAACTCTTCCACCGGGCGGAAGTTGCTGTTGCCGGTGAACTTGATGGTGTTGGTGTCGTAGACGTTGTCGCCCGCGTCCTGGGTGACGATCACGCCCGTGAAGTTGAGATTGCCGGCGAAGGTGACGGAGTTGGGCGCCTCGATGAACAACACGCCCGTGATGGTGATGTTGCCGGAGAAGGTGGGGTTGGTGCCCGCCGCGATGCGGATATTGGTGAACGACTTGTTGCCGTTCGTGCTGGTGTGGCTGTCGACGATGTTGGTGGCAAACGGCTCGTAGACCGACGGGTCCACCTCCGGGAACTCCACCTCTCCGATGCCCATGTGGATGTGATCGATGATGGCGGGGTTCGAGGCGCTGACCCCGCCGATCTTGACGTTTCCGGTAAGGCTGGCGTAGGCGTCGGCGTTGCTGGCGGAGATGTCTCCGGCGATCTCCGCGTTGCCGGTCATGTTGAAGGCCTGATCGGTGGAGTACGTGGCGGACAGGATGTTGGCCTCGGCAGGCGCGTTGGCCCCGCGGATCTTGGAGTTGCCCACCAGGTGGATGGCGGACTTGGAGGCCACGCCGTAGTCGAACACGACCGACCGTCCGGTGCCCAGTTCGAAGTCCAGCCCGATGGACCGCGTAACGGAGCCGTCCCGTCCGGTGATGCACGCGGCGACGGTGGAGGCGGAGGCCAGGCGAATGAAGATGGTGAATCCGCGGCCTGTGGGGTCGGTGGCGATGGGGGGGACGGTGATGACGCTTCCGTCATAGGAGACGTTGGAGCCCGCCAGGTTGGGCGACCCGTTGAGCCGCTGTCCGAGACGGTCGGCCAGGACGGTCAGCAGGTCCTCGCCGCTGGCCCCGCCCGGCAGCGAGACGCGGTTGAGGTGGTGGATGAGGAAAGACAGTCCGCTCTCCGCCTGCAGGCGCGCGGTGTCGACCAGGGCGCGGTTTCGGCTCTGGCAGAGGCTGGCGTTGAAGGTCTGGGCGCAGGCGATCGCCAGGACCGCGAACAAGGCCAGCAGTATGAGCGCCAGGATGGACGCCATTCCCTTCCTACCTTGTGAATGCCATGCCATTTGTCCTCCTTCGCCGCAGTTGTCGTCCCGAACTCCGGGCGCGACAACCGAGCAAAGCGCGTTCTCAGACTGTTCACGTCTTCCCGCTGCCGGGAGGCTTGTCGCGGCGGCGGGTCCCGAAACGTGTGGGCGTGCACCCTACCTCCTATCGGCAAGGGCTGCCTGGAGGTACAGTACGATCTGGATCCCCTTCATGCCTGGCGAGGGGCGAGGAGTTTTGGCTTTCTTGCGGCAGTGCGGCCGGCCTACTCCAGATAGGAATCCGGGTCCGGGACGAACGCCAGGGACTTGATGAAGCCGGTGGGGTTGGGGTCGGTCGTCTTGCGGTCCACGAAGATGTCCACGTTCCCGCCGACTACCGTGGGCAGGTCCTTGAGTCCGACGACCGTTCCTTTGATGGTGCCCTCGGCCGTGCCGGTGAAGGTGAGTTGATCGGCGGCCACTGAGCCGTTGATAGTGCTGAAAGTGCCCGTGAACTTGGTCTCGAAGCCGGGGGCCAGCAGGAACGTGCCCGTCTCGGCCTTGACGGCTGCGAATTCCGGGGTATCCGGCAGAATGTCCATTCCGTTAGAGTCGCAGGTCCCCGCAAATTCGATCTTGCAGGTCGAAGGGTCGCCTCCGGGCTCGGTGACAATGAAGCCGTTGATTGTGACCTGCCCGTTGAACTTCACGTCGTTCGGCTGCTCGATGTAGACGATGCCGTTGAAAACGGCTGTGTTCCCGAATGTCGGGTTGGTATTGGCTTTGATGACGACGTTGTTGTAGACCCCGCCGGAGATGGTCTTGGTGGTGCTGTCGATGACATTGACCGCCAGCGGGCGCAGGTGGTCCGTGGTGACCTCGGGGAAGTCGGGAGTCTCGGCGCCGAAGTGGATGTGCTCGGCCACCTCGACCGGGTCGCTGGACCCGGCGATCCAGGGGGAGCCGATAATGCTGACATAGCTGGACTCTCCGGCGGCGAACAGATCGCCGCTGACGTGCACTGACGAGCCGCTGATCAGGATGGACTCGGCCGTGCTGGTGGTGGCGGACAGCACGTTGGCCTCGCTATAGTCGTTGACGCCGAGGACCCGCGCAGAACCGCTGATGGTGATCTTGCCCTTGGAGGCCAGCCCGTAGTCGAAGACCCCGGGCAGTTTGCCCACGAGGTCGTAATCGAGCGAGACGGTTCGCCGGGCCAGGCCCGCGTGCCCCTCGACACTGAGCCGGCAGCGGGAGGGACCTGACCAGCCGATCCAACACCGGAACGTCCGTCCGCTCACCTGAATGGACGGGACGTAGATGCAGGTGGAGTCCACCAGCAAGGCCTGCCCGTTGAGGTTGACCGAGCCGTCCAGACGAGCCGACAGGGCGTCGTACAGCCGGGGCAGGAAGTTCGCCTCGGTCGTGTCGTTGGCCAGACGGATGTGCCCGAGAGTGAGCGTCATGAAGTTCAGACCGCTCTCGGCCGCCAGCAGGGCGTCGGCGGTGCCGCGGAGGTTGTCGCTCTTGTTGAGGCTGGAGTTGGCCACGGTGACCATGGCCAGGCCGAGAGTGGAGAACACGCACAGCAGCAGAAGGGCCACCAGGTGTCCCACGCCGCGCCGCTTTGCATTGGTTGGCACATTTCGCATGGCTATCTCCTTGCAACAATCCAGCCGGTGGTGTAGACACACCGCCCGCGGTGGAGGATATCGACCTGCACGTACACCACGTCGGTCGCGCCGTCGCCGACAATGGATGCCAAGTTGTCCGGGTCGCGCCAGGTGATGGTGATGCGCTGGGCCCAGCCGATGGCGGAGGTGATGGCCAACCCGCGCCCGTCCCGAGGGGGGGAGTAGGTGACGCCCATCAGGTCGTCCAGATCATCGACGAAGACCTGGGGATCGCTCCCGTCGGAGCCGGGGGGCTTGTCCTGGTCGGCAGGGTCAGGGTCGCTGAAGGGAAGCTTGATGGTCCACTCCCGGATCTCCTGGGCCAGGAATACCGCCTGCGTCAGTTCGCTGGCCCCGGCGTTGACCTTCGTGCCCGACCCGACCGACAGCAGCAGGGCCGTTACGCCAACGCCCACGATCGTGGTGGTCACCGCGACCTCGACAAGAGAGAACCCGCCGCGGCGAACCCGGTTGTGTCTGCCTTGCATCAGCTCACCTGTGCTTCTCCTCATTTGACCAGGCTGGACATCTTGAAGATGGGCAGGATGATGCTCATGGCAATGAAGCCGACCACCACGCCCATGACGACGATCATCAGCGGCTCGATCATGGCGGTGACCGCCTTGATCGTGTTGCGCAGCTCGCCGCTGTAGTATTCGGCCACGTCGCGCAGCACGTCGCCGAGTTTGCCGGACTCCTCGCCGGCGGAGATCATCTGGACCACGTTCTTGGGCAGCATGCGCTGCTTGGCCAGCGGGGTGGCGATCTTCTCGCCCTGCTTGACCGAGTTGTGGACCTGCATCCACAGAGCTTTGTACAGGATGTTTCCGGAGACCTCTCCGGTGATCTTGAGGGTCTCGAGCATGGGCACGCCGGCGCTGATCAGCTCGCCCATGGTGTGCATGCCGCGGGTGATGTACAGGGCCCGGAGCATCTTGCGGAAGATGGGGATCCGCAGCTTGGTGCGGTCCCAGGCGATGCGCCCGTTGCGCGTCTTGAGCCACATGCGGAAGGACACGCCCGCGGCCAGGAACGCGCCGACCACAATGTACCAGCGGGCGCGAAGGAAGTCGCTGACGGCGATCAGCGCCTTGGTCGGGGTGGGCAGCAGGGCCTCTTTGCCGGCGAACAGGGCGGTGAACCGCGGCAGGACGAACGTCAGCAGGAAGATGGTCGTCACAACGGCCATCACCCCGATGATGGCCGGGTACACCATGGCCCCGCGGACCATCGAGCGGGTCTCGCACTGCTGCTGCAGGTAGGCTGCGATTCGCTCGAGCATTTTGGCGAAATTGCCGGACATCTCGCTGGCGCGCACCATGTTGATGTACAGGGGGCTGAACACTTTGGGGTGGCGGGCCAGGGCGTCAGAGAAGGGGGTTCCCGCTTCGACGTCCGCCTTGAGCTTCTGGATGATCGCTCGGAACTTGGCGTTTTCCATCTGGTCGGCCACGCTGCCGATTGCGGTGCGGATGTTGATGCCGGCCTTGATCATGACCGCCATCTGGTTGGTGAAATTCATGACGTCCTTGAGCCCGGGCCCGAACTCGACGCTGACGCTGCGGAGCTTGGCCATCACGCCACTGGGGCGGTCGGCCACCGGCGTGAGGTTGAGCAGGCTTTGACCTCGCCCGCGAAGCTGGGCGGAGGCCTCCAGCAGGGTGGTCGCCTGGACCACGCCCACGCTGATCTGCCCGGATGAATCTCGCACTTCGTACTTGAAACTCGGCATCGATTGTCATCCAACGACTGCGGCCCGGCGCGACTACGCGCTGAGGGCCTTGTTCAGCATGTCCGGGTTGGCGGCGCGGGCCACGGCCTGCTTGCGACTGATGAACCCATTGAAGTACAGGGCCTTGATCGAGTCGTCGAGCGTGCACATGCCCATGCCACGGCTGGTGGCGATGATGTTCGGAATCTCGTGGATTCGGTTCTCACGGATGCAGTTTCGAACGGCCGCGTTGCAGATCATGATCTCGCAGGCGGGCACCATGCCCGGCTTGTCGATCCGTTTGAACAGGCACATGCTGACCACCGCCTGGAGGGTGTTGGAGAGCATGGCCCGGATCTGGTTCTGCTGCTCGGCCGGGTAGATGTCGATGATTCGCTCGATCGTCTGCGAGGCGTTCTGCGTGTGCAGGGTGGACAAGACCAGGTGTCCCGTCTCGGCTGCGGTAATGGCCGCGGAGGTGGTCTCCAGGTCGCGCATCTCACCGACCAGGATGATGTCGGGGTCCTGGCGCAGGGCGTGTCGCAGCCCGCTGGCGAACGTGGGCACGTCGCTGCCGAGCTCTCGCTGCTCGATGACGCACTTGTTGCTGCGCAGCTCGTATTCGACGGGGTCCTCGACGGTGATCACATGATGCTGGTACTTGGCGTTCATGGCATCGATCATGGACGCCAACGTGGTGCTCTTGCCCGAACCGGTCTGCCCGGTGACCAGCACCAGCCCGCGGGGCAGGTCCACAAAGGATTCGATGGCCGGCGGGAGGTTGAGCAGGCTGAGGGGCGGCACCTTGTCGGTGATGGCGCGGAAGGCGATGGCGACGGTGTCCCGCTGGTAGTGGGCGTTCACGCGGAAACGCCCGAGACCTTCGACCATCGTGGAGAAGTCGATGTCCCGGTGCTGTTGGAGCTGGGCGAATCGCTGCGGGCTGACCATGTCCCGCACGAACTGCTCCGTCTGCGACGGGGTCATCGGGGAGTAGTCGCCCGCCGGCTCCAGGATGGTGTGGATGCGGAACAGCGG
>Ga0116148_1004235_pt1 | contig 12658 bp, 10 predicted proteins | sample AD_UKC055_MetaG_FD_89786 | JGI IMG/M metagenome (GOLD analysis project Ga0116148, IMG submission 89786) | Active sludge microbial communities of municipal wastewater-treating anaerobic digesters from USA - AD_UKC055_MetaG | ecosystem: Engineered > Bioreactor > Anaerobic > Digestate | place: USA... | reverse complement strand
TGTGAATAAATCTCTTCAAACGATGGAGCAAACAATGAGTCAATGGCAAGCGGATTCTAATTGTTCCGATGCTACATTAGAAACCGTGGAGATTCCTACTGTCCCAAGACAACAACAGGGAAGCCGAGAATAACAGATTGTTATGAAATATTTCCCTTTTGAGCTTTTTAGCTCAAAAGGGTTTACTTGCATAAAAGTCATCTGAATACTAATTTAAAAAAAGTAGATTTATATTATGTCATTAAAGACTACAAAAATATTTAATTATACCGATTTTTTAAGTTTCTTAAAAGATGCTTTTCAGGAATTAAAAGAAAAAGATTCCAAGTTTTCTCAACGTTATATTGTAAATCGTTTAGGAATTAATTCTACAGGTTGGTTAGCGGATCTTTTTTCTGGTAGAAGACTTTTACCGCGTAAACATTTAGTCAAGTTTTCTTCTTTATTAGAATTATCGGCACGAGAAGAACTTTATTTTGAAACTCTCGTAGAATACTCGCAAGGAAAAAGCTTACAAGAAAAAAATAGAGCCTATGAAAAACTTTTGACTTTTCATGAAATCCCAAGGGATGTTGTGGATAATGATCGGGCAGAATATTTTGACAAATGGTATTATCCTGCGATTCGAGAACTACTTTTGATTGCTCCATTTAGAGGTGATTATACATTATTAGCTCGAAAATTAGTACCACCAATTACACAAAGTCAGGCGAAACAAGCGATTGAACTTCTTGAACGCTTAAAAATGATAAAGAAATTTGCGAATGGAGAATATCGTCCTACAACAGAACACGTAAAAAAGAATAGTGTTTTTTCTTCAGTTCATTATTATAAATATGTTCGGTCTCAAATGGAATTAGGTTTAAGTGCACTAGATCATTTTCAAAAAGAAGAGCGGGATATATCTGCTGTAACGGTCTCTTTAAGCGAAGAAAGTTTCCAGACGGTGCAGGAAGATCTAAAAGCACTTCGTCAAAAAATGATCCAATTATCTGAAAATGACAATAAAAAATTTTGGGGTGCTCTTAAAAAAGATTCCCGTCGAATTTATCAAGGTGTTTTTGAAGTTTTTCCAGGTACAAAAATGGAAGGGGATAAATGATGCGTTTACTCACAATTAAAATATTTTTTTCTCTTCTATTATCATTTCTAGTACTTTCTTGTTCTTCAAATCAAGCAAGTACAGAAGTGGAAAATCAAATAGAAATCGCTTCTATCGAAGGCGTTGTCGCGACTGGTTATGCTTTTTCTGATGCAAAATGGACGATTTTTGATCAAGAAGAACGTGTCATTGAAGAAGGATCGACTAATGCAGTAGGAGAATTTAAGGCCAGTGTTTCCCTAAGTAAAAATGACTCTCTTTTATTCCCTTTACTAATTCAAGTGACAAAAGAAGAGGATACTCTTTATTCTTTTGTGAGTTTTCAGGATGTTTTTAATCTAGAAAATGATACCTCTGTATTTATTTTAGTAAATCCAATGACAAGCACTGTGACTCATTATTTGTTAATTTCTGGCCGCTTTTCTGAGAGTAATAAAGTTCGTGAAGAGTTTAATAAGCAGATATTCAATCAATTAGACTATAAATCATTGTGGTTTTCCTCTGAATATAAAGCAGCGATCAAAGGTGACATAAATGTAAAGCCATCTTATCATGATGTATTGATTCATTCGCTTGGAGAAGTAGCCCATCGTTCAAAAATACCATTCTCTCTTTTATTAGATTCGATTATAATCACTAAAGAACAACTTGATTATAGCAATGAACTTGCTTTTACATTGGCTCGTTTTGGCCTTGCTGAAGATAACTTAAACTTTCTTTTCAGTGACTTAGGTTATAGTGATACAGTTAGTCAGTATTTATTACAAAATGCGAAAGCATTTCTAAATGCACTCCCTCTTCAAAATGTCTATTTTACAGGGCCTTATGCCGAAGAAATAAGGGCGATTGTGATTCGTGCGATGGGCTATTCTTTGCCTGCTTTGCATGCTAGATATCAAGGGGAACAACGTCAAAAAGCTGAAAATAATCGTAACTGGACAACGAATCTTTTTTTACGGATCATTTCAGATGAATTACTTGCGATACAAAGTAAACTAGATTCTGTTTTACTTGAGGACGCCTTAGATATTTATATTGAAGGTTTTTCTATTGATGTTATTGCTATCTTGTCTAGTATTCAAGTTGAAGAATGGCAGCTGAGTCAAAATAAGTTAAATAGAATCGTTTCTTATGTAGTTCATAAAAATGTGACTGAGAATAATAACATAAATTTAGTGTTTTCAGACTCGGCAGAATATCGGTTATTGAGTCAAGAGCAGATAGATGCTTTAATTTTAGAATATATGCAGGCCAATCCTGGAGATTCCATACCTTCTTATTTTAAAGGGCAACGAAACTAAGAAAGTGTTTTATAAAAGTGGATTTTTATTCACTTCCTATTCTCCAATTGAAAAAATCTCTGATTCCGAAAAGAAGTATAGAACGAGTATTGCGTTTAACTTGATCAAAAATGGATTGGGAGGCCTTTCTGCATTATTTAAGAATAATGGATATTCTTAAATAATGGCTGTTTTTGCCTTAAAAATCACTGATTACTTATAAAGTAATAGGACATTTTCAAAAAAAAGTTTAAGAATAGAAAAATGTAGTTATATTTCTACTGTTAATAATATTATTTTCATTAAAAAATTAATAGATTAATAAAAAACGTTTAAGACGTTAATTGGAATAAAGCCCTAAAAGTAAATGAATTACTTTTAGGGCTTTTTATTTGATTAAAAAGTATTTGCTTCATTTCTTTTTTTACATTTTAGGCGTTATCGTTTCTGTGTTTTAGGAACGAGAGGAAGAAAATGTTTTTTTGTGAAGAATTAAAAAATAAAATCATTCATGAAAATTACCGCATAGGTAAAGAAGATGCTTTTCGTTTAAAAGAGGAACCTTTAGAAATTCTTGCAAACGCAGCTAATGATCTTCGTATTCATTTTTGTGGGAATGATTTTGATTTGTGTACTATTATCAATGCTAAAAGTGGGCGTTGTTCCGAAAATTGTCGTTACTGTGCTCAATCCGTTCATTATAAAACGGAATCGCCGACTTATTCCCTTTTAGGAGAAGACGTTATTTTAGAAGAAGCTAAAAGGCAAGAGAAACGGGGTGTCCCTCGATTTTCTTTAGTGACTTCGGGCCGCACGTTGTCGGAGCAAGATTTAGAGAAGATTTGTGAAGATATAAAAAAGATAAAAAAAGAGACTTCTCTTTCAGTGTGCTTATCTTCTGGGCTTTTAACAGAAGAACAATTTTTGAAATTGAAAAAAGCAGGGCTTTCAAGAGTCCACAATAACTTAGAAACTTCTCGTCGTAATTTTAGTGAAGTATGCACCACGCATTCTTATGATGATAAAATAGAATGCCTAAAGGCAGCTAAGCGTGTTGGTCTTTCTATTTGCTCTGGTGGTATTATGGGTCTTGGAGAAACGTTTGAAGACCGTATTGATATGCTTATGGATATACGAGATCTAAATATTACTTCGGTTCCAGTGAATGTGTTAAATGCGATTCCTGGTACACCTTATGGGGAACTTCCAAAATTAACTGATGACGAAGTTTGTCAAATGGTTTCTATTTATCGTTTTATTATTCCAGAGGCTTTTATTCGTCTTGCTGGTGGGCGTGGGCTTTTGTCCGATAAGGGCAGGCGTGCGTTTCAAAGTGGAGCGAATGCGGCCATCTCTGGCGATATGCTGACTACTGCAGGCATCTCAGTCGAAACCGATTTAATCCTTATAAAAGAACTTGGCTATACAATTAGGAAAGTCAACTGATGCATGCAAAAGGCGTTTTTATTACTGGAACAGGAACGGATGTCGGAAAAACTTTTGTGACCGCTCTTCTCGTTAAGAAATTTCGTGATTCAGGAATAGATGCCTTTTATTATAAAGCTGCATTAAGTGGCGCCTCTTTGAATCCAGATCAAGGCCCCGCAAGTGATGAACAATATGTTAAAACCGTTGCTTCATTGCCAGAGACTCATGAAACACTTGTTTCTTATGTCTATCAAGAAGCCGTATCTCCACATTTAGCAGCAAGAAAAGAAGGGAATCCGCTAGAATTATCAAAAGTCATTTCGGATTACGAATTATTAAAATCTAAACATGATTTTATTTTTGTGGAAGGGAGCGGGGGAATTATTTGCCCTATTCGCTATGATAGCCAAAAGATTTTTTTAGAAGATATTATCAAGGCGCTTGACTTAGAAATCATTATCGTTTCTAATGCCTTATTAGGTTCGATTAATGCCACTGTACTAACCGTAGAATACGCTCGCTCTAAGGGGATTGGCATTCTAGGGATTATCTTAAATCAATACCAAGGCTCTGAAATGGAGCAAGACAATTATAAGATGATTCAAGAAATAACGGGAGTTTCTATTCTTGCGACGGTTCCTTTCAATGCAAAAGAAATAGAGTTAAATATAGAGGGGTTTTAATGAATTCTAAAGAATCTCTAATTGCTAAAGATCTTCAATATGTATGGCACCCTTGTTCTCAAATGAAAGATTATGAAGAATTGCCCCCTATTATGATTGATCATGCGAAGGGCTCTTATCTATATGACATTCATGGCAAGCGTTATATTGATATCATTAGTTCTTGGTGGTGTAATCTTTTAGGCCATTGTAATCCTTATATTAGTGATGCGATCAAAAAACAGTTAGACAAGTTAGAACACGTCATCTTTGCGAATTTTACGCATGAAGGGGCGGTGCTTTTGTGCGAACGGCTGATGAAGCATTTACCTGAGGGTCTCACTAAATTTAATTTTTCAGATAATGGGTCTGCTTCTATTGAGTGTGCTCTTAAAATGAGCTTCCAATACCAATACCAAACAGGGCATCCAGAGAAAAAACATTTCATGACACTTTCGGATGGGTATCATGGTGAAACCGTCGGAGCTCTTTCTGTTGGTGGCTTAGACTTATACGCCGAAATTTATAAGCCCATGTTGATGGATGTGATTCATGTGGAAGCGCCTAATTGTTACCGTTGCCCATACAAAAAACATCGAGATTCTTGCTCTATAGAATGTTTTGAACAAGTGAAAAAATCGTTTGCTTTATATGCGAAAGAAACATGTGCTTTTATTTGTGAGCCTCTTTTACAAGGTTCTGCTGGGATGCGCATGTACCCACCACAATACCTTCGCGCGCTACGAGATCTTTGTACAGAATACGATGTGATCATGATAGCTGATGAAATTGCGACGGGATTTGGACGCACAGGGACGTTTTTTGCCTGTAATCAAGCTTCTGTTGCTCCAGATATTATGTGTCTTTCTAAAGGTCTTACAGGCGGTTATATGCCAATGGCCTTAACGATTACGACGCCAAAAATTTATGATGCTTTTTATGCCGATTATCTTGAAGGGAAGGCTTTTATGCATAGCCATACTTATAGCGGAAATCCGCTCGGTTGTGCGGCAGCGCTTGCAGTACTTGATGTTTTAGAAAATGAATCTATTATAGAGAAGGCTAAAGAAAAAGCGGCTTATTTACATGCACTTTTAGTCGATACACTTGGAAAGCATCCTCATATTGGAGAAATTCGTCACTTAGGGATGATTAACGCCATTGAATTAGTGGCCGATATTCAAGAGAAGACTCCTTTTGATTCTAAAAAGCGTACAGGGTATCAGGTTTATAAAAAAGCGCTCTCTAAAGGGCTATTATTAAGGCCTTTAGGCGATGTTCTTTATTTTAATCCGCCGCTCACGATTTCTTTAGAAGAAATTAAAGAAGCCGTTTCGATTTGTAAAGAAGCATTACTTGAAATACTACCAGAATAAAAAACGCGCAAGTTTTCTAAAAACATTAAGGTATCGTTTTTGCGAAACGATAAATAAAGATGTTCAAAAAAACGTTACTGTTTTTTTCGAAACGATAAATAATAAAATTGTCAAAAATTATTAGTTAAAAATAGGCTTTTAACGGGCTTGATTTTAATAACATAAAGTAGTGTTTATTTTTTTAATGACTGTCGTGTTAAATGAGCGTTGTAAAATCCTTGTTTTTTAATAATCGAATGACTCCATCTATATTATTTGTAATGGTTTCGGGCTTGTACACTTATTAATACAAAACGACCTGCGGAATATAATCCATTATACTTTATAAAAAAAGCACCGTTTTTGCGAAATGATAAAACAAAAACATCACAAAAAGCGTATTATTTTTTTTGAGCGAAACCCCAAAAACGATAAATAAAAACGACGTTAAAAACCCGTTAAATTATTTTAAAAATAAAGATAAAATCTGGGCGTCACAAAAAACGGATTACTTTTTTTGTGCGATGATATAAATCGGGTGGTACGTTAAAGTCACTTGATTGTCTGATGAAAACAATTCTTTATATTGGCTTGAAAAGCGGTGTAAATCGCCTTTTGTCCAGTGCGTTTGAAACAGCGCATTTACTCCTGTTCTTTTGATATGCTTTAGAACATCGACTGGATCATTAAAAGAAACAGAATGGATTTCTTCGTCATAATGTAAAAGTGAAAAATGCTTTTGCACTATTTCTAAAACGATTTCTAAAGAAGGGTAGTAAAGACCACTTTGTAAAATGGATCGAATCTCCACCATATTTTTTTTCCCAAAGGTGGAAAAGGCAAAAATGGCGTTTGGATTCATCTTTGCTTTTAACTTTTCAAAAAGAGAATCTAATTCGAGAATCCATTGTAGTGTAGAAGCAGAGGCTATTAAATCATAAGACCCTTGAAAGAGTTCTGTTTGTTCTAAATCGCCTTCGATAAAAGAAAAAGAAGATTTTTCTGTCAAAGATTCAAGAAGGGGTTTATAATCGCCGACAAGATCGTTACAAGTGAGAGAATTGACTTTGAATTGTTCCACTAATTCACGCGTGAGAAATCCAGTCCCTGCGCCAAGTTCTAAAACGGTATTAAATTCTTGGCCGTGTTCTTTTAATTTTTGGGCGAGCCTTTTGGCAATGATCGCTTGAACAGTTGCGTATTCGCTATAGGTATTTATGCTCTTACTAAAACGTTCTTTAATCAGGGATTTTTCAATATGGATGGGCACAAATCACTCCACTGGCGGTATAAATGAAATAAAAAATGAGGAGCTTCTAATTGGATTAGATTTTCTTCTGTGACAAGCCCATTCCAGTAATGAATCATATTTTGAGGAGGAAATATCGCGTCTTCTGTTCCAATAATCGCTCTGTTGTAAATATTTTTTTTAGGCGGATGATTAAGAATTAAATCTCTAAGAATTTTTAATTCTTCTAACTGCTCGTCTAATTCGCGTTCGGGCTTATTCTTTTCAAAAAAAGTGATAGCCTCTGGATGCAAACACATGCGCTTAAAAAACTTGTCTCGATTGCGTTCGTTGAAAAGTTGAATGGTGCCATCAAAAATAGCGACAGGAATCCCGAGACGATCATCTATCGCTTGGAGCGTCCCGTTGATCGCGCTTGTTGAAGAAAAGGGTACATCTTGAAATAAATGGTTTGCCACAAAAACGCCAAGCGACCAAGAAATCAAATGGACTTCTTTATAAGAGGCAAGTAATTCTTGAAAATCGATTTCTGTTTTCAAATCTCTATAATCATAAAGCATCAAGACGTCATAGTCTTTGCATAAAAGATTTAGAAAAGGGTGGTAATCGTTTCCCCAGCCGCAAAAAAAGAGAATCAGCTTTGATTGATTTTTTTTGTTTAGAAAATAATGCTTCATGGTATCAAAGATTGCAGAGGTTTTAGGGCCGATTCATTCATGTCTGCGGTTAAAGAGAGGCGAAGGCGCGCTGTGCCCATAGGCACCGTAGGAGGCCGAATCGGAAATACAAGAAAACCGTTTTCTTGCCATTGTTGAGCAGCAAGTAATGCCTCTTTATTTTCCCCTAAAATAATAGGGATAATATGGCTCTCGCTGACTGTTGTTTTACCAGAGCTCTGCAAATAGCCTCGAATTAATTTAGAGAGGGACAAAAGATGAGCACGCTTCTCCTTAAACTCTCCTAATCTTTCTAGAATAAATAGTAACCAAGATAAGGTCACAGGAGGGAGCCCTGTTGTAAAAATCAGAGAACGCATGGTGTTGATTAAATAGTCTCGAATAATCTGAGAACATACAATATAAGCCCCTTGAGAAGCGATTGCTTTCCCAAAAGTGCCTACAATAAAATCTACTTCTGAAGTGACGCCTTGCTCTTCGCAAATCCCAAGCCCATGTTCACCCCTACAACCAAAAGCGTGCGCCTCGTCTACATACAAGAGCGCATTAAATTTGTTTTTAATTTCTACTAAGCGTTTTAAGTTTGCTATATCACCATCCATACTAAAAATGGATTCTGTAACAATAAAAACATGATCAAATTCTTGACGCCTTAACGTGAGAATTTCTTCTAGTTGTTCATAATCGAAGTGGCGATAGCGAACAAGAGTGGCATCGGACAGCTTAAAACCATCAATTAAACTAGCGTGGTTCAATTTATCAGAAAGAATCAAGTCTTTTTTACTAGAAAGAGCGGGGAGAATTCCAATATTGGCATGATAGCCACTATTAAAAATCAAGGCCGCTTCTTTAGAATATAAGCTTGCGAGTTTTTTTTCGACTTGAGTATAAAGAGGGGAGTTTCCAGTGAGAAGCCTAGAAGAAGAAGCCCCTAACCCGTAAGAATTAACTACAGATTCTTTTGAAAGAGATTTATAAAACTCGGTTAAAAGATTCGAATCAAAAGCGAGCCCTAAGTAATCGTTAGAAGAAAGATTAATGTATTCTTTACCATCGTATTCCAATTTAGATCCATGCTTTTGAGACATTTCTCGTAAGAATCGTAGTTGGTTTGATTCATAAAGACTTTGTAAAATTTTAGAATAGCGCGAATCTTTCATCTGACAAACTTCCCTATGCTTTTAATCTTAGGCCTCCATTTAGAGGATATAAGGAAAGTACTTGCTTAGGATTTAGAACTTCTTTTGAAAAAGAGGAGGACGGCGTAAACGTAATTAACCCTTGATTTGACTGATAATGTCCAGAAATTTCAGGGAAAATACGGTCTTGATAATCAAAATCGATTTTTGCATCTGGGTGTAAATCGACATATTTCTGTAAATACTCTTTTGGAGCAAGGAGTCGACATAGACCAAAATCATTTTCCTCATCTCCACCAAATTCAAAATCATTGGGTGTCACAAATTGAAGAGCTGTTTCTCCGACTGCTGCAAAATCAAATGTAGAATCCCAACTTTTGAAATCTTTATTTTCTTGAATCACCCAGGCAGCTATGCAATTTGCTTCTTTAGATCGTTTTAAGGATTCTTCGATCACTAGGGCTGCTTTCCCTTTACCGCGATATTCTGGTTCTGTCCCGAGCCCATATAGATAGGAGACTTTTCCCCAATCACTTTCAAAAAGATGGACGTGAAACATGGAGATAAGCTTTTGATTCTCATAGTGGAGGACACGCGTTTCGGGAGTAGAATACGAAGATAAATAAGAAAAAATAAATTCATCGCTATCGTTAAAACACGTTTTCCATAAACGCCAAACGGCCACTTCATCACTTTTATTTTCGAAAGCTTGGAAATTAGAAATCATTTTTTTAGGGTGGTATGATAGTTTTGATTTTCTTAAGTTGAGTATTCCAATATCTTCTTCTCGATTAATAAACTCGAAGCGTTCACATAATGTTTGCGCCATTAATTTATTAATCATTGCATAAGCCCCTTGGTAGTTTGAATTTGCTTTTTCTGCATGAATACAAAATGTGTTTGAATCGAGGCGAGATCCAAAAGAAAAAGCCACAGGCGTATTGTCTACTAAAAGCAACAGCCCTTCTAACTCAAGCTCTTCAAAATGAGCAAAGGCTGCTTCAATCGACTCACGTTCTACATTATGTTCAGAAAGATCATTTTTTTGTTTTACCCACTGATCAAAAAGAGAAAAAGCGAAAGAAGAATCTTTAGAAGATAATGCTCGGTATTGATAATTGGGGTATTTTTTTTCAAAACGACGTATATGATTGCGTTTAGCTTCGAAGCCTTTTTCATCTAGCTTACAAAGCGATTTAGAGTCATATACATAGTTGGCGTAATCTCTATTATCAAACCAGAAAAAATCAGAGGCAATATTTAAGCCGCTTAATTTTTTAATAAAGGAAGACGAAAGCGACATCAAACGAAGAGGCACATTATTTTGATGGGCTTCTTCTCTTAAAATCTCTAGGATATCTTGTAGAGAGCCTTCTCCTAAGGGTTCAAGAAAAAAACACTGCATACAAAGAGGATTGCAAAAACGAATAATTAAAAAATCATTTATTTTAGCACATTCTGTATGATATAAATGTTTCCATATAAAAAGATTGGCAAAAGAATAATCGCAAATAGGATCACGTAGTTTTTCTAAGTAGGAATTAATCCAATGCTTATCGGAGAGAGAAAGCGGGTGAAAATCTAACATAATATTATGAAAGCCTAGAGATATTCAAAAAATCAAAGTAAAGAAGCACGAAGCTCTTCACCGCTCTTTTCACTTAAATAAGCAGGAGGCACATCTAATACCGTTTTACAACCGTACGCCCCTTCCTTGGCCATTTTATAAGCCGCGCGAGCGTAGGCTACGAGAACACTAGTCGTAAATTCAGGATTAGAATCGAGCTTGATACTATATTCAATAATATGAGAATTTTCGAGTGACATGCCTGATTTTCCAGAGCGAATCACAAAACCGCCGTGAGCCATTCCAGAGTGATTTTTTGCAAATTCTTCTTCTGAAATAAAATGAACGGTGGTATCGTAATCTGCAAAATAGTTTGGCATGGTTTTAATTTCGTTTTCAATGGCAGAGGCATTAGCTCCTGGTTCCAAAACGACAAAGCATTCACGAGTGTGCTTTTGACGTGTAGAAAGTTCTGGGTCTAAACCAGCACGAACGGCATCAAGAGCTTCTTTTATAGGAACTGTATATTGCTTTGCATTTTTCACACCAGCGATGCGGCGTACGGCATCGGAATGGCCTTGGCTGATACCCTTACCCCAGAAGGTATAATCTTTCCCTTGAGGAAGAATCGCATTACCAAAAAGGCGGTTTATAGAAAACATCCCAGGATCCCAGCCAACAGCAATTAAAGCGAGATGATGTTTTCTTTTAGCGACTTCATCTACATTGGCGTAGTGAGTTGGAATTTTGGCGTGCGTATCAAAACTATCTATTACATTAAACATCTCTACAAATTTGGGCGTCATAGAAGGCAAGTCGGTGGCGCTTCCGCCGCAAAGAATCATCACATCAATTTTATCTTTCCATTCTTCAGCTAGGTCTGAGTGTACAACTGGTACACCTTTTGTTAAAATGGAAACTGATTTTGGATCTCGACGAGTAAAAACGGCCACGAGTTCCATGTCAGGAGAGTTCTTGATGGCGCATTCGACGCCTCTTCCTAAATTACCATAACCGACAATACCAATTCTAATCATATACGAAAGTCCTTTGTAAGTGCATTTTGGTTGTTAAATATAAAAAGATCAGTTTTTGATCATTTGTAAAAAGGGTTTTTATAAACCTATCAGGCAGGACTTTTTTCTTGTTTGAAAAGAATAGATCGTTTGAATTTGAAGATTTTTATTGCTATTAACAAAAAAGGGCGTTTTTTACTAATTTCAAAGAATCAATACTTCGGGCATGGATGCTTTATGAAAGTTTTAGTGTATGATTCTAAATGTAAAAATTGGTTGCAGTTTAAGAAACCTGTAGAATCTTTTGTGGCTACTAAAAAAAAAGAGGTCTTTTCTTTATTAGAGAAAGTAGAACAAAAGGCAACAAAAAAAAACTTACATGCCATCGGCTTTTTATCTTACGAAGCCTCTCCCGCTTTTGATTCTTTGTTTCAGGTCCAAGATGAAGACCCTCCTAAAATCCCGTATCTCTTTTTTGCTCTTTTCGAATCTTTTGAAATCATACCAAATTTAAAAGGGATAATCGCTTCTGAAATAGAGCTTAGCCCATTTGTACCTTACACCACAAAAGAAGAATATCTACAAAATATTCAGCAGATTAAAAATCATCTTGAAAATGGTGACGCTTACCAAGTCAATTATACTATACGGTTTCATGCCCGTTATTTTGGTGACCCGTTCTCTTGGTTTCTTTCTAAGTCAAAAGAAAATCCAGGAGAATATTTGTTTTACATTGAAACAGAGGATTTCGCCATCGCCTCTCTTTCTCCAGAGTTATTTTTTGAAAAGACAAATGGAACACTCCGTTCTAAACCGATGAAAGGCACTGTACTTTATCGAAAAGAACATGAACAAGAAGACAAGGCGTTTTTAGCACAAGACAAAAAGAATCAATCTGAAAATTTAATGATTGTCGACATGATTCGAAATGATATGGCTAAGGTCGCTCAAACAGGCTCAGTAGAGGTGCCTGCTCTTTTTCAAATAGAGACTTACCCGACCGTCATTCAGATGACATCTACTGTCACTGCACTTTCCACAAAAACAAATGCAGAAATTTTAAAGGCTTTATTTCCATGTGCTTCTATTACGGGGGCTCCCAAAATTCGTAGTATGGAAATCATCAAATCTCTAGAAGATGCACCACGAGGCATTTATACAGGAACCATAGGGCATATCAAAC
>Ga0116148_1004233_pt1 | contig 12658 bp, 6 predicted proteins | sample AD_UKC055_MetaG_FD_89786 | JGI IMG/M metagenome (GOLD analysis project Ga0116148, IMG submission 89786) | Active sludge microbial communities of municipal wastewater-treating anaerobic digesters from USA - AD_UKC055_MetaG | ecosystem: Engineered > Bioreactor > Anaerobic > Digestate | place: USA... | reverse complement strand
CTCGCCGTCGCCGGCCCGCCTGGGGGGCGTTGCAACGCCCCTCAGGCATCTTCCGGCATCCGTCGGAAAACGGCGCCACTATAGCACTTTCTTCAGAGACAAGACGCTGACCCTGGATTTCGGCGACTCCCCGGTGCGGCTGTCCGGCACGCTGGCAACGGTGGAAGACGGCATCGTCACGCCGTTGCGCGACATCGCCGTCTACCGGACCAACCTGAGCACCGCCATGGGACCGCTGGTCACGGCGCCTTTTGACTTCTCGGTCACGCCGGTCACCGTCCGCCACCTGCGCCTGACCGTAAGCCGGCTGGAGGGCGCACCGGTCCTTCACGGGCTTCGCTGCTCCGGCGCAGCGCGCATCGACTTTGCGACAGAGAAGCAACTCGGGCGCATGTACCCGGAGCCGGTGCCACCGGTGGACGCCTTTCTTTGGCCGAGACAGCCCGAGCCCGCTCCCGGCACGGCCGTGGAGGTGGCGCACATTGTCGATCTCTCCGCGCGTGTCGCGAAGGACGGTACGCTTGCTTGGCAGGCGCCGGCCGGCCGCGACTGGATCATCGCGCGCATCGGCATGGCCTCCACCGGCGTCATGTGCGGGCCCACGCCGCCGCAGGCGCGCGGACTGGAATGCGACAAGATGAGCCGCGAGGCGGTCGCCGCGCACTTTGACGGCATGATCGGCGAGTTCATGAGGCGCATTCCTGAAGATGCCCGACGCGGGTTTCAGCACATCACGCTCGACAGCTACGAGGTCGGTCCGCAGAACTGGACGGACGGCATGCGCGACATCTTCCGTCACGCCTACGGATACGATCCGACGCCCTGGCTCGCCTGCCTGAGCGGGCGCATCGTTGCTTCGCGTGAGCAGACCGACCGGTTTCTCTGGGACTGGCGCCGGCTGGTCGCCGATTTGGTCGCGCGCAATTATGTGGGCGGTCTCAAGGCTGCGGCCAACCGCCACGGGCTCAGAACATGGCTCGAAAACTATGGACATTGGGGTTTTCCCGGCGAATCCCTGCAATATGGCGGTGCTTCGGACGACATCGGCGGCGAGTACTGGCTGTGGAGTTCGCTGGGCGATATTGAATGTCGTCTCGCCACCTCGTGCGCCCACACCTACGGCAAGCGCGTGGTCTCGGCCGAGGCCTTCACCTCGGGGAAGAATTTCGTGCAGACGCCCGCGAATATGAAGACCCGCGGCGACTGGTGCATGACCCAAGGCATCAACCACTTCGTGCTGCACGTCTACACGCACCAGCCTTATGAGGCGCAGCCCGGACTCGTGCCGTGGTTTGGCGCGGATTTTAACCGCAACTCGACCTGGTTCGCGGAGTACGGGAAAGGCTGGACCGACTATCTACGGCGCTGTTGCGCACTGCTTCAGACCGGCACGCACGCAGCGGATGTCGCCTACTTTTTCGGCGAGGACACGCCGCGCATGAACGGTTCGCAGTCCCCTGCCCTGCCCGCAGGCTACGATTATGACTATATCAATGCGGAGGTGCTGCTCACGCGCGCGGTCTGCAAGAAGGGCCGCCTAACCCTGCCCGGCGGCCAGAGCTACCGCGTGCTGGTGCTGCCGCCTTCTGAAACCATGACCCCGCGCCTGCTCGCGCGCATTGAAACGTTTGTGCGGCAGGGCTTGCTCCTGGTCGGCGCACCGCCGCAGCGCTCTCCGAGTCTGGCCGGTTATCCGGCGTGCGACAGCGAGGTGAAAGCTGCGGCAGCGCGCCTCTGGGGGGATGCGCCGTGCGCGCCGCAACTCCGCAGCGTGCGGAATGGACGCGTTTTTTACGGCCACACGTTGGAACAGGTCTTCGCGACACTCGATCTGCGCCCCGATGTGGCGTACGCGCCGCGTGAACTGCTCTGGACCCACCGCACCACGCAAGATATGGACCTCTATTTCGTAAGCAATCAGACCGAAAAACCGCTTGAATGCGCACCCGAATTTCGCGTGACCGGGCGCATCCCTGAAATTTGGAACGCGCAGACCGGTGTGCGCTGCGCGTCTGCGCTTTTCGAAGCGGGCCCGCACGCCACGCACGTGCCGCTGCGCTTAGAACCAGCCGGTTCGCGTTTCATCGTGTTCCGCCAGCCGCTGGGCAAACGCCCGTCGGTGCACGTCATGCTGCGGGATGGCGAGACTGTCGCCTCGTGCGATGCCGTCACGCATGCGTCGTCGGCGGCCTCTGACTCAGGCAGCTTTGTCATGGCCGCAAGCGTGAAGCCGGCCAAAACGATCCTGTTGCCGCCGCAGGCCGCGCGCGGCGTGCAGAATCGCGAACAAAATTTCATCGTCTTCCCCGCGCATGGCAACACATGGGGCGACGGCCATTCCGGTGCCGGATTCTCCGTCGGCCGCAACGGCATCGCCGCGTTTGAGCATTGGCACCAGAACATCGCGCCGGTGCTGGTGTGGGCGGCTCCGGCACTGATCGACCGGACCGTGCATGTGGCGCTGGTTTATGTGAAAGGTCAGCCGTCGCTCTATGTCGACGGGCACCTGGTGCAGCGGGGCGTCGCCAGTGGTCAAATCCCGCATCCGTCCTCCAATGAGGCGGCGGAATTTGCGGGCACGTGCGAAGGCCTCACGCTCAATGCGGGCACTATGACCGACGCTGAAATCGCCGCTGCAGCCCAGCGCGCGCGCGACGCGACGGCATCCGTGCGGTCTTCGCTCGCCTGGCCTCCCGTGACCTATGCCAATTCCGGAGCGCTCACGTTGAACGTGCAGGCGTCCGGTTCTTATTTGGCGCACCTGTCCGACGGTACGACGCGAAACTGGACGGTCGGCCGGGAACCGAGCCGTTTAAACCTCGAGCGAGGAACATGGGCTGTGACCTTCCGGCACCCGGACCGCGCGGCGCAGACCTGCCGCTGGGCGGCGCTCATGGATTGGAGAGAAGCGGATGATCCGCTTGTCCGCTATTTCAGCGGCACAGCGGTGTATGAGACCCGGTTTTCTTGGCAGGGAGCCTCTCCTGACGCGCACGTGATGCTGGATCTGGGCGAGGTCCGCCAAATCGCTGCTGTCGCGCTCAATGGACAGGATCTCGGCGTTCTCTGGAAAAAGCCGTTCTGCCTCGACATCACGGCAGCCTTGCGTGCCGGCGACAACACGCTTACGGTCTGCGTGGCGAACACCTGGTTCAACCGTTTCATCGGTGACGAGCAACTGCCTGATGATACCGGCGCCAACGAAAAGGGCATTCTTGAAACCTGGCCGGAGTGGGTGCTGCGCGGCACACGCAGGCCGGAGTCCGGGCGGGTGACCCTCGTGAATCGCAAACAGGTCAAGAAAGAGACACCCCTGCACGCTTCGGGCCTGCTGGGCCCCGTCACCCTTTTCGAATCGCTGACGATCCAGTAAACGACACACGTAAACGACTGAACAACCAACGGAAAACTATGGCAACGACGTGTTCCATTCTGATCAACACCGCTGGCGGCTTGGGCATCTTTCTGCTCGGTCTGAACCAACTCTCTGAAGGTCTGCAGGCCGTGGCGGGTAAACGGCTCCGAAAAATCGTGGCCGCATGCACCAGCAACCGTTTTGCAGGCATCGTGACCGGGGCCTTCGTGACCGGCATCGTACAGTCCAGTTCGGTCGTGACGGTCATGGTCGTCGGACTCGTGACCGCCGGCGTGATGACATTGCGGCAGGCTGTCAATGTGGTCGTGGGGTCCAATATCGGATCGACAACGACTGCTTGGTTCGTGGTGCTGCTGCCGACCAAGCTGGGTGATCAAAGCATGATCATCATCGCCGTCGCTGCCCTCTTTTATCTGTTTTCAAAAAGAGAAAAAGTACGGTACACGGCATTGGCGAGTTTAGGCATCGGCCTGGTTTTCTTCGGGCTGGAACTCATGAGCAAAGGCCTTTCGCCGCTGCGTTCCGACCCCGGGTTCATCGAATGGTTCCACATGTTCGACGCCTCAACCCTGTGGGGCGTGCTGAAGTGCGTGCTGATGGGCTCATTGGTGACAGCCGTCATCCAATCCTCTGCGGCCTCAGCCGCGATCTCGATCAGTCTGGCATATAACGGGGTGATCTCGTTTGAAACTGCGGTTGCCTTGGTCTTCGGCATGAATATCGGCACGACCATCACCGCGTGGCTGGCGGCCTTGACCGCCTCCACGGAGGCGAGGCGCGCGGCTTTGGCACACACGCTCTTTAACTGTATCGGTGTCGTGATCCTCGCCCCGCTGTTCATGATTGTGATCGTGCCGTGGCTGCATCATGCGTTTCCGACCATGATGGAGGGACAGTCGACGGCCAGCGGCATGGTCTATCCCAAGATTACCGCGCCCATCGCGCTGGTTCACACCGGCTTCAATGTGGTGAACACTTTTCTATTCCTACCGTTCCTGGGGCTCTTCACCCTGCTGGTGCGTCATCTGATCCCCGACAGCGTGATTGTGGAGCAGCCGCATCTGGCGAAACTAGACCCGGTGAAGCTCTCGCCGGTGATTGCCGTCGAGCAGGCGCGGCAAGAGGTTCACCGCATGGCTTCGTGCGCAATCAAAAGTCTGAATGATTTCCGCGAGATCCTGTCAGGCACACGTAAGGAAGAGCTAGAACGCAGCATTTTTGAAACAGAGGACATGCTGGACAGCGTTCAGCACGAGGTGTCGGATTTCCTTGGCAAAGTCATGTCCGCGCATCTGCCGCTGGATGTCGCCTACCGCGCGCGCATGCTGCTGCGCGTGGCAGACGAATATGAGTCGGTCAGCGATGAAGTGCAGGCGCTGCTGAAAATGATTATGCGCATGCGGTCGAACGGCATGACCCTGTCGGACGAGGGCAGGGACGAGATGCTCGCGCTCCATGACATGTGCTCGAATTTCGCTGACAAAGTGACCGAGGCGTTCCGCCTGGGCAAGAGCCTGGCTCCTGAAGTGCTTGCCAACATGCACACCCAGTCGCACGCCATCTCGCAGCGCATCAAGGAAGTGCGCGCCGCGCAGCTCCAGCGGCTGACGGACCATGATCCGAATGCCGATCCGATCAAGGTTGTGCTGCTGATGGACCTGCTCAACGTCTATCGCCGCCTGAAAGAGGATTGCCTCAACATCGGCGAGGCCATCATTGACGAGCGCGGCGACGAGGCCGCCTGAGCGGCGGCGACCGGATTACGACGGAATGTCGCGGATGCGCGTGGAGGTCCGCATCGCGCAGAACTCCTTGCCGCACATCGAGCAGTGATCGTCCGACGCTGCGCCATCGCAGGCGCGGGTCTTGAGCCAGCGCGCGCGCGCCCTTTCGGGATCAAGGGCCTGCGCAAACTGAGCCTCCCAGTCGAACGCGATGCGTGCCCGCGACATGGCGTCGTCGCGTTCGCGCGCGCCCGGAAAGCCGCGCGCCACGTCGCCGGCATGCGCCGCGATGCGATAGGCGATCATGCCCTGATGCACCTCTTCGCCGTCGGGCAGGCCCAAGTGCTCGGCCGGCGTGACGTAACACAGCAGCGACGCCCCGTACGTCGCGGCGGCGGTCGCACCGATACAGGAAGTGATGTGGTCATATCCCGGCGCGATGTCGGTCACCACGGGGCCCAGCACGTAAAACGGTGCGCCGTCGCACACGTCCTGCTGACGCTCCATGTTCATTTGAATCTGATTGAACGGCACATGTCCGGGCCCCTCCACCATCACCTGCACGCCGCGTGCACGGCAGCGTTGCACCAACTCTCCCAACACATCCAGCTCGCCGAACTGAGCCTCGTCGCTGGCATCCGCCAGACAGCCGGGGCGCAGACCGTCGCCCAGCGATACGGTCACATCATGCTTCACCAGAATGTCGAGCACCTCGTCCCAGCGCGTATAGAGCGGGTTCTCCATTTCATTTCGCTTCATCCACTCCGCCATGATGGCCCCGCCGCGGCTGACGATCCCCATGATACGCCGCATGGCCAGGTCGACATGCCCGCGCAGCAGCCCGGCGTGGAGCGTCATGAAGTCGACCCCCTGCTCGGCCTGTTCACGGATAACCTGCAGCAGCAGATCCGGGTTCATCACCGGCACGTCGCCCTCAAGGCGTGAGATCGTTTCATAAACCGGCACGGTGCCGAGCGGCACCGGCGAGGCATCCAGCATGCCCTGCCGGATCGAGCGAAGATCGGCGCCCACACTCAGGTCCATCACGAAATCCGCACCTGCTTTCAGCGCGATCTGCAGCTTCTCAAGTTCGTCGCCTTTACCGGAGCGGGTTGTCGAGCGGCCCAGGTTCGCGTTGACCTTGGTGGAAAAAAGGCGTCCCACTCCGACCGGACGCGCGTTGGCGTGGGCGGGATTCAGCGGGATCACGGCGTGTCCTCGCGCGATCGCATCGCGAATCTGTTCGGGCGCAACCTTTTCGTCCTGTGCCACGCGGCGCATGGCGTCTGTGATGATCCCCTGCTGTGCTGCTTGAAGCTGTGTCATGAGTGTCTATCCGATAGCTGCGTGTGTACGGGGTACCCCCGCAGAAGGTTATTTCAGGCCGGCTGCACATTGTCTATACGAACCTGTTCGACCGGCAGGCGGGCAGGCGTTCCCAAAACCGCAGCGGCCTCGCCCACCCAGATGCCGGTGCGGATCGATTCATAGACATAGGCCTTGCCCTCAACCACCGCGTCGAGCAGTGGTTTGCCGCAGGCCAGTGCCGCGGCGATGGCCGCGCTGAGCGAGCAGCCTGTACCGTGCGTCGAGACTGGCTGCTCGATACGCGGCGTCGCGATCCGGCACACACATTCGCCGTCAAAGAGCACGTCTTCGGCCTCAACGGCCGCACAATGTCCGCCCTTAATCAGCACGGCGGTGCCGAAGGTGTCGCCCAGTTCGCGCACGGCATCGACGATGGCGTCGTCCCCTTCGATCGAATGGCCGGCCAACACCTCCGCCTCGGGCAGGTTGGGCGTAATCAGCGTGGCCAGCGGGAGCAAGACGCCCGTGAGCGTTGCGACCGCGTCGTCCTGTAGCAGGCGTGCGCCGCTGGTCGCCACCATCACGGGGTCCATCACTTTGCTGATCCGGTTGTGCAGAACCAGACGGTCGGCGACCGCCTCGATCACATCCGGAGATGCGAGCATGCCGGTCTTCAGAGCAGAGACCGCGTAGGCCTCCAGCACAGCGTCGAGCTGCATCCCGACAAACCCGGCGTCGGCCGTCAGAATGCCGCGCACGCCGAAGGGATTCTGCGCGGTCAAAGCGGCGAGCACGGTGCAGGCGTGCACGCCGAAGACATGGAAGGCGCGCAGGTCGGCCTGAATGCCGGCATTGCCGCCGCTGTCGCTGCCGGCGATGGTCAGCGCCACGACACGGCGCATCGCACTGTAATCGGGTTCATTCTCGGTCATGTCAATAACACACAAGTGCCAGCGGCTGGCCTTTGGCCACAACGGCACCGTGCTCGACCAGGAACTTCACGATTTTGAGCGGCTTATCCGCCTTGATCTGATTGAACAGTTTCATGGCCTCCACGATGCAGAGCGGGGCGCCAGCCTTGAGGCTGTCGCCCTCGTTGGCCAGCGCGGGTTTGTCCGGCCCCGCGGAACGGTAAAAGGTTCCGTTCAACGGCGCGTTGATTGTCGGTCCCTGTGGCGCGGCGTCAACCGCTTTCACGGGCGGTGCAACAGGTGCCGCGGCAGGAGCGGCTGGCTGCGGCAGGAGTGGCGCTGACGCAGGCAGGCTGATCGTGCCGGAGCCTTGCACCAATCCGGCGAGCGACGCCACGAAACGTCCGATCTCGGCGAAACGCTGCGTATCCGCGTCGACCTGTGCGACCGGCGCAGGCGTGTCGACGTTGCCTTTTGTCTCGGCTTGCTTCGCGCTCCCTTCTTCGATGTCGGCGGGAATAGGATCGCGCTGATCAGCGGGCTTGGCGCGCCACTTGAAGTAGCCGAGCGCCACTTCCGGGAAGAGGCAGTACGAGAGGATGTCCTCCTCCTTCTCAATCAGTTTGGGCGCGATTTGCGCGGCGGCTTCGGCCAAGCCGGGCTTGAGCAGGTCGGCCGGCCTGCAGGTCACCGGTTTTTCGCCGTTGAGGATCTGCTTGGCCAGCTTAGGCGTGATCGGAGCGGGCGAACGGCCATACAGCCCCTTGACATAGTCGCGGGTCTCCTGAGTGACCATCTCGTAACGTTTACCGGCCAACACATTCAGCACGGCCTGCACGCCCACAATCTGGCTGGTCGGCGTGACCAGCGGCGGATACCCCATGTCCGCGCGGGTGCGCGGCAGTTCGTCGAGCACCTCAGGCAGACGCTCCAGCGCGCCCTGCTGCTGGAGCTGCGAGCGCAGGTTGGAGATCATGCCGCCCGGAATATGATGTTCCAGCACGTCCGCGTCCACCGGTTCCACCGCGCCGGCCGAAGAGGGCTGGCGCACCTTTTTGAGTGCGCGGAAGTGAGCGTTAATCTTCGCGACCTCCGCATGGTTGAGGCCGGTCGTGAACCCTTCGGATTCGAGAATCGCCACCAGAGTTTCGGTGGGCGGCTGCGAGGAGAACCCCGACATGGTCGAAACCGCCGTGTCGATCGCGCCGGCCCCCGCTTTGACCGCTGAGAGGTACATGGCCACCGCCATGCCGCTGGTCATGTGCGAATGCAGTTGCACGGGCACATTCACTGCCTTGACCAGCGCGCTCACCAGTTCAGTCGCCGCGCCTGGCGTCAGGATGCCGGCCATATCTTTAATGCACAGGGTGTCGATGCCCATCGAAACTTGCTCTCTGGCAATCGCCACAAAGTTGTCGACGGTATGTACCGGGCTGAAGGTGTAACAGATCGTGCCTTGCGCGTGGCCGCCGTATTTCTTGACCGCCTGAATCGCCCGTTCAAGGTTGCGCGTGTCGTTCAAGGCATCGAAGATGCGGAAGATATCCATGCCATTTTCGCAGGCCAACGCCACAAAGCGCTCCAGCACGTCATCCGGGTAGTTCTTGTAGCCGAGGATGTTCTGGCCGCGCAACAGCATCTGCAGCGGGGTTTTCTTGCAGACTGCCTTCAACTGCCGTAGACGTTCCCACGGATTTTCGCGAAGGAAGCGCAGGCAGACGTCGAACGTTGCGCCGCCCCAGCACTCCAAAGAGTAGTAGCCCGCGTTGTCCACCTCCTCGGCAACGGCGAGGATGTCGTCGGTGCGCATGCGGGTCGCCCAAAGCGATTGGTGAGCGTCGCGCAGCGTGGTGTCGGTGATCCGGATTCGCGGTGCCGCCGTGGCGGCCGAGACCGTTTTTTTCTGTTCGGCTTTTTTCATAAGAGGTTCATTCTCCAAAGACGCCTGAGGGTGTCAAGAAAACGCGCTCTATTGTGACGTTTTTCAAAATATTGTCACGCTCATTTTTCGTTCGTGCGACTGATATCGAATCCGGTTTTCGTCTTCCTCTCCCGCCGCCCGTATGCTATCATTCGGCCACAACGACAATGATAGGTAATCTGCGAATGACCATGACTTTGCATGACGAGATTCAACTGCTGAAGCGAGAACGGGACGCCGTCATCCTGGCCCACAACTATCAGCTTGGTGAGGTGCAGGACATCGCCGACTTCACGGGCGATTCTCTGGAACTCGCGCGCAAGGCGACCGACATCCAAGCGGATGTCATTGTGTTCTGCGGTGTTCACTTTATGGCTGAGACCGCCGCGATTCTCAATCCCGGCAAGACGGTTCTGCTGCCGGCTGCGGATGCCGGCTGCCCGATGGCCGACATGATCACCGGCGAGCAGCTCCGCGACCTCAAGGCGCAGCATCCCGGCGCCAAGGTCCTCTGCTATGTCAACAGCACGGCCGAAGTCAAGGCCGAGAGTGACTGTTGCGTGACCTCTGCCAACGCCGTCCAGGTTGCGCGGAGCTACGCGCCGGACCAGACCATTATTTTTGTGCCGGACCGTCATCTCGGCAGCTACACCGCCGAGCAGCTCGGACGGGCGTTCATCCTGTGGCCGGGGTTCTGCCCGACCCATGCGCGTCTCACGGAAAACCACATTCAAGCCGCTCGCGAGCAGCACCCCGGTGCGCCGGTCCTGGTCCATCCCGAGTGTCCCAAGCCGGTACGCGACGCTGCTGACGCCGTGCTCTCAACGGGCGGCATGTGCCGCCACGTTCTGGGGCGCGGCGAATCCGCGTTCATCATCGGCACCGAGACCGGCATCTTGCACCGGCTCCAGCTTGAGAATCCCGCAAAAACGTTCTACCCCCTGCTCGAACAAGCGGTCTGCCCCAACATGAAAAAAGTCACGTTGGAAAAGATCCTGTGGAGCCTGCGCGAGATGCACACCGTCATCACAGTCCCCGACCCCATCGCTGGCAAGGCCCGGCACGCCATCGAGGCGATGCTGGCCATAAACTGAACACCAACAAAGGGAATGGTTCCTATGGATACGACAGCCCCCCGTTCACATATCTGGCGCTTCTTCCGTACCTGTGGGCTTGACCAAGCGCTCCTGCAGTCGGGAGACGATCTCGCTGATCTCGCCAGTCTGGATCAGAAACTGTGGACGGCCCTGAGCTGTCCCACCCGCGGAGTCCGCTTCGATGCCACGACACTGGCGCTGCTGGACTCAGACAACGACGGCCGCATCCGCGTGCCCGAGTTGCTCGCCGCCATCGCCTGGCTTTCGGCGCGCCTGACCTCGCTCGACCCCCTGCTCGCCGGTTCTGACACGGTCATGCTCGCTTCCATCACGACCGCCACGCCCGAAGGCAAGGCGATGCTCGCCAACGCCAAGCGCATCCTCAGCAATCTCGGCAAAGGCGCGGCGGATGCCATCAGCCTGGCGGACGTCGCCGACACCGCCAAAATCTTTGCCGAGACCCGTTTCAACGGCGACGGTATCGTGCCGGCCGAGGCCGCAGAAGATCCGGCGGTGCAGCAGGCCATCAATGACATCATCGCCCTGTTCGGCGCCGAGACCGACCGCAGCGGCAAGCCCGGCGTGAATCAGGCCAAGAGCGACGCATTTTTTGCCGCCGCCGCCGCGCGCCTGCAGTGGTCCGCTGCCGCTACGACCGACCCCGCCGTCCTTCCGCTCGGCGACAAGACCGCCGCCGCAGCGGTCGCGACCGCCGCCGTGCGCGCCAAGATCGACGACTACTTCACGCGCTGCCGTATGGCTGCCTTTGATCCGCGCGCCGCTCAGGCGCTCAGCCGCACCGACGCTGATCTGGCCGCATTGGCCGACCAAGAGTTGAGTGACGGACAACCGGCCATCGCTGCATTCCCGCTCTCCAAGATCGAGGCGGATCGTGAACTGCCGCTGCTGAGCGGCGTAAACCCCTATTGGGCCGGCGCGCTGGCGGCGTTTCATGACGCGGCCGTCAAACCGCTGCTGGGGGACGGCGTGACCGCGCTTTCCGCCGCGCAATGGCAAACCCTCAAGGCCAAGCTGGCCCCTTACGACGCGTGGCGGACGGCTGAAGCCGGCAAAGAGGTCGCCGCGTTGCCCGCCGACCGGCTGGCCGTGCTGGTCAACGGCACATTCAAGGAGGCGATCACCGCGCTGATCGCCCAGGACGCGGCGTTGGAAGCGGAAAACGCTCAGATCACCGAGGTGGAGCGCTTGATCCGTTACCACGCCAATCTGGTGACTCTGTTGAACAACTATGTCAACATGGGGCGACTCTACGACCCCAATGCCACGGCAATCTTTCAGGTCGGGACGCTCTACATGGACGCGCGCGCCGCCAGTCTCTGCTTCCACGTTGACGACGTCGGCGCACACTCAACGATGGCGGCAGCCAGTAAGTGCTGCCTCGCCTATTGCGTGCTCACGCGTCCCGGCACCAAGGAGACGCGCACGGTCTGCACGGCCTTCACATCTGGTTTCGCACAGACGCTATGGGTGGGCCGCAACGGCATCTTCTATGATCTCGACGGCAAAGATTGGGATGCGACCATCGTCAAGATCGTGGACAATGCGATCTCGCTGAAAGAAGCGTTCTGGGATCCGTGGCGCAAAATCGCTGCGATGATCAACGCGCAGATCACAAAGCTGCTCGCCTCCAAGCAGGATGCCGCGCTGGCCGCAGCATCTAAGAAAGTCGATTCCGCAGGCGCGGCGGCCGCGGCGCCTGCGGCGGCTGATGCGCCCAAAAAAATGGACGGCGCGGCACTTGCCTCCTCGGTCGCGGCGCTCGGCATCGCTGTCGGCTTGATCGGCTCAGCCGTAGGCGGGCTGGTCAGCGTGCTGGCCGGACTGCCGCTCTGGAAAACGATGGCTGGCGTGCTCGCGGTCATTCTGATCGTCTCCGGTCCGTCGATGATCCTCACGTGGTTCAAGCTGCGCGCGCGGGATCTGGCACCGATCCTCAACGCCTGCGGCTGGGCGGTCAACCGCCGCCTGCGGTTCTCGCTCAAGCTGGGCCGACTCTTCACGAGCGAGGCCAAACTGCCGCAGAACGCCTCGCGCGAATTGAAGGATCCGTATGCAGACGACACCTCGACGCGCAACACGGTGATCACGCTGCTGGCACTCGCGGCGATCGTCGCCGCACTCTGGCTGGCCGGCGTGCTGGACAATGCGCTGCCCGGCTGTCTGAAACGCGAGCAGCCGGCCTGCACGGTGCCGACTGTGGAAGCGCCCGCCGCTCCGGCTGCAGCGTCATGAACCCGACCGTCGAACACTTGAATCAACGCTTCGGCGCCCCCGGACGGCTTGTTTTCCGTACGGGGGCT
>Ga0116148_1004218_pt1 | contig 12684 bp, 11 predicted proteins | sample AD_UKC055_MetaG_FD_89786 | JGI IMG/M metagenome (GOLD analysis project Ga0116148, IMG submission 89786) | Active sludge microbial communities of municipal wastewater-treating anaerobic digesters from USA - AD_UKC055_MetaG | ecosystem: Engineered > Bioreactor > Anaerobic > Digestate | place: USA... | reverse complement strand
AGAGCCGTGGAAACAGAGGCTTGAGTATGTTAGAAAAATAGGCGCAGTTTTTGGGCAGAAAACTCAGCTCATGTGGGATCTTCCGGCCTCCGACAGTTTTTTACTGAACAAAAAAATTTATAGAATCAGCGATGAAACATTTAACCGTTCTCTCGAGTATTTTAAAGATAAGTTTGCTCTCTCCGATGTTTTGGAGCGTCCTGTACGCAGCCTATCTCTCGGTGAAAGGATGAAGTGCGAACTCGTCGCCGCTCTCTTACATGAGCCTGCCTTAGTGTTTTTGGATGAGCCCACAATCGGTATGGATATTCTTGCAAAAGAGACCGTGCGCCGCTTTGTGCATGATGTTAATAAAGACAAAAAAGTGAGTTTTATTTTAACAACCCATGATTTAGGTGATGTTGAAAACCTATGTAAAAGAATTACAGTTATAAATAGCGGAAATATTGTATTCGACAAGAACATGGACGACCTCCGCTTTGCTTACGGCGGGTCCAAGCTTCTCTCTGTCCGCTTCACTCAGCCGATGGAAGTAAAAAAAATAAAAGATGCAGTAGAGGTAAGCGAAGACGGCATGAGTGCAGTCTGGGAACTTCCGGGGCACATGGACAGCTACGGATCAGTGATTGCAAAATTAACAAACGAATATCCTGTTGCAGACATTACTATTAAAAACCCGGAAATAGAAACAATTATTCATGATTTATACACTGCTAAGAAGTAGTTCAGGATTCTCTATATAAGACTTTAGAATATTAAGCGAGTTTCCCATGTAAACACCGTCTGCTATACGGTCATCAAAGGTATAACGCAGGCGCAGCATTAATTTTTTTTCAACTTCACCGTGTTTGTTCATAATAAATTCTTCACGCACTTTTCCAACGGAAACGAAAATAGGGCAGTTTCCTCTTTCATATAAATGATGAAACGGAGCTTCAAGACCGAATGAACCTACGTTGGTCATAAAGACACTGCACCACATCGGATCAGTATCAATCATAGACCGGATCATGAGATTATGATGATCGAGAAAGTTCATTCCCCCGACGATGAGTTTTATCATAAAAGACGGCAGTCTCATAACAAAGTCGATAAGTGTATCTGTAGAGGTTCCCTCTGAAACTGCTTTTTTAACTTCTGAATGAATTTTTTTTGCAGCTCTTTCAAGCGGCTCAAAAGGTTCAAAAGAAATCTTTACATTTACTTCTTCCCCACCATCAGTAATTTCTCTTTTTGCAACAAAATTAATCTGTATTTCATTTCTCTGCCAGTAGCGATAACCTGATATAAATCTGTTTAATCCGGGTCTTTCAGACAAAGTACGAACCGCAGCAGTGATTACAACCCCAAACAGAGTGAGTATCGTTTTTTCTTTAATGAGCTTTTTATTTATTTTTTTTACAGCAGCTAAGGTGTTAGTTACATCCAAATCCTGTTCAAAAAAAATTAAGGATTCTGATTTACTCTTCATAAGGTAAGGCAGCATGCGGGTGAAAGGAGGAAGATCTTTTATCAGTTTACCGTCAAAACGTGTTTTTTTTATCATGTTTTCCTATTCAGGTATGCTCCATACCTGCCATAAGCCCTGGTTTTTATACAGTTCTATTGAGTCAGAGCCTGAAAATATTTCATCTCCGTAGGTATATGTTATGCCTATTTTCATCTCATAGTAATTAGATCCTGTGTCGGTTAGTGTTTCCGGAAAAATATCGTAAGATACTATGGTTACCCCTGATGAAGAAGAATAAAAATCTCTATAGGTTTCCGTAAAATACTCAATATCGGACGCATCGCAAACCTTTATCCATTCTGTGTCTCCCTGTAAAAAGGATGCAAAGAAAAAGCAGGCTGCCGATTCTGCAGTATTTGAAAAAGAGGTGTATTGTGAACTTGTCTCATTCGTAATTGAAATTTTCTTCCCGAAACCGGAGATGGATGTTTCGTAATCTTCGTAATAATCATCGTACCAGAAATCATCTCCATAATCGTCATCGTAGTAACCGTCATAATAATCGTAGTAATCGTCATCGTAGTAATCATTATAATAATCGTAGCCATCGCCATAAGAATCGTAGTCTTCCTGTGCTTCCTCTTCTCCTGTAATTTTTGCCAAAAGGGAGACTGCATCAGCGTTTCCTAGGGCGGCAGCTTTTTCTAGGTATTCAGAAGCTTTTACCGGGTCTCTTTGGCAATTTCTGCCGTACCAGTAACGGTCTCCAAGATAATACAAGGCATCCTCTGAGTCCATATCTGCGGCTTTTATGTATAAGTTTAATGACTTTTCTATATCCTGCTTAACGCCGGATCCGTTTTTATAAGCATCTGCAATTGCTGTAAGAGACGGCAGGTGATTCGTCTTTTCCCCCTGCAGATAAAGCGCAAAAGCGTTTTCGGTATCATAATTATTTTCATAAGAAACAGCTAAATTAAATATGTCATCTGCGGTGCCCGAAAGCGACTTCGCTGTAAGTTCTTCATATTGCTGCATAAGATCGAACGATTCAGGATCTATTGCAAACTGCATGGATTGTACGCCGTTGTAGTCCGCCTCTTCTGCATAATAATTACTGTCTTCAAGGCTGCGCCCAACCCCTTCTCCAAGAAGATACATGGAGGCAGCTTTTAAATAGGCTTTTTCATAGTTGTTCTGTGCACATTCAAGAAAAAGTTCATAAGCGCGTTTTGTATTTTTTTCAACTCCTGTGCCGCTTTCATAAAGGAGTGCAAGCGCATATTGTGCCGGAATGAAGCCTGCGTCTGCTGCCTTTGTATACCACTCAAAAGCCTCTGTTTCCTGTTTTTTTGTACCAAGGCCGTGCTGCAGGCAGAATCCCGTTATTGTCCGGCTTATGTTATCTCCCTGTTCAGCCTCTTCTTTATACCATGCAAAGGCTTCCTCTTTATTCATACCCTTTACATAAACGGGGAGTATTCTATAAGAATTAACAGGCTCGTAATAATCCTCCGCCTTAATTTCTACATAGAAGTTTTCCACTCCTAATACAGCATTATAAATAGACTGCACCGTCGATAAGAAGTAGGAATCTTTTTCTGCAGCCTTTTTATACCAGTGTACTGCCTTAGAAAGATCTTTTTTCCCTCCCGATCCGGAGTAATACAGGTAGGCTAGAGTGCTTTCTGAACCGGAGTGTTCTAGAATTGAATTTGCCTTTTCAAACCAGAACCGTGCTTGTACCTCGTCAACTGCTGTTCCCTCACCATAGTAATATGCATAGCCCAGTTCATTCATAGCCGTCGGAGATCCTTCCTTTGCTTTTTTCATGAGGGCTGTAAAAGAATCCGTCTGAATTAATTCTGTTTCTGATCTTTCTTTATGAATGGTAAGGGCTGCTTTTTCAAACCACCAGACAGATTTTTCCTGATCGTATGGAATACCCTTATAGGCGCCCCTATAAAATTGTGCAGTATCTTCCATAGAATAAGCATCGCCGAGTTCTGCCGCTTTCTTGTAATACTCAAACGCCATAAGAATATTGGCCTCTCTTTCTGAGTATCCATACTGATAATCCACTGCAATAGATCTCAAGGCTTCGATGTCATTCACCTCAGCCGCTGCCTGTTCATAAAAAAAGGCCTTTTCTGTGCTGCCTTCAATATCGTAAGCATAGCGGTATATATTCGTAAGGCTCATGTATGCTTCTGCATATCCTGCCTCTGCTGCTTCTTCGAGTAAGACAATTATTTTATTATCCTCATCGTTATTAAGGTAATCATAATATTGCAGCGATGAATAAAAATACTGCGCAGCAGGGAAGCCGGCATCGCATGCTGTTTTTGTGAGATTTAAGATTTCTGACTGTTCGAGCAGAGCCTTGTAGGTGTAGGCGCATTGTGCAAGATAATACTTTCCCGGAATGTAGGATGCATCAGAAGCCTTTTTATACCATGAAAAAGCCTTTTCTATATTGTTTCTGGAATACTCAGAGTTTTCGTAATAAAAGCCGAGAACGCACTGCGCATAGTTATTTCCTTTTTGTGCAAGATTTGTATACCACTGCAGCGCTTCGTCATAACTTGCTGCTGATATTTCTTTTGCAGATATAGGCTCAATCTTGGGTAAGGGGGGCAGCGTACCGTTTTTTTTCCCTTCCCACTGATCGAGGTATTGAACAATTTCTTGAGTCTCAAGGATTGCATCATATACTTTTTTTTGGGAGCTGGAAGGCTGTGTAAAAGCCGATGAAAAAAACAACATAAGAATAAGAGATAGTATTACTGACTTAGAAAATGATAATGACATAGGATCCTCAATGTGAGTGGTATTAAAGAAGTATACCATATTTTAGGAGTTTTACAATAAAGCATAAGCGTCCTTTTATTGAAAGCTGAAGTTAGAGATTAGGTGAAAGTTCTGATAACACAAGTGAGGTGTAAAACCCTATACTTAATTAGATTATTTATGCGGGGGTTGTATGAAAGCGGTAAAAAATGATTTTAATTTATTTAAACACTATGGTTATTCACAGACTGATATTGATGCTAAAATCGAGGCTGCATGGAAAACAATTTTTGAGGGTTCAAAAGAAGAACGCTTTTACGATAATTCCGCCGACAATACCGGCTACATGATAGATACCGGCAACATCGATGCCCGAACGGAAGGAATGTCCTACGGTATGATGATGGCTCTTCAGATGAATAGACAGGATATTTTCAACAGACTCTGGAAGTGGAGTAAAACATACATGTTTATGACCGAAGGAAGGCAGGCCGGCTACTTTGCATGGTCATGCGCACTTGACGGTAAAAAAAATGCATGGGGTGCAGCTCCCGACGGTGAAGAGTATTATATAATGGATCTGATTTTTGCATCCCGCTTATGGGGCGACGGTGAAGGAATTTTTAATTATTCTCAAGAAGCTAAAACTTTGATGAAGAGATGTCTCCATGGAAATCTTCCCATGTGGGAAAAGAAAAATACCTATATCCGTTTTGTTCCCGGCTGCAGTTTTACCGATCCCTCATACCATCTTCCTCATTTTTATGAGCTGTATGCAGACTTTACCAATGATGAAGATACTGAATTTTGGAAAAAAGCCGCCGAAGAAAGCAGAAAGTTTTTTACCATATGCTGTCACCCGAAAACCGGCTTTGCTCCGGAATACAGCTATGATGACGGAAAGCCCAATCCCTATGGACCTCCTGACGGACACGGGTATTTTTTCAGCGATGCATACCGTGTAGCGGCCACCTTGGGTACCGATGCTCTCTGGTGCGGAAAAACTCCCTCTCTTTCAAAACTAGCCGCAGCTCAGCAGGCCTTCTTTGTTAATTTAAAACCGGAAGAATATATGACCTATGAGATTGACGGAACTATTGTTGATCAAAAAGCGCTTCATCCGGTTGGTCTTTTAGCAACACTTGCTCAAGCCTCATTGGCTGTATGGGATGACGCTGATCCCGTAACAGCTGCAAATGCAGAAATCTTTGTACGCAGATTCTGGGACACCCCTCTGAGAACCGGTGAACGACGCTATTATGATAACTGTCTGTACTTTTTTGCACTCTTAGCACTCGGCGGAAGATTCAAGGTGTATTAAAATATTATTAATCTTTAAGATCCAGGCCTGTCTTTTAGACAGGCTTTTCTATTAAAAAGGGTTCTGCAAAGTTTACTAATAATGCAGCCTTATTAATTACAAGCGGATAATATGTACAAAATAGACATTTAAGACTATACTATATATTCGAGGATTTTATGGAAAAAAGGATGTTGGGCATCGGCGATCTTGTGAAGATGCAGAATAACGATACCGTTGTATGGACTGTTCTGGGGTCCTGTGTTTCGGTCATTTTTCATATTCCCGGCTTTTTTTCACTTATGTGTCATGCCCAGCTGCCCTTGTTAAATAAGGAACTTCACGCCGGCCAGTTTAACGCCGATCCTAACGACAGAAGAAGATATATCCATGTAGATACCGTTCTTGCAAAAATGATGACACTTGTCCGCGAAAACAGCATTCCTGTTTCATCGGTAGATGTAAGTCTCCTGGGAGGGGCCGGGGTGCTCCGCGATACGGGTTCTCAATTTGCGGTAGGAGCTAAGAATGTAGAAGTTGCAAAAAAAATTCTTGCAGAGAACGGCTACATAATCAGGCGCGACGTTACCGGCGGAAAGTACGGTATTACCGTATGGTATAATCCTAAGCTGAATGAAATTACAGTACGCCGTCATGCAGAAACCGATAAAATAGAGTTATCTGTTTTTTCTGAAATAGATTTTTATAAGTAACTACAAGTACCTTTTTTGAAGAAGGTACCTGTATTTGTCTATGCGGTGTATGCCTTGCTTATGTCGTCAACAACCATAAAACAGGACGGATCTATATTTCTTGCACAGGTAAAGACCTTCTTGACATTTCTTCTTTTTACCTGTACAAAAAGCATTTTTACAACACCGTCTCTTCCCTGTCCTGTAAAAACAGTAACTCTAAACCCCTGTTCTCTCAGGCAGCACGACACTTCATCTCCTTTGGAACTAAAGATTCTAACAGCCTGATCTCCAATTTTAAAGAAACCTTCAATAGTTATTCCTGTATAGGTTCCCGATGCAAACCCAAGCGCAAAGGCAATAGACGTAAGAGGATCTGTCAGGGAGGTTATTACTCGCGAGACTGCATACACCCATATGAGTGACTCGAAAAAGGCAATGAGAAACGCATAAAGCCTTTTTCGTTTAATAATCATCACATGGCGGAAGGTCCCCAGTGAAACATCTGCTATCCGCGCTGCAAAAATTATGAGCGCTGTTAGAACATGCTCTTGTGTAAACATGAACATACCTCAAATAATTATACTTGTAATTGCAATGCAATCTGAATGAACATACGAAATCCTATATATATAATCAAGGGAGAAGGCTGCCTGTTGTATATCTTTATTCATCTAATTACATAATCTGCAAATCAGCCGGACGTTAGAATTCCTTGGCCTTTACATAGAGCTTATCTATATCTTCTTTCGAAAGAAACTTCTTAACTGCAAATGCAATAATGATGATTCCTGGAATATCAATTAAAAGGCGTGCAAGTGCAAAACGGTAGCCTATGGCCTGCATTTCGAAAATGAGCATAGGAATCTTTGTCGTTGACCATGCACCTATGAATATGAGTACATTTGAAAACCCTGCCCCTTTTTTCATCAACACTGCGGCTACGGGGAAAGCTCCGTACAAGGGACCGGCTGCAGCAGAACCCAAAGCAAAGGCTATAAGTTTTCCTTTAAACCCCGAATTCTCTCCCATAAATTTCATCAAGGTTTCTCTTGGTACCCAGACATCAAGAAGCCCGAGAAGAAGAAAAATGGGAGGAAGCACTAAAAGCATGGTTTTAATCTGTGAGGCGAGGGATGAAAGAGCCTTATCTTTATATGAAGGCAGCAGGATAATAAAGGCTGTAAATAAAACAGCGGTAATAAGTACCGGAGTATAACGCCTAATAAGTGATTTCTTTTTCATAATTGTACCGCCCAGGCAACAAAAAATGCTGCCGCCAGAGAAAAAAGAAAGGCTGCCGCATTCCGTATGAGTGCCGCCTTCTTACCAAAATACTTAATTTCCATGGGCAGCGTAATGATTCCGACCATCATGAGTGAAGACACAAAGGCTGCAATCTGCAGAACTCCTGCTCCATTTTTAAGAAGTTCTCCGGCAACAGGAAAAGCAACAAAACCGGGAACAAGCGTTACGGCCCCAATAATTGATGCTGCTGCCATTCCTATAAAGCCCGATGTTTCGCCGATAAAGCGCGATATAGTTTCCGGCTGCAAAAGAGCCAGGCTTACAGCTATTACAATGATTATCGATAAAAATTGAGGCAGAATTCCTTCTACGGCCTTAAGCCCCTTCATGAGCGCCTGTCTGGTTTTTTTTCTGTCTTTAATAAAAGATAAAACAAACAGCACCGCTGCAATACAGTACATAATAATTGTATCCATCAGCATTTCCTTTTTAGGTTAGTTATACTTCACTAACCTACTATGAGAAGTGCTTTTTGTCAAGCATCACTGCCGTTTTATCTCCCGTCAAGAAGGATTGTCTGTTTATCTTCTTGACAGTATGGTTTTTGGCCGTTATGTTAGTTATTAGGCACTAACAAGGGCGATTTTTATGTACAGGAGTTGTTATGGAAACACAGGAACGGAAAAAAGAAATAATAAAAACAGCTTTCAAACTGATATACGAGCAGGGTACTGCTGTGTTTACCATAAAAAATATTTCAAAGAGCATTGGAATAAGCGAACCCGCCATATACCGTCATTTTGATTCGAAGCACGACATTCTTTGTGCAATAATTGATGAAGTCTGTTCTTTGTGGGAAAAAAATTGGGACTTTGTGATGCAAACGTATGAGAGCGAACTTGAACGTCTTATTCAGTTTTATATATACAGAGCAAAAGAATTCGACTCCTTTCCCTGGTACTCAATAATCATGTTTCCCGAAATCATATTTGCAGGCAGCGCCGAGCTTATGGGTAAGGTCCTCCAAATGATGGAGAACAATAAAAATCGCCATCTTTCACTCATACATAGTCTTCAGGAGCGCGGTGTTTTAACATCGGACGTGACTGCAGTACATATTTTTACCATGCTTACAGGAGGGTTCCGTCTTCTTGTTTCCCGCTGGTCCTTACAAAGAAGTCTCGGAAGCACAGCTATACTACAGGCGGAAACCCGGGATTTTATAACAAGTACAGTCCGCCTGCTGAGTGCTTGACGCGCTTAGTGGTATTTGGAGGGAGTTATATGCGCCTGTGGTCAATTCATCCGTCGTATCTCGATGTCAAAGGCCTTGGTGCCGCGTGGAGGGAAGCCCTGCTTGCGCAAAAAGTGTTAGAAGGGCTTACACGGGGGTATAAAAATCATCCCCAGCTGCTGCGGTTTAAACAGGCGGAAGATCCCCTTAGTGCAATAGGAACTTTTCTCGGACAAATTGTTAGAGAAGCTGAAATTCGCGGCTATCATTTTGATGCACAGAAGGTGCACCGTTATGATGAAAACCTCTTTGGTACCATACCCGTTAAAAAAGGCCAGATCGAATATGAATCTGCATTTCTGGCAAAAAAAATTGAGACACGGCAAAGTTCGGGGCGTATTGCATTAGACTTACCCCTTTTTCCGTCTGCATTATCAATCAAGCTCAATCCTCTTTTTTTTGAAGTTGACGGCGGCATTGAGCCCTGGGAAAAAGTAAAAAAAGACTGAACCTGAGGATTTTGAAAACCCGCGAATTCAGTCTTTTTTCTGCTTTTTGAGACTGCAGTCTTATGCAATAGAAACGGGGAGGCTTTCAGCTGCCTGAATCCCCGCTCTCAGTAATCAGCCGAAAAAGCCTTTAATATCTTCCGGTACCGATTTTATTCCAGCAATGCCGAAGTTATTCACAAGAACCGATGCAACATTGGGAGAAAGAAAGGCCGGAAGGGTTGGTCCAAGGTGAATATTTTTTACTCCAAGGTAGAGAAGTGCAAGGAGAACAATGACAGCCTTCTGCTCGTACCATGCAATGTTATAAATTATGGGGAGCTTATTAACATCGTCCAGGCCGAATACTTCCTTCAGTTTTAGAGCAATGAGGGCAAGTGAATACGAGTCGTTGCACTGTCCTGCATCCAGAACCCGCGGAATACCGCCTATGTCTCCAAGAGCGAGTTTGTTGTAGCGGTACTTTGCGCAGCCCGCAGTAAGTATGATGGTTTTTGGAGGAAGAGCCTTTGCAAATTCGGTGTAGTAATCTCGTGTCGGGTGACGTCCGTCACAGCCTGCCATAACCACAAATTTTTCTACAGCTCCTGTCTTAACCGCTTCTACAACTTTATCGGCAAGGGCAAAAACCTGATTGTGTGCAAACCCGCCGACAATTTCTCCGCTTTCAATTTGAGTCGGAGGCGGGCATTTTTTTGCAAGCGCAATGACTTCAGAAAAATCTTTCTTCTCACCCGGTTCACCCTTAATGTGCTTACATCCGGGGTAGCCTGCAGCTCCTGTTGTAAAAAGCCTATCTTTGTAGCTGTCCTTGGGGGGAACAATGCAGTTTGTTGTCATAAGAATCGGACCGTTGAATGATTCGAATTCATCTTTCTGCTTCCACCATGCATTGCCGTAGTTTCCTGCAAAGTTGGAATATTTTTTGAACGCAGGATAGTAGTGTGCTGGAAGCATTTCCGAGTGTGTGTAGACATCAACCCCTGTTCCCTGAGTCTGCTCTAGAAGCATTTCAAGATCTTTCAAATCGTGGCCGGAAATTATGATGCCGGGATTATTTCGTGTACCGATATTTACCTTTGTAATCTCGGGGTGTCCGTAGGTTCCTGTATTTGCTCCGTCAAGGAGGGCCATGCCGTCAACGCCGAATTTTCCTGTTTCAAGGGTAAGCGCAACTAATTCATCAACTGATAATGTATCGTCGAGAGTTTTTGCAAGTGCAGTCTGTATAAACTCATCAACCTTTTCGTTGTCGTGAAGCAGTACGTTTGCGTGTTTTGAATACGCAGAAAGACCCTTTAGACCGATAGTTATCAGCTCCCGTAAAGAGCGGATATCTTCATGTTGTGTAGAAAGAACACCGATTGTTTTCGATTTTACTTCCCATTCTTTCTCATCGAGACTTGACCAAAGAGCAGCTTCGCTTAGGCCGTCTTTGGAAGAAAGGGATGCCAAAATCTTTGCTTTTTCCTGTATGGTAAGAGCCGTGCGTGCATGTATTGCCGCTGTATCAAAATTGGCATTTGTAATAGTTGTAAAAAGGTTTACTGTGACAATGTGATTAACATCTTTAGAAACCTTTTTCCCTTCTTTGCGTGCAAGAACTGCCGCCTGTGAAAGCCCCTTGGTAACCCAAATTAAAAAATCCTGAGCATTTGCAGTATCTGCTTTTTTACCGCAGACACCGCCCATTGTACAGCCTGTATTTTTAGCTGTTTCCTGACATTGAAAACAAAACATGTCGCCCATACCGTCCTCCGCATTAATTTTCTGTATGATCAGAATAATATACTGATAGCAATAGTTAAAAAATGATTTAAATCATTTTTCATTCAAGAATTCAATATTTCGCAGTTTTTTTACGTCAATGATTTCAATTTTTTTATGTCCGTTCACGGAAAGTATACCGCACTTTGCTAAAAAGGCAAGCTTTCTGTTTACTGTTTCTTTTGCGGTAAAAATAGAGGAAGCAATATCTTCCTGTGAAATTTCGAGCGAAGTACTTCCTTTTCTTTCACTGAGATCTAAAAGAAATAAGGCGGTTCTCTTTAATGCGCTTGTGTATGATGCTATTTTTAGAAGCTTCCGGTTGTGATCTGCGTTTGAGCTGAAATAGGTGAGCATTTTTAGAGCAATATTGGGTAATTTTAGTATAAGAGTTTTTAGTTCCATAGAGCTGATAATGCACACTCCGCATTCGCCCGCACAAATACCCGTTTCCCGTGCTGTACTTTGAGAAAACAGGGCATCGCCCCCGTAAAAGTCTCCGGTAGAAAGCAGGTTTACAATTATTTCTTCACCCTCTGCACCGCTGCGTATAAGTTTTAAATTACCATATCGCACCAGATACAGAGAGGTGAGTTTATCGCCTTCATGAAAAACAGCATCTTTGTCGGAAAAATTTTTCCTGGTTATGAGTTGAGAAATTTCTTCTAATTCGCTTTGAGAAAGGGAAGCAAATACAGGTATGCGCTTTACACAGCCTGAATGGTTACAATCCCCGTCACAGCGGAAACACCCGGCAGTCATAAAAACTCCTTTTACTTACTATAACACAGAATTAAATGACAAAATTGTAAATAATTGTCTTTTTTGCTGGAAAAAATTCAACTTATATTGCACAATATGGGTACGTGCCACTTGGTAAGGAGATTTCTATGAAAAAAAATCAAACTATAGCTGCAAAAATCATTTTCGGCAGCGCCCTCATTCTTTTCCTCGTGATTGTAAATCAGATTATTTCTTTTTCAACTATATTTGATGCATTGGCAGAGAATGAGCGGCAGCATAATGTATTATTTTCTGCCTCTGTGTCGCTTCTTGAGGCAGACAGAGATTTGTATCAGTCTCATGTAGGTATACTTAAGCTGATTTCTTCAAAGTCGGAAGAAGATGATGAAGATTTGAAGGTTGTCAATTTGACTGCAGAGATAAAGAATAATGCACAGCAGATGCAAGACAGAATAAATTTTTATTTAGATCTTACTTCGGAGTTCTCAGAAGATGCACCGGAAGGAAAGGCTTTAACAAGACAGGAGGCTAGAGATATCTATAGATCCTTAGTTCCCGTTATAAACAAAGAAAATGATACAATAATAAATGAATACGCACAGATGAGCATTACACAGGCAATGTACTGGTATGAGAAGGAGTATCTTCCTGTATTTGACACTATTCGGGATCAGATTAATCAAATGACTATGGATATTACCAAGATTGCAAACGAAGAGTTTATTGAATTTAAGCTCAGCGGCCAGAGAGGCAATGCCTTGGGGATTATAATAATGGTTCTTGTTTTTATAACAATTCTCTTTAATTTTATTTTCCTCCGTCAGACTATTTCGCAGCCGATCCGCCGGCTTGATGGTCTGGTGCGTGAACTTGCAAGCGGAGAAGCAGATTTAAGTATGAGACTTGCGGTTACTTCAAAGGACGAAATCCGCTCTGTCGCAGAGGGTTTT
>Ga0116148_1004211_pt1 | contig 12693 bp, 11 predicted proteins | sample AD_UKC055_MetaG_FD_89786 | JGI IMG/M metagenome (GOLD analysis project Ga0116148, IMG submission 89786) | Active sludge microbial communities of municipal wastewater-treating anaerobic digesters from USA - AD_UKC055_MetaG | ecosystem: Engineered > Bioreactor > Anaerobic > Digestate | place: USA... | reverse complement strand
TCTGGAGCAGATTTTATCGGTTCCGTATGATAAAAACCTTGTGAAACCCTGTGTCGAATCAAAGGTTTTCGGTATTGGTGTGGAATCGTATACTGCAGGTTCATCCGAGTTTACGCTGAATTTCGCCTCTTCTCACAAGGGCGTGCTGCCTCTCATGGATAACGGACATTATCATCCAACAGAAGTTGTTTCCGACAAAATTTCTGCACTGCTGTGTTATTTTCCGGAAATCGCGCTTCATATTACACGGCCTGTACGATGGGACAGCGATCATGTTGTGTTATTTGACGATGAGACAAAAGAAATGGCAAAAGAAATTGTCAGGTGCGGTGCTTTGGAACGGGTACACATGGCCCTGGATTATTTTGATGCGGGCATTAACCGGGTTTCTGCCTGGGTTGTCGGTTTTCGAAGCTGGCAGAAAGCTCTTTTAAATGCTCTTTGTCTTCCCAACGATTTTCTAAAAAAACTACAGGATGCTCATGAGATGACAGAACTCATGGTTGTACAGGATGAACTCAAGACCTATCCCTTCGGTGATGTTTGGAATGAGTATTGCAGACGCTGCAGTGTTAAGGAAGACGGAAAGTGGTTTGAAGAAATTCGCAGGTATGAGAAGGATGTGCAGTTTAATCGACAGCATAAAGAGTAACCTAATAATAAACAATACTAGTTTTGTTAGTACAAGAAGAGTTTTATAGGGGTAATATATGAGAGTGCTTGAAGCAGAATTCATGAAAGGCTTTATTCGTATGGCAGATGACGGTTGGAAGATGGGTTGGCATGAAAGAAACGGCGGGAATCTTTCATACAGAATAAAAAAAGAAGAAGCAGCACAGGTCAAATCAGATTTTGCGCCATCCGGATGGAAAAATATAGATGCAAGTGTTCCAATGCTTGCAGGCGAGTTTTTCCTTGTAACCGGGAGCGGAAAATTTTTGCGGAATGCTGTCATTGCACCGGAAGATTCTCTGTGTATTATTGAAATTAATGAAGATGGAGAACAGTTCCGGATTGTTTGGGGGCTTGTAAACGGCGGCCGTCCCACATCTGAGCTGCCGTCTCACCTTATGAATCATCAGGTCATAAAACAAAAAACTAATAATGTTTATAGAGTTGTGTATCATGCACATACGACAAATATTATTGCCTTAACCTTTATTCTTCCTTTGAGTGATGAAGTTTTTACCCGGGAGCTTTGGGAAATGGCGACCGAATGCCCTGTTGTTTTTCCTTCTGGAGTCGGTGTAGTCCCGTGGATGGTTCCCGGAGGCAGAGATATTGCTGTCGAAACAAGCAGGCTCATGGAAAAATATGATATTGCTGTCTGGGCTCATCACGGTATGTTTGCTACCGGCGAGAACTTTGATCTAACCTTCGGTTTAATGCATACTGTAGAAAAGTCGGCAGAAATACTTGTTAAAGTACTTTCGGTAAGACCGGATAAACTCCAGACAATTACAACGCAAAACTTTAAAGATTTGTCTGACAGTTTTAAAGTAACATTGCCGGAGCAGTTTCTAAAACCATGAAGAATATGACTATAGGAAATCCTGCTAAACTTCTAGCAGGGTTTGCTATTCCCATTCTCATTGGCAGTCTGTTTCAACAGATATATAGTTTTGTCGATGTCATCATTGTCGGCCGCTTTTTAGGAGAAGAGGCATTAGCAGCTGTCGGCAGTACCAATAATCTGACATTTTTTCTGCTCTCGCTCATTTTCGGACTTAGTAATGGAGCCGGGGTCATTGTTTCGCAATATTACGGAGCCGGCCGGTTCGATAATATGAAGCGTGTTATAACCGCAATCATTTGGATTTCCGCGGCTGTTAACCTCATAATTTCATTCATCGGAGTGACTTTTGTCACTTTATTTCTTCGTGTGCTCTCTGTTCCTGAGAAGATAATTGACTATGCTGCAGATTACCTGCGCATACTGTATCTTTTTGCAGCAGGATGCGGCTTGATCACTCAGGATGCGAAGTTGGACAAGACTCTTACGAGGGAAGAGGCAGATTCCATTTGCAGAAATAGTAAAATCTGAATTGCTGCATAGGAAAGATAATTAATAAAAAAATGCGAATGACTTGCAAAAATTGTATAGATTGAGTATTATCAGTGTAAGGAGGAACTTCATGAAAAAAGTTTTTATTGCACTGTGTATGCTTACCGTTTTATTCAGTGTTTTTGCTTCAGGCGGGAAAGACAAGGACCAAAACAGTAATCCCGTGTTCGCGGTAAGTATTCTTCCTCAGTCTTATTTTGTAAGAGAAATAGCAGGCGATACCGTTGATCTTCTGGTGCTGGCCGGCGAAGGGCAGTCACCTCATTCATACGAGCCCACACCTGTTCAAATAGCAAAGCTTTCCGCTGCAAAAACGTGGGTCTTATCCGGTACAGATTTTGAGACATCCTTTAAAAAGAAGGTTACATCACAGTTTCCATCTATAAAAATTGTAGACGGTACAAAGGGTGTTTTTTTGCGGGAACTGCATGATTGGGAAAAAGAACTGGAAGATCACCATGAAGGTGAAAGTGAAGATCATGAAGAAGGCGGCGTGCATGACGGTGAAGATGATGAGCATGCCGAAGAACAGGATGGTGAAGCTCATGAACACGATGTAGACAGGCATACCTGGCTCGGAAAAGAAAATGCAAAAATAATGGCTTTTCACATATATGAAAGCCTTGTAGAAATTAATCCTCCCATGAAAGATGTATATACAGAAAAGTATGAGATCCTATTGTCTTCTATTGATAATACCTTTTCTGTGCTTCATAAACAGCTTGACGGTCTTAACGGAAAAAGTATTCTTGTCTTTCATCCTTCATTCGGCTACTTTCTCGATGAGTTCGGCATACGACAGCTTTCTGTAGAAACCGGAGGAAAGGAACCTTCTGCCCGTGTTCTGGCTGAACTTATAGAAAGAGCTAAAAAAGAAAAGATTCCTGCAATCTTTGTGCAGAAACAGTTCCCGGTGACTGCCGCTCAGAAAATAGCTGCAGAAACAGGAGCCAAGGTTGTGGCTCTCGATCCATTATCAGCTGACTGGCTCAATAATTTGCAAACTATCGGCAATGCACTGGTTGAGGTGTATAAATAATTATGGAAGAAAATAAATTGCGCAGAGGGCCTCTTGCCTTTCGCTTTTCACATGTCTCATTCTCTTACGGTTCATTCAAGGTGCTCGAGGATGTGTCTTTTCATATTCATGAAGGAGAGTTTTGCGCACTTGTTGGTGCAAACGGAGCCGGTAAAACGACCATCTTAAAACTGCTTCTGGGTCTGGAAAGGCCTTCCTCCGGTATTATTGAACTTTTTCCCGGGCTTGAAAAAAAGAAGGAGGAGCTTTTAGGGTATGTTCCGCAATCAACAGCCTATGATCCGTCTTTTCCCATACCTGTAAAAGATGTTGTTAAGATGGGCTGTGTAAAGTCTTTTACACGCTTTTTTAGTAAAGAAGAAATGACCGCGGCAGAAGAAGCAATGGATTTATGCGATATTCAGGATATTAAAAACAGACCGTATGCTGAACTTTCAGGAGGGCAGAGGAGGCGGGTTCTTGCAGCCCGCGCATTGGCATCCCGCCCGAAGCTTCTCGTTCTTGATGAGCCTACCGTAAATATGGATCTTGAAAGCGAACAGCGATTATTTAAAACTTTAAAGTTATTGAAGGGTAGTACCACAATCCTGATTGTCACTCATGATTCAGGTTTTGTTTCATCACTCACCGATGTTGTTCTTTGCGCCGGCGAGCGCAACGGTATGGGACAACCCCGTACTGTTGTCCGTCATAGGACTTCGTCCGTCCCTATTCCTCACTCAACCTTGTATGGGGGGGAAGCTTTACAGGTTCTGCATGATGAGACTGTCCCGGATTCATACTGCTGCGAAGAAAAGGAGGCTGAATAATGAATGCTTTTTTACAGGCTCTTCTAAATCCCTCTTATTCCTTTTTACGCAATGCATTAGCTGCCGCTCTTCTTTCTTCAGTATTGTTCGGCGTCTTAGGTTCAATAGTTACGGTAAAACGAATTGCAGGTTTAGCCGGTGCAATATCTCACGCCGTGTTAGGCGGCATTGGTATGGCGCTGTATTTAAAGGCTGTGAAAATTCTTCCATCAATTACTCCAATGGCCGGAGCCATGCTGTTTGCACTTGTTGCAGCCCTCATAATTGCCCTTGTTTCTCTTAAAGCAAAACAGAGAGAGGATACGGTAATTAACGCAGTATGGGCGATCGGCATGAGTGTGGGCGTTCTTTTTATGGCAAAAACTCCGGGCTATACTGATCCTTCAAGCTACCTGTTCGGCAACATACTTCTTGTGTCTTCAAAAGATTTAATTCTTCTTGCAGTGTTAGATGTGCTGGTTATTATTCTCTCCTGGAGGTTTTATCCCCAGCTCATCGCCTCTTCATTTGATGAAGAGTTTTCGCGTGTTCGCGGAGTAAAAACACAGCTTGTTTTTATTGTAATTCTTGTAATAACCGCAGTCTCTGTTGTGCTTTTACAAACCTTCGTCGGCATTGTTATGGTCATAGCTATGTTAACTCTGCCTTCGGGAATTGCTTCTTTTACCTCAAAAAGCGTTTTTTCCATGATGGCAGGCGGCTGCGTTTTTGCCGCTGTTTTTTCTGTCACCGGTCTTGCTGTCAGCTGGAATGCGGATCTGCCGTCCGGGGCGGTCACCGTTGTGTTTGCAGGCATTGTCTATATTGGTTTTGCAGCAGGTAAGGGAATTATTAAGAGAAGGCAAGCTAAAAACTAAAAACGATGTATCAGTTTGTAACGGAGGATTTCATGACAAAGGCGAGATCAAAGGTTTTAAGTCTTTTGTCCGGTGCAGCAGGGCCGCTTTCTGCTTCCAGTATTGTTAAGAGTGTCAGCGACTGCATGGATCAGGCTACAGTGTACAGAGCTCTTCATTACCTTGAAGAAAACGGCTATGCCGACTCATTTATTCTGCATTGTCTGTCACATGGTACGGAACGCTACTATACAGCAGTACCGCAATCGGGGAATCCTATTCACCGGCACTGGTTTCACTGCGAATCATGCCACTCATTTACCGATCTTGGGGAATGTCTTCTTGATTCTGTTATGAGAGGGTATGAAAAGGACCATGATCTTACCATTCATACACATACTCTGTATGTAACAGGAATTTGCAGAGGCTGTAAATTGAAAGGCTGTTTATCATAAGAAGAGTAGTTTTTTTATAATAATATAGTATACTTATAACATTATGGACGATCAGTTTTTTAAACCCTTGCTTTCACGCTTGGAACATAAAGAAATTTTAGCAATAACTATACGCGCAGCCTCTATGATTTTGGAAAACGGCGGGGAAACCTACCGTGCAGAGGAAACTGCTGTTAAAACGGCTCTCTCATTTGGTGCCGTGACAGCGACTGCCTTTGTCACACCAACCGTTGTTCAGGTTTCCTACACCGACGAAGACAAACGCTATCATACTGCGGTTCAGCGGCTTACAAAAAGGAGTGTTAATTTAAAAAAAATATCCCAGGTGAATGAATTATCGAGACGTCTTGCAAAACGGGAAACTGTTACAAAACCCGGACAGGTAGAACGCATTTTAAATAGAATCGATAACACGCCCCAATACCCGGTATGGATGATTGTTGGAGGAGCTTCTCTAAGTTCCTTTTTCTTTGCACTCATGTTCGGAGGTATTTTAGGAGAAGCTGTTACGGCCTTATGTATAGGTTTTATTCTGCGCATAAGTCTCCTTATTCTTGATAAGGCTCACCTGAATAGTTTCATTATATCGCTCTTATCCGGCGCCGTTGTTTCAATCTGTACAGAGGCGGCCTATATTTTCACACTGATACCTTCAATAGAAATTGTAATGACCTCCGTTCTTATGCAGGTCGTACCCGGTCTTGCTATAGTAAATGCCATCCGGGACATGATTGCAGGAGACTTAGTTGCAGGAAATGCACGGCTCATAGAGGCCTTTATGATTGCAGCCGGTCTTTCCGTGGGAGCGGTCACCGGCATGCTCCTTTTTGGAGGGCTTCTATGATAAAAGATATTCTGTTAGCCGGTGTCTACGCAGCAGGGGCTGCCGGGTTTTGCGCCTTTTATTTTAATACGAATAAGTTCGATGTGTTATGGGGTGCACTTCTCGGCGCTTTAGGATGGATTGTGTATGTGATAATTCAAAAGACAGGAGGCTCTGCAATGTACGCCTACTTTGCAGGCGCATTCAGTGTTGCAATTGCGTCAGAGTTTTTAGCCTATCTTATTAAAAATCCTGCAACAGTGTATCTGCTTCCGGGGCTCTTACCGCTCGTTCCCGGGGGAGGGATGTTCCAAACTATGAGGGCAGCCGTCAGCGGGAATATGGATACCGCGCTCTCTTTGGGCTATGCAACGCTCGGAGCTGCAGGCGCCATAGCCTTAGGAATCGCTATTGCCTCGTCAATCGCCCGTCTTTTTTCCAAGTTTCTGTGGAGGAAAAAGTAAGCCGTTACAACGGTCTTTAGCCGTTACCATTGCTTAGTTTTAAGCATTACCAGGGTGCAGGCTTCAATATATTCTATGCCGTATTGTTCACAGGCTGCTCTCATAGCAGAGCATTCAGTTCCCGGATTAGAAATTATTCGTTTTGGTTTTAAATCAATAATATCAGAGACAAGCGGTATAAGATTCTTTTCGCCGACATAGAGTGTTACGGTGTGAATATCTTCTTTAATTGTGCGCAAGTCATTACATACAGGATGCCCTTCGACATCTTCGATCGCCGGGTTAAACAACACCACATCATGACCTGCTTCTTTCAGTCTATGAAACGCAAGATACGCATAGCGTTCAGGTTTTCTGCTTGCTCCGATCAGTAATACCTTCATTTATTAGTCTCCGTATTTGTTTTAGACATCTGCTTCCTCAAGGCTGTCAAGCTCCTCAAGTTCTTCTATGCCGGCTAAGCTGCCAGATCCCGTCCCGGTAAAAGAAGACTTCTTAATGTGATTCATCTCTTCTGCAGGCATAGCGCCCTTTTCAAAGATAAGTCCCTGCGCCTTAAGCTCGATACTCTGATGATGTAAAAGCTGTAAAAATACATCTTTTGGAAGAGGTTCAGAAAAATAATAGCCCTGTAGAAAGTGGCATCCTAAACTCGTAAGACTGTCTGCCTGCTCTTTCGTTTCAATGCCTTCTGCAAGGACTGTCATCTTTAAGGCGTTAATCATGGAGATCGTAAAAGCGAGGGCTGTATACGATTTATCATCAAGAAAGGCATTCCACACAATGCTTTTATCAATCTTAATCATGTCGAAGGGGAGGTTTATCATATAGCCGATGTTTGAATAACCCGAACCGTAATCGTCAAGTGAGAGTTCAATACCGGCAAAGGATAATTTATTCATGTTTGATTTTAAAGTATCCTGTGAGTAGGCGGCTGCAGTTTCTGTTATTTCCAGATTTAAAAGAGATGAAGGAATCCTATATAAACTTGCAATGTTTAGAATTTGATCCGCTAATGTTTCCTGCATACACTGTACAACAGAAAGGTTAATATCAATTTTTTGAATCCCGAAGTCTTCAGGCTTAATTTCCGACAGGAGTCTGCAAACCTTTTCAAACACAAATTCTCCAAGCCGGAGGATTGTCCCGTTTTTTTCGGCAATCGGTATAAATTCTTCGGGAGAAATATATTTTCCCCATTCATCCTTCATTCGTATTAAGGCTTCCGCGCCAATTATTCTTTTCTGTTTCGTACAGTAAATAGGTTGATAAAATACATCGAGTAAGCCTTCGCTGATCGCATTTTTTACTGTGCGGTCAATGTAGGCAGATCTTTTTCGAATAGCGGTATCCATGGAAGATGCCAGAATTACACCTTCCTGTTTGTATTTATCGTCGCTTGAAAGAAGCTCAAACAATTCAATAACGGTTTCTGTACTGTCTGCATCTTTAGGGCACGATATAATTGAAATACGGGGGAATATTTTTACTTCTATGCTGTTTAATTTCCACGGATGCACAAAACGCTCTTTTATAGCATCTATACATTCATATACTGCTTCAAGATCATTATTCCTAAATGCAATGCAGAATTTTCCATCATTAAAATGATACACATCAACATTTTTTAAAGTATTTTTAAGAAACGCAGAAGATTGTTTTAGAAGCTCATTTATGTGCCTCATCCCGAGCGTGCTTGTTAGAAAGGGCAGATCATCAAAGACAATGCCGAGAATATGAAATTTTTCTCCGCCAACAAAGCGTTTAAAATTCATCGCTTCAAAGGCTGTCTGATTATACAATCCTGTTATTGCATCGCTTGTGTCTTCGCTTTTTTGAACGGTGAGCGAAACAATAAGAACATTAAGCGAAATAATAAGGCTGTGCATTGAGGAGTCGGGAAAATACATCTGAAACAAGGAAGATATAAAAGATGTTCCTGAAAAAAGAATAATGATGTATACAGACATTTTTGACACAGCACGCCTGTTTTTTAGTAGTATAACAAAGCCTGCCGCAAGATAACAAAACATAAAGAAATAGATAATATACACCTGAGGAAGTCTTATATATACATTGTTTTCATCGATGGTAAAAATAAGAGGATACTTAAAAGAAACAGCTGTGAGTATTATATTTATGAGAACCGGTGCAAGAAGCAGAAATCTTAATTTACTGCGGGAAAGAAAATCAAGTGTATTGGTGAGTGCGCATATATAGAGTACAAAGGGAACCGGCACTATAGATACTAAAAGCAGATGAAGTCCGTAGAAACACAGCGCAAAGGAAGGGCTTAATGAGAAATATGAAAAAACTGCATACTTAATAAGATTAAAGAAAACAGATAAGAAAATAGTTATTACTAAAAGGGCGAATGTTCTATTCGGATACGAGGGTAAAGTCCTTTTGAAATAGAACAAGCTTATAATCACGATGAGAATTAATAATCCGCTTATATCGTATTGTAGACTGTATGGCACTCATAGCTCCTGCACGGATCCAACTTTTTATAGAGATATTATAGATTTATTCTGTTAAAAAAACAAGATATTTATCTCCATGATGTAATTTTATGTTGCTACTGGAATATTTTTCCATTTTTTGCTATAGTTTTTGCATAAATATTTAGTAGACTGTGAGGATTGTATGATTACACTAAAATTCGGCGGAACATCTATGGCAAATGCCCAAAGGATGATGAACTCTGCCGCTATCATGATTTCAAGGGCCGAAGCAGACCGCATTAGTGTTGTGGTATCTGCCGTTGCAGGCGTCTCGAACAAATTACAGGAAAGCATAGATGCTGTCCTGACAGGTACTAATCCCACAACCTTTACTACAGAAATTGAAACAATTCATAAAACAATCTGCGGCGAACTTGCAGAAAAACTTCCAGGTTTTAATAAAGATTCTGTCATGGCAGAACTTTCTCCGGTTTTATCAGATTATGAAAAACTCCTTACCGCAGTTTCTGCTTTCGGCGAATGTCCAGAATCTGTTCACTGCAGGATTATGGGAATAGGCGAGCTTTTAAGTGCTCCCATTATGAAGGGTATTTTAAAAGCTCAAAAACAGACTGTCGAGCTCATTGATTCGAGAACGGTAATTCTAACATTCGGCAGTCAAAGCGAAGGGGATCCGGAATATACCGACACCTTTGCAGCCTTTGCTCCCTACAGGGATGGTAACAAAGCATCTTCTTCCCGTGTTCTTTTATTTCCGGGCTTTGTCTGCGGCTGGAAAAAAAATCCGGATTCAGAACCCGTTATGGGGCTTTTAGGAAGAAACGGCTCAGATTTTTCGGCTGCAATTATTGGTGCAGCACTGGACAGTGCAAAAGTTGAGTTTTGGACCGATGTTGACGGTATTTATACCGCAGATCCGAGAATTGTACATGACGCGATTGTTGTAGACGACATGACCTATGAAGAGGCTATGGAACTTTCATTCTTCGGTTCAAAGGTTCTGCATCCTAAGACCCTCGCGCCTCTTGCTGCTAAAAACATCGAAGCATGGAGCTTAAACAGTCACAACCCTTCTGCCCGCGGAACTCGCATCGGCAAGGGGCCGTTTGATTTTGACTACTCAACGACAGGAGCTGTCCGCGGCATATCCTGCTTTAAGCATACTGCTATGATCAGTGTTTCCGGCTCCGGTATGAGGGGTAAGCATGGAACGGCTGCACGTATTTTTTCTGCCGTTTCCCGTGCCGGTGTATCAATGCTTCTTATAACTCAGTCAAGTTCTGAATATACTATCAGTTTTTGTGTTAAAGAATCCTCTGCTTCTCTTGTACGGTCCGTGCTCTCTGCAGAGTTTGATCTGGAAATTCGCGAAGAGCTGATTAATCCGATCGAAGTACAGGAAAACTGTGCCATTGTGTCTATTGTCGGCGACGGCATGAAGAAAAAACGCGGTGTTGCAGGAACCTTCTTTGATTCTTTAGCCTCCCGCGACATAAATATTCTGGCTATTGCTCAAGGATCATCCGAGCGGTCAATATCAGTTGTTATAAGCGGGGAATACGGCGATGTTGCTGTCCGTGTAGCGCACTTATTTTTCTTTAATCAGGCTCAAACTATTGAAGTTTTTGCCTTTGGTGCAGGAACAATCGGCGGAGCAATGCTTGATCAGATCCGCGATCAAAAGGCTGAACTTCTTTCTCAGGGTATTGATATTAAGGTTCTCGCAATTGCAAATATTGACGGCATGGTTATGGATGAAAAGGGGCTTGATTTAAAAGACTGGAGGGCCGATGTTCAAAAACACGGAAAACCGACAAATCTCGACCAAATTTTGGACTTTGTAAAAGAGGCCAAGCCGCTTAATCCGATTTTTGTCGACTGTACCGCTTCCTATGATCTTCCCAACCGCTATATCGACATATTTAAAGCAGGAATGCATATTACAACGCCGAATAAACGGGCTAATTCTATGTCCATGGACTATTACCGGGAGCTCCGCACTGTGGCGAATTCTATGCACAGAAGATTCCTCTACGAGACAAATGTCGGTGCAGGGCTTCCAATTATCGACACTCTGCAGAATTTGTTCAAAAGCGGAGACAAACTTACCGGTTTTTACGGCATAATGTCTGGATCCCTATCTTATATTTTTGGACGCCTTGATGAGGGTGCATCCTTTAGTCAGGCAGTGCTTGAGGCCCGCGAACAGCGTTTTACCGAGCCGGATCCCAGAGATGATCTTGGCGGCTTAGACGTTGCCCGCAAGGCTCTTATAATTGCACGCGAAGCCGGCCTGGAAGTTGAACTGGAAGACATTACAATAAATAAGGTATTTCCTAAAGAATTTGACGATTCAGGTTCTGTCGATGAGTTTATTAAAAATCTTCCAAAACTTGATGTATATTTTGCAGATAAAATGACAGCCCTGAAAAAAGAAAACAAGGTGCTGCGCATGGCCGCTTCTATTGAAAACGGAAAATGCAGCGTCGGAATGCTGGAAGTAGGACCTGAACATCCTTTGTATACAATTAAAGGATGTGAAAATGCCTTCGTCTTCCATACTGCGCGGTATACCCCAATTCCTATGACCATTCGCGGTTACGGAGCAGGGGCAGGTGTTACTGCGGCCGGTGTTTTCGGCGATATCTTACGAACTGTGTCCTGGAATATGGAAGCATAAAAAGAGGTTTATTGTGGTAATAGTATTAGAAAAGGGAATTCCCGAGCTTGATAAAAAGAACTTGAAAGATTTTCTCGAAAGAAATCACTTCAAGGTAAACGAAATTGCGGGTGAAGAAGAAACAATTTTCGGGGCTGTGGGCCATATGTCCATTGATCCCCGCGAAGTAGAAATTCTTCCCGGCGTTGACAGGGTTATTCCTATTTCAAAACCCTACAAGATGGCAAGCCGCGAGTTTAAAAGAGACAATACCATTGTAGAAGTTCCCAATAACAGAGGACAAATTATAAGGATCGGGGGTACTCGAATTGTTTCCATAGCCGGTCCCTGTGCCGTTGAAAGCCGGGAACAGATGATGGAAATTGCCAAGCGTGTTGCCTCTGGCGGTGCAGTGATGCTTCGCGGCGGTGCATATAAACCCAGAACCAGTCCCTATGCTTTTCAGGGTATGGGTGAAGAAGGCGTAAAAATTCTTAAAGAGGCAGGAGATGCCTACGGACTGCCCATTGTTACCGAGATTGTATCTACAGAACATATTCCTGTTATGAGAGATTTAGTAGATGTTTTTCAGATCGGCGCGCGGAATATGCAGAACTTTGAGCTTTTAAAACGGGTCGGCGAGTTAAATAAACCGGTTATATTAAAACGCGGTCTTTCTGCAACAATTGAAGAATGGCTCATGGCAGCGGAATACCTGCTTTCCTCAGGAACCGATAAGGTTATTTTGTGTGAACGGGGTATTCGTACCTATGAAAAAGCGACGCGCAACACGCTCGATCTTTCTGCCATTCCGATTCTCCGATCAATGACACATCTGCCCATAATTGTTGATCCCAGCCATGCTGTCGGCATTAGAGACAAGGTTCCTCCAATGGGTTTAGCTGCTGTTGCCGCCGGTGCAGACGGCATAATTGTCGAAGTTCATCATAATCCTGACAAGGCAATGTCCGACGGGCCGCAGTCTTTGTATCCGGAGCAGTTTGATAAACTTATGCGCGACATAGCTGTGCTCTCTCCCGTTGTCGGAAAAGAGGTTTCAAGAATTCGATCGGAAATA
>Ga0116148_1004209_pt1 | contig 12694 bp, 6 predicted proteins | sample AD_UKC055_MetaG_FD_89786 | JGI IMG/M metagenome (GOLD analysis project Ga0116148, IMG submission 89786) | Active sludge microbial communities of municipal wastewater-treating anaerobic digesters from USA - AD_UKC055_MetaG | ecosystem: Engineered > Bioreactor > Anaerobic > Digestate | place: USA... | reverse complement strand
TCGTAGCGCCCCTGCACCCAGTGCTGGTACTCGCGCGCCTTCAGGATGTCGCGGTTCTGCTCGGCCGCGATGGCAAGCGCCTGCTCCAGCGTGAGCGTCTTGACCGGGATGGCCGCCTCGGGCTGCACCGCCTGCGCGGCCGACGCCGCCTGGCCGGCCAGCCCGGCCGACGGCCTGCCGGCCGCCAGCATCCCCTCGCGAAGCGTCGAGAGCGCCGTCCCCGCCGAGGAGCCCTGGGCTGCCGGCGCCTGGGCCAACGCCGCGGAGGGCGTCAGCGCCAGCGCCAGCACAACGAGCGCCGTCGTGGCCACCGCCGCCACCTTCTTCTTCCGGTTCCGCCCGAGCAGCCAGGCGGTGACGTCGTCGAGGAGCGAGTAGACGACCGGCACGACGATCAGCGTGAGGGCGGTCGAAGTGATCAGGCCGCCGACGACCGCGCGGGCCATCGGCGCCCGGAACTCGGCGCCCTCGCCGATGGCGAAGAACAGCGGCAGCATGCCGAAGATCATCGCCGAGGTCGTCATCAGGATCGGCCGGAGCCGCGTCCGCCCGGCGAGCACCAGCGCCTCGCGCCGCTCGAGCCCCTGCGATCGCAGCACCTTCGTGTAGTCCACCAGCAGGATCGCGTTCTTCGTGACGAGCCCCATCAGCATGATCAGGCCGATGAGGGACATGATGTTGATGGTGTCGCCGGTCAGCACGAGCGTCCCCGCCATGCCGACCACCGCGAGCGGGAGCGAGAACATGATGGCCAGCGGGTCCATGAACGACTCGAACTGGGCCGCCAGGATCAGGTAGACGAGGATGACCGCCAGCAGCAGCGCCTCGGCCATGTAGCCGAACGACTCGACCATCATCTCGGTGTCGCCCCCGATCACCACCTTGTAGCCGGGCGCCATCTCGATCTTGTTGGCGGCGGCGAGCGCCAGGTTGCTGGCGGTCCCGAGCGCCAGCTTGTCGAGGTTGGCGTCGATGGTGACCTGCCGCGACAGGTCGCGGCGGTTGATCTCGGCCGGCGAGGTGGCCCGGGTGAAGGTGACCAGGTCGCTGAGCGGCACGAGCGCCATCCCCTCGGCCGACGGCACCGTCACCTTCAGATCGCCGATTTGCGACACCTGGGAGCGCAGGTCCTGCGGCAGCCGCACCCGGACCGCCACTCCCTCTCCCTCCTCGTCCTCGTAGGTGGTGACGGCCTGGCCGCCCACCAGCACGCCCACCGTGTTGGCGACGGCGGCGCTGCCGAGGCCCGTGGCGGCCGCCCGCTCGCGGTCCACGATCAGCCGGTACTCGGGCAGGTCGAGCTCCATCGTCGCCTCGATGTCGACGATCCCCGGGATGCCGTACAGCTCGTGCTTCACCTGCGCGGCGTACCGCTTGAGCGTGGCGATGTCCTCGCCCTGCAGCACCACCTGCAGCGGCTTCTGGAACGCGTCGGTTTCCTCCTGCACCGACAGGACGATCCCCGGGACCTTCTGCAGGCGCAGCCGCGCGTCGTGCACGAAGTCCTTGAGGCCGCGCTCGCGCTCGTCCTTCGAAACCAGCTTCACGAACACCGTCGCGTCGCGCACCGTGTCGGAGTCGCCGGCGCCGATCGACGCGTAGGTGTACCGAACCTCCTCGAACTCGGACAGCGCCCCGAGCACTTCCTCGACCCGTCCGCGGGTCTCGGCGATCGAGGAGCCGGGCGCGCTCTTGAACTTCACGACGAACTCGCCCTGGTCCATCGGCGTCATGAACTCGGTCTGCAGGAGGGTGAAGACTCCCAGCCCGGCCACGAACGCCGCCACCGCCACGCCCGACACCACGAACCGGTGGTCGAGGGCCCACCCGATGATGCGCTTGTACCCGTCGGCCATCCGCTCGAACCACTCGTTGAAGCGGTCGAGCGCCCGCTGCAGGACGTTGCGCCGCCCCTTCCGCTCGATGTCGGGGTCGATCCAGCGCGACGAGAGCATCGGGTCGAGGGTGAACGAGACGAACAGCGAGACGAGCACGGCGAAGGCGACCGTCAGGCCGAACTGGTAGAAGAAGCGCCCGACGACCCCCTTCATGAAGGCGACCGGCACGAACACGGCGATGATCGACATGGTGGTGGCCAGCACCGCCAGGCCGATCTCCGCCGTCCCCTTGCGCGCGGCCTCGAAGTGGTCCTCCCCGCGCTCGAGGTGCCGGACGATGTTCTCGCGGACGACGATCGCGTCGTCGATCAGCAGCCCGATCGCGAGCGACAGCGCCATCAGCGTCAGCATGTTCAACGTCATCCCCAGGAAGTACATGACGATGAACGACGAGATGACCGAGATCGGGAGCGTCAGGCCGGTGATGACCGTCGAGCGCCACGAGTTCAGGAAGCAGAAGACGATGAGGATCGTCAGCAGGCCGCCGAGGATCAGCGTGTTCTGGACGTCGTGCACCGCCTCGCGGATGAACACCGAGGTGTCGCGCACCACCTGCAGCTCGACCCCCGCCGGCATCTCGGCCCGAAGCGCCTCGAGCTCGGCGAGCACCCCGTCCACCACCCCCACGGTGTTGGCCTTGGTCTGCTTGGTGATGTCGATCGCGACCGCCGGCTCGCCGTCGATGAGCGCCAGCGATCGCGGCTCTTCGATCGTGTCGGTGATCGTCGCCACGTCGGCGAGGCGGATCGGCTGCCCGCCGCGCCGCGCGATCACCATGTTCGCGTAGCCGTCGGTGCTGGCCGGCTTCCCCGAGATCCGCAGCGGGATCTCGCTGCCGGCGCTCGTCAGCCGTCCGAGCGGCGTGTTGACGTTCTCGGAGGCCAGCCCGGCCACGACCTCGTCCACTCCCATGCCAAGGGCCGAGAGGCGGGCGGGGTCGAGGTCCACGGCGACCTCGCGCGTCGAGTCGCCGATGAGCTTGGCCCGCGCGACGCCCGACACCCCTTCCAGCCGCCGCTTGACCCTGCGGTCGGCCAGCGTGGTCAGCTCGCGGGCCGACAGCGTCTTCGACCGGACCGCCACCGAGATCACCGGCATCGCCTGGAAGTCGAACTTCTGGATGACCGGGTCGCCCATGTTCGCGGGCAGATCGCGGCGGATCGCGTTGATCTTGGCGCGCGCCTCCTGGGAGGCGCTGTCCACCTCGACCTCGAGGTCGAACTCCACGATGATCATCGCGAGGCTCTCGCGCGAGATCGAGTTGACGTGCTTCACCCCCGACATCGGGTTCAGCGCCTCCTCGATCTTCTTGCTCACCTCGCGCTCGACCGTCTCGGGCGACGCGCCCGGCAGCTCGGCGACGACCGAGAGCACCGGGATCTCGACCTCGGGCATCATGTCCGTCGGCAGGCGCCTCCAGGAGAAGAGGCCGAGGGTGACGAGCGTCAGCATCATCACCGTCGCGACGACGGGCCGGCTGATCGACAGGTTCGAGAGGAACATCGCTACGCCCCCTGGCCCTTCGCGGGGGCAATCCGGTCGCCCGGCTTCAGCGCGAACGAGCCGCGGGTCACCACCTGCTCGCCCGCCTGCAGACCGTCGAGGATCTCGACCGAGGTGGCCGTGGCGCCGCCAATCCGCACCTGGCGCCGGTCAGCCGTATCTCCCCGGACGACGTACACGTCGGCCGTTGCCTGCTCGACGTTCCAGTTCTGCAGCGCCTCGCGCGGCACCTGCAGCACCCCGCTCCGGTTGGCCACCAGGATGCGGCCCTTCACGAACGCCCCGCCCTTCAACTGGCCGTCGGTGTTCCGCACCTCGGCCACCACCTTCGCCGACCGGCTGGCCGGGTCGATCGTCGGGTTGATGAACATCACCTTGCCCGTGAACGTGCGGCCGGGCAGTGCGTCGGTGGTGAACTCCAGCGGCTGCCCCACCTGCACCTGCGCCAGGCGCGACGAGGGCACCGAGACGGTCAGGTCGAGCAGCCGGTTGTCCACGATCCGGAACAGCGGAAGGCCGCCGCCGCCCATGTTCTCGACCCGGTCGCCGACGTTGACGGCGCGCAGGGCGATGACGCCGTCGATCGGCGCGGTGATGAACGACTTGGCCAGCCTGGCCTGCGCCGCCTGCACCTGCGCCCGCGCCGCCGCCGTACCGGCCTCCGCCGCGTCGACGGCCGTCTTCGCATCGTCGAGGTTCTGCGGCGTGATCAACCCGTACTGTTTCAGCTGCAGCGCGCGCTCGTGCTCCCGGCGCGCCCGCGCCTCGTTGACGCGCGCCTGCGCCTCCATCGCCTCGAGCGCCTTGATCCCCGCCTCTGTCTCGGTCGTGTCGAGCCGCGCGAGCCGCGCGCCCCGCCGCACCGGCACCCACTCGGTGACGTAGACCGCGTTGACGATGCCCGAGACCTCCGATTTCACTTCGGCCGAGAACTTGGGCTCCAGCGAGCCGACCACCTCCACCGAGTCCTGGAGATCGGTCGCTGCGACGGTCGCGACTCCCACCGCCACGGGAGGCTTGCCGGCCGCCGGGGCGGCCGACGCTGCCGACTCTGATGCCGAACCGCAGCCCGCCACCGCGGCCGCCGCGGCACCGATGATCGCCAGGACGAGGACTTGACGCCCGATCCGTATCATGGTCTTTCGTCTCCTTGCTCGCGCCGTTCCTTGAACACGCCGTCGAACACCAGATCGAGAACCCGGCGAAGCCGCTCGGGGCCCACCGGCTCGAGGCTCGGGTGGAGATGCCGCGAGGCGGCCGACCCGATCACGCCAATGACCGCGAGGGCCACGTCGTCGGAGCGGACCGATCGCAGCTCCCCTGACGCCACCCCCGCTTCGACGATTGCCTGCAGGGCCGCGCCCAGGGCACGTTCGACCTCGACGAGGTCGAAGTCGGGGGGGTTGCCCGCAGGGTCGTGAAACGCCCGGTGTACGACCTGGATCACCGGCACGTTTTCCATGAAGAGGCCGAACAGGTCTTCGCACAGGCGCGTCAGCCGCTCCCGCGTCGTCCCGGGCATCTCGATGGCCTTTGCGGCCGTCGCTCGGAACTCCTCGAGACCCTCGCGCAGAATGGCCTGGAGAACCCCCTCCTTGCTCCCGAAGTGGTAGTAGAGGGCCGGCTTGGTGACGTTCGCCAACTCGACGATTTCGCGGACCGATGCCGCGGAGTAACCCTTCTTGTTGAAGACCTGGACCGCGGCCCGGAGCAGGCGGCTTCGCGTGTGCTCGTCCCGCTCTCCCGGGGGCACGGCAGCCTGCGGCGGCGGCAATCCATTGGGAAGCGTATTCAAGGTGACAACTCCGGGGGCTGTGACTACCTACCGGTCGGTATGCATTACCTACCGGTCGGTAACTATAACAGACGGAGCTCGACCCTAACAAGTTCCCGGAAGGAATCAGGAATCGGGATTCGGGATTCAGGGTATTCGGGTTTCCGATTCCTGAATCCTGTGCCCCGGGGTGGACAACCCCTGCACGATGCGTAAGACTGTCGATCGGGATTCCTCTCTCACAGGACCAGGTGAGCGATGCCGCAGCAGGACGTCGAGCTGATGGACCGTGGCCAGCAGGCCAGCCCCCACGCGGTGGACGAGGCCGTGCTCGACGCGTTCAGGCGGTGGGGGTACCTCGAGGCCAACCTCGACCCGCTCGGGTTTCTCCAGCCGCGGCCGCACCCCGAGCTGCGGGGCGACAGTGACGCCGCCCGGCAGGCCCGCGCGTGGTACTGCGGGCCGATCGGCGCCGAGTTCATGCACATCCCCGACCCCGAGCGCCGGCGTTGGGTGCAGGAGCGGATGGAGGCGCCGGCACCGGCGATCGACCAGCAGGCGGTCTTCGAGCGCCTGCTGCGCGCCGAGGTCTTCGAGGTGGTGCTGCACGGCCGGTATCCCGGCTCGAAGCGGTTCTCCCTGGAAGGGGTGACGGCGCTGATCCCTCTGCTCGACGAGGTGCTCGAGACGGCGGCGGCCCAGGGGCTGCGCGAGGCGCTCATCGGCATGAGCCACCGCGGCCGCCTCAACGTGATGGTGCACATCGTCGGCCGGCCAGTGCGCGACGTCTACGCCGGTTTCGAGGATCCCGACCCGAAGAGCGTGCTGGGAAGCGGCGACGTGAAGTACCACATGGGGGCGACCGGCACCTACCGGACGCGCGCGGGGACCGAGCTGCGGGTGAAGCTGGTGTCGAACCCGAGCCACCTCGAGGCGGTCTACCCGGTCGCGCTCGGCCGGGCACGGGCCAGGCAGACCCGCGAGGGAGAGGGCGCGCGGCGGCGCGTGATGCCGATCGTGCTGCACGGCGACGCGGCGTTCGCCGGCCAGGGGATCACGGCCGAGGCGTTGAACATCGCCGATCTCCCGGGCTACACGGTGGGCGGGGCGGTCCACGTGGTGGTGAACAACCTGCTCGGCTTCACCACGCCCGACCGCGAGCTGCACGCCTCGCCCTTCGCCACCGACGTCGCGCGCCGGCTGATGGTGCCGATCTTCCACGTGAACGGCGAAAACCTGGAGGCGGTGGTCCGGGCGGCGCGGCTCGCCACCGAGTTCCGTTACACCTTCGGCACCGACGCCGTGATCGACATGATCGGCTACAGGCGGCACGGCCACAGCGAGGTGGACGACCCCACCATCACCCAGCCTCTGATGTACAAGGCGATCAAGGCGCATCCCGCGCTGTGGGAAATCCACGCCCGGCAGGCGGGCCTCGATGTGGGCGACGCCCCGGCGCGGGTGCGGGACGAGTACAGCCGCGCGCAGGAGGAGGCCAGCCAGCTCGACTCGCGGGTCCCGCTGGCGCAGCTCCCCGACTACTGGTCCCCCTACCACGGCGGCTGCCACGACAGGAAGGACGAGCTCGACACCGGCGTCCCGCTCGAGACCCTGCGCGAGGTGACGGCGAAACTGACCTCGTGGCCGGACGACTTCCACGTGCACCCGAAGGTTCGGAAACTCCTCGAGCAGCGCGCCGCGATGGTCGAAGGGAAGCACCGCCTCGACTACGGCATGGCCGAGTCGCTGGCGTTCGCCACCCTGCTGGCCGAGGGCCACCCCGTCCGCCTCACGGGACAGGACAGCGAGCGCGGGACTTTCAGCCACCGGCACGCCGTGCTGATCGACGTCGAGACCGAGCGGAAGTACATGCCGCTCGGGCACCTGGCGCCGAACCAGGGGGCCTGCGAGATCTACAACTCGACCCTCTCGGAAGCCGCGATCCTGGGCTTCGAGTACGGCTACAGCCGCGACTACCCCGAGGCGCTCGTCCTCTGGGAGGCGCAGTTCGGCGACTTCGCCAACAACGCGCAGGTGGTCATCGACCAGTTCCTCAGCGCGGGCGAGGACAAGTGGGGCCTGCTCTCGGGGCTGGTCCTGCTGCTGCCGCACGGCTACGAGGGCCAGGGGCCCGAGCACTCGAGCGCGCGCATCGAGCGGTTCCTGCAGCTGGCCGCCGAGGACAACCTGCAGATCTGCCAGCCCTCGACCGCGGCCCAGTACTTCCACCTGCTGCGCCGCCAGGCGCTGCGGAAGTGGCGCAAGCCGCTGGTCGTCTTCACCCCCAAGAGCATGCTGCGCCACCCCTCGTCCTCCTCGCCCGTCGAGGAGCTGACGCGCGGGCGCTTCCGGACGGTGCTCGACGACGAGCAGGCCCCGGCCGGGGCGCGGCGGGTGCTCGTCGCCTCCGGGAAGATCCTTCACGAGCTGCGCGCCGAGCGCCAGCGGCGCGGCGACACGGCGACGGCCATCATCGGCCTCGAGCAGCTCTACCCCTTCCCGGCGACGCCGCTGTCGGCCGCCCTGGGCCGCCACCCCGAGGCCCGCGAGGTCGTGTGGGTGCAGGAGGAACCGAAGAACAACGGGGCCCACTTCTATGTCGTGCCGCGGCTGCGGGCGATCGTGCGCCATCCGGGTGTCCGCTCGGTGAAGCGCCGCGCCTCGGCCAGCCCGGCCACCGGCTCGGGCAAGGCGCACCTGCTCGAGCAGCAGGCGCTGCTGGCACTCGCCTTCACCTCGAGCGGGGAGACGGAGGAATAGGAATCGGGAGTCGGGAGTCAGGAATCAGGGGAGCCCCCGAATCCCGAATCCTGAATCCCGAATCCTGATAAAGTGACGCCAACCGAGGAGGGCGAATGCTCGGCTGGCTGCAGGTTTCGCAGTTCACGGTGTTCCTCGCGCTGGCGGCCGCCGGCTTCACCGTGCTGCTGATTTCGCTGGTCTTCGGCGAACTGTTCGAGCACATCGGGTTCGACCACGACGCCGATCACGACCTCTCCCACGGCGGCCCGGGCTTCTTCAGCACCCGGGTGATGAGCGTCTTCGTGACGACCTTCGGCGGGGCCGGCGCCCTGGCCACCTACTACGGGCTCTCCCCGCTGCCCGCCTCGCTGATCGGGTTTCTGACCGGCATCGTCTTCGCCTCGCTCATCTACGCGTTCGCCCGGTTCCTCTACGGGCAGCAGGCCACCTCCGAGGTCCGCGCCGCCGAGCTCGTCGGGCGCCACTGCCGGGTCGTGGTCGCCATCCCTGCCCGGGGGGTCGGACAAGTGCGCTGCCAGGTCGGCGAGGAACTGGTGGACAAGATCGCCCGCTCGTCCGACGGTCTCGCGATCCCCGAGAACACCGCCGTCACGATTTCGGAGGTGCTGGGCGAGATGGTGGTGGTGAAGGCGGCGTCGGCCGAGCAGGGCTGACGGCGGGCTGCCGGGCCGCCGAGGAAACGCGGCCCGGGCGCACAAGGCAACAGGAAGAATGTAAGGGGCTTTCCATGCTGGGCGAGATCCTCCTGATCCCGATCGTCGTGGTGGTCGTCGCGCTCGCGTTGCTGATCGCCGGGCTGCTCTTCGCCCGCAACTACATCAAGGTCTCCCCGAACGTCGTGGCCGTGCTCAGCGGGCGCAAGCGCAAGCTGCCCGACGGGCGGGTGGTGGGCTACCGGATGGTGAAGGGGGGCGCCGCCCTTCGCATCCCGCTGCTCGAGAAGGTGGAGTACTTCTGGCTGAACGTGATGACGATCCCGCTGGAGATCCGGCGGGCGTACACGCTCAAGGGCGTGCCCGTGTCGGTGAAGGCGGTGGCCAACGTGAAGATCCGCAGCGACGACACCTCGCTGCAGGCGGCCGCCGAACGGTTCCTCGGGATGACCCGCGACCAGATCCAGCAGGTGATCTTCCAGACGCTCGAGGGGCACCTGCGCTCGATCCTGGGCACCCTGACCGTCGAGGAGATCAACAACGACCGCCAGAGCTTCGCCCAGAAGCTGACGAGCGAGGCGGCGGTCGACCTCGAGAAGATGGGCCTCGGCGTGGACGTCCTGACGATCCAGGAGATCAGCGACGAGGAGGACTACCTCAACGCGCTCGGCAAGCGGCGCACGGCCGAGGTGAAGCGCGACGCGACGATCGGCGAGGCCGAGGCCACGCGCGACGCCAAGATCAAGTCGGCGCTGGCGCTGCAGGAAGGCGAGAAGGCACGCTTCTCGGCCGAGGCGGAGATCGCGCTGGCGCAGCGCGACTTCATGATCCGCCAGGCGCAGTACCAGGCCGAGGTCGAGACCCAGAAGGCCACCGCCGCGCAGGCCGGCCCCCTCTCCGACGCGAAGGCCCGCCAGGGGGTCGTCGCCGAGGAGGTGAAGGTCGAGCGCCAGCGCACGCAGGAGATGATCTCGGTCCAGGAGCAGGAGGTCCTCCGGAGGCAGAAGGAACTCGAGGCGACGGTCATCAAGCCGGCCGAGGCCGACCGCCAGGCGGCCATCGTGCGCGCCGAGGCCGCCAAGCAGGCCTCGGTGCTCGAGGCCGAGGGACGCCGGGCGGCGCTCATCGCGCTGGCCGAGGCCGAGCAGGAGAAGCTGCGAAAGGAAGGCGTCGGCCGGGCCGCCGCGGTCGAGGCCGAGGGGCACGCCGAGGCGGCGAAGATCGAGGCGATCGGCCTGGCGCAAGCCAAGGCCATCGAGGCGCAGGGCGTCGCCGAGGCGACCGCCATCCTCCGCAAGGCCGAGGCGTGGCAACAGTTCAACGAGGCCGCGAAGCTCCAGACGATCCTCGAGAAGCTCCCCGCGATCATCCAGGCCTCGAGCGGCGTGTTCGGCGCGGTGGCGGCGCCGCTCGGCAACATCGACAAGCTGGTGGTGATCGATCAGGGTGGGGCCGCCAACGGGACGTCGGGCGGTGTGGAGCGGCTGGCGAAGGTGAGCCCGGCGCTCGTCTTCAACCTGCTGCAGCAACTGCAGGCGCTCGGCCTCGACGTGCCGACCGTCCTGCAGCAGCTCGGCGTCCAGTCCGCCGCGACGGCACAGTCATCGACCGTGCTGCCGCCCCGCTAAGGACGGTTTGAACGTGGCGTGCCTCGGCCTCAGCTCGCGGCCTCGATGCGCACGCGGAGGGCGCGGATGTCGTCCGCAATCGCTTCCAGGTCGCCCTGCATGGCGGTGAGCTTCGCCTGTTCGGCGCGCACGAAGCGGGAGTAGGGGGCGATCGCCTCCTCGATCCGCTGGCGCCCCCGCGTCATCTCGCGCTCGAACTCGGTGCGGAGCGCGCCGACCAGCTTCGCGCGAAGCGCCGTCACCTTGGCGCGCATCTCCTCTTTCGCGCGCCTCCGCCTCGCCGGCAGGATGAAGAAGCCGAGCGCGGCAATCACGCCGGCCATCAGCATTCCCGTGACGTCGGCGGCCGCGCTGGTCGCGGCGAGCGAGACCACCGTCCCCAGTCCCAGCGCTCCCGCCCCGACAGCCGCCGAGGCGGCCACCGCGTTGCGCGCGCCGTCGGCCAGCGCCTCGGCCTCGCGGGCCTTGTCGTACCCCTCCACCACGCGCTGCGCCTCGCGGCCCACCGAGTCGATCAGGCGCGAGCGATCGGCGTGGAACGCTGACGACGACTGGTCGCCCAGGATGCGATCGCGGTGCTGGCGCCGCCGCTCGGCCAGCCGGTCGGTCACCGCCTGCCACTGCCGGAAATCGGCGTCCACGAGCCAGTCGATCAGCTCGCCGACCTTGCGCTCGACCAGCTGCGGCGCGTCGGCGACGACCTCGCGCTCGAACTCCTGCTGGATCCGGCTGCGGTTCAACAGGTCGAGGACACGCCCGATCCGCAGCGTCTCGTCGAAGTAGTGGTGCCCGCGCTGCTCCATGTCCACCAGCGTCTTCTCGATGTCGGCCATCCGGAACGCGACGTCGCGCGCCATGTCGCCGCGGTACACCTCGAGCTGGCGGTCCACCTCGCCGAGCGCCTCGAGGTCGTCCTTCAGCAGCGCGAGCCGCGAGGCGGCCAGCGAGCGCTGGATCTCGAGCAGGTGCGACGCCACGCCGAGCGGGCTCAGCAGCTTCAGCCGCAGCCGGCTCTCCTCGTCGAGCGTCTCGGTCACGTAGCGTTCGAGCGCCTCGAAGCGGCTGCCGTCCCAGAACCGCGGCTCGCCCAGCTTCGCGCGCAGCGCCGCCCGCGAGCCGACCGCGAAGACTTCGGGCGTCGTGCCGAGCAGCGCCGCCGCGTGCCGCTCCACGAAGTCGCGCACCTCGTTGACCTGCTCCTCCCGCTCCAGGATGTCCACCTTGTTGATGGCCACCACCACCTTCTTGCCCCAGTCGCGGATCCGCTCGAGGAAGGCCCGCTCGGTCTCGGTGAACGGGCGGTCGGCCGAGGTGACGAACAGCACCAGGTCGGCCCGCGGCACGAAGCGCGAGGTGATCACCTCGTGCTCGCGCATGATGGCGTTGGTGCCGGGGGTGTCCACGATCTGGATGTCGCGGAGCATCTCGACCGGCGCCGTCACCGCGTAGAGGTGCTCCTCGATCGCGACGCGCGAAACGCTCTCGCCGTACCTGAGCACCTCGACCTCGGTCGTCGTCGGCGTGACGCCCTCCTGCAGGACCTCCCGTCCGAGCAGCGCGTTGACGAAGGCGCTCTTGCCCGCGTTGAACTCGCCCACCACCACGAGCAGGAACAGCTCCTCGAGCTGCGCGATGGAGCGCTCGAGGGTGCGCTCGGCCTCGGGGTCGGTCCCGTGCCGTGCCAGCGCGGCACGCAGATCCCCCAGGACGCGACGCTCGTCCTTCAACAACGCCTCGCGCTCGGGCGTCAGGATTCGCTTCATAAGCACCTGGGCGGGCTCACGGCTCACGTCGAGGGAACAGACGCGCTCGAAGGAACGAAAGCGCCGAGCGGGCGGCCGCACCCGCCAGCCGCGGGGCCGTCACCGGGGCCGGCGCCCGCAGCTCTCCCGCGTTGTACTGCCGCAGAGCTTCACCCCGCCGCAGTTTACCCGAAGACGTGCGCGGCAGCGAGCCGGCCGCCACCACCACGACCTCGTCGGGAACGAGCGACGTTTGCTCGACGATCGCGCGCGAGCAGGCCGTGGCGATCTCGCCGAACCGCGAGGGCGGAACGCCGCGCCGCGCCTCGACCAGCACCAGCAGGCGCTCGCCCTCGGCCCCTTCCGGCAGCCAGCTGACCGCCACCGTGCAGCCGTCCCGCACCCCCGCCACACCCTCCACCGCGCGCTCGACCTCCTCCGGGTCGTGGTTGCGGCCGCGCAGGAGCAGGATGTCGCGAAGCCGCCCAACGAGGTACAGCTCGCCGCCCGATACGAAGCCAAGGTCTCCCGTCCGCAGCCAGCCGTCGCACCACGCCGCCGCGCTCGCCTCCGGCCTCCCGAAGTACCCCTCCATCGTCGATGGACCGCGGCACTGCACCTCGCCGACGCGCCCCTCGGGCACGGGACGCCCGTCCGCGTCGGCGATCCGCAGCTCGACGCCGGGAATCGGCCGGCCGACCGACACGATCTCCCGCCCTCCCTCGTGCGGCCG
>Ga0116148_1004205_pt1 | contig 12699 bp, 9 predicted proteins | sample AD_UKC055_MetaG_FD_89786 | JGI IMG/M metagenome (GOLD analysis project Ga0116148, IMG submission 89786) | Active sludge microbial communities of municipal wastewater-treating anaerobic digesters from USA - AD_UKC055_MetaG | ecosystem: Engineered > Bioreactor > Anaerobic > Digestate | place: USA... | reverse complement strand
TTTTCCAAAATTTCACCGTATTTATTGGGTACTATTTTCCCATTTACAATTTCACCGAATAGACATTCCCTGTTTTTTGTACAAATCGTAATAAAATAATATCCCGGTGATGAATAATCCCAACCCTTCAATCGTGCTGATTCTATCCGATATTTATTTGCGAATAATGTCACCTGACCGAACCTTTGCAAAGACGCATAATCTTGCATCTTTACTTATACTTCAAGTTATCAGCATCTTCACAGAAGCGCAAGAAGGTTTTATTCTTCTATTTTCTTCACGTCCTATCGTGAGAAACTATGAGTTTCGACTAGAGATAAATTTGCCTTCGGCAAATAGATTTTTTGATCTATCATGAATCTTTATTCGGAGTGCTTTGTATTACTTCATCACTGATAAATTTAAACACCGACACAATGTATGCCAAGAACGATATCACCTTGCAGCTATTCAGTTCAGTGGCATATTCAATATCTTTGCCATGCATAATCGAATGGCGATTCAATATATATTTATTTTGCTTAGACACTTCATTCTCATGAAAAGATAACGGCGTTACGGACTTTAATGGCTCTAAAACTAATTCAAATGCTTTATCAATTTCTAACGAATTAATATAATCTGAAGTCTTAGGGTTATATTCTTTTTTCGTTTTTCTAAAATATTCATTCTTTGTAAAATCAAAGCAAATTCCGTCTATTTGTGCCAGCAATACCGGAATAGACAATTCATAATCTCTATTTTTATGAGCAGATATAGCCTTTCTCAGAAAAACTTCTCTGTGTGGAAAAAGATCAACAGCTTTCTCCAGAATAGATTCAAGCATCTCATTATATTGTTTAATGAGATGCTTATTTACTTCTTTTTCATCCATCAATCCGGATTTGCTCATAAAAATTACTTGAAACATATTTATCTTATATATTTCAACATACCAACCATAATCAGAAAGTATCTTTATTGATTTTTTAATATCATCAGGAAGCTCTTCTAAATACTTAACAAAATTTCCAAACATTTCCAAATAATGAGGAAGATTTTTGTTAACATATTTCAAAACATCTTCATTACCTACTCTTAAATTCTCAAAAAATTTATAGATTAGCTTTAAAAGCTTTTTATTCTCTTCATTTCCGAAAATTTGATTTATACAAGTATTGAACTCAATGTTTTTATTATTCATTTGGAATCTCCTAAAATAATACATTGATTCAGTAGTTCTTATAAAATGCCTCAGCAGCAAATTTAACAAACTCATCTTTTTGATCTATTCCTCGACTTATCACCTGCCAAGGTTCGAGTCGTGAAACCTCAGTCTGCAAATCTTTAGCAGTTTTTTGGCTACAGCCTAAAATGTCCTGTATCGAACTTGCTGAAACCCCATCGCATTGAAAGATATAAGCAAATTCAAGAAGCTCCTGAAAATTAAAAAACTTCTGCTGATAATCATTCGGGGACTGGCTTGCGAAGAACACGACAATCCCCTTTGACCGGCCTTCTCGAATAATTCTTTGCAAAAATATATTCTTTTGACCCAAATAATTATGCGCTTCATCGATGACAAGAATGGTTCTTATGGTTCTTTGGTTATCAACGATTGGGCTGTCCGGCATTACTGACATCTCTTTATATAACCTTTCGATTACAAGGTAGGCAACCAGTTCTTTTAATACCGGCATGGAATGAACATCAATCAATAATGACCTATCTGATAATTTTTCTATTGGCTGAATATCCGATCCATGTGACCAGAAAAGGTTGAAGTCAGACAGGTCTCTCAGTACTTCAATGAGACTATCATCCTTTTTTCCTTCTTCTTCGTAGCTTGCCCGAGCTATTTCATAAATATCGCGAAAATCAGGATAAGGCTTGTCTGTGTTAGCTCGACGGGCATAAGCGGCACGGATTGCTTCTGTCAATGCACCTTTTTGTACAACACCAAGTTTTGAATTTATTGAAGCAAAGCTTTCTGCCTTTTCACGTGCAGAAACATTTATTGTTTGTTCGTCATAGGCTGGTAAAATAAAAGGATTGATCGGAAGAGTTTGTGAACCTTGGAGAAGTCTATATGTTTGTACTTTTGATACCTCCGCAAATTTAGTATTATCCGCAACATCACCTTTATAATCAAAATAAATAAAATTGGTTTGGAAGTTTGATTGATGCCTTATATCAGCGATTATTTTCAATAAAAATTGAGTTTTGCCGACACCAGGTTTGCCCATTATTGCCATATGTGAATTCGCATGGATACTTGTATTGTTTAGTTCCATAACCACATCATTTTTTTGAAGCATCTCTTTGCCGAGAAATATTTCAAATCCTTTACCGAATATTTCTTTTCTTCCTCTGAATTCAACCTTAGAAATCAGTTTTTTAATCAATAAGTCGGCGTTATGACCTGATTCATCAAATAGCTTTTTAAGTTTTTGCGCACCATTATCAATATGATTTTTAATAATCGATTTGTTTGAATAAATGACTTCTTCTTCGAAATCGGAACTTTTATATACTTCGCTAATAAGTGTGCGGATGAATAATTCATCCTGCCCCATAAATGTCGGGCGTTTAATTTCGGCACCACTAAAATCGGAGGACGCGGCCACATTCATACCATCCTCGGTAAGTGAGAGGATGAAAGCAATTCTGGCTATGATAAATTTTTCAAGCTTTGTTTCGAGCCGTAATGCACTCAATATTTCATCAGTTTCTCTTGTTGTATATAATCTATCAGCCATTTTTAATCCTCCCAGAAGTAGCCGGTTTTAACTGTTGTTAATTCCTGCTTATGATCAAATTCAAGTTTAGCCGCACCGGATAAGTGGCTTTTCAAGTTTTTATAGTAGTTAGTGTCTATTTCCGTATCCGTTGAAAGTACGATTACCTGCTCTCCGGCATTTGGAAAATAGTTATTAACGATATTATCCCGATGTGTACTATCCAGCCTTGACAAAGGTGTATCGATAATGATCGGTAATTTCAACTCACTGGTTTGAGCAAGACCCCATAGAAGTGAAACTGCAAAGACTTCCTTTTCTCCGGCTGAAAGACCGGATTTTTTTATTTCATGGCCTGAACGGTCGATTATTTTAATTTCGTAGGTTTTTTCATCGATTGCAATATCTTTGATAAGGCCTGCTTTGCTAGATAACAGACGGTACATTTCAAAGGTCTTTTCCTGAAGCAGATGAATTTTGTTTTTTCTCAGTCTGACTACAAATTGAGTAAGAAGATTGGCTATTGCATCGCATTCAGAAATAAAATCGGCCTTGTCTTTTGAGAGATGGTGCTTTTCATAGAGTTTTTCAATCTCAAGCTCTATTTCCTTGATTTTGTTCTCAATTATCAGAAGATCGTCTTCAATAAGTCGAAGCTGTTCGATTTTTCTGCCTATCTGAATAGCACTGTTTTCTATAGTCTCTTGAAGCTCTGAAAAGAGTTCTTGTTCCGAATCACTCGCTCCTTTGCTTCTCGAAGATGCTTCTAAATCTTTGAGTTGAAGAATGATTTCATTTTTTTCTTCAATCAGAGGAGTAAGTAGAAAAACATCGCTCTTTTCTAAAGATTCTATTTGGTTTAACACCTTGGCGGCATCTCTTTCCGAAAGACCCAAAACCTTGGCAACGCTTCCAGTCTGGCCATCCCTTAAAAGCTGTTCGATTCTTTTTTCAAGTTCTAACATTTTCTCGTTTGAGAGTGTTTCTTTATAAATCGGTTCAGGTTCTTCCACTACGCGAACTATTTTTTTCGCAAGTTCAGCCGCATTTTCCCGAATAGCATCGTTTTGCGCTGATGAGCGTTCTTTTTCAATCTGGTTACTGATGTGCTCAAATAATATTCCTGCTAAAGAAAATGGCAGATAAGACTCACATAGAACTTTTATTTCACTTTCGATCTGGCTAAGGCGATTAGACAATTGAATTCGTTTTTTTTCATTTTGTCTGATGGAGTCCTTCGATTCAGGCGACTGATTAAAAACTGCCTGAAACCTGGCTTTTGCGTCTTCCTGTTGCTCAGTGAATGACTTGATTTCCGCGCTAACTTCTTCTTTTTCCTGACGTTTTCTCTGAAGCTTGGTTTTTTCTCTCTTTAATTCACTTTCTTTGAACTCAAGGTCCGCATCAGTAATATCGACAAAGCCCTTTCGCTCTTCCTGTTTAAGGTATGCTACATCAGTTGCGAGCTGATTAATATACTGGATGCCCAGAGCCGCTTCGAGAGATGACTTGAGCCTAACTTCCGAGTGGTCGTCAGAAGCAATTTCCTGAATCTTCTCGCCGTCAAAGAAGAAAAACTGCGTAATCCCCGGAGGCATTGCAGCCCGGATATATTCTTGCCAGATCTCTTTATTTTGAACGGTTACGCGCTTACCGTCTTTTACAACGACAAGACGTTCGGTCAGGTCTTTAGGCTTAGGGTCATCAATAGTACCGGCACTCCATGACCTTTTGATTATTAGTTCAGCCCCATCATCTTCTTCAAGAACTACTTCAAAGGAAACCGCTGTGTTATTTCGGGATTTTTCTTTTCTGTTGATACAACGGTAAATCTCTTCGTTTTTCACGCCATAAAGACAATAGTTTATTGCCTCCATTATGGAGGATTTTCCGGCTCCGTTCATACCGCCGATAAGGAATATACTTTTATATTTCTCACTCGCCGGGAATTGTATTTCAGTAGAAAACTGAAATGACTTGTAGTTTTCTATGACAAGTTTTCGCAGAATCATTTTGTGCTTCCTCCTACGATCTCTCTTGATTTAAGTATTACTCTAAGCGCATCGTATATGCCGGAGCGCCGGTCCTTAAACTCATATTCGCGGACAGTATCAAGCAGTTTTAATACTTTTTCCATATTGACTTCATGTTGCGCGCAAAGATCTTGTAATAACTGTTTATCTTCAATGGATAGATTCATTGTTTAGCCTCCATATTATTCAACCTCACGTTATAAAGCACTGGCGACAAGATAAATTCTTCTGGTTCGCTATATGCTGGTTTTGGAATTTGATAAATTAAAGGCTTGTCAGTCATTGCTGAACTCACTAGATAGAGATAATAATTATCAAGTATCTTTGATTTTTCAAGTTCATTTACCGAAAGGAAAAAACCTTTGTAGAAACTGTCCATAGATGTTGATTTAACTTCGATCTGCCGTTCTGTTCCATCATCATCAAAGGAAAGAATATCAAATCCTTTGGAATCGTCGGTATAAGCAATATGTAAAACTTTTTTCGCCAGGTCATTTCTTCCTGCATCTTTTAAGCGCTTTAACTCAAGCTCAAGGACAATTTTTTCGCCTCTGTCCCCGATAATTTTGCGATTTCTTTGCAGTTCCTCATAATCCGGATTTTGTCTTGTTGGCGGTGCTACTGTTGGCGTATTACTGACACTTGCTCCGGCAACCGCCGTTGATAATAGCGGTATTTGCTGTGAAGTTTCTTTTGGCGGATGACCAAACAGGTCATAGAGTAACGCACCATAAAGAAAAGGAGATTCGTTTTGCAGTTCGGACCATGTTGCTTTGTAGTCCATTAAGGATTTTTGTAAATCCAGTTCTTTGGTGCTCTGAGTAATGATGTTCAAATGCGCTATGAAATGTGATAAATGATTATACGAATAAATATTGAGATACTTTTCCGGATGAAACAGGAACAGTATCTTACCTTTAAACATCGGCGAAAGCAGATTTTGATTTATGATATTAGTATTGTCTGCATTGACCAATAAATCTGAAATGGACTCCTTGACTTTATCAAATGCTTCGTTAACTGTTTCACCCCAATGTGAAGCAAAACGGTACTGCATTGTAGCGTCACTTTTGGTTTTACCGTAATACACCCCAAATTTGTTAGCAGTTGCACCAAGTATTCTACCCAGCTGGTCTAATTCACGCTCAATACGGTAGCAGAATGACCGATTATCCGAACCTTTTCCGATAACATATTCATCAAGTGTCAAATTCATGATTTGTTCAATCGGATAATCCCGAACAAAAGCTTGCCGTTGTTTTTCGTATTCCTTCCATTCCTCCTGATGCTGTTCAATCAGGTATGGAACACGCTCTTTGATGATTTCCTGCATCTCCAGACGATTCATTTCTGCACCGCCTGTTCAATAAGTTCTTCGACACGACGTTTAGCTTGTTCGAGCAGTTGCCGGGATTCGGTAAGTGCCTTTTTTGACTCAGAAACAAGTCTCCCAAGTTCTTTCATTGTACTATCCGACAAAACTGGTATTTTTAGTTTCCTTATTGAATTAGGTTTCCAGTGTACTATCAAAGCACCTGAACATTCTTGATCAATTTGCATTTTGCAAATACGTGAATTTACGACAAGGCTCAGATATTCTTTAGGAAAACTGTTGTCATGTAATTGCAAGCGAACAATTCCACCAGAAACGATGCCTTCAATTTCGTCTGTAACTGTATAACATACTCCAGGAGTTCCATCTTTTGTTAATAGTAGCTCTCCAACTTGTGGTTGATAACATTTCAAGGCAGAATATAATCGCGATGAAATGTATTTGTCACTGTTTCCAAGGCTAATTCCTTTTTCTTTGATGTTGCTAACTCGAAGAAATGGAATACCGCTTTCTACATATGAATCAGACCCAACTTCAATGCCTTTAATAATCGTCGCCATTTTACCGAGTGGAATAGTTTTTAAGTTTTTCAAATGATTTCCAAGCGATCTGAATGGTATTTGATAATAATCCGCGTCTGCACGGTTATTGCCTACCACCTCGCTCAAGCGTGCCTCATACGACAACGGCTTGTCAAAGACGAGCTTGTCCAGCCCCAGCTCGCGTTCGAGGATTTCCTGGGCTTGGGTGTAGAGTGATTGGGATTTTTTAGTCAATTCGTATGATTTTAATACAAGAGAAGCAATATGATTCTGGACTTCAATTTTTATTTTTGGAATTTTAAAATCTTCTAGAATTGTAAGATTTACATGCCCCTGCAATCCACCGCTTGAAAACCTAATTAACTGAGATGACCCATTTTTTGAATTTAGAAATGCCAGTACATAAAATGGATTAATTTTGTTTTCATCTATTTTAATAATAATAATGTCAGAAGAGTTGACAATTTCATTTTCTAAATAAATACTTGCTTTACCAAAAGAACCACTTCTAGCAATTAGTAAATCTCCTCTATTTATTTGTGATTTTAATAGTTTTTTATGAAATTCTGGTGTTATCTGAATAAAATCATTCATGTTTAGAAAATATTCTTTTACCTGTTGAGTTTGTATAAGAGGGATGCCATTATCACAATAGTATCGTTTCATTGTCCCGACAAAACCAACATCAATTTTATGAGAAACCTCTTTGAGTTTATATATATCAAAAGTTGACAAGATTTTATCTGATTCAAGATATTCGGGACGATAATATTCGGAATCTAGCCTACCGTAAGAATTATTAATATCAGAGAATTTTACCTCGCTCCAAACAGCCATCACTCCGCCTCCCCATCGGGAACAATTTCAAACAGTTCCCTACCAAGTTCAGCCTCGATCTCTTCAATACTTGGCAGGCTTGATTTTAAGTTATCGGGCAAGGCGCGGGTCAGTTCGTATTCGGAAACGCCTATAGGTTTGTGAATGTCCCTCAGCGCGTATTCGGCGAACACCTTGTTTTTGGTTTCGCAGAGAATAAGGCCGATGGTAGCTTGATCACCCGACTGTTTTATAATATCATCAACTGCCGAGCAGTAGAAATTCATTTTACCCGCATATTCGGGCTTAAAGTCCCCTTTTTTCAACTCAACAACTATAAAGCAGCGCAGTTTGATATGATAAAAAAGCAGATCAAGATAGAAATCCTGATCGGTAACAGTCAGTTTGTATTGGCGTCCTAAAAATGCAAAACCGGCACCGAGTTCTATCAGAAATTTTTCAAGATGCTTTACCAGTTCGGTCTCAAGTTCGCGCTCAATAAAGGGTTCGCTGAGCGTTAAAAAGTCGAAGATATAGGGGTCTTTAAGCGTCTGGCGTGCAAGCTCTGATTGTTCAGGGGAAAGTGTGAGATCAAAGTTATGCGCGAGCGCGCCCTGTCTTTGATGAGTTTGATTTTTTATCATCGAAGCGAGGGTATCGCGGCTCCAGCCGTTTTGCACGGTTTGTTCCATATACCAGATACGGATGGGAAGATCCTTAACTCTTTCCATCAATAAAATATGATGCCCCCATGGTATGCCGATAAAAAATGGCTGTTCCGTTAATTTTGCAACAGCCTGTTGCAAAATTAACGGCTCATATTCTCTGGCAAAGCGAATCATGTATCCGATATTACGTTCAGAAAATCCCTTAATTTCGGGCAGTTCATTGCGAATGTCTTTTGAAAGCCGGGGGATAAACGAAGAACCCCAGCCCTCAGCATTCTGTTTCTCATGAATCAATTTGCCGATATCAAAATACATACGTATCATTTCCGCATTTACGGAAAACACCGCTTTTGTTTGAGCGGTTCTGAGTCTTGTTTTTATCTCAGAAAGCAGATTACCGTACATTAACAAATCGCTCATTGCGCCTCCCAGAAATCAAACTTGTTTTTCTGAGCAAAGCGAACAAAGGCTTCGGCTATACAAAGTTGATCGTCGGGTATTTTCTTAGCTTCAGCAAGGTCTTCTGCACTCAAATTGTAATTAACCAGGTCTTGATTGATTATGGGCTGTCCGTCTTCAAACTCCATCAGGTTTCCGTTTTCATCAGTCATGTGCTCATAATCACCGGAATTGTTCTTACCGCCTCGCTCACTAACAGCCATAAAGATCGGGTAATCAAGTCTCTTTGCCACTTCTGCATCAATCCATCGATTTTTGAGCGAGTCAATCAAGTCGCCATCACCAAGAATGATTTGCAGCTTTCCTTTATTAGTGAGAAGTTTCAGTTCGTATTCTGCCCCAGGGATAGCATTCTCCAGAGATTTTATCTCAGCTTTTATCTGCTTCTGTTGAGTTTTTTGCTTTTCCTTGAGTGCTTTTTCTTCTTCCTTATATCTGGTTTGAATTCTTGCCTTATCGTTTTTTTCGGCTACTTCAAGTTCGCGCTCCCGTTTCAACTGCAATGCTTCGATGTCAGAATCAAGGTCAGAAAGTTTCTGCTTTGCTTTAATCAGATTAGACTTTAGCTCATTAATTTTCTCATTCATTGTTTCGATGCGTTCATCTATATCCAATGAACCAGCGCTGTCAGCAACTTTGAGCCCTTCTTCTGCGGATTCATTATCGTCTTCCTGTGTTTCTTCTTCAGAAGTAAAGGTTTCAAGCATCAGTTCGGCAATAGCTTCGGGGATTTCCTCATCAGGTATATCTTTATCGTATAGTTTATTCGATAGCAAATCTTGAATTGTTTTTTCATAGTCAGGGCATTTTGATGCAACTTTTTGTTTTACTTCTTCGATATTCGCTAATTGTTCATCTGTATATTTTTGAATAAACAGGACAGAAGTTTTGGTGCCTGTATGAGGCTTGAAAGTATTTCCATGAAGCCCAACCACGGCTAAAAGTCTGGCTTTTCGGAGTATCCACTCGCGAATGAAAGCAAGTGAAGAATTATTAAACTTCCCTTGTGGCAACACTATCGCGGCGCGTCCGCCGGGTTTGAGAAATTTCAGTATTCTTTCAATAAAAAGAACATCTCGCTCTTCTTTGGCTTGCTTGTCTTTAGCGCGTTTTAGTGCCGGTTTCGCAAGGTCATAGTAAGCAAGCATCTTCTTATCTTTCATCTCACCTGCAAAAGGTGGATTAGCGAGAATCACATCAAATTTCAATTCATCGAAATATCGCCAGGCAAGGTCTTCATCACGAAGAAGGTTGGGTTCATCGGCAGTTGTGATTCTATTTTTTAGAAGTTTGGCGTCTTTCAGACCTTGCATCAACTTTTGACCTGATGGAGTGCTATACCAGGTCTTAGGATCAAGACTGCTAACATCGGGTCCAAAAATATTGGTATGACCGTCACCAGCGATGAGCATCAACGCGCGGGAGGTTTTGGCAGCACGCAGTTCAAAATCTATGCCCCATAGATATTTTGCTGCATAGCGATGTTTCCGTAATTCTCTTTGCTCACTTGATGAAGCAGGATAACACCAGTCCATTGCATGAAGAAGAAATCCCCCAGAACCACACGCAGGGTCCATAACAAATTCATTTTTTTTAGGATTGAGCATTCGAACACACATTTCAACAACATGACGAGGTGTAAAAAATTGCCCTTTTTTCTTTTTTGCTTCAGTAGGAAGTAAATACTCAAAAGCATCATCCATTATCCGTAGATTAGAACCCATTAGCCGGACGCCTTCGATGGGACCTACACAAACTGCAAGATGATCTTTTCTCAATTTAATATCTTCATTTTCATCAAAAATACCAGGCCATTCAACAGATGCATTCTTGAATAACTTATTAATACGTTCATATGTAATTTCTGGATCAAGAGATTTTCTGAACTCGACAACTTGATCCTTTCTATTTTCCAGTGCTTCCTTTTCATCCCATATTTTAGCAAAAATCAGTTTAAATATTTCATTAAACTCATCAACACCGCTATCGGCAAGAACAAGCTCTTCCAAATCCTGGACAATTTTTTTAAAGTTGAAGTTTGTTTTAAGATGTCCGAGGGTCTTCTTAGCTTCGAGAACATCTTTAGGCTCTTGGCCGCGTTTGGGAATATCAAATAGCGTGTCATCAAAGTCTTTTGGATATGGCCTAAAAAGAATAATGCTATCACTTCCATTGGACCAAACACCTACTGGTGAACCTTCAGCATTTAAATAGCTTTTTAATTGTTCAATCCCGTCCTTCCTTTTTGGTTTTTTTACTTCGATAATAATTTTGGGTGTCTGTTTAGTCACATCGGAATAGACAACAATATCCGCAGCTTTTGTATTTACTTCTGTACCGAAGTGAATACTTTTTTCAAGTTCAAGTTCTCCTGGTTGATATTCATACACATTCAATAGCTTATACACCCATAATTGACGTACGATTTCCTCCGGATTAGATTTTCCATCTTCTGAATAAACTTGTACTTCTTCCTTTCCACTAGAAAAAGCTACAAAACTTTTCATGAAGTATTTTATCTTTCCGGCTTCACGCCCTGATTCAATAACTTTCGGATAAATACTCACAATTTCATGAATAGGTCTGCCTAAAGTTTCAAATTCGGTTAATTCATATTGTGTTGATGGATCTTTAAAAATTCGTTCAATTATTGTTTTAGTATTCATTCTATTATCATCCATCTACTATACCTTTTATCATTTTGTAAAATAACACTACACTTGGTAATTATTGAAGTATTCATTATTAAGATCTGTTTTCTTTATAATTTCTAAAAATTAAATATTATAACAATGCTTGATTTTCACAGATAAACACTTCCACCAGCAAAGCAAAAAATCTTTCATCATCACAAGCTTCCATACTCATTCTAAAAAACTTTTTATACAACAATATTCCGTCTGTCAATATTAATTAACCAATCCTAACCTGCCTCGTTACAATAACAATCACCTCTAAGGCGGTGGTCAGTTTTTTTCGAGAAAAATAACCGAAAGTGAGCATTCAGCCCAAAGAAGGCATTTCACGGAGGGATTGGAGGGAGGTGAATGCACTTATTTTAAATAATAATTAAGATAGAGGGAACTGTTTCAATATTAATATTACATTTAACTACAACAATTCTAATCTTTTTACTATCAAGTGATCTGATAAATCTTCCTTTATAATTCAGAGACGATATTTTTCAAGCATGACTCTTGCTTCTGCTGTTAGAGTTGGAAAATGATACTTTCCATCATCCTTATTCCATGATTTTGTATTTTTAAATTTTGGTAGATACTTTTTCAAAAGAATATCATGTGGATAAAGATACCAAGAAGATTCGGATTTATCGTTGAAGCAAATAAATATGTCTTTTGATTGATACTTTTTTTCAAATGTTAGTCTTCCTTTCAATTGAACTTTTAGCGTTCTATTTCCATCGAAGCTGATAGCCAAAAAATCTGCGCCCATCCAATCATCCGAAAGTTTTATTGTTGTATAGCCATATTCTGCAAAAAGAGCAGAAACTCTTTGGAAGTTATAAATTTCTTTTTGGCGCGGATTCAATTTATTATAATTAACAAGCTCTCCAAGAACACTCATTCAAACACCTTTCTGAGCAATCATTATACAAATTTATCATGTTGTCAAGATAATCTTTTAACTATAGCAAAATACCCCGCCCCTCTTCGAAAACATACACTTCAAAGGTGAACGACATTGTTTTTACAAGAACAGTATTTTCTAAGTTCTTCAGAATAAAATAAATGACATCAACAACACCTAAATCATTCGGCGAAGCCGAATACATCATAAGCGCAGACTATCGCTGCCATTACGTAGTAATGCGCGATAGGTCTGTCGCGATAAAGAGCGGGCGGGGATTTCAAAAGGGGCGGGGCTGGCGACTGAAGCCCGGTCCCTTTTGATCTTATTGCATGAGACCATGCAAAAAACGAATTCATAAGGCGAAGCCTTGTGAAGTACGCCTGACTCTCGGGCAATACGTCAGCCTTTGTTTATTTTCCGACACTCGGAGAAATCGAAGCCTTTGCAGCCCGTCCGGCTTGAGGACAAATCTTTATCAAAGGAGAGAGGCCGGGAGAGAGGATTCTCCCAAAATTCTTCTGCAAAGTAATTATATCGCCG
>Ga0116148_1004204_pt1 | contig 12701 bp, 9 predicted proteins | sample AD_UKC055_MetaG_FD_89786 | JGI IMG/M metagenome (GOLD analysis project Ga0116148, IMG submission 89786) | Active sludge microbial communities of municipal wastewater-treating anaerobic digesters from USA - AD_UKC055_MetaG | ecosystem: Engineered > Bioreactor > Anaerobic > Digestate | place: USA... | reverse complement strand
GGCCAAAGAGGCGGGGCTGGTGGAGATCGAGACGAAGTCGAGGTCGGCTTACATAGACGGGATGGTGGATTGGCAGGACCCGCTGTATCAGAAGATCATGAAGGAATTGCCGGCGGGGGCGAAGCCGAGCGATTACGTGACGAGCCTGGAAATCACGGCGCGCAAGGCGGGGACGGGTGGTTGCGGCAACGGGTATTCGCCGGCGGTGAACGAGCTGGTGGCGATCGGAGCGGCGATAGCGGCCAACTGCGAGCCGTGCCTGAAGTATCACTACCGCGAGGCGAAGCAGCTCGGGGTTTCGGAGGAGGACATGGCGCAGGCGGCGGTGATGGGGGCGAAAGTGAAGGACGCTCCGCACCAGTCTATCCTGCGGCTGGCCGACCGGCTGCTGGGGTCCGACGTGGGCACGGCGGATGCTGGAGAAGAATCATGTTGTGGTGAGAAAAAAGGTGGAAGCAAAGCGGGCGGAGCCTGCTGTGGATAGGTGAACAGCCAATACAGAAAAACAAACAAACAAAAAGAGTTATGAGCACAACGAATGAAAACGGAAAGCAACCTGAGAAGATGGAGTCAGTGAAAGAGGGCACAGCCTGCTGTGGTCCTGGGTGCGGCTGCGGGACAGCCACGAAACCAGGCAAAGCACGCTGGGTGGTGGGGGTTATCGTGCTGGCGGCGGCCGGGGTGCTGGTGGTGAAAGGCATGATCAAGAGCGACAAGGGCGCGGCGCAAGCGGCGACGCCGGGGTTTGCGAACCCGGTGGCGGTACAACCGGCGGCCGGGGCGGACACCAAGCCAGAGGCGGCAGCGGCGGCGGACGAAACGACGGTGGGAACGACGATTGGCACGTTTGCCGAATTGAACACGGCAGCCGCGAAGACGGATGCGGTGTTTGTTTTCCTCCCTGGGAAAGAAGGCAGTGGCAAGGCGCCTTCGGCGCCGATGAAATCGGCCGCGCGAGCGATCGAGGCGAAAGGGATGAAGTGCGCCCTTTTCACGCTGAAGCCCGGGTCGGCTGATTACGATCAGATTGCGAAACAGATGGCGGTGCCGGGGGTGGTGGCACTGGTGAAGGGACGCGGGATGAGCGCGGTGTCCGGAGAGGTGACGGAAGCGAAGCTGCTTCAGGGATATGTTGGCGCTTGTTCAGCCTCCGGGTGCGGGCCAGGGGCCAGCGCTGGGTGTTGCCCGAAGTAATTATCATGCAAATGATGCAGTGGGCCACAGAGGCCCTGCGGGCGGCCAGCATGGGGCCGGCGGCGGTGCCGCTGGCGTTATTGCTGGGCCTGGTGAGCGCGGTGGCGAGCGCCTGCTGCACGTTGCCGGCGATGGGGATGCTGGTGGCGTACTCGGGCACGCGTGAAGACGTAACCCGGCGAACGGCGTTGGCCTCGGCGATCTCGTTTATGGCCGGCACGACGCTGGCGCTGATCGTGCTGGGGTTTGTGGCGGGGTTTGTGGGGCAGGCGGCGCAGGCGTTGTTGGGCCGATATTGGAAGGTGTTTGCGGGCCTGATCGCGATCGTGCTGGGGCTGGCGGCGCTGAAGCTGCTGCCGATGAAGCTGCCGCAGTTCGGTGGAACGGGCGGGGCGAGGCCTGTGGGGCGAGGGGTGCTGGGCGTGGCCGTGGTGGGATTGTTGATGGGGGGCGGAGTGGCGGCGTGTTCATTGGGGTGCAACCCGGGGATCTACATCGTGCTGGGCGCGGCGGTGCTGCAAGGCCATGCGCTGTGGGGGATGGTGCTGATGGCCGCGTTTGGGATCGGGTTCAGCCTGCCGCTGAGCGCGATCCTCTTCGGGGTGTCGTTTGGGAAGGCGTCTTTGAAGGCGCAGAAGGCGGAGGCGGCGATCCGGGTGGTGGCGGGCGTTCTGCTCGTGTGCGCCGGGTTTTATCTGCTGTCACAGTTTTGAGTGAGCGAAGGCAAGAGTGATGAGCAGAAGATCGAAGCGAAGACACCGGCAGCAAGCGCAGAAGCATCATTCACCGCGGGTGGAGCCGGCTGCGACCCCGGGACAGGTCGCGAAGGGCGGAACGAAGGGACGCGCGCTGCTGGTCGGCGGGGCGGTGGTGGCGGTGGCGGCGATATTGTATGCGGTGAGCAGCGGCGGCGGGCGGAAAAGCGAAGTGGCCGCGGGCAGCGTGACGAACGCGGCAGCGGTGGCGACGTCAGCGCCGGCGCCGGCGCTGCTTTCAGCGACGACGGCGACAGCAGCGACCACGGCGCTGGCTGCGGCGGTCGGTGTCTCCGGGCCGAAGATGCAGTTTGCGACACCGATATATGATTTCGGCAAGGTGAAGAGCGGCGAGTTGGTGAAATACACGTATGTGTTCACCAATGTGGGCGGCGCGACGCTCCAGGTGAGCAACGTGCAGGTGACTTGCGGCTGCACAACAGCAGGCGAGTGGACCCGGCGGGTTGACCCAGGCCAGACCGGCAGCATCCCGATTCAATTCAACACGGTCGGCTATGGCGGTACGGTTGGAAAGTCAATTACGGTGACCTGCAACGACACGAACCAGCCGGCCGTGGTGCTGCAAATCAAAGGCAACGTCTGGAAGCCGATTGATGTGATGCCGCAAATGGCAGTGCTCAATGTGACTGCGGAATCGCCCTCGGCGGCCACGACCGTGCGGATCGTGAGCAATGAGGAGGCGCCGCTGACGTTGTCGGCGCCCGAAGGCAACAACGCCGCCTTCGCGGCGGAGTTGAAGACCAATCAGGCTGGGAAGCAGTTCGAGCTGGTGATCAGGACGGTGCCGCCGTTGCCGGCGGGGAATGCGCAGGGGCAAATCACCTTGAGAACCTCTTCCACGAATCTGCCGGTCATCAACGTCACCGCCTGGGCCAACGTGCAACCGGTGGTGGTGGCGATGCCTGCGCAGATCGCGCTGCCCGTGGCGCCGCTGGCCAATGCAACGCCTTCCGCGGTGTCCATTCGGAACAACGGGACGAACACGCTGACATTGTCCGAGCCGGTAGTGAACGCCAAGAGCGTGGACGTGCAGTTGAGGGAGACGGAACCGGGGCGCAACTTCATGCTGGCGCTGAATTTTCCTGCGGGGTTTGAGATTGCTCAGGGCGAGAAAGTGGAACTGAGCGTGAAATCGAACCATCCGCAGTTCCCGACGATCAAGGTGCCGATCATGCAGCCGGCGCGGCCAGCGCCGCCGGCCATGCCGGCGGGGGCGCCCGCGGGGGCGGGGGCGGGGGCGGCCAGCCGATAGTATAACGGGGCTGCGGACTGACTCCGCGGCCCACAATGAAAGCAATGATATGAAAAACGAACAAAAGACGAAAAAGGGATTCATGGCAATGTTGCGCGAGTCCTTCGGCAAGACGGGCGGGTGCTGCGGCGGATCGGGATGCTGCGGGCCGAGCGAGGAGGGCGAGAAGGTGGAGATCAAACAAACTGAAAAGACCAAAGAAGCGAGCCAAGCGGCGCGGAAGTAGCAATGAGCAACGAATCTGGCAGCGGCGGTGGCAGGTGCCGCGAGTTCGTCGTGTTGGCGCTGGTGCCCACGATTGTGGGGTTGCTGATCGTGGCGAGCTGGGCGCTGGCGCATTGGAAGGTGGGCCCGGCGTTTGTAAACGCGGGGCTGGCGCTGTTCGCGACACTGTTCGGCGGGTGGCAGCGCTTTCTCGGCGGGTTCCAGGACATTTACCGGCGGAAGATCACCGTCAATGTCTTTGTGGCCGTGGCGTTGATTGCGACCATCGCCGTGGGTGAATTCCGGCCGGCGGCGATCATCATCTTCATCATGGCGGTGGTGGGGGCGCTGGAGTCGTACACGCTGGACAAGAACCGGCGAAGCATCCGCAACCTGCTGGACCTGGCGCCGCAGACCGCCACAGTGCGAAGCGCGAAGGGGGAGATCACCATTCCCGTAGGGCAGGTGCAGGTGGGGACGGTAGTGGTGGTGAAGCCGGGGGAGCGGGTGCCGGTGGATGGCGTGGTGGTGGCCGGCGCGAGCAGCGTGAACCAGGCGCCGATCACCGGCGAATCCATGCCGGTGGAGAAGTTCAAGGGAAGCGAGCTGTTCAGCGGCACCTTGAATTTGACGGGGCGGGTGGAGGCGCGGGCGACGAAGGTGGGCGCGGATACGACGCTGGCGCGGATCGTGCATTTGGTGGAGGAAGCACAGGGGATCAAGGCGCCCATCCAAAACATGGCGGACCGCTTCACGGTCTGGTTTCTGCCGGTGGTCCTGGTGCTGGCGATCATCGTGTTTTTTGTCACGGGGAATGTGAAGACGGCGGTGTCGCTGCTTTTGGTGGCTTGTCCGTGCGCGTTCGCGATTGCGACGCCGACGGCGGTGACGGCGGGGATTTCCAACATGGCGCGGCGGGCGGTGCTGGTGAAGGGCGGCATTTTCTTCGAACTGGCGGGGAAGATTGACGCGCTGGTGGTGGACAAGACCGGAACGTTCACGCTGGGGCGGCCCGAGGTGCTGGACGTGGTGGCCTTCGATGGGGTGCCCAGCAAAGAGATTCTGGAGATGGCGGCGGTGGCGGAGAAGCACTCCGAGCATCCGCTGGGCAAGGCGGTGGTGAGCTGCGCCAAAGGGCGCGGGCTAGAGGTGCCGGACCCGGAGGAGTTCAAGGTGGAGATTGGGCGGGGAGTGGTGGCGCGGTGGAAGGGGCAGGAGATCGCGGTCGGGAAAGAGGATTTCCTCCAGGGCAACGGAGTGACTCTGTCCACGGAGGCACAAAAGAGCGTGGCGACCCAAACTGAGCAAGGGCGCACGGCCGTCCTCGTGGCTCGCGGGAAAGAGGCGGTGGGATTGATTGCGATTGCCGACGAAGTTCGGCCGGAGACGCGAGAGGCGATTGGTTGGCTGCACCAGGTGATGGGCAACCGGAACATCACGATGCTGACGGGGGACAACCCGCTGGTGGCCGGCGCGGTGGCCAGGCAGATAGGCGTGGACAACTTCCGGGCGGGCCTGCTGCCGGAGCAGAAGCAAGAATTCGTCAGAAAGCTGCAGGCGGAGGGCCGGACGGTGGGGATGATTGGGGATGGCATCAACGACGCCCCGGCCCTGGCGCTGGCGGACGTAGGGATAGCGATGGGGGCGGCCGGGACAGATGTGGCGATTGAAACGGCGGATGTGGCACTGATGAACGACGACCTTGGGCGGGTGGCGGACTTCATGCTGATGTCGCGGGCGGTGCTGCGGCGCATCAAACTGAACATCTTTTTCTCGATCATCTACAACGTAATCGGGCTGGGGCTGGGGAGCCTGGGAATGCTGACGCCGGTTATGGCGGTGATATTTCAAGAGGCGGGCTGTGTCAGCGTGGTGCTGAGCTCGACCCTGCTGCTTTGGGCCAAGCCGCGGAGGCCGGGGATTTGATCGCGTCCAACCTTGCGATTTCAAAAACAACCAACCTAGCTGTGATATGAGCGTTGAAACTTCCGCCGCAATTGCGGCCCCTGTCGCCGAGCCGAAACGCCTGGCGTTTTTCGAGCGTTACCTGACGGTGTGGGTTCTGGGCTGCATGGTGGTGGGCGTGGCGTTCGGGAAGCTGCTGCCCGACCTCACCGCGACGCTCAGCCGCTTGGAATTCGGGCAGGGGTCGCAGGTGAACGTGCCAATTGGGGTGCTGCTGTGGCTGATGATCTACCCAATGATGCTTAAGGTGGATTTCGGGGCGATTGGGGGGATTGCGAAGCGACCAAAGGGATTGCTGGTGACGTTGTTTGTGAACTGGCTGGTGAAGCCGTTCAGCATGGCGCTACTGGCCTGGATTTTCATGCAACACGTCTTCGCCGCGTGGATTGGCCCCGAGATGGCCAAGCAATACACCGCTGGACTCATCATCCTGGCCGCGGCGCCTTGCACCGCCATGGTCTTCGTGTGGTCCTACCTCACCGATGGCGACCCGGCCTATACGTTGGTGCAGGTGGCGGTGAACGATTTGATCATGCTGGTGGCGTTCGCGCCGATTGTGATGTTCCTGTGCGGGGTGGCGCATGTGGTGGTGCCGGCCAAGGTGCTGATAACGTCGGTGGTGGTGTTCATCGTGATTCCGCTGACGGCGGGGTGGCTGACGCGGACGGCTCTGCTGAAGTCGCACGGGAAGGAGTGGTTTGAGCAGAAATTCCTGCCGAAGTTTCATCCGGTGATGATTGGGGCGCTGCTGGTGACGCTGGTGCTGATCTTCGCGTTCCAGGCGGAGAACCTCACGAGCCGGTGGGTGGCGGTGCTGCTGATTGCGGTGCCGATCCTGATCCAGGTCTATTTTAACTCCGGGCTGACCTACATGCTGATGCGGTGGTTCAAGGTGCCGCACAATGTGGGGTCGCCGGGGGCGCTGATCGGGGCGAGCAACTTTTTCGAGCTGGCGGTAGCGGTGGCGATCACGCTGTTCGGGCCTGGGTCGGGGGCCGCGCTGGCGACGGTGGTGGGCGTGCTGGTGGAGGTGCCGGTGATGCTGTCGGTGTGCAACGTGTGTAACCGGACACGGGGGTGGTATGGGCGGGCGGCGGTGGCCAGTAGTCACTAATCAGTGGTCGGTAATCAGTGGGCGTGGGCGAAATGGGTGTTGACGATGTACGGGGGGGCGAGAACTGGCGCAGTCCGGTGGCAGAACGTTGCTTCAGCGGCGTTCCCCACGCCAACCTTCTTGGCGTCTGTCACTGGGCGTTGTTTTTCACGGCGAGGTGGACGCGCTGACCAAATGCGTGTTTAACGCTCCGGCGCTCGACGAACGATCACTGGCGAGGCACAATGCGGAGGCGTTCGTCTTTACTGTATGAAGCGCCGCGGGCCGAACCAACGCAAGCCTTGAAGCGTGACGGTCGAAGCGTCCGAAGCGTCCTGTGCTAAATGGAATAGCAAAAGGAGTCCGCGGCATTACCGTGTTCATCCAAGCCCAACACATTCCACGCAGGCTTTCCATTCGTGGGAAGCCAGTTCATGTTCGGCCCCTCGCCCTTCCTCCAGTGCGGCGGAACACCGCCGTATACAGACTCCAACGTGGAGCCACCGCTGCTATGGCCAATTTCGTAGGCGATCTGGTTGTCGGGAACGCCCCAACTCCTCCTCACCGTCACGTAGAAAGCGCGATTGCCATGCGGCTTGATTCTCCGCTCTCGGTTCTTGCAGATCCGCCGCAGAGCGTGCGACAACGCCTTGTCGGTGACTGGCTGGTGCGCTTCACGCTCACGCCCGGGGAAAAACCATTCATTATTTGCGTAGTACTTTTCGTGCCATTTCCCGTGAGCCCCCAGCATCGCAGCCATCCCTTCGTGGAGGTGAACGTACGGGTTGTTAAAGTGCTGGTTCTTGCATCGCCATACGGCCATGCTTTTTCCATCATGAGTAACGAAGCCGGATTGTCCGGGTTTCGCGCTGGCCTTCCATTTCAACACTTCGCAGCCTCGAAGCCCCGAATAGGCCTCGGCCAACATTTGCCAACCGAGCACCTGGCTGCGCTTGTCTTTGAACAGCTCACGAACAATTTCATGCAACTCGTCGGCATCCGTTGGCATGAATTCTCTACAGTGCCTCACCCTGGAAGAGGGCTGGTATTTTGGCCGGTCTGCCAAAGGATTCATTGTCACAATGCCCCGCCTTTTTGAATAGCGGAACGCGCTGCTCAACGTGTTCAACTCGCAATCGACCGCTCTCAGTCCTTCTCCCTTTGTGACGCGATCAAGGCGCCAGTCGCGATAATCGTCGCAGACGGGAAAAGTCACCGCTGTCAGTTCAATGGAATTCCAAAACGGCAACAGCGTGTGGCAATGCTGCTCTTCACTTGCACGAGTTGATTGAGGCCGTGAGAGCAGATGCTTGTCGGGATACCCATCTTTTTTGTAGCGCCGGATCACGTCACCGACGGTTCTCGCCTCTTCTTTGGAATTTGCGGGCTTCGGTTCGGTTGGCGTCCCCTTATTGTGATACGGGTCCTGTCCGCTGGCGACGGCGGCACGTCTGTGGTAGTGCTCCTCTCTCGAAAGGTCCAGATTATTTCCAACGAGCTTTCGCCACGTGCGCTTTCCATCAATGGTGGGCCGTTCGTAAAAGCGCCCAGTTCTGGTGTCCCGATAGATGCCCGACTCGACCTGCACAAAGCGCCTGAGCGCCTTGTCCTGTACATGCTCACGGGAGCGCGAATTCTGCCTATTTCCGATTTCCTGGCTCTTGCCACAGCCACAAACAAGTTCTTCCATTCTTCATTTTAGTGCGCTGTGAAGGAGAGCCTGACGGGGTTCCTGTAGTCCGTATGGGACTACAATTTGGACTACAGCCCTCTTTTCAATGCAGGCGAAAGGGCAAAAAGCCTGCTTCTCTGAGGAAAATGGCGCGCCCGGTGAGACTCGAACTCACGACCACCTACTTAGTCCAATGGGAAACCCCCCGGCTTTGCCGGGGAGACTCCCAAAGTTTGACAGTTCCAGGAATATTTGGAATGGCGCCGATGCAGCGCAATAGAGCCGTAGCTCACCGATACTTGAGAAGGGTTACGGGGTGGAGGCGAACCCGGGCCGGCACTGCCACTTCGTGGACAGGGCAAGACGGAATCGACCTGGGTGGGAGGCGCGGATTGCGAACGAAATTCACGGGATGCCCGAGATTGACGAGAAACGTTCGAGAAGCGGAGCAGGGCGGCTCTGCCGCCTCCCAGCTTTCAAGCCTCCGGCTTTGCCGGAGGTCGCTGACAAGGCAAAGAAGACGGTGCGCGAGCACTGTATTTACAGGGCTATTATAACGTTTTCCTAAGGAAGTCAACACCCGCGGCGCGGTGCACCCCGTGTGCAAAAGCTATGTCGTGGTCTAAAAATGGTCTAAAAAGACAATTCAGACAGCCTTGGCACTTAGACCGGATTTTTCCAGCACCATGTTCGTAGACCGTAGTTCGAGGCAAGGTGAGTGGGAAGTGACAGCACTCCGCGCCGATGGCGCCGGCTTTGGCGGAGGGCCCGCGCCCACCTCCGGAAGCGTCTGGAGAGGCTCCTCCAAACCGGCTAGCTAACTCCGGAGTCTCGCCGCTATCAACGCAGCATCGCCGCTCGATACAAACCGGGCGTGTGAACCCTGAGGTGGCGTGTCACTCCCTGCCCACTGTGGCTGGGTCACGTCTTCACCAACCGATAAAAACGCCGTCCTGTCGGCTCGGTGATATTCACCACCCAGTAGCCACCAACAGGTGCAGACGGTTGCGTCATCGGTTCCCAGACCACTCCGGCGGGCTCGGCACACGACTCGATTACCCATCCCTGTTCCGATGCCGGCCAGGAGAGCCTGACACTCGTGCCCTCGCGTTGGACGGCAAGCGTTGGTGGAGGGAGCACTTCGAAGTTCTGCATCATCCCCGAGTCCTCATGTTCGAGGTTGTGACAGTGTTGGACGAACAGACCCGGGTGTGTGTCGAAGCGCGTCAACACCCGCACGGTTTCCCCCGCGTTGACCAGCACAGTATCCTTCCAGCCGCCGTCTTCGGGAGGTAGCGCTGCTGCGCTGCTGCGGCTCAACACCTGGCACAGCGCCGCGTGCGCGTGCATCGGGTGTGGTTCCGTGCTGGTGTTGCGGTATTCCCAAATCTCCACGTCTCCGAACGGAACGGTGAAGTCCGTCCGCGACATATTGAAAAGCTGGCCGTTGATCGTGTGAACCATGCCCGACATCGCCAGCGTGAAGACGCGCGTGCGCCTGGCTCGTGTTGGGTTAATGGGTGTGAACGGCTGCAACACCGCCGGAACAGTCGCGCTTCCGGTCGCCGGGCTGTCCACGTAGAAGCGCAGCAAGTCCATTTCCGTTCCCTGGCGCGGACCACCCATCATGCCTCCGCTCCCCGGGAAAGTGAGACTCCTCAGCAGCACCGAAGTGCCCGTAGCGTAAACCGAGAAGTCCACGAGAATTTCCAACCTCTGTCCCGGCGCGAGCATTACCGAAGTCACCGCCGCCGGAGCCGCGAGCAGGCCACCATCGGTTCCAATGAGATGGAAAGGTCGTCCGTCGCTCAATGCCACCTTATAGATGCGAGCGTTCGATCCGTTCAGCAGCCGCAGGCGATAGAGTCCGCGGTCCACCGACAACCAGGCGTCCGGCGTGCCATTCACCAGCATCACGTCACCGAGATAGCCGGTCATCACATCCATCATGGACGGCGCATAGACCAGTTGACGCGAGGCGCTCACACGCTTGTCCGTGAAAACGAGCGGCACGTCATGGTTGCCTGACGGCAGGCCAAAAGCCGCTTCGGCCGGGTCTTCGATGATGAAAAAGCCAGCCACACCAGCGTACGCCTGTTCCGCCGTCAGTTGGTCGGTGTGAGCATGATACCAGCAAGTGCTTGCTCGCTGCCGCACGGGAAATCGCACCTGGTAGCTCTGCCCGGCCGCGACCTGGTCGCGCGGGTGCCCGTCCATTCGTTCCGGTGCCAAGACCCCGTGCCAGTGGAGAACCAAAGGCTCGCCAAGACTATTCTGGACCCGCGCGGTGAACTCCTGCCCGCGCCGGACGCGAGTTGTCGGGCCAGGCACCCCGCCGTTGATGGCGGAGACCGCGGTGGAGTAGCCAGGCCAGATAGCAAGATTCGCGCGAGCCACCGTCAGCGAACCCCCAGTCCAATCCGGTGGGAGGCGTAGCGGGTTGCCTGCACGCGCGCTCTGCGCACGCGCGGAAACCACGAGGCGGAACGCGGCGCCACTGACAAGCGCACTCGCGGCCAGAGTCGAGCGGCTCAGGAAGCAGCGACGGCTCAGGTTGCTGATGGACGTCTTCTTCATAGCTTGGCGTCTGGGGGGATAGCTCGGAGCGTTAAGATGTAGTTGCGATCCAAGTCCAGCTTGGACGTGTTATCAGGGCATCATCACGGCTCGATAGAACTGCCCGCGGGCGGCGCCGGTCAACGCGAGAAGGGCTAAGCCGGACCAGAGCGGCCAGGCGGACAAACGAGTGATGGGACGAAGTTCCATTCGCTTCATAGTTCAATTTTGCTTTTGCAGTTCATTAACAGCCTCAATGCTTGCGCGTCCTGGGGCAAAGTAGCAAACCATTTCTTGCCGAATTGTTCGCAAAAATTGTGTGGGTTCAGCGTCCCAGCTTTTCCCTTCGCACCCTCAACTCTCAACCATCAGCCACCTCATAGCCGGCTCACCACGCCCCGCCACCCCTATCCACGACAACCAAAAGCATGCTGAAAGATTTGTTTTGAACATTTGCGCCCTTTATGGCATCTATTACCCGTGCGGTCTCTTAGAACAATGCTCGCTCTGATGTTGGCGCTCGCCTGGGCGCCTCTCATGTCGCATTGTGCCCTGGAAACCATCCCCGCCCTCCACTGGATGGCTTGCCAGCCCGCCGCTGACTCCCAGTCGGATGCCAACTCGCATTGCGACGACGGCTGCTGCGCTGCTGAATCCCCTGCCTACCGCGCGCCGGCCAGCCAGTTCATGCACCTCGACTTCGATGCTGTTCAGCCCCTCGTCAACGCCTTGGCCCGGTTGGCCGTTGAGCCGCCCACCGAGTTTCTCCTCCGCCCTTCGTCTGATCCGCCGCCTGAGCTGCTTCCCACTTGGCAGTTCTCCCATCGCACGGCCCTCCAGCCCCGTGCGCCTTCCCTCGTTTCCTAAGTAGTCCCGTCCGGGACCTCCCTTCTCTCGCGGTGTGACGTCACCCCGCGCGCGTTTATCCCTGTCCGTTGTTGTCCGGTCCTTGTTCCATTGATTGTGATTGTCCGTTGACTATGAAACTAAAATGCCTTTTGCAGAATTGTCCGTGGCTGCCGCTGCTGGTTGGCGCCGCCTGCGTAAGCCGCTTGGGATTCGCTGCCCCCGCGGTTGAACCTCCCACTGCCAGCCCCCCACCGGCCACGAATGTTGTCCTGACGCTCAACGACGCCCTTCAACTGGCGCTGGAAAACAATCCCGAACTGCGCGCCAGCGGCGCCAGAATTGACGCCGCCTCCGGACGCGCCTACCAGGCCAAGCTCTGGTCCAACCCGGAGCTGACCCTCAACGCGGAGGATTGGCCGGTAAGCGGTGGAAACGGCTTCTCTGACTCCAAGCAGACCGTGGGCCTGGCGCAAACCTTTCCCTTCCCCGGAAAGAAAAAGCTCGACCGCCAGGTCGGCGTATCTGGCGTGCGTCTTTCCGAAGCCGAGCTGAGTCTCCGCCGCGTCGAGCTGGTCCGGGACGTCAAGACCGCGTTCTACCACGTGCTCGCAGCGGAGCGTTTGGTGCAAGTGTCAGGCGAGTTGGTAACGGTGGCCGAGTCCTCCGCCGCCACGGCCCGCAAACGCGTCGCCGCCGGAGCGGCGGCCGACCAGGAGCAGTTGCGAGCCGAGATTCCCTTGGAACAGGCCAGGACTGACTTGTCAGGCTTTCAGCGCGAGCTGGTGGCTGCCCACCAAACCCTCGCCTTGCACCTCGGACGCCCCGACTTGTCCGAGGCACCCGTCTCCGGCGCACTGGCTGACGCCGCCTCTCCCAGCCTCCTCGACCAGGGTCCCGAGCAGTGGCTGGCCAGCCATCCCAGCGTTGTCGCCGTCAAGGCCAGTCGCGCCCAGGCGGAATTGGCGCTGCGTCGCGCCCGACTCGAACCTTATCCGGATGTGAGGATTGGTGTTTCGGGCGGACGCATCGGCGAAACCAGCCAGTCCATCATTCAACTCGGAATCGCTATCCCGCTGCCCATCATTGACCGTTCCAAGGGCAAAAAACAGGAAGCCCAGGCCAATGCCCGCATTGCCGAAG
>Ga0116148_1004203_pt1 | contig 12703 bp, 9 predicted proteins | sample AD_UKC055_MetaG_FD_89786 | JGI IMG/M metagenome (GOLD analysis project Ga0116148, IMG submission 89786) | Active sludge microbial communities of municipal wastewater-treating anaerobic digesters from USA - AD_UKC055_MetaG | ecosystem: Engineered > Bioreactor > Anaerobic > Digestate | place: USA... | reverse complement strand
GGGGCGGACATGCAACCTCCAAAAAGTCGAAGCATTATAACAAAAATTTTCAGGAAGGAATTTTTTTCAGTATTTTTGAGGATTAAAGACCGAAAAATCTTGCTAAAGACTATGACCCGATTAATATTTTGTGAGATGTTTTTTTGTTAAGCTTATCTCTTTTCAGGAGGATTTATGAGTATTGCAACGCTGATCGTGTGGATTCTTGGTGTCGCAGGTGTCGGTGCAACCGGTTATATCATCTGGAGTTATGCAAAGGGCTTGAAGGAATCCCCCAAGGACATGTGGGTCCTTTTCTTTTACATGGTCATACAGTATGTTGCATACGCTGCAATGAACCCGATAATAACACTCTGGCTTTCAAAGGATTGCGGATTGGGTGATATTGCCGCGGGAAATTTTATTATGATCTGGTCCATCCTCCTTTCAATGGTTGGAATGGTTGCGGGTGCACTTGTTGATACAATAGGAATAAGAAGAACGATGATATTCAGTGTCATATTCCTTTTTATCGCAAGATTCTTCATGTCATTCATAACCAATCCGGTCATTGTTTTCGTTGTCGGTTTTCTCCCTTTTGCAATTGGCTTTGCAATCGTTTCACCCGTTGTTTCAGTGTCGATCAAGAGATATACAACGAAGGAAGGTGCGGCTCTCGGATTCGGTCTTTTTTATGTCATAATGAACCTTGCTTATGCGATCGGCGGATGGCTGATGGATTTTGTAAGAGACAAATATGCGTTGAGAGATGCGGCAGGTAAGATAATAAATGAAAACGCCGGAATGGAACTGCTAGGGATACATTTTTCAACTTATCAGCTCATATATGTCTATGCTCTTGCCATGACAGTTGTAAGTGCATTTTTCATTTTCTTTATCAGAGACGGAGTTGAAATACTTGAAGAGACAGACGATGAAGGAAAAAAATCTGTAAAGACAATTATAAAGCCGGTGGAACATCACGGAAGCGGTCTTGCCGCTGTGAAAGGTGCGTATCTTTCAATGTTTGCAAAAATTAAAAGTGCTGTTGTTGAAAAATATTTCTGGATGTTCATTGCGATTCTTACAACCACACTTTTTGTCCGGTTCATTTTCTTCCACCTGCACTATACATTCCCCAAATACGGCATCAGGGTCTTGGGAGAAGGGGCAAAAATAGGCAATATTTACGGGGTGTTGAATCCTGTTCTGATCGTTTTTCTTGTTCCTATAGTTGCATCTTTTACGAAAAAGACAAAGTCATACACAATGCTTGTTATCGGTTCCGCGATATCGTCACTCAGCTGTTTTCTTGCCATAATTCCGGGAAAGGTTTTTGAAGGGCTTACAAACACAGTTCTTGGAGAGATCATTTTCATCAAATGGCTCGGAATGGCAGATACCATGGAAAAGCTTATGGAAAACCCGCCTGTCCCTGAATACTGGTCGCTGATATTCTTCTTTCTCATCTTCACTATCGGAGAAGCGATATGGTCGCCGCGGCTTATGCAGTTCACGGCTGAGATCGCCCCGAAAGGAAAAGAGGGGACATATATCGCCCTTTCAATTCTCCCGTTCTTCCTTGCAAAATTTGTTGTCGGTCCTATGTCGGGGCTCCTTGTCAATGCGTATACCCCTGTGGTTGACAAAATAGATCCTGCTACCGGTCAGGTGATGCTTGATGCGGCAGGAAAGGCAATGCAGGTCGTAGGGGATATATCGAATCATTACATGGTCTGGATATGGATCGGCGGCATGGCACTTGTAACTCCGATTGGGCTGCTTCTGTTCAAAAAGGTGTTTACTAAAAATATTGAAGGTGCATGAAAAAGGAGGTTGATGTGGAAAAAAAGATAGATGCAATGCTTTTTGACTCATTTTATAAAATTGCGGCATCACTCACTTCCACATTGAACGAAGAGGAAGTTCTAAAAATGATAATGAATCTCATGCAGGAGATATTCCAGCCGGAGAACTGGTCACTTTTTTCATATGATGAATTGACCGACAAACTTATTTTCCGTCTTGTAGTAGGTAATGAAGCAGAAAATCTGATAGGAAGATCGTTCAATGCCGGAAAAGGGATCGCCGGACTTTCACTTAAAAGCAGAAAGCCGGTTGTGATACCTGATGCAACAAATGATGAAAGGATTCTTAAAGTTGTTCCGGAAGGCAGTGATTTTGTTACAAGATCTGTCATTGCCGTGCCGATGTATTCAAAGGACAGGCCGCTCGGAGTGATAGAGATGATCAACACAGACATTGAGAATTTTTCGGAAGAAAAGATAAAGCTTCTTGAGATCATTGCTGATTTTGCTTCAATTGCAGTTCAGAACGCAAATTTTCTTAAAACGATCGAAGAAAAAGCGACCATTGATGACTGTACCGATCTTTATAATGCAAGATATATGTACAAGATACTTGAAAATGAGATCTCAAGGTCAAAAAGGTCGGGCGGTTCTTTCAGCGTTGTCTTTTTCGATCTTGACCGTTTTAAGAATGTCAATGACAACTATGGACATCTTATTGGTTCACAGCTTCTGCGCGAAGTTGCAAATGTTGTTAAAGCGTGTATCAGACCGACCGATTACGGTGTCAGATATGGCGGTGACGAATTTGTTGTCATACTTCAGGGGGCGGATTTCAGGAACGCCCTCGCTGTTACTGAAAGGATCCGCGAAACACTCAATTCAAAGACATTTTTCATGAAAGAAGGTTACAACATAAAAGTTCCCGCCAGTTTCGGACTTGCAACATTTCCCGAAGACGCCGGAAATATCGAAGAGATCATAAAAGCGGCGGACAACGCCATGTACAAATCAAAAGAAACCGGCAGAAACAAGATCAGTCACTGCCATTAACAAACAAAATATTGATAGGTTTTAAGATTGTGGTATAATGCTCTGTTTTATGTTCGGGACATTTGGAGTCAGCGATGAATATTAAATTTGTTTTCATGATCTTACCGGTGCTTTTCATGTTGTCATGCATTCAGGAGACGACAGATAAGTACAGCAATCCGAGCTATCTGACCGACAGCGAATCTTATTACAAGGATTATCCTGATGAAACAGAGGTCAGTGATGATGACCCTGAAAACGAAGTGTGGGATGTGCGGTTCAGTTTTCTGGGCGTTATAAATGACGGAAATGCGGCGGCGGAAAATATTCAGTACGGATCAGGCAATCTGACATATCTTGACCTTGAAAACAACAGTATCTCAATAAATTCAGCGATGTGGGCGATAAAAAAATCGATCAAGATCAGTTCAGGACACGAAGTTCCGATAATCCAGATATTTTTTGCCGATGATCCGGCAAATACCAGCGAAGAGGGGAAGGTCACATATTACATTCTCCAGCTTGAGGGTTCATCGATCGCAAAATCTGAAACCTATTATCTCAACAACGACAAGATATACCGTGCAGAAGTGACTCTTGAAGAAGAATTGATAAAAGAGATCTGCTATGTTCAGGAGCCCTATTCCAACAAGGGAAGAGTCACAATATTCACCCACAATATAAGAGTCGGTGAAGAACTCAGGGTGGAAGGTGTCGCCAATATGTTCAACATGGAGATCATCGAGTGCAAAGTTCTGAACTAAGCAAAAAAGGGGATTCAGGACTCAAATGCACAGAAAAGCTTACCTCTGAATTTTTCCGGATACTTCCTAAAACTGATCTTCATGTCCATCTTGACGGATCGCTCCGTCTTGAAACGATACTCGAGCTTGCAAAAAAGGAAAAGATAGAGCTCGGGGCTTCAAATGTTGAAGAACTGAAAGCGCTCATCGGTCCTGGCAAAACCCATAAATCACTGAATGATTATCTCAAAGGGTTTGATATTACTTTGAAAGTTCTCCAGACACGGGAAGGGCTTTACAGGGCGGCTTATGAACTTTGTGAAGACTGCGCTAGTGAGAACATCGAATATTTTGAAGTTCGTTACTCGCCTGTGCTTCACACTAACCTGGGCCTTCCTCTTCCTGCAATTGTTGAATCTGTTGTCGAAGGGCTGAAGGCGGGACAGCGTGATTTCAAGGTCAACAGCGGAGTCATCATCTGCGGAATAAGGAATATCTCTCCTGAAGTGAGTCTCAGAATGGCCGAACTTGCTGTAGCTTTCAAGAACAGAGGTGTTGTCGGATTTGATCTTGCAGGTGCTGAATACAACTATCCGGCAAGAGATCATCTTGAAGCATTTTCACTCATCCTTTCAAACAATGTCAATGTGACAATACACGCCGGAGAGGCATACGGACCCGAGAGCATTCATCAGGCACTTCATTACTGCGGGGCACACAGGATCGGTCACGGTGTCCGGCTCAGAGAGGACGGCGATCTGCTCAACTATGTCAATGACCACAGGATACCTCTTGAACTGTGCCCTTCAAGCAATGTCCAGACCGGAGCGGTAAGGAACATAAAATCGCATCCTCTCAAATTTTATCTCGATCTTGGTATCAGGGCTACGATAAATACCGACAACCGGCTGATAACCGACACAACAATGTCAAAGGAATATGAGCTGATCTACAACACTTTCAACCTTACATGCCAGAACATTCTTGACCTTGTCATAAACGGGATAAAAAGCTCTTTCATGCCTTTTGAGCAGAAAAAGTGGTATCTCCGTGATACAAAGAGCAAGGTCGTCGGGCTCATAAAAGAGCATACAGGAATGAACATCAGAAATCCTTAAAATGACAGCTTCAAAAGAAAGAAAATTAATAGAAAATGCGGCCCTGGGTGATGTCAGGTCATTTGAGGAACTACTTGAAAGTGTTGAAGATAAAGTGTTTTCATTTGCTCTTTCAATAAGCGGAGGGAACAGAAGCGCTGCCGAGGACATTTATCAGGAAGCAGTAATTAAAGCATATCTGAACATTGGAAAATTCTCTTTCAAGTCCTCTTTTTCAACATGGCTTTGGAAAATAATCAGGAATGCCTATTTCGATTATATCAAATTTGAAAGAAAGTGCGGCGATTTAAGCATAGAGGATCTTGAAGGTTTTGAGCCCTCTTTTGATGAAAAGCAGGATATGTCGCTTATATCTGATGACAGGGCGGTAATGCTTAGAAAACTTATTTCGTTCCTTCCTGTATCATATTCTGAAGTTATTACGCTCGTCGATCTTCAGGAAATGGATCATGATGAAGCTGCGCAACTCCTTGAAATTGATAAGAATCTTCTTAAAGTCCGGCTTCACAGGGCACGAGCCCGGCTTGAACAGTTGATAGAAAATAACATGGAATACTTTAAATGATGTGTAACTTCCAACAAGATAACAGTGTCTTAATTATCGGAGTGGTTGGGAATAAGGAGTTCAAACTGTGACTGAAAGATCTGAAAAAATACTAAGTGAACTTATTGCGGCCGGGAAAAAGGAAAAAATAACAGTTCCGCTTCATGTAAAAGCAGCCCTCCATAATAAATTAAATTCTGCTTCAGCAAAGAAAAGCAACAAAATCAGATACTTTATAAGGCCTGTTCTTGCTGTTGCAGCTGTCTTTGCAATTATCTGTTCTATTTCTTTTGCCGTTTTTAAGAATAATTCCGGTAATATTGAAAGGCATCTCATACACGAGTCAACTGTTGCCGGTGGCAGACCTGTGACGATAAAACTTGTCTACAATGCCGCTGATGATCTTAGAAATGTTAAATTTTCACTTGATCTTGACGAAGGGATTTCGTTCCATTCTGACAATCCTGAAATAAAGAGCAGAAAAAACCATGAATGGACAGGTGAGCTCAAAAAAGGAGTAAATTCGATACCTTTTGTTGTAAAGACAGACCGTTTCGGGAAAATGAAGATCGTTGCAAAAGCGGTTTCAGGAAAGTTCCGGCATACCCAGGAAATAGTTCTTGAAGCTCGCGAATCAGATACTGTTGTTTCAATGTTTGTTGTCTTGACGGATAACTAGATGACCTTAAAAAAATGTCTTTTAAAAATTGTTTTTATATCAATTCTTGCAGTTTCTCCATTCGTTTTTTCTGAATCAAATGATCCCTTTACGGGTGCGGTTGAAGTTGAAGACGGTGAAAATGTTGTGAACTGGGAGGAAGGGATATTCGGCCCTCAACAGAAAAAGAAAAAAGAAGAAGAAGTTGATAATGACAGAAAAGAGGAGCAGAAGAAAGAAATAGTAAAGAAAGAGGAAAAACCGGTAAAAAATGATGTAACGGCTGATGACCGTCAGGATGCTGAAAATGTGCCAGAAAACACAGTTAAAAATTCAGAACCTGATGAAAATATTGAAGAATATGGAAAGAACAGTCCTGAGTGGGGAAAATATTACGGGGAAAACATCAAAGTAACCGAAGAAGGAAAATTTGTTGAAGTTCAGCAAAAAGATCCTGTTCAAAAAGAAGATGCTGCGCTTGCTCAAAACGAAGAACCGTTCATGTTCCCGATAGATCTTCTTTTATGGAGTCACGGAGGAGACGGATACAATGCGATGATAAACACCGGAGTCAAGGTAAGTTACTGGAATGTCTATTCAGTTCTTTCTGTCGGCACTGACTTCAGCACAATTGCGGCTCGTCCTCTTTCACTGGGTGTGAGTGCAGGCGGCTTCTACCGCTTGAGCGATTTTTCCATAACTGCTGATCTGGGGTATGAAAAAGTTTGGGATTTTGGTGATAATGCGGCAATAAACGATTATGCTCTCGGTTTAAGGGCAGGGCTCAGTTACAGTGTCTTAAGCTGGTTTGCGATAAGTGCCGGGGCAGGGGTTAATTACAGTATTTTTAAAGATTCGAGTTTTGAGGAAGGTAAATTTATCCCAATGTTTTTCGGTGGTTTCGAGTTTAGCTTAATAAAATGATCTTTTTTCTGTAACCAATAATTGACAACTCAGTCTAATAATTGAGATGGCTGAAAAACATCCACAGTTTTTATTCAGTCGCCTCGTATCTGGATGGGTTGATCACACATTGCCGGCTGATGCAAGTCAGCCGGTTCTTTTTTTTTAAGAAGGTTCCAGAATTCCTGATGAAATGCAAAATTCGATAAATTCAGCAACTTCACCTTTGTATTGGAGTTTTAAAGCTTCAATAACCAGGGAAAGTGTGTTTTCTCCATTGAATTTTCTCAAAAGCCGTGCCCACTTCGGGTCAAGTGCTGTGAAAATGCTTTCGCCGTTTGAATTATAAGTCACGACTTCTGTTTTTTGCGGTCTGAAATGTTTCACGAAGTCTTTCAGTGTCATGTGTCCGATATTTAAGAGATCATCGGGATCATAATCAAGAGTTATGAGAAATGTTCCTTTTGAAGCAGCAAGTATCTGATTCTGCAGTGGTTTTGTGCTTTTTTCTTTCAAAGTTGCAAATCCTGCCTCAAGAGACCTGTCGAGAGAATGGTTAAGCCGGATAATGTTTTCCATCGGTTTGTAAAGAGTGATCAAATTGTGACTTTCAAAAAGCTTTTTCACGAAATCAAGTTGCAGTTTCTCAATATCTAAACGGTCACGATAGGATAGAAAGGAGGCAAATTCTTCAAAAAAGTCCGATCCTGAAATCTTTAATGTTTCCAGTATCATAAACAGCCACCCGACAGATTTTCCCTGATTATAGAAAACATTGCAGCCATCGGTGATAACGGCAGCGGCTTCAATATCTTCTTTTGAAAATGAGGGAGTTGATATAACGGTGTAGGGAGCCGATTGAGAAAAGTTTATACCGAAAGAATCCGCTTTTTCGTGAATTACAGTGCCTGGAAATATCGCAAGAGGAAAAATATCAAGATTGTTAGGTTGAAGTGAAACTGCAAAATCAATGCTTTTTTTAAACCCGGCAAGAGTGTCACCGGGAAGCCCGTAGATGAGATCAAGTCCGAAAACGATATTTTCAGAATTGAGTATTTTGATCTTTTCTTTGAAATTTGAAGGATTTATGAATCTGTTTACATTGGACAGAACTGCCGGGTCAGAACTTTGAAGCCCTATCTGAAGACCGCAGTTGACCGATTTGAAAAGTTTTGCCATTTCACGATCTAAAAATTCTGTTCTGACTTCAAAAGTAAAGTGTATTTCAGGGGCGGTTTGAGTGATCATTTTAAGGATCTTTTTTGCCCGTTCTCTATTTTTGTTGAAAGTGGGATCAAGGACAAAGACCTGAGAAATATTATGTTTTTCAAACAGTTCCAGCTCTGCTTTAATCCTTTCAAGTGAAAATGTTCTCACATCGGAAACGCCTCGTGATTCAAAACAGAAATCACATTTGAAAGGACATCCTCTCGATAGTTCCCATAAAACTCCGCCGTTGTTTTCAAGCTTGACAGTTCCGTTCAGGAACGGGGAGGGAAGTTCATTTATGTCAGCAACGGGAACACTGAAAATAGACTGTTCAAGTGGTTTGTTATTAAAAATTCTGCCGATTGCTTCGACAGTTGCAAGTTCACCTTCTCCTTTAATGACAAAATCAAAAAGCCCTGAATTTATTAGCTTTTCTGGTGATGATGATGGCTCTGCGCCTCCTGCAAAAAGGTATGTTTCAGGAGATCTGTCCTTAATTATTCCGGCAATTTTCATTACATGAGCTGTATTCCATAAATATGTTGAAAACCCTACTGCGTCTGGCTTGCGAATTAAAATAGAATCAGCAATAATATCAATGCGTTGATCCAGATAATAATCAAAGCATGAAACATTGAGCAGGTCTTTCAATTCACTTGTGGAATCAATTGCTGCTTTTATCATTGCCGTCCCCAGAGCCATTGCCTGAGGCGATTTCTTTATGTGTATTGAGATCAGATCGATTTTCATGCCGTCTCCCAAGAAATTCAACTGCAATATACACATATTTGTTTTTTCTTGAAACTTTTTTAAGTCATTATAGAATGCATTGTTGTTGTTGTTTTGGAACAATAGAGAAACATGAGATTCAAGATTATCAGAGATGTGACAATTCTTAAAAATATAAGTCCGTTGAGAGGCAATTCAGATTACGCCTACTCAAATTAGTTTTTGAAATAAATCCAAACTGTTATATTAATTATTGTGGAGACTGCCATGAATTTACCTTATGCGGAACCTTTCAGGATCAAAGTTGTTGAACCTTTGAAAACAAGCACGAAGGAAGAACGGGTCAAGTGGATCAAAGATGCCCGTTTCAATCTTTTCAACCTTAGAAGTGAGCAGGTTTTCATTGATCTGCTTACTGATTCGGGAACGGGCTCGATGAGTAGTCATCAGTGGGCGGAAATGATGCTCGGAGACGAAAGTTATGCGGGAGCGTCATCATTTTATAAGTTAAAGGAAACTATCGGGGAGCTTCTCGGGTTTCCTTATTTTCTTCCGACACATCAGGGAAGAGCAGCGGAAAATGTTCTGTTTTCAGCTATGATCGGAAAAGACGGAACAGGCAAAGTGGTTCCCGGCAACAGCCACTTTGACACAACAAAAGGACATATCGAGTTTCGGAACGCAAGAGCGATAGATTGTACGATCGATGAAGCTTTTGATACAACGGTCGATCATCCGTTCAAGGGAAATATCAATCTTGAAAAGCTTGAAAAAGTTTTTATTCAGTACGGAAAGGACAACATTCCTCTTTGTATAATTACTGTCACCTGCAACTCATCAGGGGGACAGCCGGTTTCAATGCAGAATATAAAAGATGTCAGTGCACTTTGCAGAAAGTACGGCATAACAGTTATTTTTGATGCCGCAAGATTTGCTGAAAACGCCTATTTCATCAAGATCAGAGAAGACGGATATCAGAACAAGACGATAAAAGAGATCGTTTATGAAATGTTCAGTTTTGTTGACGGCTGTACAATGAGTTCAAAAAAGGACGGGGTAGTAAATATCGGTGGTTTCATAGGACTGAGAAGCAGGGAGCTGTTTGAAAAAGCGTCTGTTTTCAACATTGTATATGAAGGTTACATTACTTACGGCGGCATGGCGGGAAGAGACATGGGAGCTCTTTCCGTAGGGCTTAAGGAGTCAACGGAGTTTGATTTTCTAAGACAGAGAATAGGTCAGATAGAGTATCTTGGAAAATTGCTCAAAGATTACGGTGTGCCTGTTCAGGAACCTTTCGGCGGTCATGCAATTTTTGTTGATGCAAAGAGATTCCTTTCCCATATTCCTAAAGAGCAGTTCATTGCTCAGACATTGGGTGTTGAACTTTATATCGAAGGGGGTGTGAGGGGTGTTGAGATCGGAACTCTTCTTGCTGACAGAGATCCGGATACAAGAGAGAACAGATATCCGAATCTTGAACTTTTGAGACTCGCAGTGGGAAGACGACTTTATACAGATAACCACATGGCATATGTCGCCGCGGCACTTAAAAATGTTTATGACAGAAGAAATGAAATAAAAACAGGTCTGAAAATTATTAAAGAAGCTCCTATAATGAGACATTTTACAGTTGAGCTTGAAAGAGCATAATTCAAAAAGGAGAGAAAATTGTCCGAATTTAAAAAGCTTGTTGATTCGCCGGCAGGGAGCCGGTTCATTGTTCAGGGAAACACCGCTTTTGCGCTTGGTGTTGTTCATGCCGGCTATCATGCCGCTGACGGCTATCCGGGAACTCCGAGCACGGAAGTTATTGATAAAAATCTCAAATATGTTGCTGACAGAATGACTGTCGGCTGGAGCGTTAATGAGGCCGTGGCGACTGCTGTAACGATCGGTCACAGCGTTGCAGGAATGGATGCCCTTGTCACAATGAAGATCCCCGGTCTTTTTCAGGCAGGCGACACAATTACCACTTCCGCTTTCTACACGGGACAGTCAGGAGCATTTGTCGTTTATGCGGCTACTGATTATGTTCCCTCTTCAACCCAGCATGTGATCGATGCAAGATATTTTCTTTCTGCTGCAAGAATTCCTGTTCTTGAGCCGAGAGATCATCAGGAAATGTATGATATTGCGTTTTTAGCAGCAGACATTTCAAGAAAGTTCAGAACTCAGGTATGCGTTCTTGCAAGCGGAATATTAGCTCACAGCGAAGGGCTTGTGACAACCAGAGAGCCAAGAAAGATAGAGCCGAGACCGCTTCCTCAAAATCTTCATGAGTGGATGCTAATGCCGGGTATTGCAAGAAAAAACTATAACGAAGTCAATAAGGTTAGAATTCCTCAACTGCTTGAATATGCAGAGAAAAGCGAAGATTTTATGAGTGAGCATATTGGGACTGATGACTGGGGAGTAATTGTTGTCGGAGAAAGCGACATAATTGTAAAAGAGGCATTTGTTACGATTAAAGCAGATCCTTCCATTCTTTCAATGTCAATTGCAAACCCTGTTCCGGTGAATAGGATCAGGGAATTTGCTGCAAAAGTGACGGGGCCTCTTTTTGTTTTTGAAGACGGCGATGTTTTTCTGCAGGAAAAAATTGCAGTGGAAGGGATCAAAGTGATCGGCAAGGAGAAAAATTCGGTAATTACCGACTGGACTCCTTTTGAAGTGATAAGTTTTCTTAAAAAACATATTCAGATCAGTTTCGATATAACTCCTTTGAAAATTGATGTGAAACCGTTAATGAGACCCCCTTCAATATGCCCTGGGTGTCCTTATAAAGCTTATGGTCTTGCGGCAGAAAACCTTAGGAAAAAAGGGAAGTTATATGCAGGGTTCGGTGAGATTGGCTGTTCGACGCTCCTTTATTTCAACAAGGGTATCGACACAATTCTCTGCATGGGCGGAAGTGATGCGATGAGGCAGGGTTTCTGCATGAGCAGACCTGAAATGGTTTCAAAAGTTGTGAGCGTCATCGGGGACAGTTGTGAGTGTCACAGCGGTCTTGATGCGACTCGAAACGGCGTTTTCAGGAATGTTCCGGGAGTTCAAGTCGTCCTAGATAACAGAATTACAGCAATGACTGGCGGTCAGCCCGCTCCGACAAGTGAGATGAACCTTGCGGGCGTTCCGAACAAGTTCAATCTTAAAAAAGCGATTCTAGCTGAAGAGTGCAATGTTGTTGCAGTGAATGCCTATGATCTCAAAGGTGTTGAAAAAGCACTTACTGAAGCACTTGATGAAGCTGAAAGAGGTCAGTTCACAAATCTTGTTCTTGAAGGGGCATGTCAGCAGATAGTTGACCCGAAACTCAAAAAGAGAACTATCCGTTTTGACAGGGAAAAATGCAAAAAATGCGGAAGATGCAACATCTGTCCCGGAATAAAATTCGGCGAAGACGGTTATCCGGAATTCACGAATCTCTGTATCAACTGCGCCGGAAATACACAGGTCTGCATGCAGAGATGCCCTTTCGGAGCAATCGTTCCGATTGATGAAGAAAACAGGAAGGTGTCTGAAAAGATTGAACTTCCGGCTCCCAAGGTTTTTACATCGGCGACAGTGAAAAAAGAAGATCTTCCAGAATCTTTAAGAATTGCGATCAGAGGAATAGGTGGACAGGGGAACCTCTTTTTCGGCAAGGTTTTAAGTGAAGTTGCGCTCCGAACTCCATACAGCGAGGCGAGAATTGTAAAAGGTGACACTCACGGAATGGCTCAGCTTGGCGGAAGCGTTATTTCGACATTTGCCTGCGGAAACGCATATTCACCGATACTTTCTCCGGGAAGCACTGATATTCTTGTCGTCATGGAAACTTCAGAAGTGCTCAGAGAAGGGTTTCTTGAACTTCTCAAACCGGGCGGCACGATCGTTCTCAACAGGTTTGAAGCAGTTCCTCCTACAGCAAAAAAAGAAGATTATCCCAAATTTGATGACATTAAAAAAGCGCTGTCAAATTATAAAGTTATAGAATT
>Ga0116148_1004199_pt1 | contig 12706 bp, 9 predicted proteins | sample AD_UKC055_MetaG_FD_89786 | JGI IMG/M metagenome (GOLD analysis project Ga0116148, IMG submission 89786) | Active sludge microbial communities of municipal wastewater-treating anaerobic digesters from USA - AD_UKC055_MetaG | ecosystem: Engineered > Bioreactor > Anaerobic > Digestate | place: USA... | reverse complement strand
GCAAATCCTTCCATGAAAAAGCAATCGTAATTTTCTCGATTACCATAAAAATTCACACATACCCTAGTTTTGCAAAAAGTGAAATACATTTTACAAAGAAAATTATGCGTGTTTCTTGCCAGCATGTCTCCCTCTAACGCTTGAGCCACTAACGTGCAAATATCTTTCTTGAACATCTTTGTTTTGTTCAAATTCCTTAATTGAACCCTCGTATTTCAGCGTCCCCTTATCAATGACATAGACCTTATCACACAGGTCTATTGCAAACCGTATATTTTGTTCGGTAAGCAAGATAGTAATACCTTGTTTCTTTAATTCTTTAATTTTATTACCGAGTTCATTTACAACAATAGGGCTCAACCCTTCTAATGGTTCATCCAGAAGCAATAATTTAGGATCCATCATGAGGCTGCGGGCTATACTAAGCATCTGTTGCTCACCGCCGCTAATCATTGTTGCCGGCCTGTCAAGCATGGTGCCTAAGACAGGAAATATCTCAGATGCCGTTCTTATATCGAACCGTCCTTGGTGTTTTCGATTGATCCCAAGATCAAGATTTTCATAAACAGTAAGAGCGGAAAAAATCTGGCGGTCTTCAGGCACATAGGCAATCCCCGCCCTAGCAATACGATGGGTATCCCATCCTGTAATATCTTTGTTATCAAAGACTACTTTACCTTCTTCCGGACGTGTTAATCCGATAATGCTTCTTAACGTCGTACTCTTACCTGCACCGTTACGACCCAGCAGTGCCACAGCTTCCCCCTCTTTAATATCAATACTAACTCCGAAAAGTATGTGGCTAGTTCCGTAATAAGTGTGAATACCTTGAACACTCAATAGCTTCTTCATTTGTTAATTCTCCTAAAGTTGCAGGAATGTTTCTCTGGAAAGCTAACACGACTCGCCAAGGTAACACTCTTTCACCCTCTGGCTTCTCTGCACTTCCTCTGGCGTGCCTTTAAAAATTAACTCTCCATAATAAAGAACGGCTATTCTATCTGCAATATCGAACACTACATCCATGTCATGCTCTGTAAATAATATCGTCAGGCCCTTCTCCGTTGCCAAGCGGTCTATCAGCTCTACAGTCTGCCATGTTTCGTCGGGGGACATACCCGCTGTTGGTTCATCCATAAGCAAAAGCTCAGGTTCGTTGCCCAAAGTGATAGCGAGTTCAAGTCTTTTCTTATCACCATGAGGGAGCAATTCGCCGGTTATATCTCTTGATTCTTTAAGACCTACCATTTCAATGATTGCTTCCGTTTCTTCTTTCAGGAGTGAGCGTGTGGATCGGAATATATTATTTGCCCAGCCTCTATGCGAAAGCAGAGACATCTGCACGCTATCAAAAACCGTCAATTTTGGATAAATATTAGTAAGCTGAAACGACCTAGCTATACCTTTCTTGCAAATTGTAGATGCATCTATGTTCGTTATATCTTCGCCCTTGAAAAAAACTTTTCCTTCTGACGGTGAAATAAAATTCGTAATCAAATTGAAGAAAGTTGACTTCCCCGCACCGTTTGGACCTATCACTGCATAGATTTCGCCTTTGAGTATTTCTATGTTCACTTTATTTACAGCAATCACACCGCCGAACCTTCTTACCAAATCCTCTGTTTTCAGCACAATATCCATTTAATTCTCCTATGAAGACTAACGGTTGTCATCGAATAAACAAAACGGTCTTATCATTTTATGTTTCTGTAACCATTCGTTTTGTTTTTCTCATGAAGTAATATTTAATCATCCCCATTAACCCTCCGGGTGCAAAAAAAGTGATGAAAAAAAGTATAAAGCCGATTACCAGAGGCCATCTTTCCGTATAGCCTGAGATAAAGGCATCAAGTAGAACCCATATAAGAGCTCCCAGGAAAGGACCTAGGACACTCGATGCGCCGCCTAATATTCCCATGAAAACTGCATTTCCTGAATTTTGCCAATTGGCCATTTGCGGAACAACGTGACGGGTGTGGATACAGAAAAGAATCCCTGCAAGTCCTGCAAGGAGTCCTGAGATAATGAAGGCTTTATGCATGTGGTTTCTTGCTTTAATACCGATAAAAGTACTCCGTACTGTGTTTTCCCGAATACATTTTAAGGATAATCCAAAAGGAGAATTCACTATGGTGTGAAATGCTATAAATATGAAGGCAACGACAAAAAGAACAAACAAATAATAGTGGCGAGCGTTTTGTAGGAATCCGGGAGGAAGCAGCCCCTGTATTCCATTATCTCCTCCCGTCACACTATACCACTGGAAGAGTATATAAAAAGTACACTGGGCAACCACAACGGTCATGATTGCAAAGTATATGCCTGACAAACGGACACAGAGGTACCCCATAACCCATGACCACACGCAAGCCATAAAGATACCAATAAAAATACATAAAATGAATGGCATTTGGAGTCTCGTCAAAGCCAAAGCAAAACCATAAGCCCCACAGGCAAAATAGGCTCCTTGCCCAAAACTCAACAATCCTGTATGACCATATAAGAGGGCAAAGCTCATAGCAAAAAGGCTCATGATCAAGGCTTCCGTCAATACTTGAACGCTAAAAGTATCTAACGTGTATCCCAGACCTGCCATCACAACAAAAACGAATAGACCTACAATAGGCAATATCTTTTTTATCTTTGCTCTATCACCACCGAACATCAATGCATCCTCCCAACCGTTCCCATTAGGCCCCAAGGTCTGAATATAAGAATTACTCCGGCCAAACAAAAGATCAGCAAAGTAGCCATTTTAGGTACAACCAGAATACCGAATGAGTAAGTTAAACCCACAAGCAATGAAGCAACTGCGGTGCCGACAAAACTTCCCATTCCGCCAATTACCATCACGCAAAAACATTCAATCAGAATTGCATGACCTTGTCCTAAGTCAACCATACCTACCAGTGGCCATGCTGACCCAGCAATACTTACCAACAGCACACTAAAAATAAACATCGCAAGATAAATCTTTTTGATTGGAATACCGAGGCAGCTGATCATTTCTTTATGAGAATAAGCTGCCCTTAGAATTCGCCCCAATCTCGTCCGTGCAAGTAGAAACCAAGTGCCTAATCCCGTTACGATACCTAACACTAAAACAAAAATACCTGCCAAAGGAAAACTGATGGTGCCTATGTTAATTGCCTTTGTAAGAAAATCAGGTTTTGCAATATAGAGCGGTGTCGCTCCCCACAAAACCTTGCTGAGGTCATCAATGATATAGATTATAGAAAAGGTTATGAGGAGTTGCTCGGGCATCAGACGATTATACAGATAACGAAAAAATAACCGTTCTATCAGCCAAGCAAAAGTGCACATACATACTGCCGCCATAGCTAAAGCGATAATATAGGAAAAATTATAACCTAAAAGAATCTTGCTAAATGTCCAAGTTATGTATGAAGCTACCATATATAAACTGAAGTGTGACATATTCAACACGCCTACGACACCAAACAAAAGAGTCAGTCCGGACGTCACAAGAAAAAACAGTGCGCTCCTTACTAAACCGCTAAACAACTGGTTTATAAAAAGGTCTATACTCAACGTTCCCTCCGCAAATCAGTCACGTTCTATCTTACGCAACCATAATGATCGTCTTATCAATTTCAGGATCGTGATGTCACAGGATTCACGACCCGTCGTACTCAAAATGTTACCGTTCAGCCAAACTCTATCGTCCCTGAAGCGGGTTAACCGCTTCAGGGACTGATTTTGTATTCCGCTATTCATACTGTTTATTTTTTCTCTGACCAAGGCGTAAATTTTATCCCTTTCTCTGCCCTCAATTTCTTTGTTTCTTCCTCACTACGCCAGGTTTTTTCTCCAGGAACTATCAGAATGTCCTTGCCTATACAATATCCCCTCTTCTTGTCAAAATACGAAGTTGAAAAATACATTGGGCTATTCATTTGATGATCAAGAGGTCTGAAGTATAATTCGCCTCTGAGTGTTTTATGTTTACCAGTTGCAAGAGCTTTTGCAATGGCATCACGATCGAAACTGCCAGCCCTTTTGATGGATTCAGCCAATGCCAAGATGTTGTCATAGGCCAGAATAGCAAAGGCCCCCGGCTCCCTGCCTGTACGTTTGACATACTCCTTACGAAAAGCGTCCATTTCAGGGTTCTTTATAGCATACCAAGCTCCGCGGCTGTATATACGTTGGCCTTCGGGGAATTCTTCTTTTAAAGCCATTAAATCCGGCTCCATTCCCTGACAATGATACTTGACTTTTTCGAAAAAGCGGTATCCTCTGGCCTGGCGTATAAAAGTCTGGAAGGTACCACCAACAAAAACTCCGTACACAAGATCCGGTTTCTTGTTGAGAATGGCCGTAATATAGGAAGAAAAGTCAACTTCCTTTAGCGGAGGCCAGTATTCGCCTATATTTTTAGCATTTGGGTTGACTTCCTTTATTATTTGATTAAATGTTTCCACATTAGCATGGCCCCATTCATAGTCAAGCGCAATAGTTACATAAGTATTGAACTTATGGTTAGCCAAGGCTCTAGCCGCTGAGCTTGCTTCCATATAGGTATTAGGGGTCATTTGAAAAAAGTATGGATGAATCCTTTCGATATTTGCCTTTTCAGCATTTGAAGAACTGGATAGATGAATTACTTTGTGTTCCCTCGTTACTTCCAGGGCTCCAAGCAATTCACCGCTACCTGTACCTCCTAGCAATGCGTCGATCTTGTCCCTGTTTATCAAGTCCTGCGTAGCTCGTACTGCGGTATCCGGCTGCGCTTTTGTATCACGCTTAAACAGCTCCATTTTCCTTCCTAACACTCCTCCTCCGGCATTTACTTTATCAACTGCTATCTCGCAGGCGGGATAAGTCTCTTCACCATAAACTGAAAACACGCCACTGAATGCCTGAATTACACCGATCTTATAGGTTTCTGCCGCCAATCCTGGGGCGTTACCCACAAACAACAAACCACCGAAAAACATGAGCACCAAAAAAAGTTTTAATAATTTATGTTTCTTCATCATATACCTCCCTGAATAAGTTTGGATTTTAAATAATTAATCACAACCATAACTGCAAAATCCTGCTAACCAAGCTTCATTCTCTCCTCAAGGTCCTTTTTGAGTTCAAATTTCTTTACCTTTCCGAGATCATTGAAGGGCATAACGTCGATAAATTCGAGCCGCTCCGGCAGCTTGTAATAGGCCAAACCTTTTTCAGATAAGAAATTCCTTATTTCCTCAAGGGTCAGTGTTGACCCGCTTTTCAATTTAACATAAGCACACACCCTTTCACCAAGGTTGGGATCCGGCATGCTAATTACCGCAACGGACTCTACACTAGGATGTTCATAAATTTCATTTTCAATTTCCGCGGGTAGAATATTTTCTCCTCCACGGATTATTAAATCTTTTATCCTTCCTGTTATGTGCAGGTTGCCGTCCTCGTCAAACATCCCCAAATCACCTGTATGGAACCATCCGTCTTTATCAAAGGATAATTTGTTCAATTCCGGATCGTTGTAGTATCCGCCCGATCTAACAGGGCCATTAATGCAAACTTCTCCTTGTTGCCCGACCGGAAGGGTCTCTCCTCTCCCATCTATTATTTTCCATTCCGTTCCCCTTTGAGGACTACCTACCGTCTCCTGTTGGGTCTTGAGAGGAAGCCCCCACTTTGTAGTTGTGTAGCCAGCTTCACTGGTTGCATACCAAAGATTGAAATGGCACTTCATTTCCTCCCTTACTCTCTTTACCACTTCGGGGGGACATGCTGAGCCAAATGAAATAAGCGTTCTTAAAGAGCTCACATCAGTTTTCTTAAATAAAGGATCGTCCATGATCCTCGCAGATTGTGCCGGTACCGCCATCAGGATTGTCGCCTTCTCGCTCTGTATCATTGCAATCCCTTTTCTAAGATCCATGTCGCTAACGGTTGTCACTTTGGTTCCCAACAGCGTATAGGCATTCAACGCAAGTATAAATGCTATGTGGGTAAAAGGACCCATATATAAGGCTATGTCGTTATGAGAGTTGAGATAGCTTTCGTTAAACGCCCTCCCTTGATGGGTAAACATATTTAAGGTCCACATTACTCCTTTTATCTTACCTCCCGTTGTTCCGGAGGTAAGAAATATTGCATTTACGTCATTTGATGTCGGTTTAAGTTGTTCAAGATAATTTTTTGGGTATTTGTTATCCACTTCATCACTGATTAAAGCATTGAAACCGATCATACCTTTATGTAGTTTATCGCCAACGATGATAACACTTTTTAACCGAACGTTAGTCGATAAAATCCAATCATACATTTCCAGAAAATCAAAACCCCTGTATTCGCTCGGGGCAATAATATATTCACAATGAAATCGAGTGATGATATCTTCTATGTCCTTTTTCCTTAAAGGAGTGTGTATTGGGAGTGTGATCGCTCCTATTTTTGACAAGGCATAATAGACATATATAAATTCGATACAGTTATGAAGCTGGACACCCACTATCGTCTCTTTTTTCACCCCAATTTCAAGGAAATTCAATGCAAGACGATCAATATTTTGTTTAAGTTCGCCAAAGGTTATTCTCCGATTACCTTCAACAAAATATTCTTCTTCTTTATACATTCGACAGTTTTTCTCTAAATAATCCAGGATGTTCTCATCACCCCAAAAACCGGCTTTTGTGTATTTATCGATCATTTTCTGCGTAATTAGTGTTTCTATTGCCATGTACGCCTCCTTGCAGTATAGATAATCCAAACACACTAAGCATGTTCAAGAATAATGCCATCGGGAGGTAGAATGATATCTTACTGAATATATTGCGACATTAAGAAACAGTCTTGTATTGCTTTTTTATAAAGATTGCAACACAATTTCAATTTCTATTGAAACATCGTTGCAATTTATTGATGGTCAGTTCTTTCTTGCAACCTGGATGTTGTAAGCCTTCATCTTTTTTCTAAGTGAGGGCCTTGTAATCTTTAACAGTTCGCATGTCTTTCCCAGATGCCCGCTTGTCAAAGTTAGCGCCCTTAACAGGTGTAGTCTTTCCATCTCCCGTAATGATTCAAATGGCTTTTCTTTTGCAACCGCATATCCTTCCTCATCCGACAACAGAGAAATATGTTTCTCAAGAATAATATCATCACGACTGAGTATCACGGCTTTAGCTATAACATTTTCAAGTTCCCTCACGTTCCCAGGCCAATGATATGCCATCAATCTTTTCAACGCCTCTTTCGAAACATACTTCTTATTGACCTGTTGGGTTTCATTACATATCTTCTCAATAAAGTGGCTAACCAATAGAGGAATATCCGTTTTCCGGTCTCTCAGAGGTGGCACATTTATTTTTACCACGTTCAATCTGAAAAAAAGATCCTCTCTGAATTTTTTATCAGTTACCATTTTTGCCAAATTTTTGTTGGTTGCTGCAATAATTCGTGCGCTTGATTTTAAAGTCTGTATGCCCCCTACTCTTTCAAATTTTCTTTCCTGCAAAAACCTTAACAATTTGGCTTGGGTATTTAAGGTAAGCTCTCCTATTTCGTCGAGAAAAAGAGTGCCCGATTCTGCCAATTCCATCTTACCCTTCTTTGAAGAAACAGCATGGGTAAATGCTCCTTTCTCGTGTCCGAATAATTCGCTTTCAACTAACGTCTCTACAATGGACCCACAGTTTATAACAATAAAAGGGCCATTTTTTTGCAGGCCATTATAGTGAATAGCCTTCGCAACAAGTTCTTTACCGGTACCACTTTCGCCATGTATGAGTACCGTTGCACTATTATTACATGATAAGCCGATGAGCTTGAATACCTCTTGCATAGGATGGCTCTCACCGATTATTATATCTGTATCACGAGTGGCTTTCTCTTCAAAGGTTTTATTGTAATGCGGAATCTTGCTCTTCGCTTCAAGCGCTTCAGCAACTTTTTGGATACTTACATCTAGCTCTTTTATGTTTATCGGTTTGTGGATATAATCAAAAGCGCCGTATTTCATTGCCTCGATGGTCGTTTGCATGTCGTGAAATGCAGTAATCATTATAACGAAGGTTTTTTCATTAATTCGCTTAATTCCTTTTAATACCTCGATGCCACTTATATCCGGCAGCCGAATATCCAATATTACTAAATCAGGCCGTCTTGACTCAAATTTTTCTATACCCTCTCTCCCATATTCAGCGCTTATAAACTCATAACCCTTTTCGAGAAAGAACATGCATAAGGATTCTATTATTGCACTTTGATCATCGATAACAAGAATCTTCATGTTTGTTGCTCCATTTTACTTTAACTGACATGTTATCATATTTGCTGACCCGCTATCATAACGCGTTATAAACTATAGTACATATTTTTAGTCTTTTCATATTAATATCCTTACTCAGGGCAAGTTGCCCGTAGACAAATCTGTCGGAATTAACATATCAAATGAAGTACCTCTCCTTTTTGTACTTTTAATAGACACATAGCCGCAATGTGCATCAAGTATTTTTTTTACGTTTGATAACCCTAGTCCTACTCCGTCTTTTTTCCCTTTTGTGTAAAAAGGTTCGAAAAGGTATGGTTGGTCCTCTAGCCTTATTCCAACACCATTGTCTATAACGGATATTTCGATATAATTTCTTGAATTATGAATGATCTTTTTTGCCTTAATTGAAATCTTATTGGAGCAACCATCGCTATCAAGAGCCTCTATTGCATTTTTCAGAATGTTTGTCAATGCTTGAACCATCTTTTCTTTGTCTATCAATACCTTCGGCAGGTTAGTGGGGAACTTCATAGATAGCTGACAGTTCTTTTCGGCTATGCCGGACTCAAGCAGAGAAACGGATTGTTCAACTATCTCTTTAATATTTGTCAAAGTATATTCAATCCGTACTGGTTTTGCAAAGTCAAGTATTTGAGACAATACACACTCTAATTTGATTAGCTGTTCATCGACTATCTGCATTCTTCTTAGATCAAAACTTTCCAGCTTTAAGCAATTCAGCAATAGTTGAACATTCATTTTGATGGCAGACAAAGGATTTCTCATTTCATGGGCAATAGAGGTAGTCAGCTTTCCAATCAGTGCAAGCCGCTCTTTCTGCCTTAAATTTTCCTCCGCCTCTAATCTTTTTGTAATATCAGTGCACAGGCCAAGAAAAGCGTCTTTATTATTGTATTTGATCAGAGTAACTCTATTTTCTGTGGGGAAGTAATCACCATGTTTGTCTTGACGCAGATATACATATTGCATGTTTTCAGTCTTTTCATATAATTGCGGGTTGAAGTATTCTTTGACAATTGTTCGTGAATCGGAAGCTGCCAACTCAATATACTCTTGTCCGATCAATTCATCAAAACTATACCCGTGCATTTCACAAAACGATTTATTGGCAAAAGCCACTTTGCCTTCCTGACAGACAAAACACCCGTCGCTTATTCCTTCAACCAAAATCTGGTAATTATGTCGAGACTCCTCGAGTTCCCTGGTTCTTGTTTTCACTTCTCTATCCAAGTCATGGGCATAATTCTCCAGAGCCTGTTCGTGTATTGATTTGAAATGATCGCTAAAACGAAGAATAGTGAGGTCAATGATACGGTCTATCGATTCCAATATTTCATAGAGCTTGGCACCGGTAAACATTTTAAGAATTATTGGCAACAAAACATATCGGAAATTACTAAAACCTCGTTGTATTTCTGTAAAAGAAACATTCTGTGACCTACGCGTTTTTGTTACCCATACAATAAACTTGTCCATGTCGTCATAATTATTATTCTCTATGATACTACAAAAAGCATCATATGCAGCACTTGCACCTACTTCAATATCTTCAATCTTCAATGACACATATCCTGGCCTCACCAAGTGGGTTGTTTGCGCCCATTTTGCCACTAATGAATCTTTATTCTCTTTCAGGAAAACCAGCAGATCGGTTGCCATAATTTTATTAATCCCATATTTTTCAACAGAGTCAAGTCAAATATGTGACTTTTTGTAGATAGACAGGTTAAGGCACGCTCTGGGGGATATACCTACATGAGAGCCAAATGCTGAAGAACATCTATGTTGCGCTCACGCAAAGAAGGCCGTACACCAGGACTAAACCGGCCGTCTCCCTGGGATCAAGCACAAACTGAAAAGGGGCTCTTAACAGTGGCGTATAAAGGCTTTGCGTATTTATTATGTTCAATTTTACGAACGCCGGGAGGGGGTCAATTTTATTTGCGAAAAAAGGGATCAAAAGTGTTGACAATCTTCAACCAGACTGCTTATCCGATTGATTAAGGTAGCATCCAAGAGGAGAAGAGAAGCCACGTTTTGTGATTCTCGCTCATGGAATACTTGCGCGCTCATATTTTACGAGCGAATTTATGAGTATGCTCATAAAAGGGTATAAAAAGTTATAAGGGAGTAACCTATAGAGGACAAAGGGAATTGTTCAAAACCAAGATGACACCAGTTGTAGATTCTAAAATACATTTGACCCCCTTTTGTCAGATAGAATTGACCCCCTGACAGGCGGTACAATTTCCTCCATTCTATGAACGGAGGAGGACAAAAGGAGGATGATCAGCATGTACATGTGGCAGCAGGTGAAGGCACTACGTCAGCAGGGGTATCACGTCAAGCAGATCGCAAGGAGGCTCAAGATATCCAAAAACACGGTAAAGAAGTACCTGAAGAGTTCCGATCCCCCTGAGTTCCAAAGCAGGGAATACGCGAAGAAGTCCGATCCTTACACGGGTGAGATAAAGGCAATGATCAAAAAGGGCTTCATCGGCACCCGCATTTATGAAGAGCTTACCGCAGCGGGTTTCACCGGTTCCCTCTCCACGGTGGAGCGGGTGGTTCATGCGATAAAGAAGGAGAAGGAACGAAGGGACAAGGTGACGACGAGAGTGGAAACGCCTCCCGGCAGGCAGATGCAGTACGACTGGAAGGAGTGGGAACTTCCCGTAGATGGCAAGGCTGTCAAGATCTACATTCATGAAGTCATCCTTGCCTTCAGCAGAAAGAAGCACTACGCCTTCTCGCTGACCATCACCGGGGGCGATATCATCAGGGCCATCCACGAGGCCGTCATCTTCTACGGCGGCGTACCCTTAGAGATTGTCATGGACAACGCGAAGCAGATGGTAATCACCCATGAGCGTTCCGGCGCCGTTCTCTATAACGACGGTTTTCTTAGGTTCATGGGTCTCATGGGTATCGACCTCAACCCGTGTCAAAATTACCGGGCCAGGACAAAGGGAAAAGTGGAAAGGCCCTTCTACCACCTCCAGGAGCATCTTTTAAGGGGATGCGAGGTGAAGGACCTCCCGGAGTTTTCTCTCAAGCTTGTTTCTTATACGGAGAAGGTGAACGGCTCCCCTCATTCTACATTGAAGGAGACCCCCGACGAGCGGTTCGAACGGGAAAGAGACTATCTCAAGCCTCTCCCCAAGATCGACCCCGCGATAGTGTATTCTCGGGAGATACGGGGCGTAACCAACGACGGCTATGTTCTCTGGGGAGGAAGCCGGTATCCCGTCCCCATGGACCTCGCCCTTAAGAGCGTCCTTGTCGAGCCCGTCTTCGGGAGACTGATCCACGTCTACGACGAGAAGGGCGCCGTTGCCGTCACCCATGAGCTCTCTCTTTCTCCCGGCTGCCATCCTCCCCATCCCGAACATGCGGAGATGAACAAGGTCTATCAGGAGAAGAAGGAGGCGAGGAAGTCTGCCATTGTCAAAGCCTTTATCGACACATTCCCCGACCGGGCCGACTACATGGAGGCCCTGAGGAAGGTCCAGGGCGCCAACCTCTACGCCCATCTCAAGGAGATCATCTCCTACGCGGATGTCTATCCTGTGGAGGAAGTATCGAGGATCCTCAGCGAGTGTATGACCATGGGGGCCTTCCACAAGAACACGGTAAAGCGGCTGCTTGCCTCGAAGGCGCTCAAAGTGCCTTCCTCGTCACGTGTCGGTTTTGCCGGTCCCGCCTCCCTCGTGAGGAACCTTGCCGTTTACCGGGAGGTGATCCATGAATGAGACGAAGATGCACGTGGAGGAACTCTTAAGGGCGCTGAAGCTGAAGGCGATCCTTGCCGTCTACGAGGAAACCACGGAACGGGCGGCAAAAAACAACCTCCAGTACGAGGAATATCTCGCCTCCCTCTTAGAAGGGGAGCTCAAAAGAAGACAAGAGGCATCGATACGGGCGAAGGTGGGAAAGGCGAAGTTCCCCTTCTTGAAGACCATGGAGGAGTTCGACTTCTCCTTCCAGCCGGGTCTCAAGGAGAGAAAGGTGATCAATCTTGCCTCCCTCATGTTCATCGAGAAGAAGGAGAACGTCATCTTCCTCGGTCCCCCGGGTGTCGGGAAGACCCATCTCTCCGTTGGTATCGGCATCAAGGCGTGCATGGCGAGGTACCGGGTGCTCTTTATCTCCGCCCAGAAGCTCATCGAGGATCTCGTCATCGCGCAAAGGGACGGGAGCCTCATGGAGAAGCTGCTCTTCTATTCGAGACTCAACCTCCTTATCATCGACGAGCTCGGCTACATGCCCGTGACCCGTGAGCAGGCGAACCTCCTCTTCCAGCTCATCTCCATACGGTACGAGAGGGGTTCCACCATCCTCACGAGCAACTACGTCTTTGACGAATGGGGGAGGATCTTTGACGACCATGTGGTGGCCTCTGCCATTATAGACAGGCTCGTCCACCACGCCCACATCTTCCCTGTCAACGGG
>Ga0116148_1004195_pt1 | contig 12715 bp, 13 predicted proteins | sample AD_UKC055_MetaG_FD_89786 | JGI IMG/M metagenome (GOLD analysis project Ga0116148, IMG submission 89786) | Active sludge microbial communities of municipal wastewater-treating anaerobic digesters from USA - AD_UKC055_MetaG | ecosystem: Engineered > Bioreactor > Anaerobic > Digestate | place: USA... | reverse complement strand
TTTAAAGTTTCAACCTGCCGCTTAATAGATGCCCCTCCAATACATAAAGCAGTTTTTATAGAACTTATACTCTGTACTTGAGCCTTAATTTGAGATGCTAATTCATGAGTAGGAGCAACAATGAGAATTGAAGTATCTTTTTTTGATGTATCAATTTTTTGAAGAAGCGGTAAAAGATACGCAAAGGTTTTTCCTGTTCCGGTTTCTGACTGAAACAGTACACTTTTCCCTTCATGTAAAGCTGGTATAACCCTGCTTTGAACGGCAGTCGGCTTGGTAATTGTCAGGGAAGCCAGGGTTTCTGTAAAGGCATCATTAATGCCCAAGTCTGTAAAAGAATTTGATTCATTATTCATAGTATTTAGAAAGTATAGCATAGAAAAAAAAACTATGCTATAATTTGGCTCTATGAAAATTGCTATCGATACCTTTGGTTGTGAACACGGACGGTCAGGGGTAGGTTCATACTTAACATCACTGGTTAAAAACCTAAAAAAAAATACACCGCATCAGTTTGAACTGTTCGGTTCTGAACTTGACCGCTACACCTATACATCTGAACATGTCGCAACAACGTATGCAGGGCTTTCTCTACCAGACAGCCTGAGTGCAGAACGTCTTTGGCATTTTTTTTCTTTAAAAAGCTTTGCAAAAAAAAATAAATATGACGCAATTTTATATCCTTCCGGAATTCACAGCCTTCCTCTGTTTTTTTCGATTCCAGGTATTGCGGTTGTACAGGAGATCGTATCTGAAACATTAAAGAGAACAAAATCTCTTTTTGAACGAAAACTTATACTCTATAAACTGAAAAAGGTCACAAAAATAATTGCAGCGAGTCAATTTATTAGAAAAGACTTAGTAAATATTGGTTTTGACAGCAGTAAAATTGAAGTTATTCATAATGGATTGGATCACAGTCATTTTTATCAGCATACAGAACTTGAAGGCGACACCGTTACCATAAAACCTTTTTCTATTAAAAGACCGTATTTTATTTATGCATCGAGAATTCATCATCCGTCAAAAAGACACATTGAGCTCATACAAGGATTCAATGCTTTTAAAGCAAAAACACAACTGCCCCATAGACTTGTTCTTGCCGGCAGCGACGGCTTTGATGCCGGTATTGTTCATGAAGAAGCTGCAAAGTCGCCTTATGCATCAGATATTTTCTTAACAGGTTATTTTCCTCATGAAAACCTTCCTGAACTCTACTCCTGTGCCGATGCCTGTGTTTTTCCGTCTGCAACAGAGGGAGTAGGGCTTCCTGTCATAGAAGCAATGGCCACCGGTATTCCCGTCCTTTGTGCTAAATCCGGATCCTTAACAGAAATCGCAGGCGATAATGCTCTTTATTTTAATCCTGATAATCCGGAAGATATTACCAGATGCCTGGAACTCATTGTGGCAGATGCAAAACTAAAAGAAAAACTTATAAAGACAGGGTTTGAATGGGTTAAGCGTTTTTCCTGGGAAAAAACAGCCGACAAAACGGTTGAATTAATTGAACAGCTTGTAAAGTAAAAAAAAAACTTCTGTTTGTCACAGAAGTTTTTTTTATTCGTACTAAGAAGCTTTTTGATCTTCTAAAAGTGAAATATCTGCTTTTTGAATCTGCAGAACCACATCCTTTGTAATCATCAGCTTTTTGGGATCCTTAACAGACGGAACCTCGAACATAATATCTAAAAGAAGTTTTTCAACAATTGAGCGCAGTCCGCGGGCTCCTGTTTTATGCTTTATGGCGGTATCTGCAATAGCATCAATAGCCTCAGTTGTAAAATCAAGTTCTACATTGTCATAGGCAAAAGATGCCTTGAACTGTTTTACAATAGAGTTTTTCGGCTCGGTTAAGATTATGGTTAAATCTTCCTTTGTAAGTTCTTTAAGTGCAACAGCCATTGGGAGACGTCCAATAAGTTCCGGAATAAGACCGAATTTTACCAGATCATCGGGGATTGCCTGATTCAATAAATCCATCTTAGATTCTTCTGTTATTGCAGAATCTAAGGCGCCAAAACCCATGGTATGCTGATTAACGCGGGAATCTATGATTTTTTCCAAACCAACAAAAGCTCCGCCGCAGATAAACAATATGTTCTCTGTGTTTATAGTTATCATTTCCTGATTAGGATGTTTTCTTCCGCCCTGAGGAGGAACACTGGCAGAAGTACCTTCAATAATTTTTAGTAAAGCCTGCTGAACACCTTCACCGGAAACATCCCGCGTTATTGAAACATTTTCAGATTTGCGTGAAATCTTATCAATTTCATCAATAAAAATTATTCCTCTTTCTGCAGCTGCAACATTGCCGCCTGCTGCCTGAATAAGCTTAAGTAATACATTCTCAACATCTTCGCCTACATAGCCTGCTTCTGTTAATGTTGTAGCATCTGCTATTGCAAAAGGAACTTTAAGTTTTTGTGCAAGAGTTTTTGCAAGAAGGGTTTTACCCGAGCCTGTCGGACCAATGAGCAGTATATTGGATTTTTCAATTTTTACTTCATCATCTTCAAAATCTTTTTTCGGCTGGGAAAGCCTCTTGTAATGATTATATACAGCCACTGCCAGTACTTTTTTGGCATAATCCTGTCCAATAACATACTGATCAAGATATTCTTTAAATTCGCGTGGTGAGGGAATATCATTTAATGCAACGACAGGATAATCAGAATCATCTTCTTCAAAAATTGACTGGCACACAGAGGCGCACTGGCGGCAGATAAAAATATTATCAGGGCCCTTTACCAGCTTGCGGGTCTGTGTTTCAGATTTTTTGCAAAAAGAGCAGATTGGTTTTCCTCTATTTGGAGTCATTTTTTCTCCTTGACATAATATGGTCCACAATTCCGTAGTCCAAAGCCTCTTGTGAAGACATAAAGAGGTCCCGTTCCATATCTTTTGATATTTGATCAAAGGATTTACCAGTATGATATGCAAAATAATCAATTGTCATTTTTTTAAGACGGATAATTTCTTTTGCCTGAATAGCAATGTCTGAGGCCTGTCCCTGTGCTCCGCCCCACGGCTGATGAATCATTACCCGTGAAGAGGGCAGTGAATAACGCTTGCCGTTTGTACCGCCTGCAAGAAGAAGGGCTCCCATGCTGGCAGCTTGTCCCATACAGATCGTTTGAATATCGGATCTAACATGCTGCATAGTATCGTAAATAGCAAGACCTGCAGTGACAGAACCTCCGGGAGAATTAATATACATGCTTATGTCTTTTTCCGGATTTTGCGATTCTAAAAATAAAATCTGTGCAACAACCAAATCTGCAGAAATATCATTTATTTCACCATCAATAAAGATTATTCTATCTTTAAGCAGCCGTGAAAAAATATCGTAGGAACGTTCACCGTTTCCGGTATGTTCTATAACATAAGGTACCAGGTTGTTCATCTGTTCTGTCATCTGAATGTCCTCTATAAATTATTGTGCGTTTTTGAACAAATCTGCAAATGCAGTCTTTTCACCCTTTGTAATTTTTACCTTGGTAAACAGATCTGCATAAAGTTTTTGTTCTTTCATATCATCAATAAGATACTCTTTTCTGTGGGGGTCCGCATAGTGTTTTTTTACTTCATCAACCGAAATTCCGGCACCTGCTGCAATTTTTTCAAATTCTGCTTCAACTTCTTCCGGTGTTACACTGATATTTGCTTCTTTTAAGAGGCTTTCAACAATGATTCTACCCTTAAGCATTTTTTCGGAATCTCCTGCCCATTGATTGAGCATATCCTCTTTTTTCTGTCCTGAAGCTTTAATTAATTTGTCCAGTTCTTCAACAGAAGTCTGGAATTTCTGAGCCATCATTCTCCAGCGGGACTCAAGTTCGGCCTCAACCATTGATTTAGGAAGTTCAATTGGATTTCGTTCAATGAGCTGCTCAATTAAATCATTAGACTTAATTTCTCTTAGACGGTTATCAAGGGCTGTAACCATGTTATTTTTAATATCTGCTTTAAGATCATCAAGAGTCTTATACTTTTCATTAACATCCTGTGCAAGTTCATCATCAAGCTCAGGAAGATTTCGGACTTTAAGAGCTGTAACTGATACACGAATTTTTTTTGTTTTACCGGCTAATTCTTTATCTTCATCATCTGCGGCATAAGTCTTTGTAATATCTTTTGAATCGCCTTTTTTCATTCCGATAATTTCATCATCAATTTTGTAAATATTTTGACCTGAACCGATGGTAAAAACAAAGCCTTCACGTTCTGATCCTGCTTCTACTTCGCCCTTATCATTGAGTTCGCTGTAGTTGATAGTTGCAATGTCGCCTTTTACTGCCTTGTCGGCATCTTTTTTGTCAACAACTAAAGCATTCCGTTCGCGGATTGCTTCGAGTTCCTCTTTCATTTCATCATCGCCAATCTTAACCTGGGGTTCTTTAATGGTAATTCCGGAAAAGTCGCTGACAGTAACTTTCGGCATAACATCATAGGTTATTTCAAAAGAAAAATCTTTGTCGAATTCAAGTTCCGGAGCCTTATCCATTTGGGGCTGAGAGTAGGCGAGCGGCCTGTTATCTGATTTTTGTTCGTCAAATTCTGCAAAGATCTGCTGTAAAGCATTATCAATAATTTCTGCTGCAACATCTGCTTTTAGAGCTTCGCCGTATTTACGTTCAAGAACCGGTACGGGTACCTTTCCTTTTCGGAATCCTGGAATTTGAACACTCTTAGCATATTTTGCAAGAGTTTCTTTGTAGCTTTGTTCGGTATCTTCTTTTGCGATGGTAACAGATAATTTAACTGAAGAGTTTGCAAGAGCCGTAACTTCTTTGGTAATTTTCATGGCTTGTTCCTTTCCCTGGGGGATATTGATAATTTAAAATACTATAAAAAAAGCGATTCAGATTTCTCCGAATCGCTTTTCGCTTCGAGCGGGAAACGGGAGTCGGACCCGCGACATCCACCTTGGCAAGGTGGCGCTCTACCACTGAGCTATTCCCGCAATAATTGCTACGAACACCAATTCGTATGCAGGTATTGTATCGCTATTAAAGAGTCTAGTGCGAGAGAAGGGACTTGAACCCTTACGCCTAGGGCACTAGATCCTAAGTCTAGCGTGTCTGCCAATTTCACCACTCTCGCTTTATTTATTAGCGAACGTTAAATATCTTAACGATTATTTAGTATCATGTCAAGCACCAATTTGTACTTTTCTATGATTTTGTGTGAAAGGCAATCAGTAACGAACTGCATCTCGAACAAAAATAAATATATCAAAATGAAAAAAAAATTGCAATAGGGAAACTTAAACAAAAATACTTCAGAGAATAAAAATTAGGGAAAAAAAAGAGCCGGAAAAATATTTCAATTTTACCGGCTCATAACAGAATAACTCTTTGCAATGATAATCAGGGTAATTATCAGCTTACTGTTTGTTAAAGAAGATGACGCTAATCATTCTCGCAGTTTTATGCTTTATTATACTAGAATTTTCGAAAAAACAGATGAAATTTTGTTGGAATTAGGTTCATATGAAGTAATAAGTAACAAAAAGTAAATCAGAAATTACATTTTAATTCTTAAATTTGATGAAACAACGACATCATTAAAAAATTTCAGTTTCCACCCTTGATTTTTATTTTCACGAAAACTAAGCGACATATTTACTATTATACCAATTTCTACGAGCTCCAGGCTTTTTTTTAAGCTAATAAGCTGGTTTTTTATGTTTCTATAAAACTTGCAGTTTATTGCACTCCATTTCTCAGATAGACAGGCAGCGCAATCATTAGTTTGATAATGCCTGGAGCTAAAGTAGGGGAAAGATTAAGCAATGCCATACATGTAATACTGAACCAGCAAGCGGAAACTAAAAATAAGGTAACCAGTATGGTGAATGTATTATGTTTGATCTGCATTTTACTCAATTTTAATAAATTCCCTTTCATCTTTAGAATAATTAAACACTTCACCCGTTTCAATAATATAATACCACCCGAATATAGCAATATCTCCGTTACGGTACATTTCCTTAATGTAGGGGTATGTAATAAGATGGTTCATCTGCTCAATGATGTTAAGCTGCTCTGTTTTCCATTCTTTTTCTGCATCGTCATTAAGATTAAGGCTGTCAATTTGGTTTTTAACCCGCTTCGCTAGTTCAAGCCATTTTTTTGTATGAGGAATATCATCAAGCTCTTGCTCATCTTTAAGCAGGGCATTACAGCCGCCGCAATTAGAATGGCCGCAGATTACTATGTTTTTTACATTGAGAACTTTTACCGCATATTCAATGGCAGAGGTTGTTGCAACATATTCCTCTGTTTTCCGGTAATAGGGTACTATATTTGCTATATTGCGTATTACAAATAGTTCACCTGGAAGGGTTTTTGTAAACAGGTTAGGGACTATTCTGGAATCAGAACAGCCTATAAAGAGCGTATGAGGTTCCTGTTTTTTCCCGATGGTTTTAAAAAGATCTTTATGATCCTCAAAGTCCTTTTGATTAAAAAATTTTACACCGTCAAATAAGTAATCCATTGGTAAAAAAATAGCCTAAGACAGCAAATATTTCAAGAGTTAAGCCGGGTTAAAAATGACTTAACAAACTGATTTAGTATTTTACAAAGCAGACCCACAGACCAAGTTAGTCACAGTTCAGTCACACTAGTTTTTTTACTTTTCTCAGTAAAAACAAAAAAGGCTAAACTATTACAATATAATAGTTTAGCCTTTTGTTTTTTCTGAGCCATGCAAGGATCGAACTTGCGACCCACAGATTAAGAGTCTGTTGCTCTACCAGCTGAGCTAATGGCCCGATTTGTCAATTCTACTTAATATTCTCGTTTGTATCAAGTACTTGCGTCCGACACGGTTCGAACGTGCGACCTACGGATTCGAAGTCCGTTGCTCTATCCAGCTGAGCTACGAACGCGTGTCTAAAACCTTAAAAAGGTTAGGGTGCCTGATGGGATTTGAACCCACGACAACCAGATCCACAATCTGGCGCTCTACCCCTGAACTACAGGCACCATATAACTGACGAAGGCTATAATATCTGGAATCGTTCATAGTGTCAATACCTTCCAATGTTCAAAAATCGAAATAAAAATTGCTTTTATCTTAAGTAGCATAATTAATTAACCGATAGATAAGTATAGAGGAGTATGTTTTTATGGATACAAGTGTCGCGAATGCAAAAAGATTATATGATGTTCTTCTGGCTCAAACAGAATTAATTAATCAAATCTTTCAAATGCAGAAGTCGGTTCGATCCTGTGTCACAAATCGTGACTGGGACAGCCTTCAAAGTACCTTATATTATATTAATGAACTTTCAGAAGGTTTTACTGAGCTTGAAGAGAGACGCATTAAGTATTTTCAAGACTTTGGTGCAGCCATAGGGTCCGATATAACAACTGTTGCGAAAAATATTCCTCCTCAATTTAAGAATCCAATACAGTCTGTTTTTACAGATATGAAAAAGAAACTCTTAGCGTCAAAAATTGAAAATGATGCTGTAAATGAGTATGTTAAGCTAAGCCAGGAGTTTTTGCAGGGTATTTTTGATACTGTGCTCCCCCAGCGCCGCAACACATTATATTCACGAACCGGTTCTCTTATTAAAAATCAGCCGGAAAGCATTGTCGTTAATGCTGTTCTGTAAAGAAGGTTATATATGTCAACATTTTCAGGAATAGAAATTGGAAAAAGAAGCCTTATGGCTCATAGTCAGCAAATTCACACTGCAGGTCATAATATTTCAAATGCAGATACCGAAGGATACTCCCGTCAGCGGGTAAATATTCGAGCTTACGATCCTCTATACAGACCGGATTTAAGCCGCGCTGAAACTCCAGGTCAAATAGGGCAGGGTTCCTCCATCGAAAGCATTAACCGTGTTAGAGATGCGCTGCTTGACTCACGTATAACCGCCCAATCGAATCAGGAAGGATACTGGGCAAAACGCGAAAGCTATTATCAGATGATAGAGAATATTTATAATGAACCGGCTGATATTTCTGTCCGCACAAATATGGATAAATTCTGGGAATCATGGCAGGAATTATCACTATACCCAGAGTCTAAGGCAGCCAGGCAGGCGGTTGTAACACGGGGTGAGTCATTAATAGACTCCATAAAGCAGCGGTATAACGGTTTATCTGGAATTGGAAATCTTCTTAACGGCGATATTGAAGCAACTGTTAAACAGGTAAATACCTATACAAAAGATATTGCTCTTCTTAACAGTGAAATTGTCAGATCCAAGGCAATGGGCGATAATCCGAATGATTTACTTGACAGACGGGATGCTTTAATAGAAAAACTTTCATCAATAATAAACATTACAACAGATTCAAGAGACAGTGATGAGTTTATGGTGCATGTTGACGGTAAAATTCTTGTACAGGGCAATATCTCCCGTTCTTTTGAAGTAGAACCTCTTACCGACGGCACAGGCTATAGTAAGATAGTTTGGGAGGATTCAAAAAATGATGCCTATTTTTCAGGCGGTTCTCTAGGGGCCCTTGTTGAGCTGCGTGATGTAGATATCCGCAATGAAATTCAGGGCTTAAATACCATGACTATGAATTTTGCAGACCTTGTTAATGACATTCACCGAAATGCAGTTGGTGCTAATAATACGACAGGTCTGGATTTCTTTGTTGAACAGCCTTTTGTAACGAATGCGTTGGGTAATTTTGACAGGAACAGCGACGGCATAGACGACACCTCGTATATATTCAGGATGACCGGAACTAATGCACTCAATCCTCAGGATAAAATAGGGCTTGAGGGAACGATGATATTATCAGGATCCAATGGAAATGTGGAAATTCCCTATTTCCCGACCGATACCGTAGAAACTGTTATAGCTAAAATAAATAATTCGACCAGTGAAGTTAAAGCCTACTTAGACAGAAATAATGAGCTTGTTTTAAAAGCGACAACTGCCCGGAATTCTGCTAATCCCGATTTTGTCATACGCTATATTGAAGATTCCGGCTACTTTTTAGCTGGATACGCAGGCTTATTAAACGGCACAGGTCCTGAGAATGCATACAATTTTGATCAGGCAAATGCAGTTAATTCTCTTTCTCAAACCGGTGCATCGTTTTCCGTTGCTCCTGTATTAAACCCTGCCGGGTATATTTCTATAAATCAGGCAATACAGAATGATGTCCTTTCTGTTGCATCTTCATTTCCTGCTAGCTCCGGGATTGCAGAAGCAGGCGATGGATCTGCAGCCCTTGCTATAGCTTCTATCCGCAATACCTCGGTAATGATTGGTGAAAACAAAACTTTTGACGACTATTTTGCAGAAAGTGTTACAAAGGTTGGTTTAAAAGGTGAACAGGCAGAAATTGCCCTTATCAGCCAAAACTCAATAATGAGTGATCTTAGAACACTTCGTGATTCAATATCGGGTGTAAATATTGACGAAGAACTTGCTGATATTATTAAGTTTCAGCATGGATACAATGCAGCTGCAAAATTTATAAGTATTATGGACGAACTGCTTAACACAGTAATAAACGGTTTAGGCGTATAGTGAAGGGGTAAAAAATGAGAAGAGTAAGTTCAGGTTTATCAAATAATGATGTTCAATACAATCTCCGTCTTCAGGAAACAAGACTGAATAAGGTGAATAACCAGATGGGTTCTCAGCAGCGCATACAGAGTCTGCGCGACGACCCAATAGCTGCAGGGCACCTGGTCCGGTATCAGTCTTATGCCGGCCGTATAGAAACTTTTAAGCACAATGCACAGACCTTGACTGATCAGTATGCTATGAGTGAAGGTTATATGAACAATTCTCTTCAGATTTTACAGCGTGTGAGGGATCTTGCAGTAACCGGAGCTAACGGTGTTTATACCAAAGAAGATATGGCAAATATGGCTGTTGAAGTTGATCAGCTTTTACAGGAATTAATTCAAAATGCAAATGCAAAAGATGCAGACGGTAATGCTCTCTTTGCCGGAAATAGAAGTAAATCAGCCGCATTCACCACAGAATTAGGAAATACAAAGGGTACATCTGAATCACTTGTTCAGTCTGTGCGTTATAATGGCTCCATTAGCGAAAATAATGTGGAAGTAGATGAACAGACTTTTATGTCGGTTGATAGAACCGGAAATAAAATATTCTGGGCGGAGCCTCAGCAGCTTTTTTCACAGCGCGATGCAAGTGCATACCAGGTAATGAATGACAGTACCATATCAATTAACGGAATTGATGTAGATCTGAAAACCGGTGACAATATGTTTGCCATTGCTGCGAAAATAAATGACTCCGGAGCTCCGGTGAAAGCAGGTATTGATCCTATAACAAAGGGCCTTATGATTCATACAACCGATGCAAGACAGTTGTGGCTGGAAGATTCATCAGGCTCAACATTGCAGGATTTAGGTATAATTAAAGACAAAAGTCAAAGACCTCCGTTTAATTTAGGCGACTCAGTTCGTGTTTCTGGGGGTTCTATGTTTGATTCTGTAATTGCCCTGCGGAATGCACTTCTTAGCGGTGATAGTGAATCTGTCGGCGGCAAGGTGCTTGGAAGTCTTGACAGCGCATTAAATAATCTTGTTACAAATGTTGCAGATCTTGGATCCCGCTATGAGCGTGCTGTACAGAATGTTTCACGTGCAGAAACCACAGCTCTTAATGTGACAAGTGCAATTTCAAGAGAAGGCGACTTGGACTTTACCAAGGCTATAACAGACATGAAGATGCTTGAGTATGTTAAAAATGCAACTTTAAGTACTGCAGGAAAACTCTATTCATCTTCATTACTAAACTATATTAGATAAGGATACTTTATGAGCGGCATTGTTGATCTAAAAGAAAAAAAACTTGTTGTAGAGCAGGGCTTGTTCGGTTTTGAAACTATTACCGAATACAAGTTAACAGAATCTGAACTTCCTCCATTTTTATGGCTCCAATCTGCACAGGAAAAGTCATTAGCCTTTCTTGTAGTTGATCCTTTTATTATCTTTCCCGATTACGAGCTGGACATTGATGATGAAAGTCTTCATACAATTGATATTACCAGTCCTTCAGATGTTATAGTACTTACAATTTTGACAATCCCAAGAGACGGTAAAGATGTTACCGCAAATTTGCAGGGTCCTGTAATTATTAATAAAAAAAATAATAAGGGAATGCAGGTTATTTTGGCAGATTCCCGTTGGACCACAAAACATCCTGTGCTTGATCAAATTAAATCCCGGGGTTCTCAATGCTGATACTTTCAAGAAAAACAAACGAGAAAATAAAAATTGGTAATGAAATAACAATATCAATTATCGAGATCAGGGGTGATCAGGTAAAAATTGGTATTGAGGCGCCTAAAGATGTTAAAGTATTCCGTCAGGAAGTATTTAATGCTATTCAAAACGAAAACAGGGAAGCTGCAGCAAGTGAGGATTCTTTACAGTCTCTGTCAACTATGCTTGGAAAGTAAGGATTCTTCTGCTTCACTGGGTCTTATATATACAGGCCCTTCGTATTCTTCCAGCGGTTTATCTCCGCGGCAATGCATTTCATACGCTATGTCTAAAAGAGAAAGAGCAGTATTTGAACTGTGAACATCAATAATGGAGCAGTCATAATCAGGTTTTAGACTCTTTATTTCTTCCATACACATCTTTGCATCAGGCCCGGTACACAATACTTTTTCTTCACTGTCAAGAAATGTAACAAGCTCTTTACACTCAATGTCGCAGGGAGCTGTACACTCAACCCCATTGCGGTAAACAGCAGTATAAAAACGGTGTTTTTTGGCATCAATACATGGAACTACAGCTCCAGGCCATGCTTTATACGGGTGTGCAAGGGCAGCAAGAGTAGGAATTCCGTATATGGGTATTGTATGAGAAAGCTGTATCGCCTTCAACGCTGCAAACGATAAGCGTAATCCGGTAAATGACCCGGGGCCAAGGCACAGACATGAAAAATCAAGGTCTTGAGGAAGAAGTTCTGCCTCATCAAGCACCTTTACTATTGCCGGTAAAATCTTTTCGGACTGTCTCATACCTATATCAAGCGACAAGAGTACCGTTTTTTCTTCGTTTCGTGCAGCTATGCTTATGCACGAGCTTGCGCTGTCTATTGCTAATGATTTCATTGTTCAGCCTTCCAGTATTCCGTATTTCCAGTTTTCTATGGTAATTTTTCGTGAATTGTCGGATTGTGTTTCTAAATGAATAGAAATTGTATAGTCAGGAAGTTCAGAAAAAATTTTCTCACTCCATTCAATAATGCTTACTCCATTACCGTATAATAATTCTTCCGAACCTAAATTAATAAAATCTTCAATTGTATCTAATCTATATACATCAAAATGATAGAGCGGTATTTTCCCTTCATATTCAGATATTAGTGTGAAAGTAGGGCTTGTTACATCCTCTTCGATGCCCAAAGAACGGGCAATGCCCTTTGTTATTGTGGTTTTACCGGCTGCAAGAGTTCCCTTAAGAGCAATAATATCGCCTTTTTGTAAAAAAGAACCAATTTTTTCACCAAGAGCAATAGTTTCTTCGCTGGTATTTGTGTGTAGTGTTATCAGTGTAGTAATCCTTCTCTGTCATATTCACTAATTTTTTCTTTGAGCGCCTTAATCACGGGCAGAACAGGATAATCTATAGATGATTGAAGTGTTATTTCTACATTTTTTTTACCTGTTGGTTCAGTTTCAATTATAAAAACCAAAGGAACCTCGATATTTTTTTGAGGTATTTCAATTAATGC
>Ga0116148_1004189_pt1 | contig 12725 bp, 8 predicted proteins | sample AD_UKC055_MetaG_FD_89786 | JGI IMG/M metagenome (GOLD analysis project Ga0116148, IMG submission 89786) | Active sludge microbial communities of municipal wastewater-treating anaerobic digesters from USA - AD_UKC055_MetaG | ecosystem: Engineered > Bioreactor > Anaerobic > Digestate | place: USA... | reverse complement strand
TAGAAATGAAATGATGGATTTTCTTTACAGGGAGCTAATGACTGATAGCTGGATGCGTGCCCAATCGTTAAGCGACATTGCTGCCGAGCAATCTGACCGATGCGATCATGGTCCATTGGGCGCCTTTGATGGATGGCCTGCCGAAATAATGGATGCCCTTACCCAAATGGGGTTTCCGGGCAAGGCGCTTGATTTTTATCGAGCCATTGAACCTGTTACCTACGAGGGTGTTTGGTCGCAAGCCCATGAACTCTGGGGCGATGAGAAGAAAACTAAAAAGGCCAGAGTAAGAATTGCAGAAAGAGGTTGGCATAACAGAGAATCATCGTCAGGAATAGCATTTTCACAGGTAATGCTTCGCGATTTTTTTGGATTTAATCCACAGCTTAACGGTGAAGTTATTCAGCCTATACATGGTTTGCAGTTCAGTGGTAAACTTTACCATGTTCTCTATCAAAATGAGTACTACACCATTGAACTTGATAATGGAAAGTCGGTAATGATTAAAGAAGCTAACTAGCATGATGCGGTGAAAGTATTAAAATTAGTTGTTTTTCTGGCATGTTTGATGGCTGAAGACCAGATGCTTCTAGCGCAGGAGTTTATTACCGTGGCTCAGGATCAATTTAATAAGTTTACCAACGTTGCCAACGGTTGGTGTGCTGCCGATGCCACCATCTCGCTCCCTCTGCCCGATGGTAAAACCCTATGGCTGTTTGGCGATACGTTTATCGGGCAAAAAACGGGCGATTTCAGCATTAGCCCTGTCAATTCCATGCTGATAAATAACTCGGCAATTATTGATGACAAGGGCTTGCTTTCAGCATACTATAACGGCACTATGTCCAGCCCATCTTCATTCATACCTGCAGACGGAGAGAGCTACTTTTGGCCCGAACATGCAATTATTGAAAATGATACCATCAAGATATTTGCCCTTAGGGTTACACCTCAAGATAACGGAACCCCAGGCTTCAATTTTCGGATTGGCACCACCAGAATAGCCAATTTTAGATACCCTGAAATGGAGTATATCGGCTCTACTAATATTCAAAGCGTTACCGACACAACAATGCGTTTTGGTGCATGTATTCTTAGAAGCGGGAACTATACTTACATTTTTGGTGTCAAGGATACTACCTCGGGAGGAATGACATGGCCATTACCCTACCTTGCAAGATGCAAGGAAAGCATAAATGAACCATGGGAATTTTATGCGGGAAATAGCATGTGGTCAACCAGCTGCGAAGATGCTAAACCACTTGGCGATCGTCCAATGAGTGAATCCTTCTATGTTTACGAGTTTGACGGAAAGTTTTACCTTATCATGCATGAAATCTGGACGGTAGGAGAACTCTACATCCTGGAGGCCAACGACATTACGGGACCATGGAACAGGGCTGCAAGCGGAGGGAAGGAAACTTTGTTTGCGACTATAACACCTCAAGCCAATCTTTTTTCCTACAACCTATTTGCACATCCCCAATTTCAGCTGGACGGTAAAATCCTTATTTCATTCAACGTAAACACCACTAATTTTTCCTCGATATATTCCGACACACGGAACTACCGCGCCCGGTTCTACTGGCTTTCCATCACTGATGCTGCAGCTGCTGATTGCCCGGCCAACATTTCATTGCTCGATTGCTATAGTAGCGTTCCTATAGTTCATCCAACACCATTGCCATCCAAAATTTACTTTCAAAACGCAACCGGAAATCTTAGGCTTAGGGGAATAAACACTAAATCTACCATAGCTATATATGGAGTTGACGGACGAATTTACCTTAATGGGGAGATTTATTGCGATTCTGACCTTAATATTAGCCACCTACCCCATGGTATCCTGGTTGTAAAGCTACAGGGGGATTGGGGTGTTGAAACACAAAAAATAATTAACTATAACCCTTAAAATTAGCCATGATATGAAGGCAATTAGTATTTCAGTATTCATGCTAACCTGGTGCTATCAGGGAATAGCACAGGAAACGGCAAATATTTTAGCTGATTCTTCGTCAAATAAGTCCATGACCCTGACAGAAATTTCCGATACTATACCTACAAATGAAGCAAATGCAAAGGAGCTGGAAGAATGGAACAAGGCGATGAGGGCTTACTACTACCACCGTAAAGAGCAATTCGAAATGCTTCCGGCTTCCAATAAAGACATTATTTTTTTAGGGAATAGTATTACCGACCAGTGTGAATGGCATGAGCTATTCAATAACTTGAATGTCAAAAACAGGGGTATTGGTGGAGATGATACTGATGGGATTCTTGAAAGGCTTGGCGATATAACAAAATCAAAGCCTAATAAAATATTTATTATGATTGGCACAAACGATCTGGCCTACTCTAAAACAATTAACCACATTGAAGAGAACTATAGGAAGATTATTCAAAGTATTAGGGATTCTTCGCCTGAAACAAAAATATACATTCAGAGCATTTTACCTACTAATGATGAAATTCACACCCTAAGGAAAAATTCGGATATAATTCTGGTTAACCAACAGCTCGAGCAAATTTCGAAAGAATATTCTCTTACCTATATTGACCTTTTTTCGCTATTTAAAACGGACAACAATAAGCTAAATCCTGAGTACAGCCTTGATGGGCTGCATCTTAACGGGAAGGGTTACATGGTATGGAGGAATGCCATACTTAAATATGTAGATGAGTAGCCTGGGGTGTAAAAAGTGGTGGTTGATATGATGCCACTGCCAGGCATAGCTAGGTGTAAGGTTTTTCAATAAAAATTTGCAGGCAAATGAGAAGCTCGAGTTCATCAACTTTACTGGCAGTTTTTTTGTTTACCGGTTGCTACCAGGAGATAAAGAGGGAGGTTGATGCAAATTCATTGGGTCAGCCCGAGGCCCTAACCTTTACGGCCGAACCTGCTCCTGAATGGACTGCTTTAATGGAGCGCACCTCTGGTTGGTTTGGTGCCGATGGAATCTACTCTATTCCCCTTGATGGAGTTGAAGACCAAGGTGTGGAGGGAAAACAGACCCTATTCATCTTTAGCGACACCTATATTGGTGAGGTTGAAAATAATGTGCCCAGACCAGACAACATCATGGTTAACAACTCTGTAGCATGGATGACCGGGGTTACACCCGTTAAATCGGCCATTTCATTTGAGTTCTGTAAGGATATGGATGGCAGGCCAACTTCATACTTTACTCCAACCAATAAGAAAAACGATGATGACGAGTATTTCTGGTTAGGTGATGGTTTTATCAACCATAAGAAGAACAACGCACTCTACCTCTTTGCTTACCATGTGCATAAAACAGGGCCGAACGTTTTTGATTTTTTGGCAACCAACGTATCAATTCTAAAAATTAAAAATCCTACTCCTCAGGGTATTAGAACCTACGAACAAATTCCTACAAACCTGGGTTTTGTTCACCCAAGCTACGGAAGAGTTTACTTTGGAAGCGGAATTTTTGTTAATACAAAAAAAGCCAAAGCGCCATACCCCGATGAATACGTATATATTTACGGAATAGCTGAGGGTAAAAAATCCCTTCTAGCAGCAAGAACAAAACCCGAAAACTTTGAGCATTTCAATAAATGGACATTTTGGGATGGGACAGGTTGGGTAAAGGGGGTAAAAAATATTGCCCCTATTACTGATGGCATTTCAAATGAGCTAAGCGTTACACCTATTGAGGACGGTAGATACCTGCTAACCTTCACCGTTATGGGAATTTCTGATAAAATTGGAATAAAAGTTGGCAGTAGTCCGGTTGGCCCTTTTGGAGAGACAATTGAGGTTTATACATGTCCAGAGTATAGAGAAAATGGGCTTCTTCCCTATAATGCAAAAGCCCATTCTCACTTATCAAAACCTGGAGAACTTCTGGTAAGCTACAACACCATTACCCTTGATTTCTGGAATGATATCCAGAGAGATGCCACAATCTACCACCCGCGATTTGTATGGGTAAATTATAAGTAAAAAATATTTCGTAATGGGCACTTTTACAAAAACCTTTCGCTTAATACTATTCGCCCAGTTGTTCATTTTTATTTCCTGTGAGCCAAAAACCAGGCAAGTAATAGCTGACAACAGGTTTAAGGAGTTATTCTATGCAGATTCTAATGGAATTACAGGTGCAGATGGTGTTTTTTCTATTTTGCTCCCAAATGGCTCATCTGTTTTTCTACTAGGAGATTGCTTTCTGGGTAAGGTGGTGGATGGAACACGGGACATTAAAACCCCCATGCTTAGGAATGCCTTTAATCTTATTGATAGTGATCAAACTCATGCAACAGCCATTGTTGGAGGCACTTTGATCAATCCACTAACACTAATGGAACCACCCTGCGAAAGTGGCGATACAACTTACCGTTGGTACTGGCCGGGACATGGCTTCGTTAGAAGCGATACTCTTTATATTTTTGCACTTAACCTATATACTGACCGCTCAGCCAACATTTTTATAAGTAAGCCTGAGGGAGAAAAAGACGAAATTGATAGGATGGCGGAGGAAATGTTTTCTTTTCGAATCAATCAACTTGACCTGCTTTCGTTCAAACTTCCCGATTTTACCCATATCGAAACCCACCGGGTTGAATTTAACTATCAGCAGAATGCCATTGATTTTGGAAATTGCGTATTAGTAGATAGCGGATATGTTTACATTTACGGAACAAAAAATCTTACCGACTTTTCCGAGATACATGTTGCAAGGACTCCTTTAAACAGCAAGATTTTTTATAGAAATTGGGAGTATTTTGACGGTAATAGCTGGCGTTCCGACATTAAAGAATCAGCTCCCATAAAGGTTGACCTGTCGATTTCGGAGCAGTTTAGCATCTTCAGATATGGTGATAGGTACATTCTCCTCACCATGGATCGGGCAGGAACGGATATATTCACCTTCTTTTCCAATTCGCCCTACAGGAATTTTGATGGAAAAAAACTCCAATACAGCACACCCGAAACTAGATACGATTCAACTGGACGATTATTTACCTACAATGCACTGGCACATCCACAGTACGTTGACGATGGCATGCTGCTTGTATCTTACTGTGTTAACTCGTTTAACGTGCGCGATATTTATGAGAACGTTGAATGCTACAGAGCCCGATTTATACGTATTCCCATAAGCTGCATACTACCCGAGGAAAATTAAAACTTAGATTTTCATTGCAAATGCAATTTTTTGAGGCGTTAGTTTAATGGGCAAACGGAAAAACTAATTTTTCAAGAACAAGAGAGAAAGTATTGAGCTTGGCATCTGTCGGGAAGGTTATGTTTTTTTCCTGCACCGTGGTGTCTACGTTTACATTGGGATCTTCGGCATCCTTGCCATTGATACGAATGCTCTCTTTCAGTATCAGCTCTGCCCCGCTTTCGCCTATCCTTTTCCTAAAATGTACCAGCTCTGAGGCTTCGCATGGAAAGCCAGCTGCAAACGAACTTTCACCTGTAAAGTACTGAAAATAGCTATTCTCGCTCCATTGCTCCACCACCATTTCATCCGACAAGTTGCGAATATGCTTTAACATTAGCAGGCCTACCATTAAGCGAATGGGTTTTGCAGGACGTCCCATGTCCGCACTGTACAAGGGTGCAAAGGCTTTTTCAAATACTTCCCACCGTATCTTATTGGCTAAAATATAAAGCGGATGTTTTTGGTTTAGCGTATCGCTAAAAGAGAAAAATAAACTCCTTTGATGTTGATTTTTTTCCTTGGGTACCATTTTAAAAAATTTGCAAGTTTTATGGTACAAAGTTACAAAACATTGCATTATTTTGAGTAAAAAATTATCAATAAGCTATTAACAAACAAATGCTTATCGTGTTTTTAAGGGACGACTAGGTAATTGTATTCTTACGTATCGATTAAATGACTAAATTGTAGGCTTTAAATTTTCACCATGTTAAAGGAATATTTAGATAAGCTACAGGATTCGTTTAATCAGGGCGATGCCCGAGAGGAAAGTTATTACAAGTATCTCGAAGGTTTAATTCGTGACTTTACGAATCAAAACTATATAAAAAAAGTGGAGATCACCGTTTTGCCTAAAAGGACAGAAGCGGGGAATCCGGATATCAGAATTTGGGACGGCAAAAATCACATTACGGGCTATATCGAAGCCAAGGATCCATCGGTCACGAATCTCGACCGGATCGAAGAATCGGAACAGTTGAAAAGGTACCGCACCACGTTTCCGAATGTGATTCTGACCAATTTTTACGAGTTCAGGCTCTATCGCGATGGTGAGCTCATAAAAAAGGTTTCGATCGGGAGACCTGCATTGGCTATGAAACTCAAAACCGCTCCACCGGTTGAAAACGAATCCGAATTTGATGATTTGTTGAACACTTTTTTTTCGTTTTCTCTTCCGCGCGTCCTCAACGCGAAATCCTTGGCTACGGAACTGGCAAAACGTACCCGATTTTTGCGCGACGAAGTGGTGAGCATCGAAATGGCAGAGGAAGAAAAGAAGGGGAAAAAGGCAATTCTCGGATTTTACGAAGCTTTCAAGAAATATCTGATTGCCACCTTAACCGAGCGATCGTTTGCCGACTTATATTCGCAAACCGTTACTTACGGTTTGTTTGCTGCCCGTACTCGCGCCGATAACTCATTTAATCGCGAGCTGGCGTTCAAATATATTCCCGATACAATTGGCATTCTGCGCGATGTCTTTCGTTTCATTTCGCTCGAAGATCCGCCAAAAGCGTTGCAAATCATTGTGGACGATATTGCCGAGGTGCTGAATGTAACCGATGTGAACAAGATTTTGCAGGATTATTATCGAGAGGGAAAGGGAAAAGATCCGATCATCCATTTTTACGAAACATTTCTGACCGAATACGACCCTTCGATCCGGGAGAAACGCGGCGTTTACTACACGCCCGAACCTGTGGTGAACTATATCGTTCAATCGGTTCACGAATTATTGAAAACGCATTTCAGACTGTCCGACGGTCTTGCCGCCGAAAACGTTACCTTGCTCGATCCGGCAGCAGGCACACTCACATTTCCTGCCGAGGCCGTGAAAGTGGCAGTGAAGGAGTTTACCGATAAATATGGTCCGGGAGGAAAGGCAGGATTTATTAAAAATCAGATTCTCGAAAATTTTTATGCTTTCGAATTGATGATGGCGCCTTATGCTATCGGACATTTGAAAATGGGTTTTCTTCTTGATGAGTTGGGATATCGGTTGAGCAACGACGAGCGATTTAAGCTCTACCTCACCAATACGTTGGAAATGGATGACTTGGAGCAAATTCAAATTCCCGGACTAAGTTCATTGAGCCAGGAAAGTCATCTTGCCGGAAAGGTAAAAAAAGAGCAGCCACTGCTGGTTATTGTCGGAAATCCTCCGTACAGCGGACATTCGGCAAACAAAAATGAATGGACTGAAAAATTGTTAAAAGAAAATATCAATGGAGCTTACAGCTACTATGTTATCGATGATAAACCTTTGGATGAAAAAAACTCCAAATGGCTCCAGGATGATTATGTGAAATTTTTGCGCTTTGCCCAGTGGAAGATTCAAAAAGCCGGGTTCGGTGTCGTTGGGATGATCACCAATCATAGCTATCTCGATAACCCGACGTTCAGAGGAATGCGCCAAAGTTTGATGAAAACATTCAACGAAATTTACCTTCTCGACTTGCATGGGAACAACCTGAAACGCGAAAGTTCGCCCGACGGCAGCAAGGACGAAAATGTGTTCGACATACGACAGGGTACCGCTATTGCCTTATTTGTCAAACAAAAAGATAAAAACGGATGCAGGGTTTATCATGCCGATCTGTTCGGAACGCGCGAAAAAAAGTATGCTTGGTTATCGGCCAATAAATTGAGTGTCAAAAACTATCAACTCGTCAAACCCGAAAGCCCTTGGTATTTTTTCATCCCTCGCAACACGAAAAGTATTTCGCATTTTCTCGACTGGAAATCCATCAATGAGATTTTTCCCGTCAACGTAACCGGCATTGTTACGGCAAGGGATGCTTTTGTTATCGATTTTGATAAAAATACCTTACGTAATCGGATTAATCAGTTCAAAAATAAGTATATTCCGGATGAAACTATAAGAGAAGCATACAATCTGAAAAATACGCGCGATTGGAAACTGTCGGAAGCAAGGGATAAATTAAGAGATGACGAAAATTGGGAAACATATTTCAATAAAATTCTCTATCGTCCTTTTGATGTAAGAAATATATATTATTCGCCATTAATGGTTGATTGGGGAAGGCCGGAAGTCATGAGTCACATGTTGCACGATAATTTGTCCTTATGTTATATGCGTCAATATTCAGGCGATTTGTCCTATACTCATTTTTTGGTTTCGGAATACATTGTGGATAATCGAACTTTTTTTAGCTCCAAAGGTATTATTCAGCAAGCCCCCCTATATTTATATAAAGAAAAGCCTTTGAGAAAGTCCTACGTTCAATCTATGATCTTATTCGAGCCCGAAGTCAAATACGGTGCGAAAAACAGAACACCCAACATCGACAAAAAACTGTACGAAACTCTCAACAAAACCTATCATCGGCTACTCTTTCCCGAAGAAATCCTGTATTATATCTACGGTGTTTTCTACAGCAATATATACCGGGAGAAATATGCCGAATTTTTGAAAATCGACTTTCCGCGCGTGCCTTTTTGCAAAAATCCGGATCTATTTGCTTGCTTCTCACAATTAGGCGAACAGCTCGTGGAGCTTCATTTATTGAAAAGCAAATGGTTGGATAAGCCAATTTCGAAGTATCAGGGTGATTCCGAAAACGATCGGATCGAAAAAGTGTTCTATGACGGGAATCAAAACAGAATTTACATCAACCCAGAGAAATATTTTGATGGGGTGCAGCTTGCGGTTTGGAATTATCAAATCGGCGGTTACCAAGTTCTGCAAAAATATCTGAAAGACAGAAAAGATCGAATCATGGACGATCCTCGTCTTTACAGCCGTATTATCACGGCATTGAGTTTTACGATTGATATTCAGACGCAAATCGACGAAATTTATTCTGAAGTAGAAAAAGAATGGATTGAACTTGGATGATCGATGACGGATTATGGTTATCGAAAGATGTGAAAAATTCCGATCAATGAAATATTTAGTCGCCCCTTAAAAAGTCAATTTGAAAATTTTATTTGAAAAAAATAAAGAGAAATTGGTAGTAAAGTTTTTGAAAAAACTTAGATTTTCATTGCAAATGCAACTTTTTGGGGCGTTAGTTTAAGGGGCAAACGAAAAAAACTAATTTTCAAGAACGAGAGAGAAAGTATTGAGCTTGGCATCAGTCGGGAAGGTTATGTTTTTTTCCTGTACCGTGGTGTCTATGTTTACATTGGGGTCTTCGGCATCCTTGCCATTGATACGAATGCTCTCTTTCAGTATCAGCGCTGCCCCGCTTTCGCCTATTCTTTTCCTAAAATGTACCAGCTCTGAAGCTTCGCATGGGAAGCCGGATACAAAGGAGCTTTCGCCTGTAAAGTACTGAAAATAGCTATTCTCGCTCCATTCTTCCACTACCATTTCATCCGATAAGTTGCGAATATGCTTTAACAGTAGCAGGCCCACCATTAAGCGAATGGGTTTCGCAGGACGTCCGGTATCCGCGCTGTACAGGGGTGCAAAGGCTTTTTCAAATACTTCCCACCGTATCTTACTGGCTAAAATATAAAGCGGATGTTTTTGGTTTAACGTATCGCTAAAAGAGAAAAATAAACTCCCTTGATTTTGATTTTTTCCCTTCGGTACCATTTTAAAAAATTTGCAAGTTTTATGCTACAAAATTACAAAACATTGCAATATTTTGAGTAAAAAATTATCAATAAACTATTAACAAACAAATGCTTATCGTGTTTTTAAGGGACGACTAATTAGTCGGTTCGTGTCATTTTTAATATGGCTGGTAACGTTGGCGGTATGGCCAGTAAGGGATTGCAGGTGGTTTCCTGTCAAGTTGCACGAAACCTTGAAGCGGGCTACAAACCTACGCAAACCACTATGACCCTTATTGGCTATACCGCATGTTATGGGGCGTTTATCTTTTCAAAATATTTCTCAATAAATCTTCTCTAGTTGCACCTAATTCCTTTTGTTTATCAGCAGAAAGAACATTTTCCTCAATCTTAGTAAATAAATAATTCGGTTCAATTGCCTTATTCCAATCAATTTTTCCGAAGTCTAGTGAATAGCTCGAGGTTTTTAAAGGTGAATGCTTACCTCCAAATGATAATAGGAATTTAACTTTATTCCCATACTTTGATGATAATTCATGTGGGTTAAATACTAGTCTTTCTCTATGCATATTTGGTGCACCGAAATGTAAAACATCAATGAAATCTTTAAAAATTAATTGATGACCATCATACAAATACATATGAGTAAAATTCGGGTCCTGTGAACGCGAAAATATTCCCTGTTGACACATAAGTCTAAAGGATATATTTTCCTCATTTTGAAGAGGTGTAAAATTAAAGATGAATATCGTTATATCTAGAAAATAATTAACTCCATTATGAGCGATTTCCTCAGGTTTGATAAATCCCTCAATATTTGGGTATCGTATTCTTTTGAATAAAGCTTCAATTAAATAGTGTGGAGCAGGTCTTGTTTGACCATCAAGTCTAGCCCAATAAGTATTTTTGAATTGATGTGGAGAATAATTGCTTGGCTGAATTTCAAAAATGTAAACTATAGAAGTCGCATTTTGCAATATAACTACATCAATTCCAACTGGTAATGGTGTAATTAAATCAGATATTTTATTTATTAACCAATCCTTTTCTTTAAGTTCCGTCAATGGAGATAATGTACCCTGAAAAACCTTATTAGGCTGACCTTGAGGTTGAACTCCTTCAGGTGCTCCCCAAATTAATATTCCACCTTCAGAGTTTAGAAATGCACAAATACCTCTAATTACACCATTTAGATTTTCAGTAAAATTTCCATATCTAGCTGAAAATGCTTTAAATTCTATTTTTATAGATTCTTCTTTTGCGTCAACAAAATAATCTACTATGTCTTGATAAGTCAAACCTCCTAAAGGTTTATTAAAATAAGTTGTTGAGTAATCCATATTTGTCAGTTTTTAAATGCCCCATAACGTTTGATGGTAGCGTGTCGTGCGGGATTGCGAAGCAATCAACTACCAGTTTACAGCCACTTTTTTTTACGAGCCACAAACGCCCGCAACCCGCTTAAACCAGCATGCTCGCCACCATGTGTTATGGCCAGTTAATTGTTGTTTAGTGAATTTCTCGTACCTAAATTGTTTTTAAATTTTGACTCAATGTCTATAATCTTTTCTTTGTCAAGAGTATTTAAAGTCTCAAATAATATTGAAAATTGAAAATTATTAAAATCCTTATTTTTCAGTCCTTTATTACCACCATCGCCAGTCGTTGCATAATCTCGCCAACGGCCCCAAAATCCTTCAACACCATAAGCCGAACCTATGTATTGTTGACCATCTGATTTGTCCAAAATGAGATAAACTCCTGAACGATTTGTTAAGTAATCATGCCATTCGGAGTTGTCAATAGAGTAATCAAAAAGTTTTTGTAGCTCTCGAAAATTTAAATTAATCTCGAAATAATTTTTTGGTAATCTCCCGATATTATTGTCTCTTTTCAATTTTATTGAGTAAACTTCAAATTTCTCATCGTCAATCCACCTTCCATAATTTGCTGATGGATTTGTCCATTTTATAATTAGTCTGTTCTTAAATTCACTCAAAAAATCTATTTCGTCCATTTGATGAAAGAAATATCTGTCACGTAGTTTTCCAGTTTTGGAGTCTTTTACTTTATCTATTGTTGGTAGACCTAATCTGTAGGCACCAATAAATTCAGCGACTTTACCCTCATACCAAAAAGACAAGATATAAGAAGTATTTGCAAAAAAGGTATTGTGATGTTCTTTTTGAAAGTCTTGAAAACCATTCAAATTAAAATGTGGATTAATGTCAAAACGCTTGGGGTCGACCTTGTGAAACATTAATTTTGTGTTTCTATTTTTCCCATCAATAATCATGTCTGAGGGAAAATCAGTCTGAAGTTTTAGTATCTGTTTAATCGTTAGCATCGCTTATTTTTTAATTGGCCATAACGTCTTATTTACTCAATAAATATACAACATTCGTAAATATAATGTCAAGTTTTACAAGGTTTTTGATGAAAACTTGGACTTTTATTCGGTTTTAAATATAATAATTTTTTTAAATAAATGCAAGGATTTTGCTTAAAAATTCCAGGTTTATGCATAAACCATGGTTCGGCTTTGCTCACCACAGGTTTTTCGACAGCCTGAAAAGGGGTTTTTACGCGCAGCTCTTTTCTCAATCCGACATGTCTTTTATAAGTCCCCCGCTACCGCGCGAACCGTTCCGCCAGCCGGCGGAGAGCTCGGCGAAGCCAATCGTGCGGCTGCAAAGGAAACTTTTGTGGTGCGACTTATGATAGATATCTAAACGTAAAATTGATAAATAACAGATAATCAAATTTATGTACATGTTAGCATATCATATGACCATTTTTTTTCCCTTGCATACTTAACCATTAATCAAACACATTCTGTTAGCCCACTTATATGTTGAAATTTTGAAAGTTTTCTATATAGTTGTACGCTATTTATAAGGGGCATCATAATTTTACTTTTTGTGTTAGTGTTTATTTTGTATAGAGAATCTTCGATCAAAGCAAACTGGTTACTGCGGAACATTTCAC
>Ga0116148_1004186_pt1 | contig 12730 bp, 8 predicted proteins | sample AD_UKC055_MetaG_FD_89786 | JGI IMG/M metagenome (GOLD analysis project Ga0116148, IMG submission 89786) | Active sludge microbial communities of municipal wastewater-treating anaerobic digesters from USA - AD_UKC055_MetaG | ecosystem: Engineered > Bioreactor > Anaerobic > Digestate | place: USA... | reverse complement strand
GCATACTGCTGAGCAAAAACGATCATAAAACCTTCCGGATGGCCGTAAATTTTTACATTGTTTAGCAAAATACTGGCGGGCTTTGACCGTTTCCAAAGATGCTGCTTGTGGGAAAGAATAGCTAGTGATCCCTGCCGATGATCCTGCCGTGCGTCTGTGGTATAGAAGGAAATATATTCCGTTACGTTTCCATTTTTCCACGCATCGCGCCAGGATTCCAGCCACTGATACAGTTCCTTTGTCAGTGTTCCCTGATCCGCACCGACCTGCAGGCAGGTACCGAAAACCAATAAGGTCACCACGGACAAAATCAGGAAGGTGAAATTAGCCTTAGCCTTTTTAGGGAACAAGGATCACGTCACCCCGTTTAAGAATAATGTTCTGTTCCAGATGATTGCCGTCGGCAACAGCGTCGTAGTCGAAATGGAATATCATCGTGTCCTGATTTTCCTGCCGGTATATTTTTATTCTGCTTCGTTTGGCAAAAGGATTCAGACCACCTGCCGTGGCCAGTGCCTGCAGGACGGTGGGCCTTGTGTTAAATGCCAGTCGTCCCGGATTGTTAACGCGTCCGAGCACGAAAATCAGGATGCTGTTTACCTGTCTGATGCTTATGCTGAGAACCAGTGAGGGGATATAGGGTAGGATACGGGCTTCCATTTCCTGCTTCAGCTGACCAACCGTTTTCCCTGCGGCGACAACCTCTCCAATCAGGGGGAAATGAATATTTCCGTCCGGCAGCACGACAACGACTCTGGTCATGGCTTCGTCCTTCCAAACGGAGATGTCCAGCTGATCACCGGGACCGATGAGATAATGGAGGTCGTTGACCTTTGTGTCCTTTGAGGTTTTAACAGCGGGAACTTGTTCCGCATTGTTTCCCACAGCCCACCCATGAGCCGAGCTTAAGCTCAAGAGCAGGAATATACAAACGATACGATATTGCATTTTCATATCCACCTCTGAAATTGTTATAGGTTATATCCTTCATTTTATAGCGTTTCCAGTATCGTAATTGCTTCGCTCCTGCCGTTGAAAGATTTACCGCTTTTTACAGCGTGGCTCAAGCATGATTTCGCCTGCTCGCGCTTTCCTGCTTTGTATAGCGCCATTCCCAGATGATAGTTAATCATCACACTGGCCGGATTTGCCGACTGCGCCTTGCCAAGTAGATCCAGTGCTCGGTTTATATTGCCTTTCTTGAAGTAAATCCATCCAAGCGTATCAAATACGGCTGGTTCACCTGGCTTTCGCTCCAGAGCCTGTTGAGCGTAAAAAAGGGCCTGCTCCAGATCCTGTTTCTTTTGCCCGTATTCAGCAAGAAGGAAGGCCAGATCGTTGAGGATGGTCCACTCCTGTGGCTGTTTTTTAAGCGCATCTTGATACACAGGGATCGCCTGCCGGTAAATTTCTTCCGATTTCCGGTTGTTGTTCTGGAGGATATATATCTGTCCCAGGATATTGTAAGCTGATATCTCCTGAGGATTTTTTTTGATCCGCTTTTCCATCAGACTGGCGGCTTGCTCGAATTTTACCTGTTTGATCAGGATTTGAACGAGCGCCGATGAAAGGGATATTGATTCCGGTTCTAGCTTTAAAGCCTGTTCCAGCTTTTCCGTCGCTTTGTTTAGATTACCCTGAACCTGGTAAAGATTAGCGAGTCTGGCATAACCGACCGGTATTTGCGGCGCTTTTCTTATGATTTCGCGGTATGCGTTCTCGGCTCGGCTGTAATCTTTCTGTATCAGATAAAGATCACCCAGATCCACTAATACATCCGGATCATCGGGGTTGTTCTTCAGGAATTCACGAAGCTGCCTGCCTGCTTCCTCGTAATTCTGCCGTTCGGTACTTAAACGCGCCAGTGCCCGGATGATTTCCCTGGACTCCGGAGCCTCCTTCAAGACGGATTGCAGGGTGCTTTCGGCCAATTCATATTCCTTGTTTAGTATATGCGCGTCCGCCAGTCGGATGTGACCCGGAATAAACTGATGTTTTTCGCGGATTACACCGCGGAATTCTGCGACTGCTGCGTTTCCGTCTCCCCGGATCATAAAAATGTTTCCCCTCGTAAAATGAGCATCGGCATCAATCGAGCTTTCCTTGATGACTTCATTTACATACTTTTCGGCTGTGGCTAATTCCCGCCGGGCCAGGTGGATTCTGGCCAAGATGTTTTTGGCCTCGATGATGTCCGGACGGGAGGGGTCCCTGGACAGACGCAGGCATTCCCTGACTGTCGTTAGTGCGCTGTCCGTCATATTCATCCTGAGATAGAGTTCGCCTAGGGCGAATCGCAGATGGAAGCTCTTGTTGTTGGTTCTGATTGCGTCGCTCAGTTCACGCTCAGCATCCCGGTTTAATCCGCGAGCCATGTAGAAACCGGCAATGCGCAGACGGTGTTCCTCGTTTTTGGGATCGATCTTAGCCAGTTGCAGAAGAAGATCATTTCCCCTGTCTGATCTACCGGATTGCCAGTAAACATTCGCCAGATCAAGCTGGAAATTCATATTTCCGGGCTGTAAACCAATGATCTTCTGCATTGTAGCGATGGCGGAATCATATTGTTTGCTCTGAAGGTAGATTTCTGCCAGTTTCTGGTGAAGGATTATGGCTCCGGGGTAAATATCTATTCCTGAAATCAGCGTTTCCTCCGCTTCACGGGTCCTATTTTGCATCATCTGCGCCGCCGATGTAAGAATGAATAGGTCGATTTGCTTGACGCCCCGTCGGTGAAGTTTTGTAAGCAGGGTGATAGCGCCCTCGCTGTCTTTTTCCAGCATGAGTAGGGATGCCTTCAGTATCAGAGCGTCCTCATGCATCGGCGCCAGCATCAGGACGTCTTCGGCCTTCTCCTTTGCCTCAAGAAGCATACCGTTCATCAGCAGGATTTTCCCTATCTGAAGGTGCGCGCTGATATGGCGCGGATTCAGTTCTACTACTTTGACGAAGTTACCATAGGCTCTTTTCATGTCCTTTTTCTGCAGTTCGACCATGCCCAGCATATAAAAGGCTTCAGAAAACTGCGGATCAATCTGTACGGCGTTTTTGAATTCCAGCGCCGCCTTGATATAATTGCCTTGATGATAAAGGTGTTTTCCTTTGTTGAAAAATTTCATTTTTTTATCCTGCGGGTTACTGCAGGATAAAATCAATATGATACAGAGAATGATCCCTGAAAAAAAAGGAAGGCTTTTTTTCATGTATTCATTTCCTCGAGAAACGGAATGCCTCGACAGTTTCTATATCCGAGATTTGATGTTTAACTCTTAGAAAAACCAACGCAATGCCACAATGGCCAGGCATGAAAGTGTCATGAAAGAGAGCAAACCGATTTTTCCTCTCAATTCGCCTAGGAGAATTTCGTAGATATAGAGCAGCATGATCATCTTAACGGCAACGGCTCCGAACTGGTCGCGTAAATCCGGTTCGGGCAAAGCAAAAAGAATCAGTGTGATGAACAGCACAAGATAATGCCGGGTGTTTACCTTGAACCCATGTTGGCGGCGGGTAAAACGCAATGTTAAAAAGCTGAAAGCGGTAAGAAGGATAAAAAAGAGATGATAGAAAAAGCGTATGGAATTGCCCGTCCAGGAAGCCGGGTGATTTTCGCTGTAATAAATTAAAAAAGGAACGGAGAGATAGATCAGAATCAAGAGGAACTGATTGGACCATTTGCGGTTGATCAACCATACGGCCCCGAAAAGAATGACGGCAATACCCGACGACAGGGACAGGTATCCGGGAACTTTATCGCACAGGAAGACCGTCCAGATTAAGAGCAGTGGGGCTCCAAACTGTATCGATTTATAGCTCATCCAGATGAAACGGCCGTTTTCCCTCCAGACTTGTGCTCTTCCTTGGATAATTTGGTTGATCCTATCAAAACGCCGTATCGTCAAATTCTTGTTATCGAATGCGTTGAAGAAAGTCAGAGCTAAACCGGAAAACGCAATACAAATCGACAAAATCACCCATTCGGACTGAAACCGTAGTATGTAAGCTAAAACGATCATCATCGACTGGATGACGTAGATTGTAAAAACCGCCTCTGAATGAAAAAGCCCCATGCGCACGAACTGATGGTGAAAATGATCCTTATCTGCGATAAAGGGTGATCGTCCAGAAAACAGACGTCTGCAGGTGACTGTGATGGAATCCAGAATTGGAAAACCAAAGATCACCAGTGGCAGCAGAGGGCTGAGAGATGTATGCCCCTGAGTCAGCGTCAGCGACAGAAACGCCGCGGAGAAACCAAGAACCTGGCTTCCCGTATCGCCCATGAATACGGATGCCGGATAGGTATTGAACAGAAGGAAACCGTAAATGGATCCGGCAAGTGCGGCGGCAATAACCACAAGATTCATATCCTTTTCCAGATAGGCCAGGTAGCAGATGCACAGGAAGCTCAGAAGGCAGATGCCGCCAGCCAGACCGTCCAGGCCATCCGACATATTAATCGCATTGGTTAGTCCGACGATGACGAGCAGTGTGAAGATTACGGATGTTATTTCTGGAATGACGATGTTTCCGGGTAAGAGGGAGCCCAAGTGGATGATTTTGACGCCGCCATATAAAATGGCGATCATGGAGGCTACGATCTGCCCGGTGAATTTGAGCCGATAATCCAGCCCTTTGAAATCGTCAGCCAACCCGTAAAGAGCGAGAATCAGTGCTCCTGCAAGATAAGCCCGAATTTGGGTTCCGGGAATGCTATACAGCAAAATGGGCACAAAGGTCCCGATGGTCATAACGATTCCGCCAACATGGGGGACGGGCTGATGGTGAATCTTTCGCCAATCAGGAATATCATAGGCGCTGTATCTGACGGCCAAATGAACAAAGACCGGCATCAGGGCCATGGTGAGAAAGAATGATAATCCGGAGATCGTAATGATAGTCATGATGTTTTAAAGCTAATCATATATTGATGAATTTTGGGAAGCTTCCAACGATGCTGCGGTTACTGGGGGATGAAATCTCTGGCGACCGGCACAATCATTCGAGTAAATGTTTGCAGTCTGGCTTCTGCGTCTTTTTCATCTTCTTCCGGATATACTGGAGTGATAATCCGGATCAAGGCACCATCCGTCCGCTGTCTGGTCAGCGCATCCCAGAAAGAATATATTTTAACCTGTACAAGGTTTGTTAGAATACGATTTCTCTGGGGAAACCAGAAATAAATCAACTGACGGGAGCCGCCTTTTTCCATAAAGGCGCGGTGGACATCCATGGTTTTGCCACTTTCCAGATCAACATTTGCCGTTCCGGATTCTTCAAAATTCCAGCCGCTTCCCGGAAGGCAGGTTTCCGGCGAATGGGTTGCCGCACCTTTTGATTGGCTTTCATAATAGACCATGTAAAAATCAACATCCTTTGCCTGCGCATTCTGATAATTCATCATGATGTAGTCGTTGAAATGAAGGGTGTCAATAAATTGCTGTTCCATGAACTGGGGGGTTCCCTTCCATTCGCCGATTTTTAAGGGAAATTGCGCAAAGGGGATTCTGGTGGGAATTCTTTCCCGGAAATCCACTGTATGAGAAATTCCTAGTGTCAGCAGGAGTAAAGCAATTGCAACAATAAACTGGGGTGGACATAGCATGTCTTTCCAAATATTCAACCACCTAGACGATGTGGGGTGAGGGGGGACGAGGGGAATTTCAACAGCAGGATCACCTTTGTATCCCTCCTCGTCGTTGCCTTGTTTTCGGTCATTTCTGTGAAATTGAGAATCTAGTTCTTTGTGCTCCTGTTCCTGTCTTCCTTCAATCTTTTTCAAAATCCATATCTCAAGAAAAAGAACCGGAATGGTCAGCATAAAGATCAGCCAACCGGAGAATCCATGAAAAAAACTTTCCGCTGTTTCGACGCCCTTGACATCATACAGGATGCCTGTGATGGCGATGCGCAAACTGTTCACCATTACGGCCAGGGGAACGGAGGAAAACACCAGAACGATCCTTTTCCACAGGGGTGCTTTAAACCAGTGAGCCAGCAGAAGGCTCAGGACAAACAGGGGAATCACATACCGCAAACCGCTGCATGCGTCCACTACCTGCAACTGCGTGAGCCCCAGGTCAATGACATTTCCTTCGCGATAGGCCGACAGGCCATAAATCTGAAGCATGGACACGCCGATCCGGGAGGAGAGCATTTTGAGATAAAGCAAAATCTTGCTGTTTAGAAAGTTCGGAAATGGAAACATGGCAAGGAGCATCACCAGGGCAAACCAGATGATTCTGATTTTCATCCAACCCAGAATAATCCAGGCAAATCCCACGATGACAAGCCAGAGAGACAGATAGAGTGTGTAAAACTCGCCTCCTAGTTCTCCTACCCAGAAAAGCCCGATTCCCGCTCCGAAAGGGATAAACCCGAACCATGATGGTACCGATGGCATCAGATTCAGAGCCTTTCTCTTTTCCCATAGCATATACAGCACCACAAGCGGGATCAGGGAGCAGTGCGAATAATCCTCCCGCAGCCAATCACGGAAGATGAGCTGTTTAAGGGTTGTATGATAAGTGATCACAATTACTACACCATACAAAACGTATTGAAAACAGCTTGCCAATTTTGCTATTTTCAAATGATCCATCATTCCTGTCGTTGATTATTTAAAGAAACTTTCATGGGTTATGATGTTTTAGGAGGAGGATTTGCTTGATTTTTTCTTTTAAAATCCAAGATAAAAAAATGGGGGTCGATTTCAAGTTCCGATCCCACAATCTTTTAGGTTCCGCAAGAAACCGTGGTAACCATTCCAGACCCAAATTTATCCAAAAATCAGATGAGCGTTTCTTTGTTCCTGCATAGTAATCAAAAACGGCACCAATAGCCCCACAGAAAGATACATCTAATTTATTGAGGTTTTGATAGATCCACTTTTCTTGCTTTGGCGCTGACAGACCAACCCATAAAACATCCGGCCTGGCTTTTCTGATGCAAGATAACATCAATTCGTTTTCTTCTTCCGAAAAATCCTTTTTAAAAGGTGGAGAATAAGAACCGGTAAACTCAATATGCGGATATTCATGTTCAAGTCTTATTCTAATTAAATTTAAAACATCATCGGTGGCGCCAAGGAAGAAATATCTTATTCCACCATGTTCTTGGGCCATGCGATTCATTTCCAGGAAAAAATCCGTGCCGGCAACCTTTTCTGATAAAGGGATTTTCAGTGCTTTTGCCGCCAGTATTATTCCCGAGCCGTCAGGTAAGAGGATGTCCGCGTTGAGTAATGCTTTTTTAAAAAATGGATCTTTTTCGGCAATAACTAAAGAGTGTGGATTAGCGCATGCCATATAGCGTGTGCTCGTTTTTTCCGACATAAACGATAAGGCATTAGCCACGTCTTTTTTACAACCAGCATTGCTGATACCATATCCGAAAATTTCCACATGGGTTGTGCTGAAATTATTAAAGGTGATCATAGAAGATATATGTTTTCAAGCTTCATTCTTTAATGGGCCAACTTGCACGCAGGGGATCTTTGTACAGGCCAATTTTTTCAAAAGGGATTGGCTCGAATCCTATCTTCAATGCTTCTGAGGCAGGGGTAAGCGTAAAATCACCTTTTGCAATATTGGAAAACAACGGATCGGTTGTAAGGCTGTGAAGATCCATTCCCTTGCCAAGCCATGCATGCCACTGGCGTTCGTCCGGTACTTTTGTAAAAGGGATGAGCAACGGCAAACGGTTATGATAAATAATATTATGATCCGATATTGTTGTTGCTGGATCAAACTCATTCTGAATATCGTAAAGCACGGCATTCTTTCCCGTATAATAAATGATGTTCCGTATAAACCTGTTTCCCGACATCTTTCTACCTTCCTTCGTATTTGAGATGCTCAATAGTAAGGGATATCTTGTATAATTCATGTCATTAATTTTGGCGAACATTGCAGGAAGTCCTTCATAATCAGAACGGATTGACGAGTAAACCATCTGACTTTTCTTTCCCTCAATAATCATGTTGTTTTCAATGTTATTATCTCTGCCTCCATGAATAAAAATGGCGCCTTGGTAAGCCTTGGCGACAATATTTCCATACACTGCTGTTTCACTCGTGAAGTCATCAAGGTATATACCGTATGTGTAGAAAGGTCTCTGCCATGGATCTTTTGTATCCTTACGTCCATAACCGCCAGTATTGTGAATGTAATTGAACCGCACGATACTGCCACGTTTTGTCCAGTCGCGGGCACAGCTGTATATGGCACCACTATCTTGAGTTTCCTGATTTACATTATGCACATGGTTGTATTCAATTACGTGGTTATTGCCATCAAACCAGATTCCAATGCGCGGTGTTGATCTTATCAGGTTATGTGCGATTATATTGCCAACGCCACTGCAGAAAATTCCGCTGCTGGCTTTAGTAAACACGCCTACATGGCGAATATAATTGTTTTCAGCGCGATTTTTTGCAGGAATGAGCGTTTTGCGATTTCCTCCGGAAATGATAATGCCGTTACCGCCAACCTCATAAATATCATTTCCAGATACGGTATTTTCAAAACCATCTTGGATGTTAATGCCGTTGCCACCAGCATTATATATCGTATTACCGGCTATAACCGTATGCTTTGCCCCGTTGATCAAGATAGCACTTCCTTCACACCCTTCCATTGTTAAGCCTTCAATTCTGATGTGGGATGGAGCGCCATAATATTTATTGCCAAGTTTTTTTCCTGTTATTTCAAGGATGGTTGAAATGTAAGGGACAGTTATGTTTTTAAGCGAATTATTGTCTGACGGCCAATAATAGAGCTTTTTCTCCTTTTGATCGAAATACCATTCGCCCGGTGCGTCAAGTTCTTCGAGGGCGTTCTGAATGTAATATCTGTTTCCTGCCTTAATGGGGTATGTTGCGTTTTCAGCTAATGTGATTATTCGCTGATCTTTGTCGATTTCGGCGATGGGGATGATATTGTTCCAATAGTTGGGCCCAGGATAAATAAAGATTTCTGCGTTCCTGGATTTTTGCCACTGATGAAAAGTGTTTTTACTGAATCTGAATTTTATTCTGCTTCCTGAACCAATAGAATCTTCCACATATAGAAAACCGCTGCCGATGGGATCCCGTGGATCAGTATCGGGAAAACGTGCCAGGATCTGTCTTTGTCGATCTGCAAACACCTGTCTGACCGTATGTCGGGCAAGGGGAGTGTCTTTTAAATCAGATATAAAAATATTACCTTTATGGGCCATAAATCCTTTAACCGATTTTGCGCCGCTCAAAATGGGTTTGTCACTGCCATAAGCTCTTATGATAAGAGGTGCTGACTCTGTGCCTGAGTCTTCGGGTCCCAGACTTAAAGGCTCGTCAAATCGATAAGTGCCGCCTCGCACTAAAATTAGAAAGGCATGGTTTGGTTTTTCTTGCCTTAATTTTCTAATCATATTCCTGGCATGGTGAATAGTTGCAAACGGGCCATCAGTACTCATCTTATTCGGAGTAGGAACTGTTCCAGACCATTGATTATTTCCATTTGGAGATACATAGAAAATCATTAACTTATCCAATGTTTCAGCGTTATTGGCGATGCATGGGGAAAGACCACTCAATATTATAAAAAGAAAGAAGATAATTATAGAATAATCAGTTATTTTATGCAGATAAGTATTCAAGAGACTTTCCTTGCCAAGGCGGCATTGTAAATTTTAATCAGCATTTCGTAATTCGTATTCTCATTGAGATGGGTATCAAATTCCTCTCGTGCGCCCAAACCCAGTTTTTTCAATAAACCGGACTTGGTCCAGGCGGAACATACTTCATGAAAAAGAGATTCGCCGCTCCGTGCTTTAAATATCAGGCCACTCACGCCATTTCGAACGATCGATGGCAACGGGCCTATATTGGAGACTGCTACCGGTGTGCCGTAAGCGAAAGCTTCCCGGATAACCATCGGGAAGCCTTCAAAACATATTGATGGCAGCACTAGAAGTTGAGACGATGCGATTTGCTGTTCAGCAGCAAGAGGTGGCAGTTGACCGAGAAAACGTATTTTTGCTCCTGGAAGCCTTGACGCTATCTTTTGCAGTGATTCACGCAAAGGTCCATCTCCCAGAATCCGCAATTCGGGTGCTGATTCACCCCATTTAAGCCATGCATGGATCAAATCTTCGACACCTTTTTCGACGGATAGGCGACCTGCAAACACGGCATACTTGCCTCGTTTTTCCCATGGAAATGGTTGAGGTGCCCCCGGGTAGAAGTTTGGCTTTACGTGCACTTGGTCATCGGGCAGACCTGCCTGAACCATCAGTTTACGCTGAAATTCAGAAAAAACAATAAAGGCATCTACATGACGCTTCCATGTTCCAATCCGGCGGTGAAGGGATACGCTACATGCCAGTGGAATCGTAGCCAGGCGACTTTCACGATAACAGCCATGCCTGAGTGAAGGACAAGACGACCTTTGATCCAGACATTCTGTGCAGACTTGGCCTGCACGCATTGGTATTGCTGCAGGACAGAAGATCCGGTAATTATGGAGCGTCAATACGCGTGTCGCACGGGAACCTATGCCATAGAAGATCGATGGTGATAAAAGCGGGAAGGTATTGTGTACATGCGCGATATCAGGTTTGGTCCGCACCGTTTCACGCCTGATAGCGGCGGCGCTCCACGGATTCCACGGGGTGGACAACGCTCCTTGTATCATTCCAAGGGAACCTTTTGCGCGTATCTCATCGCTGGACCGGGAAAAAGTTGATACGTCATGGCCGTGATGCCTCATCAGTTCCATTTCGTTTTCAAAGACCGTATTTTCGCCTGAGGGAGCGGAGGAACCGTAATAATTATGTATAAACAATATCTTCAGGTTGTGCATTCCCGTATGAGTCCGATAGGTGTTACAGAAAAATAAGTATTGCTGTTAAGGTGGAGGAAATTACGTCAATTACTAGTGTCGTGCATCTAACGATTCTTCACTCTTGGTTGATAAAATTTTTAATATACCGCTTAGCAGAAAGAGCACTTATTATTCCCTTGCTGAAATTACGTACCATGCTATCTAGTGAATACCTTGCTGAATCGTTAGTGCAATTATTTGCCAATTCTTTACGAAAATTGTGATCAGTCAATATACGCACAGAGGCTTTAGTATATTCAAGCAAATCATTTGCTACCATCAGGCCGTTTCGTCCAGATTCAAGATAGGATATTTCCGGAGAATGGATACCGCAGTTCGTGGTCAGAAGCGGAATGCCAAGTGCAAAACTATCTAGAATGCCCAAACCGACAAGGCCAGGATTAAGCATGACCTGTCCAAGAGATGCATACATCACTTTTTCACGACCATGCTGAGCACCGACCCATCGGCACCAAGGGCGTGATGCAACAAAATTATCAACAGTTGCGCGTTGCGGGCCATTACCAATAATCACGAGTTCAAAATCGGGAATGAGACGCCGCAATTCATCCGCTACACAAAACAGAAAATCAAGACGTTTTTCCTTATATAGACCACCCAGAAAAATTGCTAGTCGTGATCCCTTTAGATTCAGTCTCTTCAATAATGTACACTTTTCTTCATCAGTTATACACGAACGCCATTTTTGTAAACTATTTATGTCAACAGTGTTATTCAAACAGGTTATGCGTTGAGAGGGGAAACCATTCCTAATGACTTTGTTAACAGATAACGAAGTATAAGCAAACCACCAATCTACTTGCCGAGTGGTCCATGCTTTAAATATTTCACGTATGCTATTTTTTTTTATAACTTGGAAGTTGGTGCCATGCCCCCAGAAAGCGAGTTTAGATTTACCATAATACATTCTATTAAGAAGTAAAATATAATTCATAAGAAGCATATTTTCATGAGGTATGATTATCAAATCCTGTTCAAGTAGCAATTGATGGGGAATTTTTTGTAAGACAACCTTAGATTTGCCAATATTTATGTTACAATTTCGAACTTGAATACCCCAAGTCAAATTTCCATCATCTTCCCTTATGGATTCATACTTGGTGGGACCGCCATAGACAACTTGTAGAAAAATATCATTTTCATATAAGTGCATTCGTAACGCATCAAACATCGGGATGCGATATTCAGTCATGCGACGCTGTATTATAAGAACCTTCTTCATGTGTATCGGAATGAGACTTTTACGCAATTATATTAAAATATAGAGGTTAGGCGAACGAGCAATTTGTTACGGTTTATGTGCAAACAATGCTTTTACGGAATATTTAACGCGTGCCCTGAACAATCTGATCCATTGTAACTGGCTTGAGGGCGACAAATTCATCTCCCTGAAAGCGAGGCGAAGAAACGCATCATCATCAAGGTCTTGATCGTTTGGCATGTCGAGCAGTTTCCGATACAGTCGAGGAAATCCACTTATTTTCTCAGCAGGAAGGTGCCAAATATCAAGTTTGTTTTCGCAACCATCAACATTAGAGTAGTTGTCCGCAGTCCATATTCTTTTTATTATCCCATTTGCGGGTAGAACACAAAGTTCCGGATCGTTAAGTGCCAAACTAAGAATATGCTCCTCCGTTATTTGACGCCCGAACCATCGTTGTTCTTTGCGCTTAACCCAGTCCCATATCATTCTCACACGCGATGTCAGCAACCGGAAGAATTATAATACTCCCCAAAAACTGGACAGAGCAATAAGGTGGGTGATAGTCTGCCATAACCGAGAAGGAGAGAGGATATGGCAAAGCAAATGCGGAAGAGTTACGATGCGGCCTTTAAAGCCAAAG
>Ga0116148_1004182_pt1 | contig 12745 bp, 13 predicted proteins | sample AD_UKC055_MetaG_FD_89786 | JGI IMG/M metagenome (GOLD analysis project Ga0116148, IMG submission 89786) | Active sludge microbial communities of municipal wastewater-treating anaerobic digesters from USA - AD_UKC055_MetaG | ecosystem: Engineered > Bioreactor > Anaerobic > Digestate | place: USA... | reverse complement strand
TTTAATGGCTGATGAAATAATTTTTTTAGTTACAGAATCATTGGAAGGTGGTTACGAAGCTAAAGCCTTAGGGTATCCCATCTTTACCCAGGCAGAAACCATAGAGGAACTTAAAGAGGCAGTTAAGGACGCCACCCGTTGCCATTTTGACCAGGCCGAAATGCCACGGATTATTAGATTCCACCAGGTCAAAGAAGAAGTCCTTTCATTATGAAGCTACCCAGAGATATTCAGGGTATTGAGCTGGCCAATTCACTTAGCAAATTTGGCTATAAAATTACCAGGCAAACAGGAAGCCACTTGCGTCTAACAAGAATCTCAGAGGATGTACATCATATTACAATCACAAAGCATAAAACTCTGAACATTGGGACGTTGAATAACATTCTTAATGATGTTGCCGGGCACCTGGGCAAGACAAAAGAAGAAATAGCTGAAGAACTCTGGGAAAAGAATTAGCTGGGAACCACACCGTATTTATAGGGTGTATCACGTTTTTTGCTTTTCTATAGGCCAGCCGGCTGCTCTTGTCCCGAAAATAGGAAATATAGACTGTGTCCCCATTTTCTCCAGTCTTCTCCCTATCTGGCCTACAACATTCTTTCTATTTCTTTAAGTACATTCTCAAAATGAGAGATATCATCTGCATCTCTCTGGGTTGAAACCTTTTTTCTCAGATAATCAATCCTTCTCTTTAAATCTGATAAAGATAAGCTCCTGGTCCTTATGGTTTCAACTAACAGTTCCGGAGTCCTTTTTAATCTGTGTTCGGTTATTATTCTTCTCACTTCTCTCATAAAAGCCCTGTTATTCTCGTCTGATAATATGTAACAGTTATGATAACGGGCATAAGCAAGCGAAGCTGCTTCTCCGATATCTAATGTTGTTGTCAGTTCAGAAAATAATTTTAGTTCTTCAATATCATTCAGAGACACCCTCCAGATTAGCCGGGCATTTATTATCTTCTGGAGGACATTTCTTTGCTTGTCCCATTTAATTTCGCTGGTAACTTCTTCAGTTATCAAAAAGACATAGCCGGATACCTTAGGCACGACAGGCAGCACATCTAATTTGATCAAATCTATGACGGAATTCGCATCCATTACTATTGCGCCTCTTCCGCCTCCGGCCAACTCTGCCTCCCACCTATTTAAGTGGTGCGTCTGGCTTCAGAAATTGCACAAATATCTTCATTTTGTAAGCCAGCCAGCTCGAGCAATTCAATCAGCTTATTCCTGCTGATGAGCCCTCCCCTTGCTGCTTCGACTGCCAGATAGAAAAGATGCTCGGTGGCGTTTTGGAAAATACCCCCTTTCTCACTATCCTTATCGGGGTCTTTCTTTCTCAGAAAATCCTTAATTGCCTTACCGGCCGGGCTACTATCCTGCTCTAAAAGTAAATCCTTCTCTTTTCCACTTATAAGATTAAGGTTAAATAGCCTCCAGATAGAAGCTTCGACGCTTACCCCAAAATATCTGGCTATTCGTACCACATGCAGATAGTTAATCGTGGATGATCTCGATTGTTTGGCCACAGCCTGCCTGGCTTCGTAGCTTACAACTTTATCTTTGACCATCAATGGCACCTGAATCCTTGACGGCATGGCCTTGCCACACCTCTTCAAGAACTCTCTTACAGCGTTTTCTGGTATAAGAAAACAGGCAGCAAAAACATCTGCTCTTACTTCTCGAAGATCTTTCTTGCCTTCTTCCCGGGAAACTATGGCCGGTAAATCTTTCAGATCACAGAGTGCATGGCAGTATTCATGAATTACGGAATATCTCTGGCGAACAGGAGGTTCGGTACTATTAATTGCACAGACTGTAGCCTCCCCGGAGCGAAAAGTGAAACCGGAAAGCCCTGCCGGCAATTGCATCTCGAGGGTTAAAATCCCCTGGGTATCAAGCAAAGAAGCCGGATCGCCTACCGGAGCAACTCCCAGGCCGAGCCTGTTTCTTTCCTGAGCAGCAATCTCTTGTCCCTGCTCAACGGCATCCCACCTGGTGCGCATTTTTCGGTCGTATGCACAAAGAGGTCCAGGACTGGGGCGATTGATGCCCAATTTATTTTCAAGGTCAAGGATAGCATTGATGATTTCCAGCCCTCTGTTCATGCCTTCCTGTATTTGATGGTCAGAACGAACCTCCGGAACTGCCCTTAAAATGTAAGAGAGCCCCTCAGCCTCAAAGGCCTCTTCAAAAAAGCTGTGAATTGGACGCCCGTATAAGTGGGCTAAAGCCGCCAGCTCCAGACTTGAAACCTTTCTCTTGCCTGCTTCGATTTGGGCAATTACGGGCCGAACCAGGCCCAGGGCGCTTGCCACCTGTTCTTGAGTAAATCGAGCTTTTTCCCTGGCTTCCTTTAGCCTTCGGGCCAGTTCTTCCTGGGTTATGGTCATTTTTGCCACCTTAAATTAAGTAATTAAGCTAACAAGCTTCAGCCAGAGGCGATATTATCATTAATCATTAACTGAGCTCCCTTCGGATTGGGGTTCCGCCTCCTCCCTTTTAAAATATAGAAACTATTACATCATGTGTCAAGATATGGCTATTTATGTAATTAAATACTACGCCAACTAAAAGAAAGTCAGCTATATTTGGCGCGGCCTGAATCGGGCCAATTCCTCAGGAATAAGATCCAACAAGATTAAGTTATATAATTTTTATCCGCCAGCCCCTTCGCCGCCAGACAAAAAATAGGAAATATAGAATGTGTCCCCCGTTCCTTTGTCCCCCGTTCCTTTTTCTAAATCCATCCAGTTCACATTTATTTAAAAGATGATATCCAGGCAACATTCCCTGTCTTAATGATTCCTTCATCTTGGGATTCTTATAATTTGGATTCTTGTCTTCAAACTTACTTAATACCCAAATTGGACAAACAAGAACTAGCTTGAGTTTATTCTGAATAAGATCACATGATTGGCTCATAACAATTACATCATATTCAATAACATCAACATCGACCTTAGTTCCATCTTCAATAGCAAGTGGAGGAAGTATGAGGGGACAAGAAGTTAAGATATCTCCCTGGTAAAGTTCTCTACCTTTAACTATTTCATACCAGGGATAGTCTTTCATTGTAATCTGCTATTCTATAACTGAAAAATCATCAGATTCGACTGAGCTCGGTTCTCCTTTTTTTATGCTCTTGACATGCACTTGAATTTTATATCTTTTTTTCGGCGGCATCTTTACAACATAATCAGGTTCTAATATTTCGAGCGCCAGTTCTTCTTCAGAAACCGGCTCAAGCTCTTCCTCAGATATTAGCCCCACAACTCGCGACGTTTCGTTTCTTATTTCAAAACGGGGGTTAATCGAGGACAGATCAACCTGAAACCAGCGATATAAATTGCTATAAACTAGTTCTCTCTCTCCAGAAGAAGATAGTAACCACGCCGATACATGGTATATTCTGGCGATGCCTATATCTGCATTGGACGTGCATTCTACAGAGTAGCCCGGATAGCTCAGTTCATTTAAGGTTTGCTCAGGCATCATTCAAACCTCCTTAACAGTTCTCCTTCTATCATCTTAAAGAACCAGCTGTCTGTTAATTCATGTGCTTCGACTCCCCAATCAACAATTTGGTCTTTCTCCCGGGGTAGACTCGTACCAACCGATTGGACCTGAGTTTCCCAAATTAAAGCATCTTCTTCTTTTTTTTTACCTCTTACAAATCGTAAATGAACAGCACCCTCGGGCTTTGAAGCTGCAAAAGAAAACCTTAAATCAAAACCCAATGGCAAATCGCTCACTCCCGTTTCCTCAAAAAGTTTTTCATAGATGTTTATATTAACTTTGAAATTGTCTCGAAGAAATAAGAATATATTTTCTTTTTCATAGTTGAAGTTAATGGCATCGATATATCTTAAGAGTAGCTGATTAATTCTCAGATTGTTTTCAGCATCTGGATAGGCCTCGAATAGTATTGTTACCATCTCTCTGATTCTTTTTTCAAAGTCTTCCCAAGTATATCCTTCTGTGTCATTTAAAGTAATGATCCCTGGACCTATTTGAATAAGAGGCCACTCATCCTTATTTTTACGGAATTGATGTTGAACAACATAAGCCGCAATTTCATCTGGCAAGGCTATAGTCGGTAACTGACTATGAAAAGGATATTCATCTTTCACCCTATCATATATCCGGCCTATAAGTATTTTGTAATGTTGATCTATTTTCATGCCCGGCATTGGTTCCTGAAGTTCCCATCTTACCTCAAAGATCGCTTCTACCAGAGGCTTATTCTTCAAAATTTTTCTTTCCATTTTCTATACCTCAAGCCTGAAACCACCTCTCAAATGAATGACAGGTCTCGATTTGTTAATTTTATCTACCTACTCGCCACAGCACTGATTTTAGTTTACGGCAATCCAAAAAAATCTTCAAGAAAAAGAAACGTTGTCTCCTTAATAATAATTATGATCTGATTGAATGGGGATTGCTTATTCGGAAAGTAAGAAATATAGACGGCATCCCCATTTGCCTTGCGAATCTTTCTGCCGCCTGGCCTTTTAACATATATTAAATAATTATTTGACAAACCAATTAGTGTGGTATATTATTACCACATAAAGGAGAGAAAAGGAAATGGTTACCTTCGGTGAATTTATCAGGGAGCTCAGGTTAAAGGCGGGGCTGACGCTACGTCATTTCTGTCAGCTGACCGGCTTCGACCCGAGCAACTGGAGCAAAATTGAGCGGGGGCTATTATCGCCCCCAAAAAGCAAGGCAGTGCTGATAGAAATCGCGCGTGTCCTTAACCTGACCGAAGAATCTGAAGACTACAAGACCTTATTTGATCTGGCCGTCATCGGTCAGATCCCTGTAGATTTGGTTTCCACCCCCCAGGTGATGGAAAAGCTGCCAGTTTTCTTTAGAACGATAAGAGGCGAAAAGCCGACTCGCCAGGAACTTGAAGATTTGATTAAAATTCTCGGTGAAGAATAAATGTCCGCCTCCAAACAATCTCCGGCCCCCATAACCCCGCCCCGGCTGACCTTCAATCATATCAGACAGCAGGCAGAAAATTTCAGACAACAACATGTAAAACCCCTAACCCTTGTGCCTGTCCCCATGGAGGATGTAGTCGAGCTCGATTTGAAGATTCAAATAATCCCAATAATTGGTCTACATGGCAGAATAGACGTTGATGGCTTTTTGACTAATAATTTAAAAGCTATCTGTGTTGATTATGATATGTATATGGATGAACGCAGGTCGTCGCGCTTGCGATTCACGCTGGCTCACGAAGTCGGTCATCTTGTCCTGCATAAAGAACAAATACAACAATGCAGATTTAGAACCCCCGAAGATTGGATCCATTTCAGAGAAGATTTCACTGAAGATGATTTAAATTGGTTCGAAGTCCAAGTTAATGAATTTGCCGGAAGACTCCTCGTCCCAAAAGAAGAACTGGAACAGCAAATAAGATCACGTAGTGATGAGATAAGAACTTTTAAGGAACGTTTTCCGGACAGTTCTGATCTTAACGAGGCCATTTCGCGGGTCATTTGCGGCCATTTTGGCGTCTCTGATCAGGTAATTTTTAGAAGAATCTCAAAAGAGAAAATCCGCCTGTGATAGCCTATTACCATGGTGCTGAAGTTAATACAGTATTATAAGTAAGGGAGAGGTAAGGGAATGACAGTTGAAATCATTAAAGCAGTGGGTGCATTTATCATAAGCCCTATAATATTCCTTTATGTTTCATTAAAAATAGCAAAATTTCATTTTGAAAAAGACATGAGAAAGCAATATCTCATTGCAAAGGATAAAACAGCCAACGAAATGCTGACTTCTATGACTGAAATGTTATTAGCCATGTGGGATATTTATAATGCGACCAAGATGGACACAGATGATAAAAGAATAAAGGATTTATCTTATGAGACCGCTCGGGGCAAGTGTTGGCTTCACCTGAGACAGACTTATCTTCAACTGGCTCGGATGGGTCTATATCATGGGACTGAAATTGTTGAAGACATTGCCAAGCTACAAGACGAGTGGTCCGATAAAATAAATAATAATGATTTCAAGTTTTTAGATACATGGGAAGAATATCGGGTAAACACGGTATTTCCTCTGCTGGAAAAACTTCACACAGAACTAAAGGACACTGTTTTCGGCAAAAAGCCCCTTTGATTAAATTCTTGTACAAAATAGATGATAGCACTGTAGATATAGCGTTTTATGTCCAGACTTAAACCTCCCAGCGTAATCCGATGATTTCGGCCACTGAATCCAGTCAGAAAAATAGTGAATATCTAGGGTGTCCCCATTTTTGTGAATTTTTATCTCCCTATTTTGAATTAGTCTCTACATTGTCCATATCTTGCCTTCTTTAAGCCAGTCTGGTATCTTGATGTTGGCGCTATCTACATCAGGATGATTGGCAAGCATTAAACGCAAAGTCTTTACTGCTGAGTAGGCCTCTATAATTAGTTTTCTTTGTTCTTTAAAATACTTCTGATCAAACCGATCTTCATCGATAGCATGGGCTGGCCTCTGCCTCATTCCTCTAATTTTGCGCATAGTAGCAATACTTTTTTCCAATGGTTGCCAATCATCGGTGATAAAAAAGGCATGTATCCAGTCATCCAGAATCTGTAATGTGCCTTTTGTTTCGACTTGAATCTTACCATCTTTCCGGAGAATCTGATTTTCGTATGGAACCTCATGCTGAAAGAAATCTCGGTTTATATTCTCGGAGAGCATTTTATCAAGGAGATGGATAAAGTCGTTAAATTCTCTTAATGTGCACCTAATAAGGAAGGTAAATGTCTTTGGCTTATTTTCTGCATATTCCCCATAGTCATCTTTAAATAATGCTGGCCTGCCCATGGCTTCTGCCATTCGGTTTATGATGTAAAGTTCTTTCAGAAATGCGAGACATATAGGTCTACGTTGACCCCAACCACCTTGAACTGAGCTGCGGAAATAATCTGGATGAAGTTTATAATTACCTTGTAGCTCCTTCGCTTCCCATATTTGCTGATGTTCTGGAGTTAAGTTAGCCAGATACTGTAGAAAAGCAGCAATCGCACGATTGCCTTTGTCGTCGTATGAAAACCCAAATGTTTTAAGTACAATCTTATCGCTATCCTTAATCTCCCCCGTATCATAATATATCCGTCCCCATGTATCGTTGTTTTCATATCTGTACCTCGGATCATTTCTATAAAATTCAAGCAGAGACAAGTCAAAAGAGCGGAATGATAGCTGTGCTTCTCCAAGAGCTAAGTATAGTTTGTAAGGCTGACCCTGATAGTCCTGCGGATTCACCACGGACTTAAGATGTTTCGGGCTGGGATAAATATATCCATCAAGTGGCAATTCACCTGTAAGCCTTGATATTTGAATGTTCTTTAGTTCAAAACCTTTGCGAATTATGGCGGGGTTCTCGTCTGAATTTGTATCAATCAGGCCTACCAAATCCTCCTCAATGAGATCTTTTATAAGTCCCTTAAGAAAGCCCCAATCTTGATTGGATACTTTTATCAGATTTTGAATGGACAAGCCATTGAAGTCAAGTGATTTCAAATAAAATGTTGTTACCATATTCAGTATATCTTGCTTATTTAAGTTGTTCATGTTTATACTTCATTTCAGAGATTAGCTAATCGATTCAAAACTTTCCCTCCTCAAAAGTTTGAGAAACCCAACACATCGAATCCAATATTATTATATACGGACTTTTGAATAAAGGCATGCCCAGCGTCTCTAAACTCAGGTTGGTAACCGCCTTCAACTGAATTCAATGTCAGGAATCTGTGGATTAGGCGCTGTTGACAGAAGTATTAATACGGGTATATCTTTAGCAAAGATGGCTTTATTTTCACAAAGTCCTTAACATTTTGACAATTTTACGAAGCTGCAATGGCTGAATTACCTGATTTGCCAAAGGGGAAAGAGTTTGAAGAGTATATTTCAGCTTGCTTTCAATGCGCTGGATATTATGTCGCCAGAAACATAATCGAGAGACAGGAAAATGAAGAAATACTAGAGCTTGACATAGTAGCTACCGCCTATGAGAAAGCACAATTAAAGAATCTGATAATCGAAGCAAAAGCCGGTTATTGGGGATTCTCAGATATATTCAAAATTAAAGGCTGGCTCAATTATTTGGGATATTCGTACGGTCTGTTAATAACAAATTCTAAGAAAGAAAATGCAACTTTTTATGAAGATAAAGCAAAAGAAATAGGCATTCGGTTATTTCAGATTACCGACTTGTCAAAAGAACCTGCTATCCTAAAAGAAATAATCCCCAATTGTCAATTAAATAAGGCTGATTTCCAGATGTGGAGATTTTCATATTGGCTAGAGAGAAAGCTGCTAAGTGATCTTAAGAGATGGAAGAAAAAATTCTCCGGAACAGAGAAGAGATGCTACAAACAACTAGATGAATATTATTTCCTTTTGAATAGTGGCATATTTTTTACAAAGAGCATACCTAAAAGAGTCCGCAAGTTATACGAAACATTTGAACTTTTCCCCCGAATATCTGCCAGATGCGGAAATGAAATGATTGGCAAATCCTTTGATGAGGACGTCGAGCAATTACCTAGGGAAATATATTCAGCTACATACTATGATTGCGAGTATAATGTGGTTCAAGTATCAGCCTTTATAGAGCACCGAGCCAGACTTGCTCTCCTAAAAAGTGCGACTGACTATATATTAGAAAGGGAAAAAAGAGGAAACAAAAACTTCGACAAAAAATATAAAAAGCAGCTCCTGTCTTTTTTACCTCAGTCATTCATAAATGGAATCGAGGAGCTATCGAAACACAAATACTTTTATAAGTATCCCGTTTTCTGGCAGTGGTTTATGTGGCTGATGGGGGGATTCATTCTTTTAGATTATGAAAGCCAAGAATATGACATTCTATCTGACAAGTCTGGTATCCCTGTTAATGAAATACCTAATGCCCTCAGGTCATATGAGATTCTCTTTCCTCAAGAAAAAGGTTGGTTTATCGATCTTACTGAGTCAAATATAAAGGTTCTTAAAGTTTTCCCTTTGCCTTTTTCTGGAGTTGGAGCTAATTTTAGAAGGGTAATTTATACGAGGTCTCAAAAGTTTGAAGACTTAAACATCAGCGGAAAACACACTCTTAGCGACTTGATAAAATGGAACAATCTATCCGTGGAAGTTCTGGAAGATGACGCTTAGGCTTAATGATCTATATTGCCATCGTTATGAAGGTTATATATGGGTCAGATAAGAAAAAAACAAATCCTTGTGCTCCAGACATTTTGTTAATGAAGCAAAAACGGCTCATGTCAATAGGCGTATAGTATTGCGAGGTAGATCGGCACATAGTTTTACGAGGCCGTCGGTAGTGGCTGGTAGGATGGTGAGAGTCACATTTTACTTGGGCTCCGCACTGGAAGATACCAGGTGCCGAGAACCATTGAGAAGATCAGACGAAACCGATAGGGGGACAAAATTTTGAAAAGTAAGGGATTTGGGCGGTTAATTTTAAATTGTGAAGAGGCAGGTTCCGTTATCGCTTCACGTGCGAAAATATAGGACATATGGCACCTCCCGATCTTCGGGCTGCCGACAGCATGGCCCATGCCCGAAAAAAATAGTGAATATCTAGGGTGCCCCCATTTATTCTGGCCACCTATTCCAACTATCACCACGAAATTGGCAGCCTTCCAGTCGAAACACCCGGCCGGCTTGCATCGGAATATCGGAATACAGAAGCCACCAGAGAAAAAAGGAAATATAGACTGTGTCCCCCTTTTCATAGGGTCTATTGATTTTCCTGGCTGATGCGTTTATGGCCCGTGCCCAAAAAAATAGTGAATATCTAGGGTGTCCCCATTTTTCGTAAAACGATTATTTTCCTTTTTCATCATATCCTAATAGGATTTTAATTTATATTTCGCTAAACTCAATAACCCGGTTTCTGCTTCCTCTTCTCCCACAAAAATGAAACCGTCATTGGTTATTAAAAATCCATACAAACGGCTTTGCTTATTTGCCGGGAAATTTAGATAGAAGCAATCAATATAATTTCCATTCAGGTCAAAAACATCAATCAGCCATTTGCTTCCCTCATCCTTTTCAGTTGAAGTTTTCACCCACAACGTATCTCCGAATATCTGAATCCGCTGTACATAAAATTCATGCTGGGGTGGCGGACGGAAGCCTCTGGGAAATTGCTCATAGGGATCCTTAAAATCTTCTTCCTCTTCTTTCTCTTCTTCTTTGGTCCGGGCTGGCGAATACCGGCGGCCAAAAATCCGCTCCACTCTTTCTTCTTTCAGGTCAAACTTTTCAATCTGATACTCTGCGCTGTGAACGTAAAAAAGATAATGCCCGTAAGGAACCATTGTGAACATGGCCCGTTTTACCCAGTGGGCGTTCTTTATGTAATGTTCCATCATGATATCATAGATCTTGCGTAGCTTCTTGAAATCAGAGGAAATTTCGTACAGCCGGTAAGGTGTTCTTATTATCCCTTCCTGACGGATAGCATCAGAAAAGCGGATTTCATCCCGAACACCATAGAGCTTACCATCCACAATATCCAGAAAATCAAATGGACCATGGTAAGGTGTCTTGAATTCTTTCAACAGCTTGCCGCTTAAATCATATTCAAGAACCTTGGGCGGTACCCAGGAGTAAAGGCGCAGGCGATTGCTCTCAATAAGATAAGCGTCCGGATATTGCGCTTCACCTGGTCCCTGGCCCTGTTTGGGAATCTTAAAAACAAATTTACCCTGCTTATCAACTTTATAAACATAGGGATAATCAAAAAAGATAAGTGAGCCGTCTTCAAGCTGCCTGAGCTGTTGTGGATTTCTAAGGATAAGATTTTCCCCGTCGCCCTCAATACGCTGAACTTCTTCTAACTGAATTACCCGCCCAGCTCTTCTATTCTTTGGCTTTTCTGGATTGTTGATAATAACCTGTCCCCAAAGAATAAAATTTGCACTGACCATCATAATAATAAAAATTAATGATGGGAGGATTCGAAGCCTACAGAATAATTGTCCCCTTTTAATTAATTCCATCTTCCCTATTTTCATATTTAACCTTTCTAAATGAAATAAAAAGATTATTTTTCTTTTTATTAATTTTTTTTGAATCCTTTCTTTTTGAATCCATATCCTAATCTCTTCTGCTTTCATTTTATACAAAATCATAGCCTAATCATGGCCTACAAAATACACCACTCTATACAGACGATCTTCTCTCCTATAAGCTATTTCCATTCTAAATCTTTATTATTCATAAGTGATATCAATTTTATTTTCCAATAAATTTATCCTAACTTGATAATTTAGCGCTGGTGTATAAGAATGTTCGCAATTTGATCTAGGAGGATGAGCCATCGTAAACTCTCCTTTTAAAGACTTAAAGCTTAGGAAAGGAGGTTTTACTTACGATGGCTCAAAGAGATTATAAGAGAATATACTGACCCCCTGAGGAGCTGGACACCTCAAAGAGATAGAGATTATACTGGATAAGGAGGTGTTAGGATGAAGCAACGGAAGCTATCGGGAGCAATTGAGAAGATCATGCAAAACCGATAGGGGGGCAACATTTTGAAAAGTAAGGGATTCGGTTGGTTAATTTTAAATTGTGAAGAGGCAGGTTCCGTTATCGCTTCACGTGGGAAAATATAGGACATATGGCACCTCGCGATCTTCGGGCTGGCGACAGCATGGCCCACGCCCGAAAAAATAGTGAATATCTAGGGTGTCCCCATTTTTTTTATTTTTACAAAGAAATAAATTATTTTTATAATATAGGCGATGAAGAAAGCTAAGCTATTTACCATCGGCTACGAAGGACGGGATATAGACAATCTCGTCTCCTATCTTAAAACGTTTAATATAACCAGATTAATAGATATAAGAGAAATTCCAATTTCCAGAAAAAAGGGATTTTCAAAATCTCAACTAATGAAACATCTTGAATCCGCAGACATAGAATATATCCACATTAAGCAACTTGGAAGTCCCTCCATCCTCCGCCATCAATTAAAAGATGATCATGATTACGCTAAATTTTTTTCAGCATATACCAATTATTTAGAGGCGAAGCACGATCTCTTGATGCAATTAAACGATGAAATATCAGATAAGATCACTTGCCTGATGTGCTTTGAAAGATTGCAGCAATATTGCCACCGCTCGATAGTTGCTAATAAGATCAAAGAATACAATAAAAATAATCTGGAAATAATACATATTTGAGAAATCTAAATTTCCAGCCAAAACGAATACTCGTCTTAGCCAAGGCTTATCCTGCGCGAAGTTTCAGTTATGGCGAAACTGTCTGCTGCGCCGGGATCGACCTTGATACGTTCAATCTAATAAGAATTTACCCGATAAATTATAGAGATTTGGATTACACGTTGCGATTCAAAAAATATAGCGTTATCGAAGCCCACTGCGCTAAGGATCCGCATGATGCCCGCCCAGAGAGTTATCGAGTTCGACAAGACTCAATAAATATACTTGAACATATTGATACAAGCCAAAACTGGCAAAAAAGGAAGCAATATATACAAAAAGTACCTGTAAAATCTCTTTGCCAGATCATGGAAGAAGAACAGGTTGATAATACCTCTCTCGGACTTATCAGACCTGAAAATATCGATTTCCACTATGAAAGAAAAAAGAACATAAAAACTGCAAAGAAGAATCTCGCATATGCACAACCTGGCCTTTTTGATAAAAAGAAAGAACCAATAGAAGATATCCCGTATCAAT
>Ga0116148_1004181_pt1 | contig 12745 bp, 9 predicted proteins | sample AD_UKC055_MetaG_FD_89786 | JGI IMG/M metagenome (GOLD analysis project Ga0116148, IMG submission 89786) | Active sludge microbial communities of municipal wastewater-treating anaerobic digesters from USA - AD_UKC055_MetaG | ecosystem: Engineered > Bioreactor > Anaerobic > Digestate | place: USA... | reverse complement strand
TCCATTTGGGTTACTTCTTCATTAAAGATCTTAACTGAACCCGAGTAAGGCTGATTTAACCGAATGATATTCTTTAGAAAAGTCGTTTTTCCACCACCGCTTGAGCCTAATATAACCGTAACTTCACCCTGATAGATATCAAGTGAAATGTCGTCTAAAATCGTTCTTTCACCATATTTTGCCACCAGATTACGAACTTCTATCACCGGATTAGCCAATTTACTTCCAGAGTTTTTATTTTTATTCATTTTCGAACCTTTATCTGTTTAAATCATATAGAATAAACTAAAAAGTGCATCCATTACAATCACTGAGAATATCGAGATTACAACGGCTATTGTCGTTGCCTTACCAACACCTTCTGCTCCACCTGTTACCTGAAAACCATAATGACTGCCCACAATAACAATCTGCCAGGCAAATACAATACTTTTTGCCATAGATATCACAATATCTTTTAAAGCCGTTACTTCCAGACAGGCATTTAAAAAGGCCACTAAGCTCAAATCCAGATAATAAATTCCTATTAACATACCACCAAAAATGCCTATCAATATTGAAAACAATACCAATAAAGGCATACAAAATGTAACGGCATGAAATTTTGGTACAACCACATAACGTATTGGGTTTAAAGCCATCATCTTTAATGCATCTATTTCTTCCGTTACCTTCATTGTGGCGATCTCAGAAGCAATAGCAGAACCACTTCTACCAGCGACAATAATAGCAGTTACCAGAGGACCGAGTTCTCTTACCATACTAATTGCGATTAGATTGGCAAGAAATATATTTGCCCCAAACTGCTTTAGTTGGGTTGCAGACTGTAAAGAAATAATGAAACCGATAATAAAAGAAAGCAATGCCACAATCGGTAAAGCATCAACACCAATTAAAACGCCCTGTTGTATCAGACTGCCTTTTCTCTGTCCCCTTTTATTCCAGATACCGACTATTGACCAGTACACAATATCAGAAGTTAAGACCAGCATTTCAAACAACTCTTTTGAAAAGTTGATAACAGCAGAACCAGTCGCTTCAAAAATACCTGCTTTTTTAGGTTTGGGGTTTTCAGGAAGACTTCGTGATTCAAAAACACTAATCGTATCTTTAACGATTTCAGACATATCTCTTACTGGTACCGGATGAGGAAGTTTCAGAATCAATTCATCCAGCATTGCCACACCGGCACTGTCAATTTCTTCCAGTTTTTTTAAAGAGATATAATCAATCTCTTTAAAATGTTTATCTTTTAAAATTTGAGAATATAATTTTGCAACACTTACTTTATTCAGTTGCCCTTCAATCAACAATACTTTATCTTGAATCTGGTATTCTGCCATTCAATAATCACCTATCTTGATATGATCATCGTAAAACGGATAAAAGCAGCACTGTCAAAAACGACATAATCTTTTACATCTTCATTGTAATTCATGTTGAGTCTGTAATCCAGAGATATATTCTTATAGATAGGCAAATTAAAAGTATTTTCCCAATCGATATTCACTTTTGAATCGTTATCAATTGGTTTGAGCAAATCAAAATTAGTTGTCCAGCTGAGTTTTGAATCTGTAAATAATAATGGAATTGGGATATTACCATAGAGAGAGGCTTCGACACCTGTTTGTCTTACAGACTTAGTCTCTTTATAAACATAATAATCTCCTTGCTGACTATCAAAAATATAATAATCTTTGTTCACATCATGCCTTAAACCAACCCCTGTTCTAAAACTTAAATTATTATTGACACGGAAGTTAAATCCAGCTCCTGTTTTACTGACTAATGGGTAAAATGAAGACTTTACCTGAAGTTTTTTTGTCATCAAAGTATCAGCATTATTATCAATATCAATCATGATATATTTTTTCTCATCTTTTTCAATCAGATTTTCTGGCCATAGATGAGTATTAAGATCCTGTCGTGCATACAAACCAAAGAATTTTATCAATGTATAGACAAATGTATTTTTAACATCTACTTTATCCATAGAAAAATTCATATCTACACCCGAAGACTTTGTAACACCCTGTTCAATAAGGGTTTTCATTGAAAAATAATATGGTTCAGCATCATAAATCAATTTATGATCTCCCTGAACATTGAAAACAGATGAAAAATCAAATTTATTTTTCTCTACATCATTTTTAAAATTGACATTCGCATTAAAATGTAAAAGTAAGTTATTCTTCAAATTACTCTTTGCAAACAAATCATCCAGCAACATCTTACCTGCACCTAACATTCGTTTGGTTTCAGAGTCCACAACAACTGTCATCTGTTCTAAAATGCCTTCTTTCACTTCAATCGTTGCAAAGTCTGTATAAGTATTAAAAGGATAGTTGTTTAAAACCACTTTATAGAATCCTGCAGGTAATACCCAGGCTTGAAGTTTTTGACCAAGACCTTCTTTGATACCAATTCCAAATCCATAAGATTCTGTTGAAGCCAAATCAAACAACTCATATCGTATATCCATTTCATCTCGGTTTTCATCTACCACATTGACTGTTAACCAGCCCCATTCAGGTTTTACCACATGTTTATATCTGGGAAGCACTTCAACCGTTTTCTCTATTTTTTCATTTGTACCCATCTTTAGCTGATACTTGCCTGGTTCCAATAAAACATCTTGACCCATCATAGCAGTTTCAATTAACTTCCCATATTCATTATAAATTGAATAAGAAGGTTCATGATCAGGGTCTGTTTTGACAGGTACAAACAAAGTACCTAAACTACTGAAATCAGTATCATCATTATCCATTTCAACATAGGAACTGTCTGTTTCACTAGCAAGACTATCTGTCTCAGTCATAAAATCAGTTGGTCTCAACCCATTTGATTTACCATTTCCATTACTGTTTAGTTTTTTTAAGGTTTTTTCAATAAATCTGTCTGTTTCGTCCATAATCATATCGTTAATCGTCTGAACATAATGTTCAATTCGTTTGTCATACAGCTCAATATTCTTATCAGAAAAATGTCTGAGTACAAATTGATTATCAGACGTTCTTCGTAAATAAATCTCCAGATTTAAATGAGCAGCCCATTTGCTTTGATAGTCAATAAACTCAATTGTATTGACCTTAGTAACAACTTCATAATCAGCTTTTTGCTGAAAGTCCGTAAATACCTGTTTAAAAACATTATATCGCATCAGTCGGGTTAATATCAGATTGGAAATATTTGGATTTAACCGATCTGCCCAAAGGTTATTGTAATCATATTCAATCATATTATCAGAACTTTTGATCACGATTTGTTTTCTATCATAAATCCTTGGCATTTCAGCATCCAATACACGAACAGCATAGTTTAGAGGCTTTTTCTGTTTTAAGTCGTTATTTTCCTTAACGGGTTTATATTCAAGGATATAGTATTTTTTTGTTTGAATAACAGCTGAAGAACAGGCACTCAATATAACAAGTACAAGTACCAGACAAATTAGCAAATATTTCTTATTCATATTTTTCCCCTCTTCTTACGGATTGCTTTGTTTTTTAGAACCAAAATTAATCAAGATACTTGGGTCATCAGATATTTGTCTTGAAAATTCATTCAAATTCTCAAGTGTTTCTCTCAATGTTTCAATTGAAGCGTTTATATCAGGTGAGTTTTTCTGAACGAGAGCATCAATTCTATTCATCAGAATATTCGCTTTAGAGACAGTTTCATTCAGTTTTTTACTGGTTTCAAAGAATTCATTTTCTATCTTTTTCGTATCAATCTTAGATAAATTACTACTTGTTTTTTCGAGATTGCTTATTGTTTTTTCTATTTTATCATTTTCTACTATTTCTGAGACGCGTTGTAATATCTGATTTGCCTGCATAACTGTTTTAGCCAATTCATAAGTAAGTGATTCTACGTTAGTCAGTGAATTATTGATTGGTTGTTTTACTTCTTCAGAAATCTTTTTCAGATTGGCCAGTGTCGCTTTTAAATTGTTCTGATTTTCTTTACTGGTTATTTCGATGACATTGCTTAATACCACATCGACTTTATTTGCAATAGACTCGGCTTTGTCACTAATATTATCAAATAGGGATTTGCCAGGTTTTACATAAGAGCCTGGTTCAATCGTTTTTGCATCATTTGTTCCACCTGTCAGTTCGATCTGCTTTAGCCCAGTAATACCAACAGCAACCAGTGTTGCTTCAGTGTTTTCTTTAATTGGAGTGCCTTGTCTGACTGTAAAATCAACAATCACGCGGGTAACATCTTTTCTGTCAATTTGTATATCTTCAATCCGGCCAATTCTGATACCATTATACATGACTTGGCCACCAATCTGTAAACCATTGACTGACGTATTATCATATAGAATATAGTATCGGTCTCTTTTTTCCATCATTTTACTGCCAGCAATTAATACCAGTAGTACTAATAAACATATCAGTCCGGTTAATAAAAAGATTCCCAGTCGTATTTTTTGGGCTTTGCTTACCATAGTCCCTCACTTTGACAGTTATTATGTAACGCAAGCTATCAACTTAGCATTTAAGCGATACGTTTCTAGTATCTCAAGTCTGAAATATCATATGAAGGACTTTATTGTCAAGTTTTATTTTTTATTGAGAGAGAATTCGTATTAAAATATCAGATATGATATTGTCTTATTTATCTATCTTCCAGTAAGTTGCTTTTGCCTCAGCAATAATATGTTTATCATCATCTGCTTCACTCATGATTGCTGAACATTCTATCATTCTTTTTTTTTGATAAAGGATTGTACCTGTTACTTTGTATTTTTTATTCACAAGAGCGGGTTTTTTATATTTGATATTCAGCTCAGTCGTTACTGCTGTCTGACCTCCTGAAAGAATGGTTTTTGCCATCACTTCGTCCAGTAATGTACTGATTATACCACCGTGAATGATTCCAGGATAACCCTCATAATCTGAATGCGTCTCCCAAAAACACCATGCAGTATTTTCATTGTACTGAAAATTTAATTTTAAACCAATCGGATTATCTTGTCCACATACAAAACAGTTTTTAAATACAGGTTCTGACATATTTACTCCTGCTTATTATCCAAATCATCTGACTCTTCTGTATCATGTTTATCATCTACATCTGTATTTGTCATTGCATCCTCTATGTACTCTAATAAATGCTTGGAACAATACTCTGGCATATAGTGAGAATTAAAGGGCAGTTTTACTTTCTGAGTACAGTTTTCAGTAGCCAGCATTCCAGTTTCTAAACAAAACTCTGCTTCCTGGACTGTTTCAGGTTTAGTAAACCCCTTATTCATACCTGGATAATGATTCTTTGCCAACTCCTGATACATCATACCAAACATAGGCGCACAAGCAGTTCCCCCATATCCAAATGAAGCATTTAATCTTTTACTGGCAGTATCGTTTCCTACCCAAATGGCAGTAGATAACTCACTATTATATCCAACAAACCATGCATCAACAGAATTTGAAGTGGTGCCTGTTTTTCCCGCAGTCTGCCCTCTATAGTATCGTCTGACAGCATATCCGGTACCATGGTTAACCACTTGTTGTAAAGCATAAGTCATTAAATAGGCAGTATCTTCGTCCAGTACTTGCTCTCTGGATGTCCCTCCTCTGTAATATACTCTTCCACTTTTATCTTTTATAGAGACGATTGCCCATGGTTTATTTAAGTAACCTCCAGAAGCAAATACTGAATAGGCTGTTGCCATTTCAAGAGGTGAAACATCACTGGTGCCTAAAGCCAATGAAGGATAAGCTAACAATTCAGATTCAATACCGCAGGTTTTTGCAAAAGAAGCGACTGAATCGGCATTCGTCAATTCAGTAACTGCGTATGCTGCAGCCAGATTCACAGAATGTTGAATCGCATATTGCATTGAAACGTAAGGAGAAGTTGATTTATCCTCATTTCTCGGACGCCACTCATCCACACCACCTGAATCTATAACAATAGGCATATTTTTCAAAGGAGTTGCAAGGTTATATCCACTTCTCAGCAGATACCCATATAACATCGGCTTAAATGATGAACCTGGCTGACGTTTTATCTGAGTTGCTCTGTTCAGCCCTCTATGTAAGGCATTTGGATTACCTCCAAGCATCGCTCGTATTGCTCCATCATTTACATCTAGTGAAATTAAGCCCATCTGTGCTGTTTGCATACTTTTTGGAAATTCTTTCCAGTAGGTTCTCATCGCATTACCTGCTGCTCGTTGAGCTCTGGAGTCCAGTGTCGTTTCAACAATAAAAATATCGTTACTCAGATTTTTCCCAAATCTTTTTAACAATCTGTTAGCTTCCAATCTGACATATTCCAAAAAGAAACCACTCGTTTTTTCACGCATAACAAGCCCTAATCCTTGTTTCTTTGCATGATTATAATCAGAACGACTGATATATCCTTCGTTTAGCATATTAGCCAAAACGATATTTCTTCTGGCTAATGCCTTATCAGCATGTTTTACCGGATCATAAGCAACAGGTGCATTGAGTATTCCGATAATTAATGCACTTTCATGAATATTAAGTTTATCTGGTGATTTTGAAAAATATTCTTGAGAAGCAGCCCATATTCCATAAGCCGAATTACCATAATAGACCGTATTTAAATACATGAGTAAAATCTGATTTTTGGTATATTTCTCTTCCAGTTCCCTGGCTATCTTCATTTCTGTTAATTTTCGGCTGATCGTTTTTTCCTGAGTTAAGAATAAATTACGTGCCAACTGCATGGTAATAGTACTGCCACCCTGTACACTTCCGGTCATGGTTTTAGCGACTGCTCTGCCAAGACCTTTCATTGATACGCCGTCATGCTTGTAGAAATCTCTGTCTTCAGTAGAAATTAATGCATTTATTACATATCTTGAAATCTGATTGATCTGACTTACTTCCACTCGGGCTTTTTCACCGTAATAACCAACGACTGCCCCATCTGCTGTTGTTGCGTATGAGCAGTATTCTATATCAGGATCTTTTATCTCTGCAAAAACAGGCAGGCATATCAGGATAATGAGGCATATCATAATATACTTTTGCATATTTTCACTCCTTTTTTATTTTTGATTATTCCTTAATATAATAATCTACAAAGCCGTCAAGTGATTCTTGATATTTCAGGATTTAAATAAAGAAATATGTAAAAATCGCTCCAAAAAACAATAATATTAAAAGAAAACCAAATTTTATTTGACAAATATACCTTTTAAATAAAACTCTTGCTAAAAGATAAAAAACATACAGGTGACAAAATGAAAAAATTAATCGTATTATGTCTATTATTTATCAGCATCAGTTTGAGTGCAGATTTTATCATTCCAAGAGAAGATCATGTCTATCCTTTTTTAGAAATGACCAATTCACTTGGCTTTACCAATATTGACCTGAGTATCACACCTGTGTACTATCAGGAAATTATCAATCAGTTAACCATTGTTTCAAAGGATAGAACAGCTGGCTACTATCAAAATCAGGCTGTTAAACATTTAAACAGGCTTGGTTTACTCAATAAAAATGGCTTTGATACGGCCTTAACTCCAATAAAAGAGATTCCTTCTGAGTTTTTTTCAAGTTTCACAAATCATCCAAAACCAAAAAGACTCTTTACCTACGGAGAAAATAACAGTATTAAAATGAGACAAAGCGGTGCTATTGCTGAAGAGACTTCTCTTTTTATTTCGGGTATGCTTGGATATAAATATGATTTAAAACATGAAGATAATAATGATTATACCCGCAGAAGAAAATATTATGGGGTTGAAAGCGGTGGAAACTTTCATAAAGATTTTGGTTATTACATTTTCTTTAAAAAAGGGGGTTATACTGGCAATGCTGATTTTATCGAAGAAAACCCAGATCTGTCAATCATGGGAGATAACTTTTATAATGAAGAAGACTGGTATTCACAAGTTGATATGGTTTCAGAACTTGATTTTAAAAACAACTATTTAAATTTTTCAATGGGCTATGGCACAATGAAAGTGGGTTACTCGATCACTTCTCCGATAATACTAAATCCAGCAACAACTCCTTATGGTTACGTAAAATACTATAAAAAAGTCGGTGATTTTACATATACAGGCTTTGCCACTCAGCTGATACCAGACAGCTTGAAGAATGATACGGAATATGAAAGCAAATCTTATGCGTTGCAAACACTTTCTTACACAAATTCATGGTTGACTCTTGGAGTAGGTAATGCAATCGTTTATGGTGATAATACAATCAATCTCGGTTATATGTCACCTTTAGCTATCTACAAAATTATGGATAACAAAAACCACGGGCGTGATAATGGCATTCTTTTTGGATATGGTAATCTGAGAGCCATGCAAGGGCTTAGCTTCTATGGCAATTTCTATGCAGATGACTTAAAAAAAGACAGAATTATGTCAAAACACGTAATGAATTATCTGGCTTTTCAAGGTGGTATGAAATACCAGGCTCCCTCAATACCACTTGAAACTGGCGCTGAGGCTACTGCAGTCGGACCTGGTTGCTACTCTCACAAGTCAAAGACCCTGACATACACCAATGATACAAAATATCTGGGTAGTGAATGGGGCTCTAATTTTTTAAGCTTTGCAGGTAGGATTCGTCTAAATCATTCATGGTTCAATTGGACATTCATTTATGAAAATGTTCAACAGGGAAGTCTGGCAAATTCACCTTTTAATGGTGGAGTTGTTCAATTTTTGAGAGACGATATCACCCGTTTTGAAGTATTCAAATCAGAATTTATTCTGAGACTCACTCAGGAACTAACTCTCAATGCTGAATATCAGTATAAAAAACAGCTCGAATCAGAAAGACATTATATTCTGACCAGCGCTGAATTCAAGTTTTAATCAGTAACGTAAGCTACCAGCTTGCGAAAAAAAGTATCACCAGGGATGAACGAAGCGAAGCGCTGTTCGTCCGTAGACGTAACGTAAGCTACCAGCTTGCGAAAAATAAGTATCATCAGGGATGAACGAAGCGAAGCGCCGTTCGTCAGTAGTCGTAACGTAAGCTACCCGTTTATCAGTTATTTCTACAAGCAAGTTGCTAGTAGTACGAAAAAGTAAAATAAATTCCCCTCCACGGAGGGGAATCAAACTATTATCTAAATTTTATTTCTTTGCTGGCACACCCACAGGAGCCACATAAACAGTAAATTCTTCTTTTCCATCAAGTCTGATCAGTTCATCAAACAATTTCTGGTCATAAGCGCCAATGGCACAGGTTCCCAAATCTAAAGCTTCACAAGCCAGATAAAGATTTTGGCATAAATGACCACTATCCTGGAGGATAATCTTTTTACTTTCCAGCATATATCGCCACTCGCACCGGTAAGGAATGACAGACCATACAAAACAAACCGCACATTCACCAGCCATACTTTGTTCTAAAGCAGCCTTAGCTGTTTTCTCCTGACGATTTTCTATATCAAAGAGATAAACTAAACCATGTTCCATTGGTTGGTATCTGTAAACCCCTTCTTTTAAGCCGGTCACATGATTAACGACCAGATAGGTTTCAAATGGATGACGAGAACCTCCTGAAGGGACAGTCCTTCTGGTTAATTTTCCATCCATTAACTGATCTTTGAGTCCTTGGGTAGCCCATAATAAAAAGGATAACTCAGCCAAAGATATCTCATCTGTAGTAAATTTTCGTCTGCTGGCACGGTTATTGATGCAATCGAAAATATTCTGTTTTTTTACGACTTCAGCTGTTGCCTGAGGCAAAAGGATCAGTTCCTGACTTTCATCCAGAGACTTTTGAACGGGTGGAAATGGTACTCCATCCATCTGATCAGTTTTAACTGTCTCTTTCCATCCTGCTTTCATTACTTCACGATACTCCAGACATTTCTGTTTGGCAGCTGCCGTATTTTTTTCAATCTCAATTACTTTCTCAGGAAATGTTTCGATGGTTTCCATTAAGAAGAACAGATGTTTTTCAAGTAATTCCGCACTTGCCGATTCAGTTTCTGATATCCGTTCATTCAGCCACTTTGGATTGATGAACGCATAAAATAGCTTCATACATTCTTCTTTTTCACTTTCAGGTAAAGCCTTTAATACCTGAAATAAAATAACATGACGTTCTTCTCCGCCATCAAAAATCGCATCCAGTAAGAGGTTCATCTCCAGTTTGCTAAAGTTCTTTATACATTCAATCAGTTTTTCCATGTTAATTCTCCTATTTAATAATCCAGGAATTTCCAGTAAATGGTAATAAATGGTTGTTGGAAATGCAGTCCGAGTCTTAAAGTTTCATTGGGTGCAAAGGTAATGCCAAAGTCAAAGTCAAATTCTTTACGCTTACCCATACTGTTGGCACTGGTAAAACCATTAGAAAAGTAATCATCCATTGATTCACCAAAGGTTAAATATCTATTACCCGGGTCATAATACAATTCTGTGATAAACTTGATTCGACGGGTTAAGTCATAATCAAGACCGGCAAACACGCGTGTTGCATTAAAATGAGTATCAGAAAATCCTCCGGAAAGTTTATGCACTGTTCCCTGATAAGTGATCTCAGTTTTAGGTTTTTCAAATAACAGCTGATTGATCGTCATACCAGCATGCATTGACCAGTTTCCTCTGCCACTTTTCAAAGGGATTCTCTTTCCATAAACCAGACTCGCATCCCAGAAGAAATTTCTCTTGTTTCCATATAAATGCTTGAAAACTTTTTCGTTTTCACCTTCTTCATAAATGTCTGCTAATTGATTGATTGGTTCTTCATCATAGTAAGATGCATATTCATAAGACATTTTGTGATTAGAAAAGAAATTAAACACCAGTGCCCAATTGCTTCTGATAGCTCCATCAGCTTTCTCTTTAATAATAAAAGTCGGCGACAAATTAATATCTCCTGCCAGATTATTGGGGATACGGGTAAAAATCTGAATTCTTTCATTAAAACCGTAACCCATTGAGAATCCGGTCAGATAAAAGGTATAAGGTTTCATTACAAATGCCGTTGGATCTAAAAATAAAGAAGTAATTTCTTCTTCTGCTGCATAAAATTTCTTTCTGGCAATTCGTGCTTCAGAATTTCCGCCAAAAAAGCGTTCCAAACGGTCAACCTGTGCTTTGGAAACATTAAATTTGCCATATTTATTGATAATGACAATCATTTTATCATCTTCTTCCATCAGCTTGCCATTCAGTTTTGTGCCATCTTTTTTAGTAATGGTAACAGTCTCTTCCAAAATCTCAGTATAAGGTAATGACAATATACCTTCTTCAGCTTCAAGCGTTACATCACCATTTACAGCAATGGCTTTGATCTCTCCATAAAATACATTACCGTCTTTTAAATAAAACGTTCTGAATGAGCCAACCTTTCCAGGTATTACCGGATCATTAACTGATACAACTTCTGTACTGTCTTTCACCAGATAAGGATTCTCATCTGCCCAAAGTAAACAAGTACATAACGCCAAAACAAAGAAAACGAGCTTTTTCATTCGTTTTCCCTCCCCTATATCATTATTTTTGATTAAGCTAATTCATATTGATAAAAAAGTCAAATTATTTTTTAAAATTTATTTACTACAAGTATTTCCCGTACTACGAGCATCCTGCTTGTAGCTTTCTGCAAAGATGTTCGACAGTATTCTTTCCATTTCATCAAGGAAACCCTTCACACTTCGCAACATAATATTCATGCTGTACAACAAGTGACCTGCTTTCCACTAAATCATAAGCTGAGATTTTTATACTACCAGCCAGTAGTATGTTATTGAATTGATACGCAAACTTAACTACTTTTAAAATTCCCTGCATTACCAGTTTGTAAATGCTCATAGATGTAAGCAGTTGTCTCAATTGTTCTGTCATCAAGGTTTGACTCATCTGACTCAACTGATATTTGCGAATCAGACTGTGACAAATCATCAGAAAGATTGAATAAGCATTATTACCACGCTTTCTGAGAGAAGGATACCTTTTTTTGTATTGTAATGCATACGCCTGCAATTCTCTTTTACTTCTAAGACTTAATTCCTGCCAAAGTCCGTGTACCATCTGATTAATATCCCTGATATAAATATTCTGAGCCTGCATTTCATGATGCGTTTTCTTTCTGTAGATACAGATCTGCCCCTGATTATACCAGGCAAGGTTCATTTCTCCTGCTCTTTTTGGGTAATCGTTCTGTCTTTTCTGATCGAAATACACTCTCATAAGTTTACTCTCCTGTTATTATAATACATAATTTTCATATAAAAGCAAATTCTTTTCCATATTATTCTCATAACTCCCCTGTTAAAACCATGCGACTCACTTCATCTTCACTTCCTGATTTTTGCTTATATAAAATAGAAAGTGAAGAGGAATGAAGCAGGGAACAAAGAAGGAGGGAATAAATTTTACACCGATAGTAACGTAAGCTACCAGCTTGCGAAAAGTATATATTTTTAACACCAATAGTAACGTAAGCTACCAGCTTGCGAAAAGTATATATTTGTTACACTGATAGTAACGTAAGCTACCAGCTTGCGAAAAGTATATATTTATACGACTGATAGTGCGAATGATACAGAAAAAAAATTCATCAGTGTAATTCTGGTAATTGCCCTAAAATGGCTAAAATTCAATAGCGCAGGGTGTTAGAGTTTGTAAAAAAAATGAGAGTTCCGGCGGAACGAAAGAATCCGATCCTGAGGTGAAACCCCAGGTAAATATAAAGTTACACATCAAGCGCCGTAGGTGCACATAATCAAATCTGCATTATTCACAAACGCTGACCCATAGTTCAGAAAGAACAGC
>Ga0116148_1004180_pt1 | contig 12745 bp, 8 predicted proteins | sample AD_UKC055_MetaG_FD_89786 | JGI IMG/M metagenome (GOLD analysis project Ga0116148, IMG submission 89786) | Active sludge microbial communities of municipal wastewater-treating anaerobic digesters from USA - AD_UKC055_MetaG | ecosystem: Engineered > Bioreactor > Anaerobic > Digestate | place: USA... | reverse complement strand
CCGGCCTCGGCGACGCGGCCCCTTGCCGCCGCGGTGCCGCGCGGGTCGCAGCCAACGCCGCAGGCATGGCAGACAACCCCGGCAGCAAAAGACTCCGGTTCAGGATACCCCGATGACGGCTTCTCGCAGGGTGGCGTCAACTTTCCCTGAAGCGCCCGTTCCATTTCGCTTTCAAGGAATCCAGGTTCGATCAGCATGTCAATCACGTCCCAGGGAAGGCGCGCCCCGGCCGGAACCGGGCCAAGGTAATCCTGCATGTCGATGCCCGAATCCACGAACGCGCGCGCCCACTCATCGGCCTTGAAGGTTTCAGTCCAGTTGTCGAACCTGCAGCCGGCCCGGTAGGCACGAATCACCACGTCGGCAAGGCGGCGGTCGCCCCTCGCCATCGCGCATTCAAGCCTGCTGACATGCTGATCCGGATACTTGAAGGATACGCCCCGGCGGTTCGATGCTTCCCGAAGGATCCGCTGGCGGGCGGAAATCTGTTCGACGGTCGCCATTCCCAGCCGCTGGAAAGGAGTGTGCGGCCTTGGCACGAAAACGCCCACGGACGCGTTGACCTCTGCCCTGCCGATGCCGCGCCCCATCCTCAGAACCTTGCCGGCAAGCTCGACGATTGCCGAGACGTCCTCGTCCGTCTCGGTCGGCAGACCGATCATGAAATAAAGCTTCAGCCGCTGCCAGCCGGCCGAAAAGGCCCGCCGGGCGGCCGAAATCATGTCATCCTCGGTGACGTTCTTGTTGATTATGTCGCGCAACCGCTGCGTCCCGGCTTCCGGCGCAAGGGTCAGTCCTGCCGTCCTGACGGCCTTCATGTCTTTAAGGACGCTGTCGGAAAGACCATACGCGCGAAGAGAGGAAACCGAGAGCGTGACGTTTCTGGGCGTCGCGCAAGATGACAACGCGGATACCAGCCCGGGCAGCGCCGGGTAATCCGCCGGAGAAAGCGCGCCGAGTGAAAGCTCCTCGTAACCGCAGAACGCGATCGCATCAAGGCTGTCCTTCAAGACCCCGGCCGGATCTCGGTCGCGCAGCGGCCGGTATGAAAAACCGGCTTCGCAGAACCTGCAGCCTTCCGAACAGCCGCGGGCGACCTCGACCGACACCCGATCGAATACTGCCCTGTTCCACGGCATGATCGACCTGGCAGGAATCCTGTAAGCGTCAAGATCCGGCACAAACACGCGGCTGACCCTTTCGGGAACCGAACGGCCTGCCGGAACGGGCACGAGCCATCCCGTTGACCGATCCGGTTCCGTCCGGTACAGCGATGGAACATAAACGCCGGGAACGCGGGACATCGCTTCAAGGATCCCCTGCCTGGGCGTGCCGGCCCTTCTCAGGCCGCCGACCAGGCCGACCAGGTCACCGATTGCACCTTCGGCCTCGCCAATGAACATCGCGTCAAAAAACGGGGCAACCGGTTCGGCGTGCGAGGCGCAGGGACCGCCGGCCAGTATCACCGGATCGCCATCGCCGCGATCCGACGCCATCAGCGGGACTTCCGACAGTTCCAGGGCTGCAAGGACATTCGTGTAACAAAGTTCGTGCTGAAGCGAGAATCCAAGCACGTCGAATCCGCCAAGCGGACTCCAGGTCTCCAGGGACACCAGCGGAAGTTTTCGAGACCTCAGTTCGGTCTCGAGATCCGGCCAGGGTGAAAAGGCCCTTTCGACCCTGATATCCGGGCGCGCCGAAAGGATTGAATAAAGAATCTGCGTTCCCAGGTGGGACATCCCGACTTCATACACGTCGGGAAAGACAAGGGCGATCGAGTTGGGGGCCGATTCGTTCGCGCACGACCCGAATTCCTGTCCGACATACCGCGACGGCTGCCTGACCATGTGAAGAAACGATATCCACGGGTGCATCGCCATGTCGCGACGATTCGCTTCACAAAACTTGTGTTCCAAGAAAACCTCTCTCATGTTGCGCCGGCCACGGAACGGAACCGGGACGAAAGCCCCGCCGAGCGTCCTGTCATGCCGGAGTCAATGTCGCACTGTCCCGACGGGGATCGACGTCGCGCACCACCAGGCGCAGCCGCGCCCCAGGCTGGGCCGCGCCGGCTGAAACCGGCAGCACCAGACCCGTATCGTCAAGTTCCACCAGTACCCTGCCGCCAATCCGGGCAACCACCTCGCCCTCGACCTGGCGGCCGCAGAAACCGTCAAGATATCTCAGGATCCAGTATCTTCGAGACTCGCGTTCCACCCTTGTGACAATCTCAACGCGTGATTCCAGTTCCGCAAAAAGGTTCATCAGGCGATCCGCGTCGATCGGCCATTTACCATCCGTAAGAAAACCCTTGATCTGGACATGGGCCAGCAAGTCCTGGAAACGCCTCAGCGGCGAGGTCACCTGCGTGTAGCCGGCGACCCCGAGCGAATGATGATAACCCGGAACCGTTGAAAGCTCGCCGCGCTTCAAGGTTCTGAGCATGTTGTAGTACCAGGCCCGGGATCCCGGCTGCAGGCCCGTCAGGCGCTCGGCCGCGTCCCTGTCGGGCGGATCCTGGCGCCTGTAGACAACCGGAATGCCGTTGTTCCGCGCGAAACGGCCGGCAAGGGAACACGCAAGTATCATGAACTCAGCTACCATGCGCCTTGACGGCGACGCGTACGGAACGCGCCGGACCGACACCACGCCATCGATGACCTTGACGTGGTACTCGTCCTTTTCAAGCATCACCGCGCCTGCGGCCACGCGCCGCAAGCGGAGGGCTTCGGCCAGCATCGCCAATATCCTGAGCCGTTCGTCGGCCCCGGTCGCCTGGCCTGACAGCATCAGATCCGCGCCGTCGTAGGTCATCCTGGACTCGATTCGGCCGTAAGCCGGAACAATCCGGAAGTCGATGACATTGCCGTCGGCCGCCAGAACGACAGAAAAATCGAGCATCGGCCGACCGCCGTCGGCGGACAGGGAAAGCGCCCCCTCGGAAAGGACACGGGGCAGCATCGGGAAGGTGCCTGTCGGCGCGTAAAGGCTGGACGCCCTTGCAAGCCCCGCCCGGCCTACGTGGGAATCAAGCGTTACAAAAGACGCCGGATCCGCAATCAGCACATGCACTTCGAAACCGCCTTCGATCGCCTTGACCATCAAGGCGTCATCGACGTCCTTCGTTGATTCGTCATCAATCGCAATCGGACCGTGGCCGGCTTGCCACGAAAAGGTTTCCTGCCGCGAACACTCGGCAACCGCCGCGACAATCCTTCCGGCTTCCTTCTCGACGGCCGGATCGAACGGCGCGTCAATCCGGTTTGCACGAATCGAGACAATCTCGTCGGGATCGCAGACGCCAAGCCGCACAAGCGTCTCGAATGCGGCCATCCCGGGTTCGGAGGGGCTGGCGCCGCGAAGCATCCCGAGCAGCCCGATTCCCCTTCGACCATCGCGGCCCTCCGGCCCGTCGTAAACAAGACTGGAAAGCCAGCCCACGCCTGCGGCCACGTCGTGATCCGACATGACGGCCGCCCGTCCGGAATCAAGCAGTCCGGCAATCGCCCGATGAACCCTGTCAAGAACTTCGGCTTCCCTGGCGCTTGCGGCCCTCTCGCGAAGCTGCGAAGTCACCGCGGCCTCTGAAGCGGGCGCATACCTGCCCGCGGCAATCATCTTGAAATGAATCGAATCCTTCTCGACCGCCCAGGCTGCGGCGGCCTGCTCCTCCGATCCGTCGGCGGAAAAGAGCAGATCGGCCAGTTCGTCGGCCCCGACATCGGCCCTGCCTCCAAGCAGTTCCCACGCGCCGGCAAGGTCGGCCGATTCGGCCATGACACTTATCCGCTGCACGAACGCCTCGACAGCCGCCGCCGCATGCTGGGCCGAACCTGACGAAATCCTGACGCCCGAAAAAAAGAAAACGCGTGACGCGACCCATGACTCGCGGACACCCGCGACAGTCACGACGCCGAGCTTGCCCGCCCTGGATTCGACGACCACGCCCGCGACCGGCCCGGAATCGGACCTGGCCAGGACGACGGTTCCCTGATCACCTGACGCCATCATCCTCCGCTTCCGACAACTCCGGTTCGATCCCCGTCATGTCGATGCCGCGACCGCGGTTCTTCAGATAGAGCACCAGGCCGATCAAAAAGAGCGGAATTCCAACAAACTGCGATGTGGAAAGGCCGAACATCTCGCCGCGATCGTCGGCGCGCAGGAATTCAACGGCAAACCGCGCGACCGCGTACGACATGCAGAACAGGAAGAAAAGCTGGCCCGAGAAACGCTTCCGGGGCCGGACGATAAAGTACAGCCACAAAAAGATCAAAAGACAGGCCGCAGCCTCGTAAAGCTGGGTCGGGTGCACCGGAAGCGAGCCCGCCGCCGCCTTTCCGATCAGGCCGCCGTCAACGTGAAGCTGCCACGCCGGACTGCCCCTTGGAAACGAAACCCCGGGCGGGGATGCGCATGTTGTTCCAAAGCAGCAGCCCGCAAGGAAGCAGCCGATGCGGCCGAAGACCAGGCCAAGCGGAATCGCATATCCGGCAAGATCGCCGATCTCCCACAGCGGCTGCCTTTTTTTCCTGATATAGATGATGCCCGCAAGCGCGGCCAGCCCGAGCCCCCCGTAAAACGTCAGTCCCCCGTACCAGAACTTGAACGCCCGCAGGCAGTCCCTTTCCTGGTGGCACGTGCCCTTTTCTGGATGGCACAGCTCGCCCTTCTTCGCGGCAACGCATTCCGCGGCCGTTGCGCACTTCCTTTCGCCCGGCAAAAGCTCGCCCTCGACCTTCAGCGGATCCCTGCAATGATTGACGTAGTCCATGAAGTGGCCGTCGGCCGCGACGTGCATCAGCCTTGCACCCAGAAGGCCGGCAAGGATCAGGATGATGCCCAGATCCAGGATTACGTTGTTCCTGCGTCCACGCGATACCCAGTCGTGATGCCCCAGCAGGATCACGAACGTGTATCCGGCCATCAGCAGCGTGAAATAGGCCGGAAAATCCATACCCAGGATATTGAAGTTGCTGTGCATCGGAACCCCGGATCCGAAAGACCGCGCCTATTGTACTACCAGCATGGCGGAATCGACGGACTGGCGTTCAGATTAATGGTTGGAACGGATTATCCCGGAAGAAGGCGGAGGGGAAAACGGATCAGAATGGAAGCAGGCTGCTGATGTCAATGCATGCACAAATGTCCAGGCATGCCCGCTGCGAGTTGTCCACCAGGACACAAGAGGCTGGCAAAAGTAACAATGATGTCGAGAATCCCACCGGACCCACCGCCGCCACCAAGACTGACCAGGGCGCAAACAAGTGAAAGATCCGCACAGGGAGCGCCGTTGAGGCAGTCTTCGGCTACGTTGCATTCGCAGTAACCGGAACGGCTCGACATCATCGACGGATCGATAGGCATGCCGCCCATGCCGCCCATCATGCCGGACATCAGCAGAAGAATCAGATCCCAGCACTTCATGCCGGGGGCACAGCAGGACGACGAGCCGTCGCAGGAGCCGGACGGGTCATAGCAGAAGCCGGTGGTGCCGCCGCTGATCGGCGCGCATTCCATGGCTCCGCCGGTCGATGTCGGAGGGCAGTCGCCGGAGTCTTCGCAGGTCGCCTGGCAGAATACGCCGGGGGTCTGGCAGATCGCGCCGGTTTCGTCGATGCAGCTGAAAAGCGGGTCGCCGACACAGGTGCAGCCGGCGTTGATCATCGCGCAGTCGGCGTCGGTGACGCACTGAACGCACTGTTCAACGCCCTGGACAACGGTGCAGATCGGGAAGTCGGGGGTGCACAGGCCGCCGCACGGAACCACGCCGTCGCACGTGCCGTCTTCAAGGCACACGCCGGTCGCTTCCGGGAAGCGCAGGCAGTCGTCGTCGGTGCAGCACTGATGGCACTTCATGTCGGCTTCGCACATGATGGTATCGCCGCCGCAGGTGCTGGGGATGCACTTGTGTTCAAGCGTGTTGCACATTTCGTTGTCGGCACAGTCGTCGTTATTGCGGCAATCGACGCAGCCACCCTCGAACGGGAACGGGGTCGGCTCGGTGCAGCCGCCGCAGCCTTCGGTCGTGGGCTGGCAAATCTCGACGCCCTTGCCGTTGTCGTTGCACTGGAAGTGGGCCGTGTCGGTACATTCCGTCTCGCTGCATTCCTCGACGCAGAAACCGTTGGCGCTTCCCGTTTCCTTGTAGCAGCGCAGGCCGGCGGCGCAGTCGTAATCGTATGTGCAGGTGAAGCACACGCCACGGCAGTCCTTGCACTGACCGGTGCCGAAGTCGCAGCACTGTCCATCCTGACAGGGGGCATCAAAGCTGCACGGCACGCAGTTGTACGAAACCGGCAGGCAGCTCTTCTGGGTGCCGGAGGCGTAGCATGTGTAGGCAGCCAGGCAGTCGCCGTCGTTGTTGCAGTCGCGCAGGCAGTGCTTTTCGGCACCGACCGGCTGACAGGAGTACCCGGTTCCGCAGTCAACCGTCGTCGTGCAGGTCTTGCAGTCAACTTCGACTTCAATCGGCGGAAGTTCGACCGGGACATCCGCGGCCACTTCGGGAGCGACATCGCGCACGACGTCCTCGGGCTCGCTGGAGTCTTCGACAATGTCTTCGGTGCCGCTGTTGGTCTTGCAGATCCCGTCGGCGCCACAGACCAGAGGCAGTTCGCACGGCTTCAGTTCGCTGCACGGAGCCGAGCAGTACTTCATGCCGGGTTCCTTGCCGACCAGTTCACCGGGGATGCAGACTTCACCGGTCACGCAGTCGCCCTTGCCGTTGCACGGACGTTCGATGCAGCGCAGATCGACGCAAACTTCGCCGAACACGCAGTTCTCACTGGTCTCACAGGAATTGTCCTCGGCAGCGCCGCACGCCATGAAAATCGTGGCGAAAGAGGCGACCAGGACCACAAGAGCGGCCTTCTTCATTTTCCTTCTCCTGACAGAATTTGGAACGAAACAATAGCAAAGCCAAGGTATTATAATGGAACTGCCACCGGACATTCAAGCAGGAACTGTCAAACCGGGGAAAGATGCGGAACTTCCCGAAATTTATGACTTAATTCCCAGAGATCCCGCTTTGCTTCGAGAAATGATTCATTCTGAAACGGTTACCGATTTCACTGTGATTCTGTTTGCTTGCAGCCGCTTTTGAACATCCCCGATGATGAACGGCGATTGACGCGGCGGGCGTCGGGCCGGATAATCTGGCCGACCTGGCATCCGTGAAGGGGCCGCATGCGTGATCCTCTTATCATAAAAGGACTGGACAGTCCCAGGAACATCAGGATTTCGGCCTGGCCGTCGCTCTTCATGATTCTTCTGCTGGCCCTGGTCAACGCCTACGCTGACGGGTATGACCGGCCTGCGACACGCCCCTCGCTTGATGTCCGCCTTGCGGCCATCGAATCGGTCCCCGCGACCCCGGAGGGCCCGTTCCCGGGACTCAGCCCGGAGCGCGGACGTGGCTCCCGGTCGGGAACCAGAACCGTCAACGTCAGGCTCGGAAGCGGCCAGACCCCGGCCAGGGCCCTGACCGCGGCCGGCGTGGATGCGGTGACCGCCGGACTTGCCCTGGCTTCCCTTTCCGAAAAGATTGACATGCGTCAGCTCAAACCTGGCCAGAAGTTCATCGCCGAAGTCGATGCCGACGGGAAGGTGGTGGCGTTGAAGTATCCCCTCAGCGCGGTTGATTACTTCGAGGCCGCCGTCGGCGACGAAGGGTTCCAGGTTCAGAAGAAACAGCTTCCGACGGACAAGGAAATCGTCGAGTCGGCTTGCAGGATCGACGGTTCCCTGTACGAATCCTTCCGAACCTGCGGACTGGATCGCGAGCTGGTTCCACTTGTCGTCGGCCTTCTTGAAAGCCAGTTCGACCTTTTCACCGACATGCGCCGCGGCGACACGATCAGGCTTGTCGCGATCAAGGAAAGCCTCAACGGCAACTTCCTGCGGTATGGCCGGATAGAAGGAGTCCTGTATGAAGGCAAGGTCGCCTCGGCCGCAGTATTCATGCACGAGGAGGAGGACGGACGGGTTTCGTACTGGGATGCCGCCGGTTCGTCGATAGAGCGTCCTTTCATAAGGACGCCCATCAAGTACAACGGCTACACGTCCAGCCAGGCAAGGCGCAGGCTGCACCCGATACTGCACGCATATACTCCGGGGCGGGCCGTCGATTACTCCGCTCCGGCCGGAACCCCCGTTATGGCGGTGGCCGACGGGAAGGTGATCTTCGCGGGATACAAGAGCGACCACGGCAGGATGGTCGTCATCAGGCACGGCAACGGGATTCAGACTTACTACGCCAATCTGGACTCAATCAGGAAGGGCCTGACAAAGGGTTCCGTCGTCGATCGCAGGACGCAGATCGGAACCGTTGGAACTTCGGCGAGGGCGAAGGGCTCGTTCCTTCACTTCGCGGTGGCCCAGAACGGAAAATTTGTTCACCCGCGACTTCTTTCCGATTTTCCGGGAGTGTCGATGGGGGAACCGCAAAGGCATGATTTCCTGGCGTACGTCGGAAGGATGACAGGGCGTCTCAGGTCGCTTCCGGTCCGGGGAACTGAACCGCTGACTCAGTAGGGCGCGAGCCCTTGTAACGCGGGGACTTCCCAGACAGGACGGGCGCGTGATTCGAATCACTTATCCTTGATCTTGTAATAGAACTTGCACGAGGACTTCACACCGCGCTTGCAGGCGGATTCAAGGGCCTTCTTCGCGCCCGGGTAGTCTTCCTTCTGGCGCAGAACAAGCCCCAGTCCATATTCGGCCTTCGCGTATGCCGGGTCGCGCTCCATGGCCATCCGATAATGCGCGATCGCTCCATCAAGGTCGCCCTTCTTCCTTAACACGTTGGCCGCCTTGAATGCCGGCTGAACCTCCTTCGGGAACAACTTCATCGCCTTCTGGTACTCGCTCAGCGCCTCATCGAGCTTGTCCTGGCCGGCCATGGATGCCCCGAGGCCCATGATCAAATCAAGATCCTTCGGCTCCTTCTTCAGGGCGAGCCGGTATGAATTCTCGGCAAGGCTGAACAGTTTCAGGCGACGGCAGACATCGGCGTGTCCCTTGACCGCCTGAATCGCGTTCTTGCCAATCTTCATCGCGACTTCATACGCAGCCTGGGCCTCGGGCAGACGGTTGGCCCAGTCATAGGCATACGCCAGGTTCAGGTGGTACTTGAAAGTCTTCGGCTCGAACGCGACAGCATTCTGGAATTTGGCGATTGCCTCGCCCATCTGCTTGTTCTTCGCCAACTCGACTCCATCCTTGTAGAACTTCTCGGCGACCGGCGACGCCCCGGCCGCGAACGGGGCCGCGAACAGCGCCAGCACAAGCGTACCCGCGATGAAACCTGTCCTCATGTCTGAACCTCCTGCTCCAAGAAAGCGATCTCCAGGCGTCGCCTGGTAACGTCGAGCGACTCTGGAATTATCTTCACATCGCCGATAACCGGAACAAAATTCGTGTCCCCGTTCCATCTGGGAACCACGTGAACGTGTATGTGATCCTTCAGGCCCGCGCCCGCCGCCTGTCCCACGTTCATCCCGATATTGAATCCCTGGGGCTGATAAACAGATGAGATGGCTGAAACCGACCTCTTGATCAGCACCCCGAGTTCCGCCATTTCGGAAGATTCCAGATCAAGGGGACTCGAAAGATGCCTGTAGGGAACAACCATGACGTGCCCGGCGACATAAGGATACCTGTTAAGCACCACGAATGCCTTCGAACCGCGGAAGACCACAAGATCACCTTCAGGATTCGGCTGACGGCACGGACACAGGAAGCAGTCGCACGGTGCCGCCGCATCCTTGACGTATTCCATTCTCCAGGGTGCGAAAAGGGGCTTCATCATTTCACGCCGTCTTTGCCTTGCCGCCGTATTCGATGACGGGACCGCCCTTGCCGGAAACAACGTCCTCCCCGATCAGAACCCGCGAGACTTCCTTGTTTCCGGGAAGATCGAACATCAGGTCAAGCATCACGCGTTCCATAATGGATCTTAGTCCTCGAGCCCCGGTGCCCCTGGCCACTGCCTGCCGGGCGACCGCCCCCAGGGCATCTTCGGAGAACTCGAGCTGTATCCCTTCCATCTCGAAAATCGCCTGGTACTGCTTGATCAAGGCATTTCGCGGTTCGGAAAGAATCCTGACAAGGGCATGTTCGTCCAGCAAATCAAGGCTGGCCGTAACCGCGAAACGACCGACGAATTCGGGAATCAGGCCGAACTTGATCAGGTCTTCCGGTTCGGTGTCGCGAAGGATGTCGCCGATGGAATCCTTCTTTCTTGCCTCGACCCTGGTGCCGAAACCAATGGTTCCGCCGCGCAGCCTCTCGGACACAATTTCATCAAGACCGACGAATGCGCCGCCGCAGATGAACAGGATATTGGTGGTATTCACCTGGATGTATTCCTGCTGCGGATGCTTTCTTCCACCCTTCGGTGGAACGTTGGCAACGGTTCCCTCAAGGATTTTCAGCAGCGCCTGCTGCACGCCCTCCCCCGAGACGTCGCGGGTGATCGACGGGCTGTCCGCCTTGCGGGCAATCTTGTCGATTTCGTCAACGTAGATGATGCCCTGCTGTGCCTGCTCAATGTTCCAGTCGGCGGCCTGAAGCAGGGCCAGGATGATGTTTTCGACATCCTCCCCGACATATCCCGCCTCGGTCAGGCATGTGGCGTCCACGATGGTGAACGGCACGTTCAATACCTTCGCGAGGGTCTGCGCAAGAAGGGTTTTGCCGCTTCCGGTCGGCCCGAGCATCAGAATATTGCTTTTCTGGATCTCGACTGCCCGCCCGATACGCCGGCTGCCGTTCCTTATCCTCATGTAATGATTGTAAACTGCGACGGCCAGAACCTTCTTCGCGTATTCCTGACCTATAACGTATTCGTCGAGAACCTTGACCATGTCCCGTGGGCGAACCATTCCCGATTCGGCCGCCGGAATGGAGGCATCACGTTCCTGCTGGGTGGAAAGCAGCGAGGAACACATATCGACACATTCGTCGCAGATGAATACACCTGGCCCTGAAACCAGGCGTCTCTGGGAAGTCTTCGGTTTTCCACAGAAAGAACACATCGGCCTTCCGGATTTTGTTCCGTTGTCCAATACCATCTGTCACACACTCCGTCGGGATGGCAGAACCACATTCCGACCTTGAAAAAAAAACCGGTCGTGGGGGCCGGTCGCCCATATTGTACTTTCAAGGGATGGTGTTGGCAAACTGACGGGGTTGTCGGAAAACCGGTTCAAAACCCTGTAGCAAAATCAAAGGTGAAAGCGGGAACGACGGTTCAAAACATGTGGATGTTTCATTCCTGCCGCTGCAGGCTGTTCAAACAAGGTCGTCAATCGAAGATGATGACACAGAACCATGAACAGCGGCTTATCGTGTCAAAATCCAATCATTACGAATCATTTCGATTGAAGATGAACATCGTTGAACAACCTTGATACCCTTATCTGCTTGAATAGGCCACAAGGACAGTGATGATGATTCGGGGTACTCTTATGCCGACATCGACAACGGACCGGGGCGCATCTAGAATCGCATGGTCGGTGGGGATTTGAATTTCCGGCCACGACGGGAGGGTTTGATGGTTCCAGGGACTGACTCCTGCATGGCGCTTGCGGTCCAGGCGCCCAGGAGCTTTTTTTCGCTTGAGATGACGCCGGACGGGGTATCCCTTCGTCTTGATCAGGCGATGTCCCGGATTAATGGCGGAGCGGTCGGAATATCCGGCCTGGTGCTTTCGGTTCCATGGATTGAGTACCCTTTTGATTACACCGCCGGGCCGAGATCGTTGCGAAACAGTCTGACGGTTCTGAAATCGGTCAGAATCGAGGCCGGATTCGACATGTTTTCGGCCATGGCCGGATTCGGAGGGGATCAAGTCACGATTGAAAGGGCTGATTCGACGACCATGGTGATCTCGGGATACAGGGAAGACGCTCCGTATTCCGTCAGGGCCGGATTCCATTGCGGAGGACGCGGCCAGGTTGACATGGTTTTATCAAGTCCCAGGATTTTTCGACTTGTTGAAGCATCCTGGGAATCGGTCGGTCTGGAGATTGCGAGAAAGTTCGATTCGGGAACGGATGGTCGGACATGTCGGCTTTCGCTGGCCAGGGATGCGTTGAAACCGCTTATGTCCGGTCTTGGTTTCAAGCTTCCCCTGATGGACGGTTTGGTGCTTTCCGGATACAGGGTTCTGGACGATCGTATCGAGTTTTCGTTTGTCGAGGCATCCGGGGGTGTTGACAGCCGGGAGATGCCGACCGGTGATTCTCCGGCAGCCATAATTGCTGAACCTTCTGAAATTCTTAAATTATTGTCAGTGGCTGGACTGAGTCCTTCCGATGTTGAGAAGTTCATCGAATCCGCCATCGCTTTTCCGGTTCTGTGGCCTGAAGTAATGGCCCGTGCGGTCGAACTGGGCGGGGATCATCCTGAATCGGTTCCGGCACTCCTTGCCGTTGTCCTGACGGGTCATGAAAATCCCGGTTGGATTGACGACCAGACGTACCTGGCCTTTTGCAGAAGGCTTCTGGCTGCTGCTGAAATGGAAGGCTCCAGAAGCGAATATGCCCGTTGCGCCGTTCTTGTTTCCCGCGTCATCGACAGGTTCGCGCCATCCATGGCGCTGGATCTTCTGAATGAAATCAGAACGGCGGGCCTGGAAAACAGGGAAATTCTCGAAGCGGTTGCCCTGACTTTCGACCGGCTCGGCCGACCGCTTGACGCCTCGACCTCCAGGCTTCGTTCGCTTGCACTCGTTCCCGGG
>Ga0116148_1004179_pt1 | contig 12745 bp, 10 predicted proteins | sample AD_UKC055_MetaG_FD_89786 | JGI IMG/M metagenome (GOLD analysis project Ga0116148, IMG submission 89786) | Active sludge microbial communities of municipal wastewater-treating anaerobic digesters from USA - AD_UKC055_MetaG | ecosystem: Engineered > Bioreactor > Anaerobic > Digestate | place: USA... | reverse complement strand
TACTGCCGCAGGGTTCGCAACCCTCGGTGCACCCTGGCCAACACCGTTCCCAGCGGACACTGGAAGATGTCCGCCAACTCCTTAAAGCTCATCTCGCCGAAGTACCGCAGGAGGATCATCTCGCGGGTGGTGACGTCCAACTTCTCCAACGCCACCCCGATCTCCTGCGACGACTCGGCAGCCAGCATCTCGGCGTCGACGACCTTCACGGCGCCCGGGAGCTGATCGGAAAGACTCTGGCCGGAATCGCTTTCGGCCGAAAGACTCACCGCGCCCGGATTGCTCTTCATGCGACGAATCCGGTCCCGGACCATATTGGCGGCGATCCGAAACAGCCACGGCTCGAATCGCCCGCGATCGTCGTAATTCTTCATCTGCCGGATCAGGCGGAGCATCAGTTCGCTGAGCATGTCCTCGGCGTCGTGATGGCTCGCCGTGGCCCGGAAGAAATAGCCGTATAGGCGAGGCCCGTAGGCTTCGAGAAGCGCCTGGTAACCTTCTGCCGATCCAGCCTGGGCGGAAGCTATCGTGGCACGAAGCCGCTTGGGTTCCATTCTCTAGTCCGTCTAACGCGAAGGCGACAAGAGTTATTGCAGATCCACCGGTGTTGGGGCTTGACAAACACCTGCTGGTTTGTCCCGCCTCCGGGTGCGGCCGCCGGGGGCGGGCGCAAGGGAGCATTGTACTTCATCCGGCCCGTCCTGGCGAAACTTTCTGACGGCCGCATCCATGCTTCTTCGCATCGCTCTTGTCGCAACAGGGACGAAAATGCACCCATGTACCTTTCTCATCGCCAAAAAGCAAGAGGCTCTTGACGCCGGGCCCAATTACTCCTTGTCGCCGTTGCGGGCTTCGTGGATCTTGGTGGCGGCCTGGATCAGCCGGCGGAGGCCCTCGTTCTTGCGGGCCAGCTCGTGGATCCGGTAGGCCATGAGGTCGTCGCTGGTCATCTGCGACTTGGGCACTTCTCCGGTGAGCGTCCGCCCGTCCTTGTCCACGAAGGTGAAGATGTAGACCGTATCTCCGCGGGAGTCGAAGCTCCTGCGGATGTCATGGATGATCGAGGAGTCCGCGTCGAACCGCCCCGTCACGCCCGCCTTGGGGGCCCACTGGCGGGATTCGTCCACGCCGTAGAAATACTCCACCACGCCGGCCGCCTGGTCCACGTGGGCGGCGGGGAACTGCTTGAGCAGCCCGGCCTTGTTGCGGAGGGCGTCGCTCTTCTGCTGGCGGTTGAGCCGGTTGGTGGCGGCGTCGGCCGACCGCATGAGCCCGCCCACGTCCGGCATGGGGGCGTCGATGGGGCGGTCGTAGGGGAAGGCCTGCCGCTCGCCGTCCACGCTCGCCCCGCCCCAGCCCCCGCCGGCCATGCGGGGCGAGGGGCGCCCCATCCGCACCATGCCCTCCTGGATGCCGAGATTGATCGCCAGCACGGCCAGCATGCCGTGCAGCGACAAAGATCCAAGAAGGCCCCAGGTTCCGGGTCGAACGGCCATGAGCGGCTCCGCAAAGGTCCAACCATATTATATGGGCCGCCCCCGGAGGGGCAATGGTCTGCCCGAAGACGCCGGCCAGGGGCCAAATCGCGATTGACAATCCCCGAACCGGCGTGATATAGTCCCAGGCTGAATCGCCCCTCGGGGCGAGCGACGGTGGATGTAGCTCAGTTGGCAGAGCATCGGGTTGTGGTCTCGAGGGTCGCGGGTTCAAATCCCGTCATCCACCCTTCGTAGAGCGGGAAGCGATTCCCGCTCTTTTTGCGCGCTCCCGGCCGCGGAGACGCCCGCCGGACCGCCCGCCTTCTTCCCCGCGACGCCCGCCCCCTGCCGACCAGCGAAGAAAAATGTTTGTTTGAACTAAACGTTTCAAATGGATGTTTCAATCACGGGTAGAGACAGGAGAGCACCATGGCTCACACGCAGCGACAACCTGGCCCGACGCGGGAACGGATCCTGGACGCCGCCTGCCGCCTGTTCGCCGAACGGGGCTTCCGCGGCACGACGGTGGCCCTGATCTGCCGCACGGCGAAGGTGAACATCGCGGCCGTCAACTACTACTTCGGCAGCAAGGAGAACCTGTACCAGCAGGCGTGGCGGCATGCGCACGACCGGGTGCAGCAGCAGTTCCCCCACGACGGCGGGGTCGGGGCGGACCGCCCGGCCGAGGAGCGGCTTCGCGGGCGGATCCGGGCGTTTCTGCACCGGGCCCTGGCGGGGGACACCGTCGAGTTCGGGATCATGCGCAACGAGATGGCCAACCCCACGGGCCTGCTGCGCCAGGTGATCGACGACGCCATCCGCCCGATCCGCCACGCGACGCAGGCGATTCTCCGCGAGCTGCTGGGGCCGAACGCGGGCGAGTTGGACGTGGAACTGTGCGAACACTACCTGATCGCCCCCCTGATGCAGGTCATCCACCGTCGCCAGGTGGAGAAACACCATGACCTGGCGCCCGTCTTCCGCGAGGAGATGCTCGACACCATGGCCGAGCACTTTGCCGTGTTCGCCCTGGCGGGCATCCGCGAGACCCGCAGCCGGATCGAGGGGGCCGAGCGGCCGGCCGGCCGCAAGAAACAGAGAGGTCGTCCATGAAGACATTCCTGAAACGAGCGGCGGCGGTCGTCCTGCTGGGCCTGATCGGCACGGCGATCGCGTGGCAGTTCCGGCAGGGCAACGGCCCGGTGGTCGCCTACGACACGGTGAAGGTGACTCAGGGCGAGTTGCTGGTGACGATCGCGGCCTCGGGCACGCTCGAGCCGGAAGAGGTCGTCGACGTGGGCGCCCAGATCAGCGGGCGGATCGTCGCCTTCGGGCAGGACACCGAAGGCAAGACCGCCGACTACGGCTCGGTGGTGGCCAAGGACGCCGTCATCGCCAAAATCGACGACGCGCTCTACCAGGCCGATGCCGAGCAGGCCGAGGCGCAGGTGGCCTCGGCCAAGGCGGGCGTGCTGCGGGCGCAGGCGGACCTGGGCCAGTTCAAGGCCAAGCTGACGCAGGCCCAGCGCGACTGGGAACGGGCCCAGAAGCTGGGGTCCTCGCAGGCGCTCGCCGAGGCCAGCTACGACGCCTACCAGTCCGCCTACGAATCCGCCAAAGCCAACGTGGCGGTGGGCGAGGCCGCCATCCTCCAGGCCCAGGCCGCCCTCACCCAGGCCGAGAAGAGCCTCTGGCGCGCCCGGCGGAACCTGGAGTACTGCACCATCACCTCGCCCATCACCGGAACGGTCATCGACCGGCGGGTCAGCATCGGGCAGACGGTGGCGGCCGGGCTGAACACCCCCAGCCTGTTCCTGATCGCCAAGGACCTGCGCCGGATGCAGGTATGGGTCGCGGTCAACGAGGCGGACATCGCCCGCGTCTACCCGGGCCAGAGCGTCACGTTCACCGTCGACGCCCTGCCCGAACGCACGTTCCGGGGCCAGGTCTACCGCATTCGCCCCAACGCGGCCATGACGCAGAACGTGGTGACCTTCACCGTGGAGATCGCCACCGACAACTCCGACGGGCACCTGCGCCCGTACCTGACGGCCAACGTCCGCTTCGAGGTCAGCCGGCGCGAGAACGTGCTGATGGTGCCCGTCGCCGCGCTGAACTGGACGCCCACGGTCGGCCAGGTCGCCCCCGAGTACCGCGACGGCCCGCCGGACAGGCCCGCGACGCGCCCGGGCGCCGGCAGGCCCGCGTCTGGACCGGCGTCCATGCCGGCTTCCGCACCGGCGTCCAGGCCGGCCGGCAAGCCCGCGGGCAAGCGCGTACTGCTGTGGGTGGTCCAGGGCCAGTACGTTCGCCCGATCCCGGTTCGTTCGGGCCTCAGCGACGGGACCCAGGTGGAAGTCAGCGGCGAGGACCTTCGCGAGGGCCTGGACGTGGTGACGGGCGTTCGGGAGGCCCCGGCGGCGGGCAGTCCGTCCGACGTGACCAACCCGTTCACGCCGAAGATGCCCAAGCGGGGTCCGCCTCGCGGCGGACCGCCCCCGGTGTAGAAGGCCTCAGGCGACAGAGGGGCCGAGGACGACGACCATGAACTTCATCGAACTGCACAACATCTGCAAGACCTACACGATGGGCGACATCCAGGTGCCCGTCCTGAAGGGCGTCTCCGCCTCCATCGCCGCGGGCGAGTGCGTGGCGCTGGTGGGGGCCTCCGGGTCGGGCAAGACGACGCTGATGAACATCCTCGGCTGCCTGGACCACCCGACCGAGGGCGAGTACTGGCTGGACGGCGAGGAGGTGTCGCAGTTCTCCCCCGACCGGCGCGCCCTGGTCCGCAATCACAAGCTGGGGTTCGTCTTCCAGAACTTCAACCTCCTGGCCCGCACCAGCGCGCTGGAGAACGTGGCCATGCCGCTGTCCTACACGTCGGAGAACCTCAGCGACCGCCAGGCCCGCCGGCGGGCCCGCGAGATGCTCTGCCGGGTGGGCCTGGCCGACCGCCTGGAGCACGAGCCGTCCCAGCTTTCGGGCGGACAGCAGCAGCGCGTGGCGATCGCCCGGGCGCTGATCAACCGTCCGCCGGTCCTGTTCGCCGACGAGCCGACCGGCAACCTGGACTCTCACACCAGCGCCGAGATCCTCCAGATGTTCCGCCAGCTCAACCGCGAGGACGGCATCACGGTGATCCTGGTCACGCACGACGCCGACGTGGCCCGCTGGGCCGACCGCCGCATCCGCATCCACGACGGGTTGATCGTGGAGGGCGAGGCGGCGACGTCCGGTCCGGGCGGCCCGAACGAGGGAGGCCGGCCATGAAAGCCTACCGCACGGTCAAGACCGCGTTACGAGCCCTTCGCCGCAACCCCATGCGGGCGATGCTGACGACGCTGGGCATCGTGATCGGAATCGGATCGGTCATCGCGATGATGGAGATCGGCTCGGGCTCGTCCCAGTCGCTTCAGCGCGCCATCGCCAGCATGGGGGCCAACGTCCTGATGATCATGCCGGGCTCGACGGCGAGCAGCGGGGTCAGCCAGGGCGCCGGCAGCGTCGCCAGCCTGACCCCCCAGGACTGCCAGGCCCTGGCGGAGGGCTGCCCGTCGCTGCGGGCGGCCGCCCCGGTCGTCCGCGCCCGCACGCAGATCGTCTACGGCAGCCGCAACTGGGCGCCCAACCAGATGTACGGCACGACCCCAGCCTTCCTGGAAATCCGCAGTTGGACGCTGGCGAGCGGGCAGCCGTTCACCGACCGCGACGTGCTGACGGCCAACCGGGTGTGCATCCTGGGCCAGACGACGGCGCAAGAACTGTTCCAGGGCGAGGAGGCGGTCGGCAAGGAGATCCGGGTCAACAACGTGCCGCTGCTGGTGGTCGCCCTGCTGGCCCGCAAAGGCGCCAACATGGTGGGCATGGACCAGGACGACATCCTGATCGCCCCCTGGACCGTGGTCAAGTACCGCATTGCCGGCTCGACGCTGTCCAACGCCAACCAGAGTTCCAGCGGCGGCTCGAGCAGCGGGGCGTCCAACCTGCTGAGCAAGCCCTTCCCCAGCGACCCGCCCGATCTGTACCCGGCCCGGTCGGACGTCCAGACCCGCAACAGCCCGCAGCTCGTGCGGTTCTCCAGCATCGACTCGATCCTGGCCGCCGCGCAGAGCGTCGCTCACGTCAAGCCCGCGATGGAGGAGATGCGGACCGTCCTGCGACGGCGCCACAACCTCCGCGAGGACAAGGGCGACGACTTCGACATGCGCGACATGACCGAAATGACCAACACCTTCTCGTCCACCACGCGGGTGATGACCAACCTGCTGCTGTGCGTGGCCCTGATCTCGCTGGTGGTCGGCGGGGTGGGGATCATGAACATCATGCTGGTCTCGGTGACCGAGCGGACGCGGGAGATCGGCCTGCGGATGGCCGTCGGCGCCCGCAAACGCGACATCCTCCGCCAGTTCCTCTTCGAGGCGGTCACCCTCTGCCTGGTGGGCGGGGCCATGGGCATCGCCCTGGGCCACGGCGGTTCGCTGCTGGTTCAGCAGTTCCTGCGCTGGCCCGTGGAGACCTCGCCCACCGCCATCGTCGCCTCGGTGCTGGTTTCGGCGGGCGTGGGGATCGCCTTTGGTTTCTACCCGGCCTGGAAGGCCTCGCGACTGGACCCGATCGAGGCGCTGCGCTACGAGTGAGCGCGCGACGCTCAAGGAGCACGGACATGGACCGTATCCACCACATCCTCACGAATACGCGGACCGGACGACTGTCGCTCTGGCTGGCGTGCCTGGCCCTCCTGGCCGGGTGCACCGTCGGGCCCGACTTCTCTCCTCCCCGTACCGACGTGCCCAAGGCCTGGGCCGGGCCGGGCGCCATGCCCGCCACCCAGCCGGCCGGGGGCGCACAGGCCCTGGGCCGCTGGTGGAAGGCCTTCAACGACCCGCTGCTGGCGTCCCTGGTTGAGCGGGCGATCGAGTCCAACCTGGACCTGAGGATCGCCCAGGCGAGGATCCGCCAGGCGCGGGCCAGCCGGGGCGTCGCGGCCTCGGGCCTGGGGCCGAGCGTGTCGGCCTCGGGGGCCTACAACCGCGGGCAGTCCGGCAGCGGATCGCCCGTGACCAGCCACTACCAGGCCGGCTTCGACGCCGGGTGGGAGATCGACATCTTCGGCGGCGTGCGGCGCGGCGTCGAGGCCGCCGACGCGCAAGTGCAGGCCGCCGTCGAAGACCGCCGCAACGTCCAGGTCACGTTGGCCGCCGAGACGGCCCGCCTGTATGTCCAACTGCGTTCGCTCCAGCAGCGTCTGGCCATCGCCCGCAGAAACCTGGAACTCCAGCAACACAGCGCCGAACTGACGCGCCAACGCTTCGAGGGCGGGTTCGTCAGCGGCCTGGACGTGGCCAACGCCCAGGCCCAGGTGGCCACGACCAGCTCGCAGGTTCCCTTGCTGGAGTCCTCCGCCCGCCAGACCCTCTACGCCATCGAGCTGCTGCTGGACCGCACGCCGGGTTCGCTCGCCCAGGAACTGGCCGCCCCCGCGGATATCCCCTATGCCCCGCCGGCCGTCCCGCTGGGAGTGCCCGCGGACCTGCTCCGACGCCGCCCCGACATCCGCTCCGCTGAGGCCGGCATCCACGCCGCCACCGCCAACATCGGCGTTGCCGTGGCCGACCTCTTTCCCCGGGCCACCATCAACGCCTCACTGGGCTGGCAGGCCGACAGCCTCAGCTCGCTGCTCAACCCGGCCAGCCGTTTCTGGTCGTTCGGCCCGGCCGTCACCTGGAACGCGTTCCAGTCCGGGCGGGTGCTGTCCAACATCGAGGTCCAGAAGGCCCTCGAGGAGCAGTCGATCCTGGCCTACCGCCAGACGGTCCTGACCGCGATCCAGGAAGTGGAGAACGCCCTGGTGGCCTCGGTCAAGGAACAGGAACACCGCAAGGCCCTCACCGACGCCGTAGCCGCCAACCGCCGGGCGGTCGAATTGGCCGGCCAACTCTACGCCCAGGGCAACACCGACTTCCTGAACGTGCTCAGCGCCCAGCAGGGGCTCCTGAACTCCGAGGATGCGCTGGCCCAGAGCACGGCCGCCATCTCCACCGACCTCATCGCGCTGTACAAGGCCCTGGGCGGGGGATGGGAAGAGACCGTCCCGCCCGGCGGACAGAAGTAGCCGTTCCAAGCCGCGAAAGCGGCGTCTTGGATAGCCGGGGTGGTTGAATCGTGCCGTTCCCAGCCGCGAAGCGGCATCTTGGACAGCCCAGGGCGAGGGCCCGTCAGGGCCGAGCCCTGGGTAGCCGGCCGCCATATCACAAGCCGCGAAGCGGCGTCTTGTTCCACTGGGGAATACCCCGGCACAGGAGGGTGGGACAGCAGGCAATATTGCCCAACAGGAGCGTTTGGCACGGGGCAGTTCGCGATGCCACAAGAAGCTGTCAGTTCTTTTGTGGATTCGTAACTAGCTACAAATAAGAAATATACATGTCTTCCGGCCCCAGGGGATGACCAATCCGCCTGCCGAATGGCACGGCCGCTGCAAACTCCACGCATTCCAGAAAGACGCAGTCCCAAGCTCGCTAACTGAAAGGAAAGAACGATGAACGCCAAACCAAGAAATCTCGCAGTGGTAGGACTGGTAGTGATGGCCCTGACGTGCGGAGCTTACGCCCAGCAGATGCGAACGGTGTACCGCCGGCCCTTCAACAACGCGGGCCCAAACGGCTCGACGCTCGGGGGCACCGTGGTCAAGGTGGCCGGCGACAACGGAACGTCCGCGTTCCTGGGCAACGTGGGCCACCTTCTCCGCAACACTCGTTACGGGAATGCCTTCACCAGAGCCGGCGACGTGTCGACCGTGGTCGGTCTGGGGGCGGCTGCCTCCAACCACGTCGGCGATCCGTGGGGCGCTGCCAGGACCCTCGCCTACGAGGGCGCCCTTTCGTGGGGAACCGGCAAACTCGGGTCGGCGGTCGGCACGTTCGTCGGTGGGCCGGCCGGCACGGTGGTTGGCGGGGTGGCCGCTCACCTGGCCACTCGGGGCATCAACGGTGCGTACACGTACCTGACCACTCCGAGCGGACTCGAGCCCGGATGGCAGTCCACACGCGGCGCGGCGTTGCCCCGGCGCGGCGTCTCGTACTACGGCAGCGGCCATCGTCCGCCCCAGACCCCGGTCGTGGTCAACATCAACGCGACCCATCCCCGGTACGTCCACAGCACGTACAACACGGGCCCCCACAGCCCGACGGTCATCAAGATCACGCCCAAGACCCCGAGCTACACGCCCCGCCGGACCAGCACGCGGTCGACGACCCCCACTCCCAAGACCACGTTTACTCCCAAGACCACGTCCACACCCAAGACCTCGACCCCCAAACGGTCTCCCAGCGGGCACGTGTGGACCATCACCCCGGTGAAGAAGTAGATCGGCTGAATCCTTGCTGGAGGGGTTGACAAAGCGCCCCCGGCCTCAGGCCGGGGGCGCTTTGTCGCGCAGAGCTTCCGACACGGGTGGGTCCTCCTTGCGGGTTTGGTCCTTCTTCAACAGGTTCAACGCCCAACATGTCCGATAGCAGATGCATGACGTTGTGTCCGGGCCGAGGGTCCTGCAATTCGTCAAACCAGCGCAGCAGGCCACCGGGAGCATTGGCTTCCATGACAGAGTTCCTTCCATGATAAGGGGAGTTGTCCCTGCGTGGCCACCTGCAGGCTTGTGGGAAGCACCATACCCCCTGCGCAGCGCGAGCGCAACCCGAACATGCGCCGAGCGTCAAGAAGAATCACGACGAAGTGTTACATGCAATTGCCCTGATGCTTCCCCTTGCTTGGCTGCGAAACCTGCGAGTTCAGGTGATTATTCACGCGGGCACTCGATCGGCCTCAGCCGCGAAGCGGCATCTTGGATAGCCCGGGGCGAGGCCCCAAGGGCCGAGCCCTGGGTAGCCGGCCGCCAAAGTGCAAGCCGCGGAGCGGCGCCTTGTCCCGCGTCAATCCAACACGTATTTGAGATCGTATTCCACCCCGTGTCGCTCCAACAGGGAAAGGAACTCCTGTTCGAACGTCTCGGTCGCATGTCGCTTCTGTTGATTGGCAATGTAACGCTCCGCGTCTTCGCAGAGGGACTTGCTCACTGTGAACGACCCATACCCGTTCTGCCACGCGAAATCGGCCTGGGCGGGGAAGTGGGTGTGAACCCAGTCGCTGGAGATCGACTTGATGTCCCGGACGACGTCTGCAACAGCCCGCTTCTGATGGAAGAATGTGAGCAGATGCACGTGGTCCTCCGTTCCGTTCATGGCCAGCAAGGCCCCATCGCGATCGCGGGTGATCCCTCCGATCACCTTGATCAACTGGGGCATGATCTCCTGCGTCAACAGCGGGCGGCGGTGTTTGGTCGAGAAGACGGTGTGGTAGCGATAATAGACGAGCGTCTGGCCCATGGAAGTTCTCCCGTTGCCTGGATTGCCAATGCGCGACCTGAACCGTGAGGATACTTCATGTCTGCAGACAGCCTTGCGGTCGTCAAGGCGCCCCTTGGGGGCTTGGGGGTTCGGGGGGCACACACCCCAGGGCTCGGCCCCCGGGGCCTCGCCCTGGGCTTGCCAAAGCCCCGCTTCGCGGGTCGTGCGGGCGGCCTCTCGGCGTCTACTGTGCAATCTCCACCACCACACGAAAGCCAATGGCGGTGGTGTCAAGTTCGCGAAGAACGGGGAATATGCGTTGTGAGGATGTACAAACCGCCATCCAGTCGGACCACCCGCCTCCTCGGATCGAGTGAAACCTCCCGGTTGGCGGTCCACGCGGATCCTGAAGCGTCGAATAGCAGTAGTAGTCCTGCCAGTACCAGTCGCTGCACCATTCCATCACGTTCCCGTGCATGTCGTACAGTCCCCACGGATTGCACGGGTAGGAGCCCACGGAAGCCGTCCCCTCCTTGGTCTTGGGGACACAGCGCATGTGCCCTTGGGGCCTGGAGTCATCCACTATGGCCGGCAGGCCATACAGTCCTCCGCTGCCCGCCCGGCAGGCGATCTCCCATTCCGCTTCGGTTGGCAGACGAACCGCTCTCCCTGAAGCTCTCGAAGCGAGAACGCAGAACTGGGCGGCCTGCTCCCACGTTACAGAATCCACAGGTTTCCGGGGACTGATGAATCTGCTCGGGTTCCCGGCCATCAGACTGCCGTACTGCTCCTGCGTCACTTCATGGATGCCCAAGTAGAATGCCTTGGTCAGCACGACCTCATGAACCGGTATCTCGTCGCTGAAACTGCCCTGTCCTTTGGAGGCCCCGATGGTGAACCTGCCGCTGGGAACGAGGACGCAGGACAGGCCTACGTCCCCGGCAAGAGGCAGAGTGGTGTGCGTCGGGAGCCCCAGTTTCCGGCCGACCTCCTGCTGTAGTTGGGCGGCCGCGGCGGGAGACAATACGTGTTGCCCATGGCCCTGGAAAATGCTGACCGTACGCTGGGGGTCGGTTGCGAGTCTGTCTAATGGATATGCAGATGTCAAAGTCCACGTGTGACCCTTGCTCTGCACTGCGGCAACAGCCCATCTCTCGCCTTTGCGGGGCAGTCGATTGTACTCAAAGTCTCTCTTGTCATAGTAGACCGAAACGCTTGTGTCAGGCTTTGCGTACTGCCGTACGACCGTCCTGACGTCCGACAACTTCCAGTTCAGAGCCACGCCATCCTCCTGCGGAAGGACGACGTCGGCTACGGTTGTTCCGGTGAAGATGGCCTTGGTGGCAAGGAAGGGTAGAAGCGGGTTTGGGGAGTCCTCGGCCAACAACTGGTTGTATTTGGCGAACCAGGCACTCTTGACAATAGGATCCGGCCAGAGGTAATCGCTGAACCACCAAACCAAAGCGATGGCTCCGATTCCGATAGCCATCCCCATACGAAGTCTCTTGGCCGTCTTTCGATCCATGAGTTCCCCCACCCAGGCCTTGTACGCTATCCCAGAAACGCCTTCTGCATCTGCTCGCGGACGGTGGTGAGGCGCTTGAGGTCGCCGTCGCCGACCTCGGCGGTGACCCAGCCGCAGAAGTGGATCTCGCCCAGGGCCTTGCGGACGTCCGCCCAGGGCAGGTCGTCGCCCTCACCGGTGATGTCGGCCCATTTGTTCTTGGCCCGGCTGAAGCCCTTGGCGTCGCACTTGACGCAGCGGCGGCCGAAGGCGCGGATCCAGTCGCCCGGCTGGCCGTACTTCCAGTGGTTGCCCACGTCGTAGTACATGCCCACCCACGGGCTGTTTAAGCTGTCGACGAACTTGATGAACTTCTCGGGCGTCTGCTCCGGCGGGGCGTCGTGGTCGTACATCATCTTGTTCCAGACGTTCTCGACCAGGATCATCTGCCCCAGCGCCCCAGCCAGCGGAAGCATCTTGCGGATCTCCTGGCGGGCCCGCTCCTCGATCTCGGCGGCCGGGCCGTCGCCGGCCGAGCCGAGGACGATGAGCACTCCGCTTCCCCCGGCCGCGTGCGAGACGCGGATGCAGTGCTCGATGTTGGCCCGCCCCTGGGCGCGTTCCTCCTCCTTGGGGCTGGTCAGACGCTTCTGCCAGTGGGCGTGGTTGATGGCGTTGTGAACGAAGACGCCGCTCTCGCGGACGGCGTCGCGGGCCTGCTGGGGCGTCCACTCGCCGGCCTGGTCGAAGTCCACGCCGTCGAAGCCCGCCTGTCCGGCCAGGCGGAGCGGCTCGGCCAGCGAGAGCTTCTTGCCCGCGACTTCCTTGGGGATCATGCCCAGCTTGCACGACAGGAGGATCTGCTTGCCTTCGCCCGGACGGACGATCGCGTCGGAGGCGGCTGGGGCGTCGGCGGCCGAGGCGGAGGCGGCCGCTGCCGCGACGGCGGCGGCGCCAAGGCTCAGCACGCCGCGACGAGTAACGCTATGAGATTCGTTTGCCATAGTCACTTGCCTGTGTAAGAGGATGCGGTTGCTGCGGCGTCGGAACGGCCGACAGTTGGGAACTATACCACCGGCCTGGTTGAGGGGCAACGATGCATCCGGCCTGCCGGCGGCCTTCAGGCGAGTGGACCGCTGGGCGGAGCGATATGGGGCGGTCCGCAGGCGGCTACTTTCCCCGCAGGGCGTCCAGACATCGCGCGAGTTTGTCTTTCATGGCGGCCAGACGGTGCTTTTCCTGGGGGTCGGGGACGTCCAGGGCCAGCAGGTCGGCCAGCCGCCCGGACAGGCGGAGCAGATGTCCGCCCAGTTCGCGTCGCTTGGTCCGGTCCAGGGCCTTAAGGGAGGCGTGGTTGAGGTTCAGGAAGACCTTGACGATCTGGTGCAGATCGTCAAGGTCTTCCTGAACCTCAACCACGC
>Ga0116148_1004174_pt1 | contig 12752 bp, 10 predicted proteins | sample AD_UKC055_MetaG_FD_89786 | JGI IMG/M metagenome (GOLD analysis project Ga0116148, IMG submission 89786) | Active sludge microbial communities of municipal wastewater-treating anaerobic digesters from USA - AD_UKC055_MetaG | ecosystem: Engineered > Bioreactor > Anaerobic > Digestate | place: USA... | reverse complement strand
GGGCGCGTCGAGGCGCACCGGCAGCGCCTCGGCAACCGGCGTGCCCGCGTAGCCTCCCTCGGCGAAGGCGTGCCGGCCCCCGAGCGCGAGCAGGCCTCCGCCGCGCACGTTGACGAAGTCGGCGATCATCCGGAGCTGGTCGGGGGTGAACGCCGCCGCCTCGATGCTGCCGAGGACGAGGCCGCGGTAGGCGAACAGCTCGTCGCGCGTCTTGGGAAAGCCGCCCAGCAGGTCGTCGGGGCCGTCCACGTCGAGGCGGAGGAACTTCCGCTCCGCCGTGCGCTGCAGCGTCACCACCTGCAGGTGCTCGTCGCCGGCGAGCGACTGCCGCAGGAACTTCATCTCGAAGCGCGGCTCGCCCTCGACGTAGAGGAGCTTCTCGCGCCGGTCGCGGACGTCCACCACGACCTCGCGCGCGTTGTTGCGCGTCACCTGCTCGCCGTCGAGCGGCGGGATCGTGAAGCGAAGCAGGCGGGGCCCGGCGTCGGCCAGCGTCAGCCGCACGCGCGCGGTGACCGGCTCGCCATCGCGCGGCAGCAGAACGTCGGCCGACCCGACGCGGCGCCCCTCGTCCTCGACGAGCAGCGGCACCGTGCGGCCCGCGTAGCCGGTCTGCGCGACGGACACCTGCACGATTAGCGTGGAGCCCTGGAGAACCCAGGCGGGCGGCTCGACGCGCCCGAGCTGGACGTCACGGTCGAACGCCTCGCGGCCAAGGCCGATCGTGAACACTGGCAGCCCCGCCGCCTGGATCGACCGAAGCATCGGCGAGATGTCGGAGGCCGAGGTGTCGGCGCCATCGCTCACCAGCACGAGGCCCGACACCGGCAGGCCCGCCAGTTCCGACGCGGCTCGCCCGAGGGCCTCGCCCAGGTGCGAGCGCGTCCCGTCGAAGGCGAGCGCCTCGGGGCCCGGCACGCGTTCGGTCGAGGACGACACACGGAAGAACCGGAGGGCGAAACGGTCGCCGAGCGCCCGGACGAGCGATCCATCGTGACCGAAGGCGCTTCGCACGAATGCGCTGCGCGGCACCCCGTCGCGGTCGGAGATGCTCATGCTCTGCGAGTCGTCCAGGAGGACCGCGAGGAAGTTCTGCCGTGCCTCGACTGCCTTGACCGTGACGGTTGGCCTCAGGAGGGCGAAGAAGAGAACCGCCAGAGTCGTGCCGCGCAGTGCGAGCAGCAGCACCGCGCGGCCGGAAGGGCGGCCGTCGCGATGCCAGGCCCAGAGGGTGAGGCCGGCAGCGGCAAGGACCAGCAGCACGGCCGCCGCCGCCGGCCAGGGCGGACTAAAGGCGAAGCCGCCTTGCTCGAAGACGACCGGTCGGTACTTGAAGAGCAGCGCGAAGAGGTCTTCCGCCACGTCGCCCCCGGCCAGCCCATGGCCGGGGAGGTGGCCGTGGCCGGCGCCCAAATTTCGATTGTCTAAGCCCAATTCGGAGGATAGCACGACCCGACCGCGGGGAGGCCGGGGGCTATAATCCTCGTAAAGGGCTCATGCTCAACCATATGGGACCGGACCACCGGCGTGGCCGGAGGGGATTGGCCGCCTTTGCGGTTGCGGGTGTGCTCGGCCTGGCAGCCTGGCTGGCCGTCGACACGGCGGGTCGCCGGGAGCCGGCGCACGCGATGGCTCCGCAGCGCGGCGGAGGCGGCGCGGCCGCGGACGCGCCGGCAGCCTTCTCGCAGGAGGTCGCGAGGGCGATCGCGCAAGGGCGTCGCCAGGAGGCCGAGGCGATGGCGCGCGGCCGAGGCGCGGACGATCCCGATGCGGCGGCCGCGCTGGCTCGCCTCGTCAGCGACCGCGGCGACTACGACCAGGCGGAAACGCTGCTGAGAGCCGCCTCGCGGCATGCGCGCGGCGGGCAGGCCGCGCTCGAACTCGGCCTCCTGCTCCAGTTCCGGGGCCGGCCCGATGAGGCGCGCGCGGTGCTCGAGCCCCTTGCCAGTGGCCCGGAAGGCTCGGATGCCACGGCGGCGCTCAGGGCGGGGGTTGCCTCCCGAGCGCTGGGCCTCGCCCACGAAGCCAACGAGTGGCTGCTCGATGCGGCCAGGCTTGCCCCCGGCGACCCCGCTGTCCACGTCGCCCGCGGCGAGCTGTTCCTCGAGCGGCACGACCGCGACGAGGCGGCCTCGCTCTTCCGCCAGGCGCTCGAGCGGGACGCGCGCTGGGCGCCCGCGCACCTGGGGCTCGCGCGCGCGCTCGCCGACGAGAACACGCCGGCCGCCGAGGCGGCTGCGCGACGCGCGGAGGAGATCGACCCGGGGATGGCCGACGCCCCGTTGTTCCGCGCCGAGGCGGCGCTGCGCGCCGACCGGCTCGACGACGGGAGGGCGGCGCTCGATCGCGCGCTCGAAATCAACCCGCGCAACCCCGCGGCGCACGCGTTGGCGGCCGCCCTGGCGCACCTCGAGGGGCGGGCCGCCGATGCCGGCGCGTCTGTGGAGGCAGCCCTGGCCGTGAACCCGACCTACGGCGACGCCTTCCGCGTGCCGGCCGAGCAGCTGGCGTCGAGCGGCCGCTTCGAGGACGCGGTGCCGCTGGCCCGGCGCGCGGCAGCGCTCGAACCGTGGAACACGCGGGCGCTCGCCGACCTTGGCATGCACCTGCTGCGAGTGGGGGAGGAGGCCGAAGCGCGGCCGGTGCTGGAGCGGGCCTTCAAGGCCGACCCGTTCGACCTGGTCACCTTCAACCTGCTCCAGATGCTCGACACGCTGGACCAGTTCGTCACGGTGCCGGCGGGCGTCGGCCGGATCCGCCTCGATCCAGCCGAGGCCCCCGTCCTCCAGCCGTACGCGGTTCGCATCGTCGAGGAGGCGCTCGCGCGTTACGGCCAGAAGTACGGGCTGCAGCCGCGGGGGCCCGTCCTCGTCGAGATCTTCCCCAAGCACGATCACTTCGCCGTGCGCACCTTGGGTATCCCGGGACTGCTCGGCGCGCTCGGCGCCTGCTTCGGGCGCGTGGTCACGCAGGACTCGCCGCGTGCGCGCCCGCCGAACACGTTCAACTGGCAGGCGACGCTGTGGCACGAGCTGGCGCACGTCTTCACGCTGCAGCTCTCCGACTACCGGGTGCCGCGGTGGTTGAGCGAGGGGATCTCGGTCTACGAGGAGGGACGCGTCCGCCCCGAGTGGGCCGGCGACTCGGAGATGACCTTCGCGCGGGTGTACGCGGCGGGCAACCTGCCGAAGCTGGTTGACTTCAACGCCGCGTTCACGCGCCCCGACCTGGTGGCCGCTGCCTACTTCCAGGCCTCGCTGGTGGTGGGCCTGCTCGTCGAGCGGCACGGGGAGGCGGTGCTGCGCACGTTGATGTCGGCGTATGCGGCGGGTGCCTCCACGGAGGAAGCGCTGCGGAAGGCCACCGGCGCCGGCCTCTCCGACTTGCAGTCGGCCTTCGACGCCATGGTGCGCGAGCGCTACGGCGATGCGGCCCGCGCCCTCGAAACCCCGAAGAACGTCGAGATCCCGAGGTCGGCCCCGGCCGCTGCGCTCGTCGAGATCGCGGACAGGCACGCGAACAGCTTCCCCGTGCAAATGGCGGCCGGCAGGGCGATGGCGGCGGCCGGTGCGCACGCGGAGGCCATCGCGGCGTTCGAGCGCGCGGCGCGCCTGGTGCCGTTCGCACGCGGCGACGACAGCCCGCGAGCGCATCTGGCGCGGCTCGCCCTCGCCGGCGGCGACACCGCGCGCGCGGCGAGCGAACTGGAGGCGCTCGTCCGCCACGACCACGCCAACGTGGACGCGGCCCGGCAGCTGGCGTCGCTGGCCGAGAAGGCGGGGAACGAGCCGCTGCGCCTGCTCGCCTACGAGCGGATCGTGGAGGTCGATCCCTTCGACGCTGCCGCGCACGCCGCGCTCGGACGGATCGCCATGGGGCGCCGGGACGCCGCCCTGGCCGTGCGAGAGTTCCAGGCGGCACTGGCGGCCGGACCCGTGGATCGCGTCGCCGCGCACTGCGACCTCGCGGAGGCCTACCTGCTGGGGGGGCGATCCGCCGACGCCCGCCGCGAGGCGGTCGCGGCGCTCGAGATCGCCCCCACCTTCGAGCGCGCCCAGGAGTTGCTGCTGAAGACAACAGAAGGGAAGTGACGCGGCGGGAGCCCTCTCAGTCCCTGTACACGTCCGTGTTCACGTACTTCAGCCCCGAGTCGGCCATCAGCGTGACGACCGTGGCGCCCTGCCCGAGCCGCTCCGCGACACGGATCGCGGCGACGACGTCGGCGCCGGAAGAAGTGCCGCCGAAGAGCGCTTCCTCGCGCGCAAGCCGGCGGGTCATCTCCTTGGCCTCGCCGGTCGAGACCGTGTGGACCTCGTCAACGAGCGACGGGTCCCAGAGCGGCGGCTCGTAGCCGATCCCCACCCCTTCGATCTTGTGCGGCCCCGGCTGACCCCCGGAGAGCACCGACGACTCTGCGGGCTCTACCGCCGCGATCAGGATGCCCGGCTTGTGCCGCCTCAGCACCGTCGCGACGCCTCGGATGGTGGCCGCTGTGCCCACGCAGTGGACGAACGCGTCCACCTTGCCGTTGGTCTGCTGCCAGATCTCCTCGGCGAGCGGGTGGTAGCCGGCGAGGCTGTCCTGGTTGTTCAGCTGGTCGGTCCAGTAGGTGCCGGGCTCCTCGCTCAGGCGGCGTGCCGTCTCGATCATGTCGAGGATCAGCTTCCTGGTGGTCAGGCCGCCCTCGCTCGGGACGAGCGTGAGGGTGGCGCCGAGCGCCCGCATCTGATCGAGCTTCTCGCGGCTGAACGCGTCGGAGCTGACGATGCGCAGGGGGTAGCCCTTGGCGGCGCACACCAGCGCCAGCGAGGCGCCGGTGCTTCCGCCGGTGTACTCGAGCACGGTCCAGCCCGCCCGGAGCCGGCCATCCTCTTCCGCCCGGGAGATGACGGCGCGGGCCATCCGGTCCTTCACGCTGCCGGTCGGGTTCTCCCATTCGAGCTTGACGAAGACGCTCGCGCAGCCGGGCGGAACGACCTTTCGAAGGCGGACGAGCGACGTGTTGCCGACCGCGTCGAGGATGTGCATCGCCATGATCAAGGCCGACGTGACGCGAGGTGTCAACGACTATCCGGCTGGAGCACGGGGCTTCAGCCCCGTTCCTGCCGGAGTGAACATGATCAAACCAGCTCGGCGCCGTGCTCGCGCAGCAGCTCGCGCAGGACCGAGCGATGGCAGCGCGCCTCGTCCTCGCAGTAGCAGCCCACCGCGAGGTTGGTCCGGTGCGAGAGCGCCGCCAGCAGGTCGAGCAGGCGGGCCGCCTCGGGCCGCTTCATCTCGGCCCGGTAGTGCCGGACGAACTGGCGCCACGCCCGCTCGTCCCCGGCCTGCTGCGCCTCCTTCACAAGTCCCTCGGAAGGGGCCAAGTCGGGCAGCCAGACGTCGTAGAAGTCGCGCGACGCGTGCTCGGATTTCGGCACGCCGCGCGGCGGCCGCCGCACCGTCCCGACCCGCAGGCCCTCGCCGGGCGTCCGCCGGCTCCCCAACCGCACGACGTGAATCGCCATCACTGTCTCCCCAAGCCCGCGCGACCCTGCCGGCAGCGCCTTCGGCGCTTCGACGGCCGCACGCGGCATTCAACGATCCTAACCGGGCGAACGGAGGACGGAAGACGGAAAGGGAACCGGGCCGGCGGGAGGCTCCGGTTGAGCAGGCCCCGGCGAATTGGTAAGGTAAGCGGGTGCTGTCCGAGGACATTTTCAAGATCCTGCTGGCAATCGGCATCGGAGGCGCCATCGGTCTCGAGCGCGAATACCGAGACAAGGCGGCAGGCTTCCGCACGCTGATCTTCATCTGCGTCGGCGCGACGCTGTTCGCGATGCTGTCGAGCAAGCTTGCGGGCGACCGCGATCCCACCCGCATCGCGGCCAACATCGTGAGCGGCGTCGGCTTTCTGGGGGCGGGCGTCATCCTGCGCGACGGCGGGCGCGTGGTGGGCTTGACCACCGCGGCCACGATCTGGCTGGTGGCGGCGCTGGGGACAGGGTTGGCCGGCGGGTACTATGCGCTCGTCCTCGGGGCGACGGCCCTCATCGAGGTCGTCCTCTGGGGGTTCCCGTTCCTCGAGCACTGGATCGACCGCATCCGCGAAGAGCGGAACTACGAGGTGGTCGTCGGGCGCGTCGAGAAGTGCCAGGCCGTCGAGGACGTCTTCCGGGAGTGCGGGCTGCGGATCGTGCGCCACCGGGAGAGCCGGGTCGGCCCGCGGCTGGCGTGCACCTGGCAGGCCACCGGCACGCCGCAGGCGCACCGGCGGCTGATCGAGCGGCTGCTGGCAGACGGCGAGATCGACGAGGTTCGCGCGTGACGTCACTCGATCTCCTCGTCTTCGGCCCTCACCCCGACGACCTCGAGATCGGTCTCGGCGGGACGATTGCCCTCCACGCCGCCGCCGGGTGGCGCGTCGGTCTCTGCGACCTCACGCGCGGCGAGATGGGCAGCAACGGGACGCCGGAGGAGCGCCTCCGCGAGGCCGAGGAGGCCCGGGTGGTGCTTGGCGCGGAGTGGCGCGAGAACCTCGGGTGGCCCGACCGGGGCATCACCGGCGACCGCGCGCAGCTCGACCAGGTGACGCGGCTGGTGCGGGTCTGGCGGCCGCGGGTGGTCGCCATCCCTTACTGGCACGACCGTCACCCCGATCACGTGGCCGCCAGCCGCGTGCTCAGCGAGGCCATCTTCAACGCGAGGCTTCGCCGCTACCAGCCGGAGGGCGGCGGGCCCGGTGGGTGGGCCCCCGAGTGGGTCTGCTACTACTTCATCAACGACGACGGGCCGATCTCCTTCGCCGTCGACGTCTCGGCCCACTATGATGCGAAGCGCCGGGCGCTCGAGTGCTATCGCAGCCAGTTCATGCCCGAGGGGCCGGGGGCGGTGGACACTCGCCTCACGGCGCCAACCTTTGCGCGCCTGATCTCCAGCCGGGATGCGCGGTTCGGCGCGCTGGCCGGCGTCGAGTACGCGGAGGGGGTGGTGGTGAAGGAGCCCGTCCTTCGGCCCGGCCTGTTGAAGGACTGGACGGCGCAGCCGGCGCCGCGATCGGACCGTCGATGAAGATCGCCATCGTCTGCTACGCCTCGATCGGCGGCAGCGGCATCGTCGCGACCGAGCTGGCCAAGTGCCTGGCGGTGCGCGGCCACCAGGTGCACGTGGTGAGCCGCGAGCAGCCGTTCCGCCTCGGCGACGACGAGCCGGGCGTGGCTTTCCACCAGGTGCTCACGCCGTCCTACCCGCTGTTCCGCGAGCCGCAGTACCTGCTGTCGCTCGCGACGCGCATCGCGCAGCTCTCGCGCGAGGTCGGCCTCGACATCATCCACGCGCACTACGCGATCCCGCACGCCACGGCGGCGTACCTCGCGAGGCAGATCCTCGAGAGCACGGGCGGCCCGACGCCGAAGGTGGTCACGACGCTCCACGGGACCGACATCACCATCGTGGGGAGCGATCCGTCGTACGCCGAGACGATCGGCTTCTCGATCGATCGGTCGGACGGGGTCACCGCGGTGTCGGAGAGCCTCAAGGCCGACACGTACCGGGGCTTGCCGATCACGCGCGACATCCGGGTCATCCCGAACTTCCTCGACTGCCGCATCCATCACCGCGTGCCGGCCAACGGGCTGCGCGATCGGTTTGCCGGGCACGGCCGATCGGTCGTCATCCACGTCTCGAACTTCCGCCCCGTCAAGCGGATCGACGCCGTGATCGACGTGTTCGCGCGGATCCGGGCCCGCCGGCCCAGCGTGCTGCTGCTGGTGGGCGAGGGGCCCGATCTCCCGCTCGCCCGGGAGCTGGCGCAGCAGCGCGGCATCGAGGAGGATGTGCTGGCCCTGGGAGGCCAGGAGGACGTCCGCCAGTTCCTCTCGATTGCCGACCTGTTCCTGCTGCCGTCGGCTACCGAGAGCTTCGGCCTCGCGGCGCTCGAGGCGATGGCGTGCGACGTGCCGGTGGTGGCGTCGCGCGTCGGCGGGCTGCCCGAGGTCATCGAGCACGGCGTGAGCGGGTACCTGCACCCGCCCGAGGAGGTGGGGGCGATGGCCGAAAGCGGGCTGGCAATCCTCACCGACCCCGGCCTGCACGCGCGCGTCGCGGCCGCGGCCCGGCGGGTCGTCCACGACCGCTTCTGCGCCGAGAAGATCGTGCCGCGCTACGAGCGCTTCTACGAGGAGGTGCTGGCGGGGTGACGCCCCGCCAGGCACGTCAGCATGGGGGCGCCATGACCTCCCTCGAACGCCTGCAGAACGTCCTCGGCGCGCGCCCCGTGGACCGTGTTCCGAACTTCGACATCTTCATGACGAGGGCGGCGCACCACATCGGCGCCCCGCTGTCCCGGTACTACCTCGATCACCGGGTCCTCGCCGCCGCCAACCTCGCCGTTCTCGACGACTTCGGCCTCGACATCGTGCAGGCGATCTCCGATCCGTACCGCGAGGCTGCCGACACCGGCCTCGAGGTGACGTTCCCCGACGACGGCCTGCCGGTGAGCACGGCGCCGCTGATCGTCGAACACAGCGATCTCGCCCGCGTGCGGTTTCCGGTCGCCGGGTTCGGCCCGCGGATGACCGACCGGCTCGAGGCGATCCGCGTGATGCGAGCCGAGGTCGGTGACGAGGTGCCGGTGATGGGATGGGTCGAGGGCGCGCTTGCCGAGGCGGCCGACCTGCGCGGCATGAGCCAGGTGATGCTCGACCTCGTGATGTCGCCGGGCTGGCTCGAGGAGCTGCTGGAACGGTGCGTGGAGGTCGGGGTTGCCTTCGCCGAGGCACAGGTCGAGGCCGGCGCCCACATCGTCGGCCTGGGCGACGCCGTTGCCTCGCAGATCTCCCCGGCGATGTACCGCGAGTTCGCGCTGCCCTACGAGCGCCGTGTCTTCGAGGCGATCAAGGCGAAAGGGGGCATCGGCCGCCTGCACATCTGCGGGAACACGACGCACTTGCTCGGCGACATGGCCGGCAGCGGCGCCGCGATCGTGGACGTCGACTGGATGGTGGATCTCGGGCGCGCGGTGGACACGATGCGCGACGTGGTCGTGTGCGGGAACGTAGACCCCGTGGCGGTGTTCCTGCAGGGGACGCCCGCCCAGGTGCGCGAGGCGGTGCGGGCGAACGCGGCGGCGGTGGGCGGCGCGCGCTGGGTCTCGGCCGCCGGCTGCGAGATCCCCGACGAGACGCCGGCGGAGAACCTGCTGGCGCAGCGCGAGGCGCTGGCGTGACGCTCTTCACCATCGGCCACTCGACGCGGCCGATCGACGAGTTCCTCGGGCTGCTTCGGGGACATGGCGTGCGGCGGCTCGTGGACGTCCGGACCGTGCCGCGATCCCGCCACAACCCGCAGTTCGAGGCCGGAGCCCTGGCGGCCGCGCTCGAGAAGGCCGGCATCGCCTACCTCCACCTTCCCGGTCTCGGCGGGCTTCGCCACCCGCGCCCCGACTCAATCAACACCGGCTGGCGCAATCGCAGCTTTCGCGGGTACGCCGACCACATGCAGTCGGCCGTCTTTGCCCAGAGCCTGCAGCGTTGCATCGACCTTGCCGTGGAAGGGCCCCTCGCGCTCATGTGCGCCGAAGCGGTCCCCTGGCGCTGTCACCGGTCGCTGATTGCCGATGCGCTGCTGGCAAGGGGGATTGAAGTCCGGGAGATCGTGAGCCCGACCTCTGCACGTCCTCACACCCTCACCCCGTTCGCGAAGGTAAGCGGGACGACCGTCACCTACCCGGGGGCCGTACCAAAAGCGTGAAGAACCTCACGCCCGGCCGGGGCCGTACCCCAGACGTGAATAACCTCACGTCTCTGGTACGGCCCCACGGCCCCGTCCTCGGCCCCACGGCCCCGTCCTCGGCCCCACGGCCCCGCCCTACCGGCGCTGCTTGCCCACGGTGTCGCGCCAGTTCCCGATCCAGGGCTCCGGGAACGTCCGGTTGAAGTCGATCTCGGCGACGGCGGCGCCGGCGGCCGTATCGTGTGGCACAGACGCCAGCACGTTTCCCTGCGGGTCCACGATCTCGCTGTCGTAGTCGTACCCCGCCGTCGCCAGCCAGACCCCGTTCTCGATCGCGCGCGCGCGGACGAGCGGCGTTCGCCCGCCCCAGATCGGCACGAGGATCAGCTCGGCGCCCGCGCGCGACAACTCGACGGCCGGCTCGGGGAACGAGGTGTCGTGGCAGATCATCAGGCCCACCCTGCCAAAGTCGGCCTGGAACACCGGGAAGGCGTAGCCCGGAGCCTCGCCGGCCGCGACTTCCTCCTGCGGCAGCTGCACCTTTCGATAGGTGCCGGCCACTCTCCCGCGGCGGTCAATCAGCACGCCTGTGTTGAAGATGTCAGGCCCGGAGCGCTCGAGCAGGCTGAACGCGACATAGGTGGAGTGACGCCGCGCCAGCTCCGCGAAGCGCTCGATCGTCGGACCCGGGATCGGCTCCGCGTGATCGTCGAGGCTGCCGGGAGCGCCGGCGTGGTTGATCGCCTCGCCCAGGAGCACCACGTCGGGGCGGTGCTGCGCGGCAATCGTGTCGGCGAAGGCGGCAACCTGCGCCATCGCCTCCGCGCCGCTCTTCGCTCCGCGCGGCCGGAACCAGACGGCGGCCACCCGCGCCTTGCGTGGGGATGGCGGCGGCGCCGCGGTGAGACTGACCTGCCGCCAGCTGACGCGGCCGGCCGCCGACCACTGGAGGACCAGCTCGACATCGACGGCTTTCGTGCGTGGAGGCGCCTGGACGACGCGATCGAACAGCAGGGCGCCTTGCGCGGATGGAGCCTGGCGGGTCTCCCAGACGTAGGCGGGCGCCACCTCGGCGCCGAAATTCCCCTTCCACCTCAGGAGCACGGTGAGCGACTCGCGCGCCGACCCGATGCCGGCGGGCAGCGCCTGCGCGTGCAGCCGGTAGTGACCTCCGCCCTCGATGCCCTCCACCCGGCAGCGCCAGCCACCGTAGACGAACCGCTTCCCTCCCGACGCAAGCGACAGCACGGCGTCGCCGCCCTCCGTGGTCCTCGACGCCTCCGGCGCGTTCGCCGCGCGCGGGGCGAAGCTCTCCCAGCAGGAATCGGTGACGAGGTTGCCGGAAGGGAGCGCCGGGTTCAAGACGGGGCCGAGCAGCAGCAGGGTCAAGGCGAGCATGGCGCCAGTATAGCGGCGCGGCCCCCGCTTCGAGTGACGCGCGGGTTCGCCCAGCCCTCGCCAGTTCCATCTGAGGTTAGAATCTACGCGGTCCAGCGGTGCGGCCGATCCCGGCGTACCACCGTTCTGCCAGGAGCCCTATGCCTCGATCACGCGTGTCCATCGCAGCCCTCGTCTTCTTTGTCCTGGTTGGCGGCAGCGCCTGCCGGGCGGCCGCCCAGGAGAGCCGCAAGGTCCTCTATTCGCTCGAGCCCGGTGAAACGCTGCTGCGGGCCGAGAGCGTGATCGCCCTGACCGTGGACGCCGCCGACATCGTCCTGGTCACGGCGAAAGGGAAGAGCGGGCCGTTCTTCGTGGTCCGTGACGGCGGGAAGAAGGGGCCGTTCGCGAAGCTCGACGAGGCGATGGAGGCGGCGTATGCAGGCCGCGAGGACACAGGCGGCGGCGGCAGCCGCGACTGCGCCGCCTACAGCCCGGACTCGCCGCCGGACGTCGAAATGAGCATGGATGTGGTCGCGGGCGGCCAGGTGCTCCACTTCAAGGAGGCCACGATCGGTCCGCACGCGATGATCGCCGGCCACAAGGTCTCCCAGGACGGGGCCCGGGTGTTCGTCACCGCCGCCGACGCAGACACCTTCTGGTTCAAGTGCACTGACGGCCGCAAGGTGTCGTTTGGCGGGACGCCGGGCGAGATCCTGATCAGCCCCGACGGCAAGAACGCGGCGGTCGAGGTGCAGGGCAGCCTCGGCATGCGCCAGATGCAGGACCTGTCGAAGCTGCCGCCCGACAAGCTTGCAGCCGCCCTGAAGGACATGGAGAAGAAGTTCGTCTACACGATCGATGGGAAGAAGCACGGCCCGTTCGACGACATCGACCAGGTGTGGTACGCGCGCACCAGCAACGACCTCTACTTCGAGGTGAACGGCCAGTTCTTCCGCAACGGCACGGCCGTGGCCGGCCTGAAATCGGTCAACCGCTGCGACTTCTACCCGAGCCCGGACGGCCGGTCGTACGCCATCGCCGGCTACGAGGCCATGAAGTTCAGCGACGGCAAGGAGTACCCCGCCCCGCTGGATCTGGTCGTCTTCCAGGAGCAGGGCAAGACCGTCTTCAAGTGGATCACGCTGGAGAAGGAAAGGGAGATCGTTGTCTACCAGCGTCCGATGTAGGAGCGGGCGCGCGACCTGGGCCGCCGGCCTCGCCCTGGCGGCCTTCCTCGTGCCGATGACCGCGCGAGCCGGCACCGCTCCCGGCCCGAGCGGGACCGACTACTCCGCGGTGTTCGGCGGGCGCTACGCCGACGCCGAGCGCTTCCTCCGTGAGAACGCCTGGATGGCCTCGGCGCTTGGCCTGCCGCCCATGGACACGCGCATCGCCCTGGCCGTGGTCTTCCCCGAGCTGGTCCGCTTCAGCGCCCTCGAGGACGCCGTCCAGGTTCGGGGCCTCAAGGTGCTGTACGTCCAGTACGGCCGCGCCTACAGCGACTTCTCGGTGGGCCGCTTCCAGATGAAGCCCTCGTTCGCCGAGCAGGTCGAGTCCGACTACGCGCGCCTGTTCGGCCGCCGCGAGCGCGAGGCGGTCGGCCTCGCCGCCTTCGGGCACGGCGACACGGCCGCCCTGCGGGAGCAGCGCGTGCGCCGCCT
>Ga0116148_1004170_pt1 | contig 12763 bp, 11 predicted proteins | sample AD_UKC055_MetaG_FD_89786 | JGI IMG/M metagenome (GOLD analysis project Ga0116148, IMG submission 89786) | Active sludge microbial communities of municipal wastewater-treating anaerobic digesters from USA - AD_UKC055_MetaG | ecosystem: Engineered > Bioreactor > Anaerobic > Digestate | place: USA... | reverse complement strand
AGCAAATGTTTGTGCCGCTAAAAGGTTCGTTTCAATAGTTTGAGTAGGTCGAGCTTTTGAGGCAGGATCTCCTACTACTGCCGCTAAAAGAATTACGGCATCAATATCTTCCAGAGAAGAGATTATTGTTTCAATATTCCGTATATCTCCCTCTTTAACTTCCAATAATTTATTGTTTTTTATATCATTTAATGAATTTCTACCGTAAATAAATTTATCTAAAACTCTTACATAATATCCCTTATCAAGTAATTCTCTTATAAGAACACTACCTAAATATCCAGCGCCCCCAACGACTAAAATATTATTAATATTCCCCTTCCTTTTAGATATACTCTCTGTCTTAGATATTTCTGAAATCAAATTTGATAAATCATTTTTACTGTATATATCAATAATTTTACCGTTGCTATTTATAATTGGACAAAATTCAACCCCTTGCGTTTCCATTTCTATTAAAATTGATTTTACACTTTTTGGTTTGCTCACTTCATTTTCTCGTAATTTTATTTGAATGCTTGTCAATACACTTGAAATAGAGTCAGAACTATCTAATCCTGATAGTAGTAAACGACGTAATTTATAAATAGATGTTTGCGAAATATAAGAATCGTCGTTGTCTGTAATAAAGGCTATTGAATACTTGCTTCTATCTATTCTACGAATTAGTTCGTCAACAGAGATATCTTTTCTAACTATTGGAATATTATATTTCATTAGAAAGCCCTTAATTTTAAAACTTTTTGCTTTTTATTCAAAACTTATTTTATTATTGCAAATACTAATCTTGAAAAATCTACAAATGAATCGCTGCTATTCATCATTCCTAAACTATCATCTTCATTCCTTACCATTACCTTATAGTTTATTTTTGATTTTCTAAAGTAATCATAGAGTGTTTCAGGTCGCGTTGGAACTTCGTGAAGAACTATTCTCCAACTTATATCTTTTCTTCCTAAAAATATCTTGACAATATTTTTCATAAAGTGGATAGGATAGTAAAAGAATCTATTATTATATCGGCTTAATCTCTTCAAATAGGATGAAGAAATGATATTATTATTTAGATTTTGAATATCAAAAATAACAAGACCTTTAGGAACTGCAACCCTCATCATTTCAGAAATTGCTTTTATTAAATCTGGAAAATACCATGTTGAATGGAAACAATAAACAACATCAAAAAAACAATCTTCATATGGCAAGTTCTCAGCATCACCAACTACACAGTTAACATCTGGAAATAATCTTTTGCATTTTTCAACCAACAGTGGAGAAATATCAATACCATAAACATCATATCCTTTCTTCTGAAAGTAATCAGCAAATGGATATCCATTTCCTATGCCAACTTCTAATACTCTCCCCCCCCCAATTTTTTCAGTTATATATTTTATCAAATTTTTATCGTATTGTGTAAAACCGTATATTTTTTCACGAGCTGTAATCCAATATTGGGAATAGATATCTCTCATATATTTTTTTCTAATACTCATATTATCTTTAAACTTCATATTAATTTCCCTTAACAAACCACTTCACATAATTCCTTAGTGCGTCGTTATAACTAATTTCCGATTCCCATCCAAGTAATCTTTTGGCTTTTTCTCCTGAAATTAATCTACCCTTAAATTGCCCCGCTCTGTCTTCAGCAAATTTAATATTTGCCTTTTTATTTAATATCTCTTCAAGGTTTCTGACTATACCTAATACACTAATCCGTTCTTTCCCTTCAAGATTTATTATTTGGTTTTCAGCATTTTTATGCAAGCACGCTACGCAACCTTTTGCTAATTCTTTTACATAAATAAATTGTCTTGTTTGACTTCCATCTCCATGAATCGTTATTTCCTCATCGTTTAATATTCGATTTAAAAAAATAGGAGTCACTGTTGATTCTCTGGCTCTTTCGCCAAATGGAATTCCAAATCGCATTATAGTATAATTTACATTATAAAGCCGTTTGTAGTTTTTACAAAACATTTCGGCTGCAATTTTTGAAGATGTATATATGTGATCCGGATTATTGGTAGTTGGTGTTTCTTCAGTAATAATTTCATCTTCATCACCTTCTGGACTACCATAGACCCATTCTGTTGATGCAAGTAAGACTCTTGAAATATTGTTTATCCTTGAGGCTTCTAAAACATTAATAGTTGAGCAAGAAGTTATAAGATTAGAATAATATGGACTTTTGTAAAATCTATTTACATCTGCTTCTGCCGCAAGATGATAAATAGAATCATAATCTTTTGACTCTTGTATAAGTCTATTCAAATCTAAAACATCTGCTTTGATGTAATCACAATTTTGGTTATATTTTGGGGATTCAATATCATAGATTTTTACTTGATGCTCTTTTTCAAGTAAAGCATCTACAATGTGTGAACCAATAAAACCTGCTCCGCCTGTAACCAAAATTTTCATAAGTTTATCTCCTTTTTTAATTTTATTTCCTAAAAAACTCCACTGTTTTTATCAAACCTTAATTAAAATCTATAGATGACTGATAATTAAGCATTCTTTTGCCTTATTAACTCAAGCCACAGAATGTTTCACATCACCAACTCTTTCCTTTTCAAAAACTGGTTTAATACTTTTGCTGAGAATCTTATTTATAATATCAATTTAGTGCAATTGCCCGTTCTTTAACAAAAGGACTAATCTGCCAAGAATTTCCACTACAGATAATAATTATTCTCATTTTAACTTCTTATACAATTTGTTTATAGTGTTACCAGGTAAGAAAGAAACAAAATAATAAAAAATAGATAACTTATTAAATTTGATTTTCAGCGATTTAATTAAATTTTTTCTTGCCAATTTGGGCTGATAATTATTCCACAAATATTTCTTTGCTATATGTAGATGATAAATAGCGGTTTTATATTTAAGATCTCTATTCATTGCCATAGATTTTAATATATTTTTTTGTTCTTCAGTTATTTTATCATTTATTGCATCCAATATAATATTTTCTATAATCTTTGAATCTTTTCCGGAACTTTTGGTTGTTACAGCAGTTGGACATATTCTATATTTAATCAAGACATCTGGTAAATTTCTTAATTCACCAATTTTAGCAAATTTGTTAAAAAGAACAGCATCTTGAGCCGAACGCATATCCGGATAACCTCCAACTTTATCAAAAGCAGTTTTACGATACATTGTGCTGCTATGGATAAAGGGCATACTCGGTAAATTATTTTTTATTTCTTCCCAACTTAATGCTTGATTTGAAGTATAAACATAATTACCATCTTTATCAATTATTTCAGCATTACTGCCTATTGCTACACACTCTGGATGTTTTTCTAAAAAATCGTATTGTAATTGTAATCGATCAGGCATACTAATATCATCAGCATCTAATATTGCAATATATTCCCCATTAGAATGTTTAATTGCAATATTTCTTCCGATTCCCTGCCCTGTATTTTTTTGATCGATAACTACTATTCTTGCATCATTATAGGATTTAATAATGTCTAAACTGGAATCTGTTGAACCATCATTAACAATAATAAATTCAAAATTCTTAAATGTCTGATTTAAAATACTATTGATTGCTTCCCGGAGATATTTTTCTCCGTTATATACTGACATTATAACGCTGATTTTAGGTGATTTCATATAAATATAATCTTATTTTCTAAGACTTAATAATAAAATTTATTATTTATGTATTGCTAAATAATTTGTTGTTATAAAAATTTCCTTCAATTCATTATAGTTTTCAATCTCATACAAATTATTTCTTAATATTCTATAAATTTTATATCTATCTTTTAGTAGATAATAAAAATCCTGAAAATATGTCCTAGAATCGATGTTACAACCCCCAAATTCAAATTGAATAAATTTAATAGAGTCTTTTTCCAACATCGTTTTAGCACCTTCTAATGCATTAATCTCATTTCCTTCAATATCTAATTTCAAGAAATCTATTTTTTCAATTCCTTGTTCTTTACAAAATATATCTATAGTAGTTAATCTAACTTGCTCTTCGGAATCCATTTTAATATTGAAATGTTCTAAATTCCTTTTATATAATGACGATAAACCTGATAATTTTTCATTATAAAATAAAATTTGTTCCCCCTGTTGATTACTTAGACCTATATTATATACATTAATATTTGAATATTTTGAAACATTTTCAGTTAATTTTTTAAAAATATTTTTTGCAGGTTCAAAAGCATATATGTATATATCATCTTCTGGTTTAAATATTTTTTCTATTTCTATTATATAATTTCCAATATTAGCACCTACATCAAAAATTACAAAAGGTTTAGTATAATTTTTTATTTCTGATTTTACAAAGTTTAATACAAAAATTTCCCCGTCATTTTGAATATCTGATCCTAAACCAATATTCATACCTTTTAAGGAAATTCTAAATAATTTTTCATAAAATGATTGTAAATATTTAACTCCAAAAAATATTTTTAATAACTTTTTCATTTTAATTTTTTTATTTTAATCCAATTTTAGTAAATAAATCCTCAAATCGTTTTTGATAAGTATGACATTTTAATGCTTTTTTATGCCCTGCCCATCTTATTTTTTCTGCTTCTCTTGGATGATATAAATAATATTTAACTTTTTCTAAAAGTTCATGTTCACTTCTAAAAACAATAACTTCTTTGTCTGTTTCATAGAATTCAGTTAATTCTTCACAATAATTAGTGAAATATAGAGCACCACACATTGGTGCTTCAAATTCCCGTAAATGCAAATGTTGTTTTGTGATGGAACTTGGATCGTGATTGTCAAAAACTTCTAAAAAGCCAAGAGAAATTTTACTTTGACTATAAAGTTTTATCATTTCATCATCCGAAATTGGGTAATGTAAATTTTTCTGATATTTATTTCTTAACCATTTATTAAAATCATAAAGTGAAATTTTTGAAGAATATTTACTTCTTTTCTCAGAGGATAAAACAAAAAGGGTTTTAATTACATCTAAATTTCTTCTGAATTCTTTTACGCAGTTTCTTATGAATGGCATAGGTTTATTTACCAGCCAGTTGGGACCAAAACAATGCACATCTACATTATTTTCCAATAAATGCCAGATATAATAGCTACGCTTTGCATAATTCCCTCCAACAAAAGACACATCATATTCTTTTTCACATTTAATCGGATAATAATATTTGGGGTTAGCAGCCATTTGAAACCAGACAGGATTTGCACCGATTTTTTTAAACTTTTCACCCGCATCCTTCTCAGAATGTAGGTTATAATCAAAGTGAGGCGCTATATTGTTTGTCAAATAAAACTGATGTGTATTATTGCAAGAAAAATTTGCGGTAGGAACGCCAATCTTTTTTATTTCATCAATAATTTCAGGATAAATATATTTGTCTGTAAAATAAGAAAAAAACAGATTAAAGTTTTTCTTTTTATATTCTTTTTTGAATGTTTGCAAAACATACTCACTAAATTTTTCTTTAAATAATACTGTGTTTCTTTTTGCTTTCAAATAAGTTTCAGCCTCATCAATACGGACAAGATATACTTCGTGCCCTAAATCTAATAATGGCTCATATAAATTATGTAGCCAGGTTTTACTACCAAGTACACTTGCATTTCCGGATGGATATAAGGATAGGAATATTCTCATCGTTTTAATTTTTTAAACAAAAAACAGCCGCAGCCATAATTCTGTTTATCTGCGATTTCTTTGCTTGCATTGTTAATAAATCCAAAATTTTTATCATCAGGAACTAAAGAAAAATCTAATAGATTGAACTCTTTAAAATAATCTATAATTTGGTTATAAGAATATATTCTATGGGCATTGTACATAATTTTGGGTTTCCCAATAGGAACTACAAATAATAAATTCCCGTTTATTGCCAAAACCCTTTTAAGTTCATTAATAGCCTTTATATCACCATCTGGATCAATAGGATCGCCATAACGACCAAGCCCTACATGTTCTACTGTGTGCATACAAGAGAGTGATTTAATTGAATTACTTTCAAAAGTCAGATTTGTTAAATCAGCATGTTCTGATGACAAGTTACTTAATTCCAATTTTGCTGGTCGAAAATCATAAAATTTCACTGGTATAAATGCTGATACAATTGAACAAAAATATAATGAAGAAGAGATATCGATATGAATATCAGGATTCGTTTTCTTTAATATTCTGGCAGCCCAAGCTAGGTGATAAATATAATGCCTATCAAAACTTGTGAATTTTGTTTTATCATGAATTTGTGGGTAAATATCTGTATATTTAACTGTAAATTTATTTTCTATTTTCTTATATTTTATAAAATCATTGAAAAATAATATATAATTTGGTAAACTAAATATTAACTTTCTTAAATCAATTATTGGGTCAAATAACCTAAAAACTAAATTTAATTTTTTGTATACTTTTCTAATTATTTTTCTTTTCATACCATGATAAACTATTAAGTTTGGTAACACCTGAGAATTTAGCAATTGAATAAATTAATTTGTTTTGCTTAGCCCATTCCACAAATTTATATCCCAAAATATATTTATATATAATAATCTTTAATGGTTGCAAGCTCATCTTATTAAAAATGCTTCCACCATATTTCTTCCTGACCTTTAAAAACTCATGCGAAAATTTCCAATTATCTTTGCTACATCCTTTTGATGTTTTGTGCTTTCTCAAAGCACTTATAAAAACATTTATTGAATGAATTGGTTTGACTTTTGCACATTTTAAAAAAATATCATAATCCATTACATAGTGAATATCATTTGCAAAACCACCTACCTGTTTTAAAATATTTACATTAAAAAAAGTACCAGGATGAATTACAACAGGAAGTTCATTTAATAAATCGTTAAAATTATAATCTCTATTCCGATTATTCATTTCTCCAATTTTATTCCCATATTCATCGGAAACAATAATATTACCCATAAATGCAGAGAACTGGTCATATTTAGTTTTGCTTATTTTTTTTATTACTTCACTAAATACATTCTCATTTAGCAAATAATCATCAGAATTTAGACATAGAACTAAATCACCAGATGCCATCTTTAATCCTTTATTATAGGCATCAGACTGTCCCTCATCTTTTTCTGAAACCCATTTTAAATGGGGATATTTTTTTAATATATCAACTGTGTTGTCAGTAGAACCACCATCAATAATAATGTGCTCAAAATTAGGATAATTCTGGTTTAATACAGAAAGTATATTTTCTTCTATGTATTTGCCTTGATTATAGGAAGGAGTGAGAATGCTGATTTTGGGTAGATAATTTTCTTTCATATTACCATATTCCTTTTTATATGAAATTTATTTTCAAATAACAAACAAGTATTTTGGGGGGTTAGCCTTATTACTACAGAAAACAGCGTAAACCAGAACACTTGCATCTTAAAAGTTTCTGCAATGATCAAAGGATTTGTAACAAATACTGCAAACCACATTAACAGAAAACTACATAGTGAGATTTTCAAAATTTAATAATTTTTATTTGAAATCTTCTCAAATAAAAATAATTTTTGCAAATTTACCATGCTATTTTATGATTTAAATAGTTAATACATCCATCTTTTCTTTTAAATATTACTCCTAAAATAGTCATCCATAAAAATTCCATTTTTATATGAATTAAAAAAACAACTGGATTAGCAAATAATGCTAACATATAAAATATTAAAAATGATACAAAAGCCAATTCAACTAAATCATTTTCATTGTATTGTTTTTTTTTGAATGTTATCTTAAACAGTTTAATTACTGCTAAAACAAAAACGAGTATATAGAATAATGTCATAAAAATACCATATCGTACTGTAATATCAGCATATACATTATGTATTGAACTTGATTGTCCTTCTAAATATATACTTATATCAGATTTACCATATCCACGCCCCCAAAATTTTGGATTTTTAAATGCGTGATAAATAGTTAGTTCAGTTTCTTTGTGATGTCCTGAATCCGTAAACTCTTGTCCTCCAGCAAACGAGCTATTGGGCATTACCGCAGATAATGTTCTGTATAAATATTTCTTATATTTCATATCAATATTGATATTTTCAATATTTGTCAAACTATAATATATTAGTAAAATTAAAATTATCGCACTTGCTTTATAAAATAATTTTTTGTGTTTCAATAAATATATAGAAATTAACATTACTGAAGAACCAAGGGCAATTAAAAGTCCACTTCTTCTATAAGTTAGGAATTCAATTAATAGTAGAAATATACTTAAAAAAATAAATTTATTTTTCTTATATATAATATATTTAGTGAATGAAAAAATAAAAAAGAAAGCAATGATAAATGTAGTATCTATTTCTGCACATATAGAATTATAATATGATGTTATTGTTTTACCAGAAAAGTACATAGCTAGTAAAAGAATAAATCTAATCAATAAAAATATTAGAATAATATTGTATATATAAGTAATATTATTAAAATAAGTATTTTTATCAGAAAATAATATCCAAGATAATAATAGTATCGCAAGATATTCTGTGATATCACTAAATACAGCTAGTCCTAAAATTGGGTTATTAGGTTTATTGTTAGGATTTGATATTTTTAAAATAAAACATAAAATATAAGCTATATATATAATATATAATGAAATCGATTCTTTATTGTTATGCAATCTTCTCTGGGAAATTAAAATTAATAAGATTAAACCTATTGATATTTCAAATATTGAAAAGAAATGAGGAAATATTGGTTTATTTATAAATGAAGTAAATTCCATAATGGAATCTTTAGTATATCCTGAATCAATAGATGAGAACACAAATAGAAACGAGAAAATTATAATAATCGTTTTAAGAAATAAATATTTTATATTAGTTTTATACATATTAAAATCCAATATTCTTTACACATCTATAATCACCGTATTTACATTTCCAATTACATTGAAAACAATCCATTTGTTTATTTAGCCAATAGAAACATAAAATGTCAACATTAAACTTTTATTGGTTCTGCAATATCCAGAAAAAGTTCGCAAATATATTTAATCTTATCCTCATCAAGATTTAAATGATTTGGTAAGTAAATACCATTATTATGAACCAAGTCTGCAACAGGAAAGCTTGTTTCTCCATATTTCTTAATCCAAAATGGCTGTTTCCCCATGCTACCACAAATTAATGGCCTAGTTTCTACTCCGCCTTTTTTTAGATATTTGTATACATCTAATCTGTTTTTTACAAAAGTTCCAAAAGCAAAACTTGACAGATTATCATATTCACTTTTTTGATAATAAAATTTATTAGATAAATAATGCATGTAACAATTAAAATTATTTTCCCTTTTCTTTGCAATATTATTCATATTTTTAATTTGAGATAAACCAAGAAAAGCATTCAAGTCTGTTGATCTTAAATTAAATCCGGGATAATAAAAAGTATAAAATTCTCTAAATTCATCAATATCATAATCTTTCATTAATGGTTTTATGTAATAAGATTCAATATCTCTTCCCCATCCATGAGACCTTATAGACAACATAGTATTATATAGTTCCCTATTGTTTGTAGTCACCATTCCTCCTTCAATTGTAGAGATATGATGTCCATAATAAAAGGAGAAAGAACCTGCTAAACCAATACTTTCCAGTTTTTTATGATTAAAAACAGTTCCAAGTGCTTCGCATGCGTCCTCTAATAAAATAACATTATATTTATTACAAATTTCTAATATTTCATTCATCTTATTAGGATGACCTAATACATGTACTAAAATTAAAATGGAAGGATTATGCTTTTTGCATAAATCCTCAAAATAATTTGGATCTATTCCTAATGCGTCTTTTTCAGATTCACATAAATATGGTTTAAACCCGAGTTGTATAAAAGGAGATAATGTTGTTATCCAAGAAATAGCGGGTATAATGGCTTTTTTATTTTTTAACATCCCACTTTCTAATAAAGAATATATCATTAATAAATTAGCAGATGACCCACTATTTACAAAAACTGAATATTTATTGCCAATATATTTTGAAAATTCATTCTCAAATTTTTCAGTTAGTTCTCCTTTTGTAAGTCGTGCACCTGATTTAATCCAATCAGCTAATTCATACAATTCTTCTTTAGATATTGTATTTTCTGCTAGATTTATCTTATATCTATTCATTTATATTTTTCTCCAGACTTTTTTTATTTTATTATTTATTCTACATGGTAAAATTATTACGTTGTTTTGAATCCAAAACAGAATCCTCATTAGATTTTGGTTCTTTAATAATCTCATTTTTATATAAAATATTTTTGCATCGTTATAAGCATTTAGAATATTTTTCTTTTTTACTATATCTTTCCCTGCATCAACAGTTATTGAATTGTCATGAGCTCTAAAAAAGGCCAAAGGTTTATTAACAAATCCAAAATATTTATATTTTAGAAGTGGACCCAATGAAAATAATAAGTCAGGTCCAACTCCTTTATAAAAGTTATTAGCGCCAGGTATATTACCAATATATAAATTGTTTATTAAGTCTGTTTTTCTATAAATTCCACAGCCAGGTGAAATTAAACTCCCTGGCCTTAATAAATATCTTTCTAATTCTTTACTTTTATTTATTCCATCTTTAAATAGGTTTTTAAATAAAATTGAAATTTTATTTTTATCATTTTCATTTACAACTTCTGCTACTGAAAAAACAAATGCGACATCATCATTAAATAAATTAAGTGTTTCTTCAATAAATGTTGGAGCAATCCAATCATCATCAAAATTTAAATGAATGTAATCACCTGATGCATTCATAATTCCATCTAACCACATAAAATGTATTCCGTAATCATTTTCTCTACGAATATATTTTATTGAATTTCCATAAGATCTTGCAATATTCTGAGTGCCATCTGTACTACCATGATCACATACAACTACTTCACACTTGTAAGTTTGATCTAATGCTGAGTCAATTGCCTTTTTTAAGTATTCACTTCTATTGAATGTAGGTATAACTATTGAAACTTTTTTCCTCATTTATATTATCCCTATAATATTTTTAAGCTTAGTTATATCGGCTATAAGAATAGATTTTTCTTCTTTATTATTAGTATAGATATTTAAAGATTGATCTATATACTTCTTTACAAATGTCTCTATTGTTATCCCTTTGCCACTACCAATGTTTATTGTACCAGAATATCCTTTTTCCATCAACTTTATCATTATTAATACTACATCTTCAGCATTTAAAAAATCCCTAATATTATTTGCACCCCTAATGAAAAACGGCTTTTTAGGATCCTCTTTCCTTAGCCTCTCAATAATTGTAGGATATAAAAACGGAGGTTTTTGAGTTTTATGATAAAAGCTAAAAATTCTTCCTATGCAAATTTTACACTTGTAGGATTCAGAAAAACTCTCGCATATTCTTTCTGCAAAATATTTCGTTTCACCATAAATATTTAATGGTTGTACATCATCTTCTTCTTTTATTGGACTATCTTTAGGTTTATAGACATGACTGGTACTCGCATAAAATATCCAGGGATATATTTGTAATTTCTTAAGACTATCTAATAAATTAATTGTTCCTCCCACATTTACATTGTATGCTTCAAAGGGATCTTTTTTAACTTCATCTACTGGAACTATAGCAGCTAAATGAAAAATAATATCAAGTTTATTAAAATTTACCCACTTCATAATATCATTTTTATTACTTATATCTCCTTCAAACAAACTTAGTTTAAAGCCCATATCTATTAATTTTTTGTATAATATTTTACCAATAGTACCACTACTTCCAGTTATTCCAATTATTTTGCCCATATTTTTGTCTCTTTGTTATTAATTATTTTTAAATATTGAATTGGTAAAAATACAAATGAAAACGACAATGAAACGCATGTCCCTAAAATCACACCTGCACTTCCCATATTTAAATTCTTAGCAAAAAATATTGAAATAGGTATATTAATTACCATCCCGATAATACCTAAATACATTTGCAGTTTTATTTTACCAACACCATTTATAAAATAAGCAAAGATGTTATTCCATGTGCTTATTATCGCATAAAGTCCCATAAAAGCAGAAAGCATAAAAGGAACTTTAACTTTATCACCAACCCACATTAAGTAAAACTTATTTGATATAATAAGTAGAAAAATCACACCTATTAAAAGTAATAGCCAAATATTAACTAATTTTTTTATAGAATTTTTTATCCATGTATAATCATTCTTAGCATAAGCTTCAGTAAATGCAGACCAGAAGGGAGTTATGATTATGGTGAATATCATTATCACAATATTGAAATATTTGTGAGCAATATTATAAGGTGTTACTTCTGCCGGTCCAAGTATTTGGGTAATAATTATATTATCTGTTGTAAAAATTACTATGCACGAGATTTGCAGAATAAAAAATTTTATTCCCAGTTCCGCTAGTGATTTAAAATATTTAAAATCAACATATTTAAATGACGGCCTATAGTATTTATAATCTTTATTATAAAAAACTAAAGAAGCAATTAATAGAACAATAACAGGTGCCGCGCTTAATGTAGTTCCAAGATATAATAGTGAGCCTGATGTTGTTTTGGCTAATATATAAATAATTATTAGAGATAAAAGATTCCCTGTTACATTAAAAGCATCATTAATTGCAGGTTTTTGGTCAGCTATAAGTATAGTACCAATCAATTTAAAAACAAATCCGATACAAAAAAAAGTAAAGGTAATAATTACTAATTTACTCAGTTCACTACCCATTTCTGCAGGTGTATTCAAAATTTTTGTCCAATTT
>Ga0116148_1004159_pt1 | contig 12785 bp, 16 predicted proteins | sample AD_UKC055_MetaG_FD_89786 | JGI IMG/M metagenome (GOLD analysis project Ga0116148, IMG submission 89786) | Active sludge microbial communities of municipal wastewater-treating anaerobic digesters from USA - AD_UKC055_MetaG | ecosystem: Engineered > Bioreactor > Anaerobic > Digestate | place: USA... | reverse complement strand
GCGACATTTCCGCCGAAGTTGATCGAGCCGTGCATTCTCGCCGGTGCGCCAGCTGGCGGCCTCGTACTCGATCCGTTCTGCGGCAGCGGTACGACGGGCATGGTGGCGCTTAGGCACGGTAGAAGATTCCTCGGCATCGAACTCAACGGTGAGTATGTGGAGATGGCGCACAGGCGGATACAGGGCGACATGCCGTTGTTTAACATGCAGAATCAGGAGGTGACGACGTGAACATTATAGCTATTGACCCAGGTGCGAACGGCGGGATCGCTATCCACGGCAAGGTGGACGGCGATTACCACACGAGCGTAGAGCAGATGCCCGACATCTACCCAGAGATTTACGATGTCTTGTGCAACCAGTTTCATCGGCGCATCCATATTGCAGTGGTCGAGCGGGTCGGATTCCACAGGCAGGGCAACAACGCATCGGCCAGTGCTAAGTTCGCCCGCCACTGCGGGCATATCGAAATGGCATTGTATGCGGCAGGCATTCCCATCCAGTACGTCGCTCCGGTCACATGGCAGAAGGCGATGGGCGCTCTGCCCAAGGACTACAAGGAACGCAAGCGCAAGGTGAAGGAGTTGATGCAGGCGCGTTACCCGCATATCAACGTCACTGACTGGTCGGCGGACGCCTTGGGGATTCTGACTTGGGCATTGGAGCAGCAGGCGAAAGATTGAGTGCGGGGGGAGTGAATAAGGGCGTGGGTAGTGCGGTGAAGAACGCTTGGAAGTGGCCGGTAGTGAATGCGCGGGGGCGGCGGGAACAGGTCGTGTGTTGGCGGTATCTGGACGCCCCCGATATGTCGGATGACGAATGGGAAGATATTTGCGACAAGGAAGCGGGCCCGATACCGGGCATGAACAGGGAGAGGCGTAGTGCGTCCTGAATGTAGAGAATTCACTGAGATTGTAGCTAAACACTTCGTAACAAAGGGGCCTGTCTTGGAGATCGGGAGCTTGCAGGTTGATGGGCAGGAAGGGTTTGCGGACCTGCGACCTGTGTTTCCTGGTCTGAGATACGTTGGTTGCGATATGCGGGACGGGCCGGGGGTAGACCTCGTTTGCAATGCGTCGGACTTGGACATCCCCGACAACTCGTTTGGCGTGGTCGTATCGGTTGATACGCTGGAACACATTGCGGAACCGTGGAAGGTCATGGCTGAGTGCGCCAGGGTGTTGAACAAAGAGCATGGGCTAGCCATTTTCACGGCACCGTTCAACTTCCCGGTACATGAGTATCCGAACGACTATTGGCGGATGACGGGCGCGGGGATGCGGGTACTGTTGTCCGAGTTCGCGGGGTTTGACTTGCTCGTGTACGAGGCGGGGCAGATGTTTGCCCCGCATTCGGTAGGGGGCGCTGCTTTCAGGATGGGCATGTTGGCGGATGAGGAGTATGGGTTTTCGTCTTTGCGCAGCGACTTGATGAAGTGGCAGTTGCGGTATGCGTGGGGAAGCCATGAGCAATAAGAAGATAGACCTTCGGCGGCTTCCGCGTGTGGAGGTCGAATGGCTTGACATCGTGGAATGTGTCGGTTGGACGGACCTCGATGATGTGATGAAGGTGAAACCTGAACCGTGCCGGTCTATCGGGTATCTGCTTGATGTGACGGGCGATGTAGTCAGGCTTATCAGCAGCAACGCGGGCGCTTTGGGGCAGTCTAACTATCAGGTGTTGCCCCGTGGCGTGGTGAAATCGATACACAGACTGAGACGGGGAGAAGCATTGAAGATAACGCATACTGATTCATAAGGGCCTCATCCCATATCCTTCCTTTCGCGCGGGGCGGTTAGCTTGTTGCGTGGCTAGCCGCCCTAATTTGTTCCTGTTTGGGCGCTAATCGATGGTTACTTGACAATTCATAACACTTTATGATATAATGTGGTTTGTAAGGCAGAGCACTTATGAGAAGGCGCAAGGATTTAGGGTCATATTTCAACTACGACGTAGCCGATTTGAAGAGCGACAACACGTTGGCCGATGAACGGTTGCACGAAGATGGGCTAGACGATGCCATGTTTGCGTGGCCGGAACCTTCATGCGAGATAACCGAGGCTATCTGCACTATTTGGACTGACTTGGATGGGTGACTTTCAGGATTTCGAGTTTCTTCCTGAGCACGATTTTGTCAACGACGACTACTTTCGCCGGTTAGCGGCGGCACTTGAAGATGATGCGGTGACGTACTGCAAAGCGTTGGCGAAGGTTGGCGGGGACCACAAGGCGGCGTATGCGCTGCTGAAACCCGGCAAGGGCAAAAAGACGGCCTCGAACCGCGCCCCTGAGTTGCGGCGTCAGCATATGGGGACCAGGGAGGCCAAACAGCTTGTCGGGTACTTGCGCGGCCTCATGGCGACGTATGACGAGCATCAGGCGGTAACGCTTGAAGAGATAGTTCGTCAGGCGGAACGGGACTTCCGCGACCCGACTACGGACGCTAAGACGCGGGCGATGTTGGCAGAGAAAATTGTGAAGTGGAGGGGGCTTCACAACGACGCGATAGACAAGTCTAGTGACCTGGAGGATGCTGACATCATAGCAACGTTGGAGTCCATAGCGAGGGAGACTAAGGGTCTGCGGGGTAATTGAGCGTAATCGTCGAGAAATATCTTACGCTTAACGAGAAACAGCGCAAACTGTTTCACGAGCGGCATCCGAAGAAGGCGGCGAAGGTAGAGTTTGAAGCCGTCAGGATGGCCGCTCGCAACGATTTTTGGTACTTCCTTGAGAAAGTGTTGCGCATTCCGGTGCTGTACCCTCCGCTTCACCGGCCCCTTGCCCGTTGGATGCAGACATGGACCAAGCCGTCAAAACTGTTGTTGCTTCCGCGCGGTCATCTCAAGAGTTCGATTTGCAACGCGGCATATACGGCATGGGAAGTGATCCGAAACCCTGAGATTCGGGTTCTCATCGTGTCGCACAAGGCCGATGACGCCATGAAGTTCGTTCAGTGGGCGCGGTCTTACCTTGAGGCGGACGGCGTTACGAGGTACTTCCCAGAGATACACGCGACGTTGAACCGTTCAGGGCGTCCCCAGAAGTGGTCCGGCAAGGGCCTGTTGGTCGAACGCAAGGGTCAGTACAAAGAGGACACCGTAGAGTATTCGTCTCACGACGCGCAGGTGACAGGTCGGCACTACGACCTGATTATCTTTGATGACATCGTGACCAAGGATTCGGTTGCTACGCCGGACCTGATTCAAAAAACCAAAGAGTACCACGAGCACTGTCAGGCGTTATTGGAACCGGGTGCCCGCGAGATGATGATTGGCACGCGATACGACTTCTCGGACCTGTACGGGACCATCATCGAGACGCCCGAACTCAATGCCGAATACGACATCGTTGTGAAATCGTGCTACGACAAGAAGGGGAAGCCCATCCTGCCGACCCGGTTCACGGAAGCAGAGGGTGATATAGCTGACCCTGACGACCCTGAGAGTGCTCGGAAATCGTTACCGGCAGTCAAGCGGAAGATGGGGACGTGGGTGTATGCCTGCCAGTATGAGAACAACCCTGTCCCGACCGATTTGCAGGTGTTCAAGCCGGATTGGATACAGGTTATCGACCGGCTTCCTGACGGTGATTTGCGATGGTTCCGCGTGTGCGATTTGAGCAGTGAGAAGGAGACCAAGGTTTCGTGGACGGCTATCGTGACAGGAGCGGTAGACCACGACAGCAACGTGTACGTCACGGACATTTTTTGGGGCAACTTCACGGGGCAGAAGATTATCGATGAACTGATACGAGGTCAACAGGTAGACCCCGCCAAGCGTCCTGTGCGCGTTGGGATGGAGCCGGGACCGTATGAGCGGTCCTTGAAACCGTTTATCCGTCACGCGATGCGGGAGCACAAGACGCACATTCCTTGGGTCTGGCTGAAGGGGCAGCAGAGCGAAACAAACAAAGAGGAACGTATCAGGGGCCTGCAACCGTGGTTTGAGAACGGGATGATCTATTTCCTGCGGAACTGCCGGAACCGTGACAAGGCAGAAGAAGAGCTGATCCGGTTCCCGCGATTCAAACGCAAAGACATCATAGACGCTATGGCGCAGATAGAACACATCATGTTTCCAGGGAAGAAGCCTGAAACAAAGGCTGCGTTGCAAGTGGAAGATTGGCTTGATCCCGCACTAATCCAAGGCGAACAAACATGGATAGGACAGGAGCGCGTTATGCCCGAGAGCACGGCAATCCGCGTTGCTGCACTGGCGTTTAACTGATGAAGATTCCTACCAAGATAGGCGAGGACGAGTTACGGGTATGGGAATCACGGTTGACCCGTGCGTACAAGGCTCGTGAGACTCACGAACTGCGCTGGGAACGGTTGCGCGAATTCTATCGCGGCAACTACTACGGGAAGGTGCGGGCCGAGGACCGCATAGCCATCAACTGGATGATAGTCAACATCCGTCAGATGATGGCTAGCTTGTATTTCCAGAACCCGACGATGTTTTTCAAGGGGAACACGCCGCTTGGGGAAGCGGTATCGCCGGTTATGGAACAGGTGTTGGTGCGCGAACGTCAGGTCATGGGGGCGCAGTACCAGGAACGTGACATGCTCTGGAACGCGCTCATGTACGGCACCGGCATCCTGAAGCACGGGTACAACGCTGAATTCGATGTGGACGAACCGTTCGCGGACGACAAGGCGTTGTCGGGATACAACGCGGGGGAAATCGGGTCGGGTTCAGACGAGGACTTGAATCTGCCCCAGGCGGCTGTGACCGAGCACAACACGATCATCAAGTACGGTCATCCGTGGAAGAAGTCTATCAGTCCGTTTGACTTTCTGGTAGACCCCGAGGCGCGGGATGCGAACGAGGCGCGTTGGTTCGCGCATGTTATCAACCGTCCCTTTGTGGACGTGATTCGGGACACGCGGTACGACGTGCAGGCGCGGGCACAGGTTGAACCTACGGGGCAGAGCGAGCACGGGAACGACCCGTCGTCTATGACTTCCAGTTGGCGCGAGGACGAAGTGTCCCGCGACTCCTGCATGGTCACGTTGTACGAGATATTCGACAAGGTGACGCAGACGGTCATTGTATGGAAGTGGGGGCTTGACCGCCCGCTGTTAGTGAAACCTTACCCCTTCTTTGGGCCGGAAGGGCCGTATGTCTTTCTGCAATTCCTGCCTGATGACCAGGACTTTTGGGGGCTGAGTTACGCGGACACGTTCAGCGACCAGATTCAGGTGTTGAACAAGATGCGCACTCAGATGATGGATCATCTTCAGCGATGGGGAGCTACGCGGGGCGCGTACATCACGGGGGCGATTGACCCTAACGACGTTCGCAAGTTCGTGTCGAACACGAACGCCTTTGTCGAAGTGAACGGTGCGGAGCGTGTTGGCGACGCTCTTGAAATTTTCCCGCACATCCCGATAGCGGGGGATGCGTGGAAGTTAACTGACCTTTTCCAGCGTGACCTGGACGAAGTGTCGGGCATCTCGGAATTGGCACAGGGCACGGGGCGGGGCATCCAGACGGCAACCGAGGCGTCGTATATCCAGCAGCAGAGCGGGTTGCGTGTCGGGGACATGCGGTTCCTGTTGGAACGTGCGCTGATTGAATCCACGCGAAAAGACGTTGCGATGCTGCGGCAGTTCTGGGGACCGGAACGGATCGTGCCGCTGGTGGGCGATGACGGTCGCGTATGGGAGATGGTCAGTCTCACCCAAGACCTTGTTAGCGCCGACTACGAAGTCTCAATCGAACCGGGGTCTACGGAGCGGGTAGACAAGAACCTTCGCGTCCGGCAGACGATTGATGCGATGGCGCAGTTGGTTCCCCTGATGCCGTACCTGCAACAGATGGGGTACACGGTCAACCTGCCCGAACTGATAAGGACGTATCTCCGCAACACGGAAGTGTTCCGCAACCCCGACAGGGTGATTGTTCCGTTGCCGCCAGCACCACCCCCGCCGCAACAGTTGACGGGGCCTGGCGGGGGCAATGACGCGGCAGCTACACCGATGGAAGCACAAGCGCAAACGCCTGCACCTACGCCGGTGAACAACATGGGTCAAATGCCGTGGGACACTGACCCGAGCCAGATGGGGCAGATGTTCAGCACCCGCATCATGGAAGGAGGGCCGCGCTAATGCCGCATTACAGTTTTGAGTGCGACCATTGCGACCAGGAGTATGTAGAGTTCTACAAGGCCAGTGAGGTGCCCAAGACAAGCGTATGTCCGCAATGCGAGCGGGCGACGGTGCGGGTGTTCAGGCCGATGCAGATAAGCATTTTCAAGGAGTATGTGACCCCGCACATCACGGGGGAACCGATGCTCATTCGCAGCAGGAAACACGAGAACGATGTCTGCAAAGCGAATGGGGTTACGCGGGTCACGTCGGATGAGTGTAATACGCCGAACAGGCGACCGGCGTACAAGTTGCCGTCGTTGCGGGAAGATTACGAACGCACACGTCACGAGATGGGGGTGTTGTGATGGGACTTGCTAGCGACAAAGTGTCGGAGATTAGGGCGCAAATAAAGACCCTTGAGGGCAAGTTGGCAATGCTTGAGGCGGACGGCGGGAAGGTGTTGCGATTCCTCGACAGTATTCACGCAGATGGTTCGTTGACGGACCTTCCAAGCATGGAAATTGTCGCGCGAATTATACACAAGTGGCTTAACTTTAAGGGATGAACTGTGAGTAGGCGGCTGTCAACATATTGACAACACCGCACTCTCAGCAATCATCAAGGAGCAAACATGGCTGACGAGATTAAACAGGCGGCGGTAAGCGGACAACAGACTGGTCCCGAGGCGGATGTATTTGCCGAAGTACAGGGGACGGGGAACGAGTACAACAACGATTTCGGGGACACGTTTGTAGCCGATAAGGGGATTACGGGGGGTATAGGGGTGCGCCAAGATGATGCGTCTCCCCTTGAGACTCCGAGTCAGCACCCTGACCTGGAAGTGGTACGCAAGTCGATGCAGGCCGACTACACGCGCAAGACGCAGGAGCTTGCGGAGCAACGCAGAGAGCTTGAGCGGCAGATGGCGTATATGGCCCAGATGCAGCAGATGCAGCAGCAGGGTCAACAGCCTACGCAGGCCCAGGCTCGTGAGATTAGAGGTATTTTAGACAGGATTCCCCCGACTGTCAGGGCCAACATGGAACCAGAAGCCCAGCAAGTTCTTGAAACACTGGAAACCGTGGTTCGCGATGAGGTTGACAGTCGTGTGAAGTCGCTGATGAATTCGGAAGAAATAACCGGAATCAGACGCGAGATAGAACAGTTGAGGGCACAGCAATGGCTTAGCGCCAAGCAGGCAGAGTCGAGCGCAGTGTTGCAACGGTACGGCCAAGACAGGGTTCAGCCGTACTCGAACCACATAGCGAACACTCTGCGGTACAACCCCAACATGTCCGTAGAACAAGCGTTGATGCAGGTGGCCCCTCACGTTGTCCAACAGTATTGGATGGAACAGGGGGTTCGCCATGCACAGACGCAGAAACAACGACAGCAACAGGCACAGTTGGAGGCGCTTCGTTCGGGGCCGTCTGCGGACCCGACGATGGGGTATCGCGAAGGGGAGTCCATGATGGACAGTGCCCGTGCGGTATTGGGCGCTTCACTGGCGAACTTGGAACAATAGGAGTAAGCAACTATGGCAGCAACATCTCAAACCATCGTCAACGATGTTGTGTTGTCCTCGACGCTTCAGCGTCGCAGCAAGGGCTACGAGAACCAGATTTCGCAGCAAATTCCTCTTTTCTATTGGTTGAAACGCGCGGGCCAGTACAAGCCGGTCAACGGCGGAACGCGCATCGAATGGGCCATTGAGTACGGCCTTGACAATAGTGAGGAGTCCTACGCGGGATTTGACGAACTGGCTCTGCCCGAGCAGGACAACGTGACCATCGCACACGCCAACTGGAAACAGGCGTACAAGAGCATCGTGATTTCCGGTCGTGACCGGATGATCAACACGGGCGAAAAGATTTTCGACCTGTTGGAGCAGAAAGAGCAGAACGCCATTGAAAGTCTGCAACAGCAGATGAACGAGCGGTTCTACTCGGACGGCACGGGTAACAATTCCAAGCGGGTGACAGGGCTTGGGGCGATCATTGCCGAAGCCCCGAACACAGGGACGCTGTTCGGCATTAACCGTGCAAATGAGGCGTGGTGGCGTAACCTGTCGAAAGATTCTAACACCAAGTATTACGACACGACCAACAATGTTGCCACGATGCGCGAACACATGACCGAACTGTACATCATGTGCGGTCGGCTTGCGGCTGGCGGCAAGAAGAACCGTTACCCTGACCTGATCCTTGGTACGGAGAAGTATTACCTGTACTACGACGCTACCTGCAACAAGATTGGTCAGCGGTTTGTGAACACGAACACGGCGGATGCTGGTTTCAGTAACTTGAAGTTCATGGGTGCGACGCTCATCCATGACTACGACTGTCCGCAGGACGCTGGCTCGGACGAGAAAGCGTACTTCATCAACAGCCGTTTCATGCAGTTGAAGTACCACCCGCAGCGGAACTTCAAAGTCACGTCGATGCAATCCCCCGAGAACCAGGATGCCTTTGTCGCTAAGGTCTTTTGGATGGGTGAACTCATCTGCACGAACTGCGCGAAACAGGGCATTCATCAGGGCGTTAAGGCGCTCAGCTAAGGAGGATTGACACATGGCTATTTGGAAGCAACTAATTGGTATCAGTTCCGAGGATGGCGCTGAGAAGTGCTATCTGACGGGCTATAACGGCACCGGCGCTGCGGTCGCTGCTGGTTCTCCCGTGAACTGGGACGAAGTAGCCAGTGATGGTCGCACCTTCAAGACGCCTGCAACCACTAACTTCAAGTTGGTCGCGGGCATTGCGGAAGATGCGGTCGGCACAGCCGAGTACACCTCGAAGATTCTGGCCTATGGCCCGGTCACTGCGCGTACTTACGGTGTGGCGAACAATTTCATCCCCGGCGTCTCGCTCATCCTGGTCGATGGCAAGGACTACCTTGCCTACGGCACGGATGGGCAGTTGGCGGGACAGCTTCCCGTCTTCGTCGCATTGGAAACCAACGCGACGGCTTCTACCAGCACACGAAAAATCTTCGTGCGTTGCATCTAGTCTCCCTCCCGGTCAAGGGGGATCGGGGTTTTGTCCCTCCGTCCCCGGTCCCCCTGCTTAGCAATCTCGGAGGGCAGGAGGGCAAACGATGTTTGGTAGGTGTCGGGACTGCGGGCGAATTCGATGGATAACGCCGGTATACATGCAACGGTACGGTGTTGGATGCCCGCGATGCGGGTCGCAATTCGTAGTAGCGGCGAGACTGAAGTTTTGGGAACGCCCATTTCTGCTTCGTTGGTATCTGTGGGAGCACGTTCAGACCAGTCACGATAGATGGTGGTGGAACCCTGTTGAGATTGTCAGGGGTATTTACCACGGGTTGAGGGTAGTGGCATGAACGAAAAATTCAAGAAGCTCTACATAGCCGTACCCAACTATCGTGGCTGGATCGAGGCCCCGCACCATCTCTCGATGCTGCACCTGTTTCACTTTCTGGGAAGCCGGGGGTGCGAACCCCACTATATCAACCCTGTTCACACGGTTCTGAGCACGGCGCGGCAAACGTGTGTCAACGCGGCATGTGCCGAGCCGGGGTGCGAATACATCCTGTTCATTGACGACGACATGGTGTTTGTACCGGAGCAGGTTGCGATGCTGATGAACGAAGTGGCCGAGAACGATTTAGACTTCTTGTCGGCATTAGCGTTCTCGAACAGCATTCCGACCAAACCGTGCATCTTTGGCAAGAGTCCTGCGCATCCTGAGCACGGGGAAGTGCCTTGGTGGTACATCGTCACTGACTATCCCAAGGCGCAACGGTTTGAGGTGTTAGCGTCTGGTTTCGGCATGGCGGTCATTTCGACGCGGATGCTGAAAGCGATGCGGGAAGGCGTTGAGAACTATCAGCACTTCCACTACAACCATCCGCTTTGCCCGAACGAGGACGTGTCGTTCTGTCTCAGCGCCAGGGACAAGGGGTTCAAACTTTATTGCGACAGCCGGGTAAGCATCGGTCATGTGAGCAAGGACAGGCCGATCATCACGGAGGACGTGTATATCAGTCAGGGCGCGGCGGCTGAGTACAACATGAACATGACCCCGATGAAGTTCAAGGAAGGGTCTGTGGAATTGGAACATGTGTCGTCATAGGCCGCTGGTTGACATAGTGATTCTCGGATGCAACCGTGCGGATATGTCTCTACCTTGCATCAAGAACATTGTCGAGGGCAATCCAGGAGTACGTTACAAGATTGTGTTCGTAGACAATGGGAGCACGGACACTACCCCTCGCATGGTGCGTTGGCTCAAGGCCAACACCCGTCGTCATATCCCGTGGGCGAAGTATAAGGGCATCGACTTTGTGTCGGTGCGGAACGAAACAAACCTCGGGTTCAGCGGCGGTAACAATACAGGGGCGGCATTAGGCTCTGCCCCATTTATTTTGTTCTTGAACAACGACGCTTTCCCAGCGGGCGATAACTGGTTGCGCAAGATGGTCCGTGCTATGGCGCGGGATCGCACTTGGGGGGCGGCAGGCCCGACTTCCGATAAGGTACTTGGCGTTCAGGATGTCAAGTGGAACAAGGACTGGAAGCCCAAGCATCGTGCGAAATTTCTTAGCGGGGTCTGTTTCCTTGTCCGCCGTAAACTGTTCGATTCGTTAGGCGGATGGGATGAACGATTCTTCAACGGCGATGAAGATTTGGACCTCAGCATCCGCATCCGCAAAGCGGGCTACCAACTTGGCGTTGTCCGTGACGTGTTTGTGGAACACATTTGTTCACAAACGTTGATGCACATAGCCGCCGCCAACGGCATGTCAGTCAAGCAATGGTTTGAATACACGCGGAATCAACTGATCCAAAAGCACGGGGTATCGTGGCATAACGACCTGTTTGAATGGGAATCGTTGAAGATGTCCCCGAGCTATTGGGACAAGATAGGAGTGTTACCAGATGGGCGTTACTTCCAACTCCCTGGCAGAATCCAAGACCAGATCGAAGCCATTGGCAAACTACGACCCGAATCCCGAACCGCGCCCGGAGGAGTTCGCGCCGCCTTGGGCGAATTATATACCTGCTACGGATACCTTACCGAAGGAGAGGACTGCTACAAAGCCCTCATCGGGGGAGATACCGGAACCGCCCCAGGCTCGGATAATCCCGCCTAAGCCAGCAGGGGTGAAGAAATGACCTTTTCGGACATCAAACAGCGTGTGTATGACCTCCTCGGCTTGACCGGGGAGTCTACGCTTGTGGGCCGGTTGGTCAACGAAGCGAAGGACGAGCTTGTCACAGCGGCCAAGTGGTGGTGGTTGGAGACGAGCACCGCGCACCTGTTCACGGCGAACACGCGGAGCTACACGCTCAAGACCGACGTTGCTACCGTGGTTGACATGTTCACGTCTACGGGGAACCCTATCGAGTTCGTACACCGTACCACATACGAGAACATGTACCGCGAAAGCGATTCCACGGACGCCAACCCTGAAGTGTACACGATTGAAGGCGGGGGGTCCGCAGGACAGCCCGTGTTGAGCGTATGGCCGACTCCGAGCGCGAACAGCACGGCTACATTGCGATACATCAAGCGCGTGCCCGACATGGCATTGGACACGGAATCGCCGTCCCAGATACCGGCTGAATACCACTTCGCGATTGTGAAGGGTGCGATAGCTAAGTTCCGTGAATGGGAAGATGACCCCCGTGCGGATTCGGCACGGATGGACTTTGAACAGACGATTCAGAAGTTGCGCGGGCTACCGGGGACTCCGGTTCAGGATGAGAAGGTGTAAGCGTGCAGGAGGTTGTTGAAAGACGCACACTGACTTCCAAGCTGTTTGATTTAGGAGACAAGCGCAGGCGAGTCACGACAGCGATAGGTCCGGTGCATTATCGCCTTGACCCGTTTGATGGGGCCGAGGAATGGAAGGATATTGACCGAGCGTTGCGGGCGGGGACAGCGTGTATCGAGTGTCCGACCAACACCTACCAAATCAAGGTAATGGAGAAGGACGTTGACCTTGGCGTTCGTGCGGCGGCTGAGTTTACCTATCGCGGCAAACGCATGAGACTCGCGCCGGTTGCGTTGGAGTACCGCAACGAAGCGGGGGCAAGCCAGACGATTTCGACGGGGGGGGATGTCAAGCCGGTGGTGTCTGGCAACAGCGTCACATGGCCTGATGTGTTCGGGAAGGGGATTGATTTTGGCTACATGGTCTCACATTTGGGGTTCCAGAAGGTTATCACGGTACATCAAGTCGAGAGTTTGCCGTCTCCGAAAATCGACGCGAAAGGGATGCGGCTCTGCGCCGTACTGTCACTGGCGTGGGATTCGGATGTTAGTGCCCCGGCGGCGTGTTCACTACTCACGGCAGATCGAGTTACCGGAGATTTTTCGGGGAGCGAAAGTGTCCTACTTACCGCCGCTTCCAAGGAAGCACCGTCACTGGCGTGGGGGTCTTACTGGAGACTCCACCCTGCGCGGGCGTGGGACGCGGGTGGGAAAGAAATCGCAGCCAGTCTCGATGTCGTGAGTAGGGGTGGACGTCCATTTGCGGTGGTCGGTGTGTCAATGGCTGACCTCGAAACGGCCAAATTCCCCGTGATGATCGACCCTACTCTTGACCCGATTCCGGTAGCAGACGGCGGTGATGATGGAAGTATCTCCGGAAATCTATTCTACAGTTCCAGCACAGTATTGACGGTCGGAGACAGCGAGGGGAATGTAAGCACAAGTTCATT
>Ga0116148_1004156_pt1 | contig 12795 bp, 12 predicted proteins | sample AD_UKC055_MetaG_FD_89786 | JGI IMG/M metagenome (GOLD analysis project Ga0116148, IMG submission 89786) | Active sludge microbial communities of municipal wastewater-treating anaerobic digesters from USA - AD_UKC055_MetaG | ecosystem: Engineered > Bioreactor > Anaerobic > Digestate | place: USA... | reverse complement strand
CGTATATTTATAACAAAGAGTATAGTACTTTTGCATATAAATGTAAATAATAAGAAACTGGATAGCTCAAATGCGATAACTTAATTCTTAGTATTCATAATTAAATGCATATTTTACATTGAAAAAAAATCCCTAATAAAAATCAATATACTTGTAAAAAATCAAATATCTCAATTATAATAGGAGTACATTTTTTTTAAGGAGTATAGAATGAAAAGAAGCATAGTAATTGCACTTAGCTTGGTAACAGTTCTTTTCTTTTTTGCATCATGCAAAACAGTTGAGCCCAAGGAAGCCTGGGAAAGCGGAGACAGCAGTTCAAAAGCAGCAAAGGAGCTCGCTAAGGCAAAAACACTTGCGGTATTAGGTTTTAATACAATCCTTGGTGTAGACGATTCAGAATTAGACGATTTTATGAAAGAAGGTATGTCGTTAAGCAATATTTCTCTAACAGTGGAAATGGAAGGCGATGTAAGATTTCCAATTGACCGCGCACGGCTGAATGCACACGAGGCCCAGCTTTTAGAAGCATTAGCCGAGTCAAAGTTTGCATTTGTTGATAAGAAAAAGATTTTCGCCTCTGCTGCTTATAAAAAGTTCAATGATTTCTACGCAGTAGGATCAACTGATAAAAAAGCAAAGGAAGCAGATTTAAGAGCACAGGCTTATGCCTCTCAGCTCGAAATTCTTTCTGCCGACGGCTACAATGCAACATACGATCAGAAGAAAAAAGAAGTATTTGAAATGCTCACAGCACCTTCAGCCGGAGCTCTTGCAGAAGTTGGTGCAGACCTTGGTTTGATTGTTGTTGAGAAACCTTTCATAGAAACCAAAACATACGGAATGATTCCGCATCAGCTTTTTATGGGTAAAAAACCATACAGTACAATGGCATTAAGAACCTATTACTACATTGTTAAAAAGGGTGCTCTTGGTACCTCTGTTGTCGGCTACAAAGTTGTATATAATGATTCAAAGCAGAACCTTCAAAAAACTTATACATCAAAGCAAAGAAAGGCTGATGAAGCAAAATATCTTGAGACTTACGACACTCTTGCTGTTAAAAACAATGCAGAATTTGTCAAGTGGCTTAATTCAAATGCAAAATAACTACGGCAGCTGATTTTTTCGAATATCGGCTTGTTTAATTTCTTTGAAAGGTCTGTACTCATGGGTACAGGCCTTTTTTATTTGAGTTTTATCAAGACTGACTTTACATTAATTGACGACAGGGAAAAAAATAAGTAGTATAATAGAAACATAATGCTGCACGTTTTGTGTTGTATTAATCGGCGTGAAAGATTATTTTTTGTAAGGAGACATCATTGTCTATGAAAACTGGAACAAAGGTTTTATTAGCAGTATTAGCAGTTATTCTCATTCTGGGCTTCGGTTTTTACCGCTTCTGGGCAGGAAATTACAACTCCATGGTTGTTAAGAGAGAAGGTGTGTCGGGTCAGTGGGCGCAGGTGCAAAACCAGTACCAAAGACGCTATGACTTAATTCCCAATCTTGTTGCTACCGTAAAAGGGTATGCAAGTCATGAGAGCGAAGTCTTTACCAACATTGCAGATGCCCGTTCCAAGGCAGGCGGCGTAATGCAGATATCAGACGAAGTATTAAATAACCCCGAATCTTTTGCACGTTTTCAACAGGCCCAAAATGATTTAGGAAGCGCTCTGCAAAGACTGCTTGTTGTTACTGAGAATTATCCGCAATTAAAAGCAGATCAAAATTTCCTTGCCTTACAGGATCAACTTGAAGGTACAGAGAATAGAATAGCAACAGAGAGGAAAAGATTTAATGATGTTGTCCAGGATTATAATGTTTTTATTAAACAGTTCCCTCGTTCTATCATTGCAAATATGAGCGGTTTTACAGCTAAGGAATACTTTGCTGCAAATACAGACGCACAGGCAGCTCCTGCAGTGCAGTTTTAGGCAGGCATAATGGATTTATTATCAAAAAAAACAAAAAAGATGATTAAAAAGCTGTCTTTATCAAAACAGGATTTTGATCATATAAAGCAGGCGGTTGCGGAGCAGGAAAAATACACAACTGGAGAGATTGCACTTGCTCTGACAGCCGAAAGCGATTCGTATTCTTTTTGGGAATTATTTTTCGCAGTAATTTGCGGAGTTTTTGTTTTTGCAGTCCTTCTTCCTTTAACACCTTATATAAATTCTCTCTTAGAGACAGTGTTCTGGCATGTGCTTCCCTGGCATGTACCGGCGTTTTGCGGCTTATTGTCTTTTTTATTTATTGCACTCTTTTTTGCACTTGCAAATATTCCTGCGATCGACAGATTTATAGTTCCCTATGTTATCCGGCATAAGGCTGTCTATAACAGGGCTCTGCGGCATTTTATTGAAAGCGGTGTTTATTCGACGAACGAAAATTCCGGTATTCTTATATTTATATCTGTGATGGAAAGAGAAGTACGGATAATCGCAGATTCAGGTATTGGCGCGAAAATTGATCAATTACGATGGGATACCATTGCGTCCGAGCTTTCAAAAGCATTTAAAGAAAATTATGCTGCCGAAGGCGTTTTATATGCAGTTGAGCAGTGCGGAAAAATTCTAGCTGATAATTTTCCTGCAAAGAAAGAAAATCCAAATGAACTTGTCGACGGGCTTGTTGTTCTGGAGGCAGGCGAATGAGAGGTATAATCACGAACAACCAAAGAAAAATCGTATTAGTTCTGTTATTATTATCTTGTGCTGTTTTGCTGAGTGCTTTATCAGTCCCCTCGATGAATGGACCGGTAAACGATAAGGCTGGAATTTTACGCTCATCAGAAGAGACTGAACTTGCAGCATTTTTAAATTCGGTAAATAATCAGACATCTGTTCAGATTGCAGTTCTTACTATTCCCTCTTTAGAAGGAGAAAGTCTCGAAGATTATTCTATTCGTGTTGTTGATTCCTGGAAACTCGGTCAAAAAGATACTGATAATGGCGTTCTGCTTCTTATAGCTTTGGAAGATAGAAAGATACGGATAGAAGTCGGGTACGGTTTGGAAGGAAAACTAACCGATGCGAAAAGCGGTCTAATTATACGCAATATTATAGCGCCATCGTTCCAAAGCGGACGTTATGGACAAGGCATCACCGAGGCCGTAAAAACAATTGCAGGTATTGCAACTGATAACACTCAAATCGTATCCGGGAAAATGCAGTCTTCATCTAATGAAGTTAGCGAAGTCGGCAGCGGTATCTTCGGTACAATCTTTGTTCTTATATTATTTTCTATAATGACTGGCGGTCTAGGCAGGCGTGGCAGAGGCGGCTGCAGCGGAAATCTGGGAACTCTTTTTTGGCTCAGTCTTCTTTTCGGCGGCGGAAGAGGCGGCCGCGGTGGAGGCGGTTCGTCAGGCGGATCTGGAGGCGGCAGTTTCGGAGGAGGGTTCAAAGGCGGCGGCGGAGGTTTCGGCGGCGGCGGAGCGTCGGGGGGATGGTAATACGCAAAAAAATGCCGTCCTTGGCATTTTTTATGCGTTGTGAGTTTGCGAACAAACTCACTACATCGAAGCCGGCATCCGTGCCGGGATATGCCATCCTTGGTATTTTTTTCGTGGTGAGTTTATGTTGAAAAAGGGGTAGTATTTTGGAAAACTCTAAAAAGGATAGAATACTTTCTATTGCTGCAATGCTCTTTATTTGTTCCTTCCTGGGAGCATTGTTTGCATTGTTTCTACGAACTTTTGTAATAAGTGAATACAGGGGACCTTCTGTTGAGTTTATTATTTTGGGAGCCCTGACAGGTTTTATTATTCCTCTATCCTTTCATCTTCTTTCTCCTGTGATTACAGCAATTAAAAAAATGCCCTTATGGGTATCGTTCTTTATTCAGCCTGCTTTTTTTTCTCTAATTATTGGTCTTGAATATGGAATAATTATTTTCTTTACATTCAGACCTGAAGATTTTCTTAAAAATTCTTTTCTATTTGAAACAATCTTTTTTTCTCTGGTAATTTCTTTTTTCGTTTCTTTCTTTGACAATCTTAATAGACTTGTTGGAAAAAAAGTTTTACGAGGTTTAATGATCGGTACGTATCATCAGCCTGTGCAGGAAGAACGGTATATTATGTTTTTAGATATATCGGGCTCAACTTCTATTGCAGAAAAAATAGGCGACATACGGTTTCATTCTCTTCTTAATAATTTTTTCAGCGATATTGCAAAACCAGTGATCGACAACTACGGTGATATTTACAAGTACGTTGGCGATGAGGTAATAATAACCTGGCAGTTTTCGCCTAAAACCAGAAAATTTTCGCCTATTGATGCTTATGACGCAATTTGCTCAGAAATTAAAATGAAAAATGATTATTACGAAAAAAACTTCGGCATCATTCCGTCTTTTAAAGCCGGTCTTCATTATGGAAAAGTAGTTGTAGGTGAGATGGGAAGTTACAAGCAGGAAATTGCACTTTTAGGAGATGCTATGAACACAGCATCGAGAATACAAAGCGCTTGTAAACCTCTTGATTCAAATTTTCTATTATCTAAGGATGCAGTTAAAAAAATGATGGAACAGTATATCAGTGTCGAAAATAAAAGCTTTAAAAGTGTTGGTGAAATAGAGCTTCGAGGAAAAGAGCATCCGATGGAACTATTTATCATTGAATAAAGTGGCATTGGAGTTACTGCTTATGAAGTGTAATAAAAATACAGGTATTGCTCAACTGATAGGAATTATCCTTTTCTTTGTACTGTTAATTTTTCTAACTATTATAACGCTTCCGTATAGTAGTAAAATATCAGATGAAGAATTTGTGTCAGCATGCAGAGACTATGTGAGTGCTCACAGCTTCAAAGCGTGGCTCATGTTATTATCAGTTCAGATGATTCAGGTTGTCATAGCTTTTATTCCAGGGGATCCTTTTGAAATTTTAGCCGGAGCCTTATTTGGAACCTGGGGAGGGCTTGGAACCTGCTTGTTGGGCTGTGTGCTTGCATCATCGCTAGTTTTTCATCTTTCAAAAAAATTCGGCGGATCTTTATTACAAAAAATATTTGGCAAAGAACGGATTGAAAAATTTTCCTTTTTACATGACGCACGAAAATTAGAAGCCGCGATTTTTGTTGTTTTTTTAATTCCTGGTACTCCAAAAGACATGCTCACCTATGTTGCAGGTACTACTTCCATAAAACTGCATCAATTTTTACTGCTCACAAGTCTTGCACGTATACCTTCGATTGTTACATCAACTTTTCTTGGTGCCTCGATGATGAAGGCCGACTGGAAATCATCTATTATCATTTTTGCGGTAACAGTTCTCATTGGAATATTCGGTATATTTTATAGAGAGAGAATTATCAGTTTTCTAAAAACAAACAGCAAAAAAAGATATGAGCAGAAAAAAATTTCTTAGCGTTTAGTTTTGATTCGGTGAATAAAATAGGTGCTGCCGATGGACAGCTGACACAGTCCGTTAAAAAACTCAAAACATTCTTCAATTAGAACTCCATCCTTTATAAGTATCCCTCCACCTTTCAGTATATCAATAGGCGTTGTGATACAGATTAATAAACCAAGGAATAAGAATCCGGTCATGAAGAAGATGGGGAACTTTCCATTAATGAGGTTTTCGTAAGCATCCTTTAGTATAGATGTAATTGAAAAAACTGAAATTCCTGCCCAAACAAAGCTGAGAAATAAATGCTCTGAGAGTATTTCCTTGAATTCAAAAACCGTACTAATAAAGTGGCAAAGGATCAATATTGACAGTATTGTAAACAAGGAAAACCTGAATGCTTTTCCCCGTTCTGCAATTTGTCTTTCGTCATAGTATTTTTCTTCCATATTCATGTCTCTTCCTCCGTCCAAAATAAATCATTGAGTGTTTTTCCGGTTGCCTTGCAAATTGCTGTGCAGAGTTTTAATGTCGGATTATAGTCATCACTTTCTATGAGCCCGATGGTCTGTCTTGTTACACCGACCATTAGTGCAAGGTCTTCCTGACTCAGTCCAAGTGCAATTCGCGCCATCTTAAGCCTGATATTCCCGGTTTTTTTCTCTTTCATAATAAAATTGTAATGTTTATATTGCAAAAAGACAAGTATAAAGTATAAAAAGTAAGATAAATATGGGAAAAAGGATAAAAAAATTATAAACAGGAACTGTATATGTCGCTGTTGATGAAAATGGTACTAAAATACAAGGTGTAGATGTTAAGACTCACTGTAAGATTACTGTTTATGTTGTACAAGCTTTGCTGTGATTATATCCTACAGAGTATGAGACGAATTGATTCCTTCTTCAGCCGATCTTATAGCAGTTTGTCATGATATAGGAAAAATTAGTGCATCGCTTTAAAAAATGATACAAAGTTTTCTTTCGGTTAGTGAATATGAAAGTATATCTTATCTTGATGGGGTGAATGCTGATACGCCATGCAAAGGTACCAAAAAACTTTTTTCGGGTAAATTTGTATATATATTTCTGAGATTGAGGGTATGCATCATGGTTTTAAGCCATATTCATCAACTAAGAATAAAATCGTTTATGGTTGCAGATTATTGAAATCTGTTTGACTCCCACGTAAAAACGTGCGGGAGGAAACACTACAGTGCAGCATTGTCTCCACGTGGCGACAGAAGGTTTATGAAATAAGCATTATCAGTGTTTTTCTCTACGGAAGTTTAGTATATATTTCTGCTCCGTCCAGTAAGATAGTGTCGCCTATTATTTCTCCGGTATGTGAACTTCCGTTATCTTGAGTGAACACAATTATGTTTCCTTTTAAGTACACCGCTGCTGTATTTGGATCAGCATCAATAGCATTCCCCATTCTCATGTAATAGGTGGCTCGGTTGTCATCAATAGAAATACATCTCCATGCTGTAAAGTCGCCTATTTGTGTCTCATATTCCCAAATGGTGCCGTTTAGAAAGCTTATATCATCACCGGGTTCCAAAGCAGTTTCAAGGGGTTGGGGGCTTTCAATGACCTGATCGTTGCTTTGAGGTTTATTGTTTGAAGCACATGAAGCACATACAATAATTACAACAGTTAAAATAGAAAAAAAATAATATTTTGACGGCATGGTATCTCCCTTGGATGAATAACTCCAATATTTCTATACAATACTATAATACAAAAAGAGGGAATGTCAATGAATGGCTGGTTTTGGGAATTAAAAGAGGCTGTGTGATAAAATGCAGCCTTTTTTTATTGATATAATCGTCTGAGTTATTTATACTGTTCTGTATGAAACCCTTAGTAAATACCTCGGATCTTAGTTCAGCATGGCAAAAGTATACAGTGCACAACAGCGCTGTTGATGTACAGCTGCTTTTTAAAAACCTTCTTTTTATACTTGATTGCGACAGTGAAAACCGGTTTTATTTTTATATAACAAATACATCACAAAGACGAATTTCGTATAAATTGTTTTTATCAGATTATAGAGCTCTGTCCCCATCTATAGATTCTTCCTTTTACAGGTTTTATTGCGAGCTGGAATCTGCCTGTTTATTTCATATCTCTACTGTTTCATGGATTTCTAGTAAAAACGATGTTTTTTATCTAGACGAGAATAGCTCTTTAACTGCTTCTTTGTTTACTTCCGGGGTTCCAATTTTTCTTGCAAAAAAGAAAGATACTATTCCTTTAAGTATTCAACAAATGCCTCCCAATGGAACCCTTCTATTGCAGGTTTCTCCTTCTTCTCAAAGTACTGCAGATCAAAAATATTTTACGCTTGCTCCCGTCCTTCAAACTGATAACTCTCTATTAAAGCGCCTTGCGGTACTCTGCCCTAATTATGTTTTAGCCGATTCTTCTGTGTACATTTGTCAGAATTTGGGCAAATTCTATAACAGGTTTTTATCCTTTGCTGGTGAAATTTCCAGTGATGATCTGGAAATTTGCCTATCTTTGTTCTCCTCGTTTTTCCCCTCAATTTCAATACTGATGGAAGAATATCAGTCTATAGAATTATCTCCGCAGCATGCAGAGCGGGCTTTGTATTTTAAAGGTCTTGATGAAGAAGGAAACTTGAGTCTTTCGTTACGCTGGTATCATGAACCCTTTGATGTTTCATTTATTTCTGAGAATAAACCTTCTTTTCTCGTCCGGGTAGATCATGATAAAAAAAAGATTGAGAAATACGATCTTCTCTATAGTCTTGATGTAATTGGTGTTGAAATTCTTGAGAATGTATTAAGAAATTGTCGTAAAAGCCATGCACAGGAATGTGACGAAGGTGAGTCTTTATATTTAATTGAGGAAAATAATGTTTATATTTCTGCCAAGTTAGCTCTATATTTTCTGAGTGAAAACCTGGGAATGCTTGCAAAATCATTCCGGCTGTTTGGAACCGAGGCCTTAAAAAAATATAAACTTAAAACGGTTTCCCCAAAAACTTCTTTCAGGTTTTCAAGCGGAATCGATTTTTTTGACACATCCTGCACCATCGATATTGACGGTGATCTTTTTTCATTATCTGAAGCCTATGATCATTTTGAAAAGCAGCATTATATTCCCCTTTCGGACGGCAGCCGTGCAATCATTGATCCTCTTTATTTTAAGCGTTTAAAAAGGCTTCTTGGACGTCAGTCAAAAAACGGTAATTACAAGCTTTCCTTTTTCGATTTACCTCTTATTGAATCACTTATTGATGCAAAAATTGAAGGTGACGGGATTGTTCACTGTCGTGAAATATATGAAGGTTTTAACAGTATACAGAATCGTACCCTTCCAGCTTCTGCATTAACAGATACTTTGCGCAGCTATCAAAAATACGGGGCAAAATGGCTTTCATACCTTGCAGAACATAATTTGGGCGGCTGCCTTGCCGATGACATGGGGCTTGGAAAAACAATTCAGACAATATCCTTGCTTGCATCTGCATACGGCTCTTTTTCTGATACTACCTTACCCTCTCTTATTGTTATGCCCAAAAGTCTTATTGCTAACTGGCAGGATGAGCTTAAGCGATTTGCGCCGGATCTCGATGTCTATGTATATTATGGTTCCGACAGAAATCTAAAAGAAGCTATGAACCATCATATTGTGTTAACAACCTATGCCCTTGTCCGCAACGATATTGAAGAGCTTCAAAAACAGCAGTTTGAATATCTTATACTTGATGAAGTACAGGCTATAAAAAATACAAGTTCGCAGTCGTCAAAATCTGCGGTGCTGCTTAATGGAAAACATCGCTTTGCATTAAGCGGTACTCCCATGGAGAACAATGTAGGTGAACTATATTCTCTTTTCCGTTTTTTAAATCCGTCAATGTTTGGAAGCGAAGCAGAGTTTAACCGTGAGTTTCTTACTCCTATTCAGAAAAACGGAGACACGCAGGCCGCACAGGATTTGTCCCGGAAAATCAGTCCCTTTATGTTAAGGCGTCTTAAACAGGATGTCGCAAAGGAACTTCCTGCGAGAACTGAACAGGTCTGTTTTGTCGATATGAGTGAAGAACAGGCAAGGCTGTATGAACGGCAAAGGAAGTTTTATCAGGAAGTTATATCTAATGAAATTGCTGTAAATGGATTTGAGAAAAGTTCTTTTTCTATTTTACAGGCGCTTCTGGAACTTCGTCAGATTGCAACCGTTCCCGAAACCAAAACTGATGGAGAAGTGGTATCTGCAAAGTGGGATATTCTCGTCGACAATATTTTGGAACTTGCCCAAAGCGGTCACCGCTGTCTTGTATTTTCAAACTTTCTTGCTTCCCTCGATGCGGTCTCTTTACGGCTGCATAAAGAAGGCATAGAGCACCTTGTGATGACTGGTGCAACTTCTAACAGGGCAGAACTGGTCCGTAAATTTCAAACTGATAAAAAGTATACAGTCTTTCTCATGACGCTTAAAACCGGCGGAGTAGGGCTCAATTTAACAGCTGCCGACTATGTGTACTTAATTGATCCATGGTGGAATAGAAGTGCTGAGCAGCAGGCCATAGACCGCACTCACCGTATTGGTCAGGACAAAAGTGTTTTCTGTTACAGGCTTATAGCACGCGGCACTATCGAAGAAAAAATATTGGAGCTTCAACAAAAGAAGGTTGACTTATGCACCTCTGTTATTGCGTCAGACACTCAGATGATGAAAAAGCTTACGCAGGATGATATCAGTTTTCTTCTTAAGGAGAATTATCATGGCAGCTGAGAAAAAGCTAAAAAAAATGGAAGAAGATCTTTTTACGGAGCTTTATTTTGAAAGAAATATTTCGCTTATTAACTTTAAAAAAGCAGTAAAGAATCTGCCTGGTATGGGGGGCTGTTCGAATAAAGAAAGCTACTGTAAAGCTTTAGCATCCTTTGTTTTTAATGAAGAACTTTTTGAACACTATATTACGTCTTTACCTCCTGTTCATTTCGAATTCTTAATTAAGTGCGTGTATTCCTGGGGTATGCGTTTTTCTAATTATGCTGTCTTATTTAATATTAAGCTTCCTGAACGCTCTATATATAGCTATAGTTATAATTATTCCAATATAGATTATCCTTTTGCCTGGTGCATAGATTATATTGATGATTCAATAGAAATCGGTCCTGCTATGAAAGAGGCTCTTGAGTTTGCTCTTAATCCGTATCAAATACCAATACGTGTAGTTGAATCAGAGAGTTTGGAGTCTCTTCCTGGATATTTTTCAGAAAATCAAGGCTTAGAATTTTATAATAATGCATTATCAGTTATGTTCGAATTAAAAAATTACGGGTTTTTTGAGAGAAAATCCGGATTATCAATTACAAAACCAATTCGTGAAAAAATTTTGCGCATTATTCAACTGTCTCCTTTTCTTACTGCACACAAGACAATGGAATTGGGATACCCCTTGGAACAGGCAGAGAAAATGGAAAAATTAAGGATGGATCTTTGTCTTGTCTTTTTATCAGTCTGTTTTAATATAGAAGCAAATCCAGATGTATCCAATACTCTTATTCCATCAGAGCCTTTAGAGTTTTATACATATTGTGTAGAGAGGTTCTTTAATTCGTCAGAAATACAGTATAGCTTAAAATATCTCATGCCTCATATTAAAGTTCAGCAAATGAGCGAAAAACTTGATGTTTTAGAGGACTATTATGAGGAAATTGCCCCTATTGTATTCAAAATGTTCAGCAAGTGGCAATTCTCAACCCCGATTTTGTTTTCCAGTTTTCTTGATTATGCACAAACTTTTGGTTTTCCTTCATTAATTCTTCCTGAACGGTGGTACTACTGTAGTTTATATAAAAAATATTCCAATATTACATGGTTCCAAGAAAAGAAAACTACGCTGGAAGCTGCAGATTTTCGACAACTGGTCTATGAACCGTCCTATACAAATCTGTTTTTTCTTTTATCCTCTCTTGGCTTATTTGAAATTACATGGGAAAAACCCTTTTCCTCTGCAGTACTTAACTCGAAGGACTACGAAGCTCAAAATAACATTACATTATACCCTTTTGGAAAGATTTCTATAATCTCTATGACTGCACTCGGCAGGGCTGTATTCGGTATAACAACATCATTTGAAAGTACTGCTGTTGTATATAATCCGCCCGAATTGTATGAAGATGATACGCTAGTACGGATTGATGCCGAAGATCGTGTTATGCATTTATTTCTGGATCAATTTTGCTCTAAGGTGGGAACCGGTTTATACAAGGCTGATCCAATAAAGTTAACTTATGCTGTAAAAAATCCGGAGCGATTACAAACCTTTCTTAAAAGCTTATCGGGTTATGCAAAGAGACCTCTTCCTGTTATATGGGAGGACCTCGGAAAAAGCATCTCTAAAACGAAAAATAAATTACAGCTGGAACTAGACTGGATAGTGCTGCCCCTCGCTGAATATAATACAGATACTGTTAATATTGTTTTAAAAACTATAGAATCAGCACGAATTGGTTATAAGCGTATGGAAGGAACCCGCATCGCATTTGATAAGAAAGACTGGATTCGCTTAAAAGGAAGGCTGGAAGATGCGGGTTTTAGTGTGCATTAATTAGGATTAGATGTATTGTTTATTGTTGTAAAAAAAATCCGCCTTCACTTCCCCCTAAAAGTTTTTTTCTATATAATAGAATGCATCTTAATACTGATCAGGAAAAAAAGTACATGAACAACCCGGAGAGACTTTGTTCAATACGCATAATTTTATTACTGTCATTATTCTCTTTGTTTTTTACGTCTTGTGCTTCTTCTAAACTGGCGGTTCGTGAAGCAGCTCTTCTGGAAAACTATTCCTTTACTAAACCCTTTGAAAACTCCCAATTTATGAATATAAACGGAGCCAGAATACATATTAGACAGTGGGACCCGTCGTCAAATGCAATATTCAGAGGTATAGTATACTTAATTCCCGGTGCGACCGGATCCACAGAGAATTGGCGTTATCTTGTACCTGTATTCCGATCCTACGGCTGGAAGGTTGTCTGTGCCGATTTTCCTCCTTTCGGATTTTCAGGCGAAGTGCAGTCTGATTCAAAAAGGCTTGATCCTTTAAAAGAAGATACGTATTCCCGGTCAGCCCTCATGTGGGAGGTGTTTGACACCCTGTATCCCTCGTTTGATGGAAAGCTTATACTCGGAGGTCACTCACACGGCGGGAGAATTGCTTCTGCAATGGTGCTGGAACGCCCTGCATCAGTCTCTCAGCTCCTGCTTTTTGCCCCTGCGCTGTACGGTGTTTCGACTATTCCGGGTATTTACAAATACGAGCCCTATCGATCCTTTGCACAGCTTGAATCAAGATGGCTTTTAGAACGCTATTTTGCTGTTAATTATGTAATGAAGGAAGTGTATGGAAGGCCTGTAACTGAAAAAGAGTTCAATATCAACTGGACT